>Ga0256405_10002710_pt1 | contig 39179 bp, 26 predicted proteins | sample RumenRJG_02DNA_FD_189096 | JGI IMG/M metagenome (GOLD analysis project Ga0256405, IMG submission 189096) | Bovine rumen microbial communities from Lethbridge, Alberta, Canada - RJG_02 | ecosystem: Host-associated > Mammals > Digestive system > Stomach > Rumen | place: Canada: Alberta... | reverse complement strand
AAATTACTGCGCCTGAGTCTGCTCCTGCGCTTTTAAGGTTTTTGCTGCCGCCGTGAGCCCGGCATAATTCGGCTGGTGCACGAGTGACAACGCCGCGGTCAGCTGCACATCATAGTCAAGATCATAAGTCAGTCCGCCGCGCAGGCGCATGGCCTGTGAGCGTACTGTATGGCGCAGCAGGCGCGGCTCAAGATCATACGTTTTTTGCAGCTCATCAGCATATGCTCTGATATCGCTTTCCGTCATGGCGGGATGATCCTGCACATAGACGCCGATCACGTCTTTTTCCAGCAGTTCCTGATACAGCCGGGCCGCTTCTTCGGTGAGCTGCGGGAACAGCACTTCCTTGTCCGGCAGGATACCTGTTTTGTCTATGCATGCATCGCTCGGCGTGTAATACCGCGCTATGGTGATCTTAAGGCCGTCGCCCGCACTCAGCGGCACTACAAGCTGCACCGACCCTTTTCCATATGATTTTTCGCCTATCAGATATGCCCGATGATGGTCTTTGAGCGCCGCCGATACGATTTCTGCGGCGCTCGCCGTGCCGCGGTTTATCAGCACCGCTACGGGAAGTTCCGCAGGAACCAGTGTTCTGCGGGCTTTTGCCGTGAACATGTCGTCTTTTTTACCGTTGCGGTCAAGGGTATAGAAGATGGTACCGGAATCTATGAACAAATCTGCTACGTCCGCCGCCGCGGAAATCAGGCCGCCCGGATTGTTGCGCAGGTCAATCACCAGGGAATCATAGCCCTGCCGCTTGAATTCCTTCAGAGCGCTTTTTGTGCGCTCCGCGGTGTCGGGCGTGAACTTGATGATGCGCAGATAGCCCGTCTTTCCGATCATGGCGGAAGCTACGGTGGGGACCTCTATATTTGAACGGATGAGCGTGCGCTTGAATTCCAGCGGCGCTGTATTTACGCCGCCGCGCAGGATGGTGAGCTCCACCGGGGTTTTGATCTTGCCGTGTATCTTTGCCACCGCCTGATCAATGGTCATGGAGTCGGTAGGCTCGCCGTTTATGGCGGTAATGCGGTCGCCCGCGATGATGCCGGCCTGCTCGCCCGGCGAATTTTCTATAGGAGAGATAACCAGTATATAGGCCTTTTCGCCGGGGGTACGCGGGGTGTCCTTGGAAACGGTGAGCCCCACGCCGCCGAAGCTGCCCGTAGTGGTGTTCTGCATGGCGTGCATGTCGTCTTCGTCAAGATAGACGGTGTGCGGGTCGCCCGTTGCCTCAAGCATGCCGCGCATGGCTCCCTGATACAGGGCCTTTGCATCTATATCATCAACGAACTTTTGCTGCGTGAAGTCAAGGATAGTAGAAATGATCTGCTTATACTTTTTGGCCGGATCTTTTTCTTTTGCCTGTATGAGCGCAGGCATAAGGCAGGACAGGCAGAGCACGAATGCGGCAGCCCGCATGATGCGCGGGCAGGTACTGGACGTAGGTTTCATGGATTTATTGTATGGCATGAGGGGGATTTGTCAAGAATATGTATGCAAAGCAATTTTTACGTTCCGCTGCCGCTGAGCGTAAAGTTGCACTTCCTGCATATTTAGTGGACAAGACGGTATATCTATTACGGAACCTGTGATATAATGCGCATATGCAGCATTCTTTACTGTATCCGGATTACAGCCGCAGCATTGTAAATCTGGCGAACTCAGTGATCGCGTACTTTGGTGCGCAGTCGTATCATCCGGGGCTGGCGGAACTTGACGAAGCTCTTGAGGCAGGTTCTCCTTCCGGCGCGCCGTATAAGCATGTGCTTGTGATGGTGTTTGACGCGATGGGCAGCCGCAACCTGCAGGACTGGCTGCCGCCTGAAAGCTATCTGCGTTCCCATCAGGCGGCGGAGATTACATCCACATTTCCGCCTACCACTACCGCGGCCACCACAACGTTGCAGAGCGGGCTTACGCCGTCGGAGCATGCATGGCTTGGCTGGCGTATGTATTTTGAGGAGCTTGGTGCGAATATCTGTCCGTTCATGAACATCTATGATGACGGTACCCGGGTTTCTGAAAAAAAATACGCGCGTGAGCATATTCCGTATGAAAGCATCTATGACCGTATCACGCAGGCAGGCAAGGCCCATGCGTATGCGGTGTCGGAATACGGTTCCCATCATATAACCACGCTTAATCAGCTTTTTGATTCTGCCAGATATTTGTGCAGCCGCGACGAGCGCTCATATATCTACACCTACTGGCCGAATCCTGACAGCTATATGCACCGTGAGGGTACCTGCGGCATTGATGCGCTCGCTACCGTACATATCGTGAACAGCATGGTGGCGGAGCTTGCCGGCCAGGTACAGGATACGCTCATTGTTGTTACGGCTGATCATGGACAACTGGACGGTACAAATGAAAGCATTACGCGGTATCCTGAACTGAATGCGTACCTGTCCAGCGCGCCTTCCGTGGAGCCGCGTGCCTCATCGTTCAGGCTGCGAGCGGGAGCCGATGCGGCAGGATTTGAGGCTGAATTCAAGAAGCATTTCGGAAATGACTACCAGCTTATGACGCAGGATCAGGTGGTGGAGTCAGGCCTGTTCGGCAACAAGGCCGTACGTTTGACCGATACGCCCGCCGAGCATCCGCGCTTCCGCGAGTTCCTGGGAGACTATATGGGAGTGGCCGTCGGTACGCGGTCGCTGTTCCGCAACGACACCGAAGCCCGCAGGTTTGTGGGAATTCATGCGGGGCTGCTGGAAAAAGAAATGCTTGTACCGCTTATTTTATTTAAGACCTGAATCGACGCCGCTGTGTATGCGGCCTCAGCAAATATAAAAAAAGGAGTACGATGGTATGGAAGATAAAAACATGATGAAACTGCAGAATGGAAGTGATGTCCGCGGAATTGCGCTTGAAGGTGTGGCGGACGAGCATATAAACCTGACGGAAAGCATATGCAGCCGTATCGGACAATCGTTTGCCCGGTGGCTTTCTGACAAGACGGGAAAAGCGGTGTCAGAGCTGACTATAGGCATCGGCCGTGATTCCCGTGTGTCAGGCCCTGCGCTTATGGACGCATTGGCCGCCGGCATCCTGACCGCGGGCGCACAGGTGGTGCGCTGCGGACTTGCCACCACGCCCGCCATGTTCATGTCGATTGTGTTTAAAGAGACCGCCTTTGACGGTTCCGCTATGATAACCGCAAGCCATCTGCCGTTTAACCGCAACGGTATAAAGTTCTTTAACAAGGACGGCGGGCTTGAGCATGATGACATTACCGATGTGCTTGCCGCCGCCTGCGATGCGGCGCCGGCCGCAATGACCGATGCGCTTGCCGCAAAGTGCCGGGATTTTGATCTGATTCCCCTGTATGCGTCTCATCTGCTTGAGACGATCAAAACAGAGGTAAATGCCGGAGATAAGCCGCTTGCAGGTCTTAAAATTGTAGTGGATGCGGGCAACGGCGATGCAGGCTTTTTTGTGCCGCGTATCCTTGAGCCGCTCGGCGCGGATACGACGGGCAGCCAGTTCCTTGAGCCTGACGGCATGTTCCCCAACCATATTCCCAACCCGGAGAATGCCGCCGCCATGGAGGCGGTGCGCTCAGCTGTGCTGCGCAACAAGGCAGATCTGGGACTTATCTTTGATACCGATGTGGACCGTATGTCCGCCGTGCTGCCCGATGGTACGGAAGTGAACCGCGATGCCATTATAGCCATGGCTTCTGCCATTCTGGCACCGCAGTATCCCGGCAGCACCATAGTCACCGATTCCGTGACCTCGGACCGGCTTACCTGGTTCCTGGAGCATGAGCTGCACCTGAAGCACCACCGCTTCCAGCGCGGGTATAAGAACGTTATCAACGAATGTAAACGGCTTAACGCCGAAGGAACGGTTTCGCCGCTTGCCATGGAAACATCCGGCCACGGTGCGCTCAAGGACAATTATTATCTTGATGACGGCGCGTTTCTGGCCGTTAAGCTGCTGGTTGCCCTTGCGTCTGCGCGCAGGCAGGGCAGGCAGCTGGCAAGCCTGATAGAAAAGCTTCCGCCGCTGGTGGAAGCTACGGAGCTGCGCTTTAAGATTAAGGATGAGGACTTTAAGAGCTACGGCCGGCAGGTGCTCGATGCCTTTAAGGAGCGTGCTCAGAAGGCGGGCTATGATCTGCCTGCATCCTATGAGGGCGTTCGGATTTCATTCCATGACGGAAATTGTAAAGGCTGGCTGCTGCTGCGGCTGTCGCTGCATGATCCGGTCATGCCGCTCAATGCGGAAAGCGAAATAAAGGACGGTCTGCCAGCCATCCTGCAGACGGCAAAAGAGCTGCTGAAAGGATTTGACAAGCTGGACATGTCCGCGCTCGGCTGAGCTGTGTCCTGCTAAGCCTTTGCGAGCGGTACGCAGCCCCATGCCGTATCTTTATACGACAGAAAATGCTGTACTGTATGCCGTGCCGTGTCTGATACCGTTGAGACACGCCGGCCTGCCGGCAGTGTTCCGTCCTTTGCAGCGGGCGCTGCCGGAGTATCTGCCACGAGCGGGTCTATATAGCGTTTTTTTACGTCAAGCGACACGCAGAAACAGTCCGGCTGCTGCGTGTCGGTATGCAGTATGTGATCCATGGTGCGGAATGTGCGCACGTATGCGGCGAATGTAAGCTCATCACCGTTGCGCGGGTGCTCCGCGGCATGGTCGAACAGCGAGATAAGCTCCTCCTCGCTTTTTTTATACACGTCAGCTTCTTTTATGATGCGGCAGGCAAGCGCGCTGTCCAGAATTTTTCCCATCAGCGACAGCGCCAGTTTATTTTCATTGTGCTGCAGCACAAGCCCCACGTCACAGCAGCGGCGGCAGTAGTCCTCGGCGGTCTGTACGTCGGCAAATCCAAGCTCCGGCTGTCCGGCCTCATTCATGCATACAATGATGTCCGCGTATGCTTTCTTAAAACTTTCCATGTCCCAGCTGCCGTTCAGGATCATGCCGGACGGAAACATATATTCAAGCCGGTCGGCACAGAGTCCGGGCAGTTCATTGTCCGCCAGCGGGTACCGGTGGTAGTCGTCAACCGCCCGTGCATCCAGCCCGTCATTGAGCAGCAGCATGTTCAGCGCGGCGTCCGTATCCACCAGCTGCCTGTTGCCGTCCTCCGTGGCTTCCTGCTGCAGTACGTCGCCGCGCCTGAAGTCTCCCACATGGCTGAATGCAGGAGTGGACACGTCATGCAGCAGCCCTGCGATCGTTACGGCCTTGTCATGGGTAAAGTTCCATAGAATAAGCGCCGTGCCTATGCTGTGATCAAGGCGCGAATAAAAAAACTGATTATGATACAGCGGCGTCCAGTCGGTGCCGCACAGCAGTCCCACGCCGTCGAGCCGCTTGAGCAGCGGCAGCGACAGATATTTTTCCAGAAATACCGGGCGCTGCGGGCATAGTGTGCGGTGGTATTCGATGATGTCCATGTCTGTTACCTGTCCTTCCAGAGAATATCGCGGTTCACCGTACGGTAGAACAGCTCCCGTATACGGCGGGAATCCTTTGTCTGGCCGAGAATCCACATGAGCTTGGTGACCGTAGCCTCAAGCGTCATGTCATATGCCTCAAGCAGGCCGAAATCCTGTTTTATGGTACGGCCTACTTCATATACGGTCATATTGCTGCCCTCTTTGGGCACCTGCGTGGTCATGACGACGGTTTTGCCCGCCTGTACCCATGAACCTATGGCATTGTAAAAATCACCTGTTTCGTAGGACGGCAGGCCGCCTACGCCGAATGATTCTATGATGACGGCGTCATAGTGTGCGGCCATATAATCCAAAATGTCGGCATTCATGGATGGAATGAGCTTGAGCAGCGCCACGCCGGTGTCAAGCTCATGATAAAACTGCACTGCGGTTCCTGAAAGCGCCTGGTCTTTATCATCGATATAGAGGATGACGGTGCCGTCCTGTATGGTCGCCACATACGGAAAATTTATGCTGGAAAAAGCGTTGTAGCTTTTAGTACGCTCTTTTTTTCCGCGCGTGCCGGCGATCAGCTTGCCGTCAAAGACGATGTTCACGCCGTATACGCGGTCGTGGGAAGCTGCCTGCAGGCTGTCCAGCAGGTTTACGCGCGCGTCGGTGTTGTCCATGTTGATCGGTTTCTGCGCGCCCGTAATCACCACCGGCTTAGGTGAATTCTGTATCAGATAGGAAAGCGCGGCTGCCGTGTATGCCATGGTGTCGGTGCCGTGGGTAATTACGAACCCGTCATACTGTTCATAGTTTTTTTCAATTTCTGAGGCTATGGTAAGCCAGTGCTTTGGCTGCATGTTGGTGCTGTCTATATTCATTACCTGCACGCTGTCCACCGTACAGAATTCGGCACAGCCGGGAACATATGACAGCAGCTCCTCCGTGGTGATCACCGGAGAAAGTCCCTGCGTTCCGAGCTTGCAGGCTATGGTGCCGCCCGTGCCGATCATCAGTATACGTTTCATATAAAACTCCGTCCTTCTGTCAGTATAGCGCAGGCAGGCATGGCTTTGCTATGAGGCCGCCTCGAAAATTCTTGCCGATACGGCAGGTTTGTTAGTACATTAAAGAATAGATTTATATCTCAGGAGATACAAAAATCATGGCAACGTATCAGTTCCAGACAGAAGTGAATCAGCTTCTTAAACTTATTATTCATTCAATGTATTCCAACAAAGATATCTTTTTACGCGAAATCGTTTCCAACGCATCGGATGCGCTTGATAAGCTTAAATATCTGACCGTGTCGGATGATTCCTACAAAGATATTATGTTCACACCCCGTATCGACATTCAGTTTGATGATAAAGAGAATGTGCTTACGGTACAGGACAGCGGTATCGGTATGAACGAGCAGGACCTGACCGACAATCTGGGTACCATTGCCCGCTCAGGCACCAAGGCATTCATTGAAAAGCTCGGCCAGGAAGCCTCAAAGGATTCTGACCTTATCGGTCAGTTCGGCGTAGGCTTTTATTCTGCGTTCATGGCCGCTAAAAAGATTGATGTCTATACACGTAAGGCCGGAGATGCATCCGGTAAAATCTGGCATTGGACAAGCGACGGTACGAATTCGTATGAGATCGAGGAAATAGACGCTGCCTCCGATGCCGCTAAAAAATACGGCTTTGATAAAAAAGAAACCTGCGGTTCTGCCATTGAAATGCACCTGAACGACGACAGCAAAGAGTATGCAAGCCGCTGGAAGATTGAGGAGCTGATCAAGAAATACAGCGATCATATTGCATTCCCCATCTATCTGCACTATGTACAGAACCAGTATGACGACAAAGGAAACGTCAAGAGCAGTGAAAACAAAGTGGATCAGGTGAACAGCGCGAGCGCGTTGTGGAAGCGCAACAAAAGCGAGCTGAAGCCTGCCGACTATAATGAATTCTATAAGACGTTCAGCCATGACAGCTCTGATCCGCTGGCGTATATCCATACGCACGCTGAAGGTACGCAGGAATACACCACGCTGTTCTTTATTCCGCGCCAGGCGCCGTTTGATATGTATCAGGCGGACTATAAGAGCGGCGTAAAGCTGTACGTAAAGCGCGTGTTCATTACTGATGATGACCGCGAGCTTCTGCCTTCTTACCTGCGCTTTGTACGCGGTATCATCGATTCCGAGGATCTGCCGCTCAACGTAAGCCGCGAGATCCTGCAGCAGAACCGTATTCTTGAGAGCATCCGTACGCAGTCCGTGAAAAAGCTGCTCGGCGAGTTCAAAAAGATGGGAGAAGCTGCGGCTAAGGCTGTTGCAAAAGAAGCCGCGGGCGAAACGCTTACTGATGCTGAAAAGCAGTCCAAAGAAACATGGAGCAGCTTTGTAAAAGAATTCAACCGCCCCATGAAAGAAGGCCTGTACTCTGACTACGGCAACCGCGATGAAATCGCGGAGATCGTGCGCTTTAAGAGTACCGATGCAAGCGGTACCGGCGATGATAACTGGACGAGCTTTGCCGATTATGTGCAGCGCATGAAGCCTGATCAGAAGGCCATCTATTATATTACCGGCAGCGATGAAAAGAACCTGCGGGCAAGCCCGCTGCTGGAAGCCTATACCAAAAAAGGCTTTGAGGTTCTTATTCTGGCTGACGAGATTGACGATATTGTTATTCCGTCATACGGCAAATATAAGGATTATGAGCTTAAGGCGGTAAACCGCGCGGGCAGTGATGAAGAGCTTGGCGTAGACAAGAAGGAAGCCGAAAAGAAAGAAAAAGAACTGAAGCCGGTGACCGATAAAATCAAGAAGGCGCTCGGCGACCGCGTGAAAGACGTACGCCTGAGCAAACGCCTTTCAGACAGCCCGTCATGCATCGTAGTGGATGAAAATGATCCGTCATTGCAGATGGAACGCATGATGAAGGCTATGGGACAGACGGGCATGGCTGAAGTTAAGCCGATTCTTGAGATTAACGGCGACCACCCGCTTGTAGCAAAGCTTAAGGACTGCACCGATGATACGTTTATTGCCGATGTGTCCGACGTGCTGCTGGATCAGGCGCTGCTTGTAAGCGGCGCGGAGCTTAAGGATCCGGTATCGTTCGTAAAACACCTGAACAATCTTTTGAGCAAATAAAAGCGTAAGCTGATATGCTCTGACGGCTGCCTGTGCGGATTCCTCCTTTTCTGCGCAGGCAGCCTTTTTTATAGACAGCAGGCTCTCAGGCTGCGCGGTACTCCGGGTCTGCCTAGAATTGACACCTGTTTTATCCGCGGTTATAATCCAAGCAATGAACGTATTCCACGGCATTTCTGCTTCTGACGGCATCGGTACAGGCAAAGCATTTGTTATCCCGAGTGCTGGAAAAAGGATAATTCCTCAAAAAACTATCACTCCTTCTGAGATTGCCGCAGGCTGGCAGCGGTTTGAACGTGCGGTACAAACCATTTCTTCCCAGATACAAAAGCGCATGGATGCTGTGAAAGACGACCGCGTGCAGCGTGAGATATTTGAGACGTACATCATTATGCTGTCGGATCCGGTGTTTATTGCTGAAGTCAAGAAATCCTATGAAACGGATTTGTATAATATTGAGTATGTTCTGAACACAAAAATACAGGAATATGCCGACCGGCTCAGGCAGTCAGGCAATGAATATCTTGAGGAGCGTGCCAAGGACATCTGGGACATTTTCGGTCAGGTACTCGATGAACTGCTGGACTTTCATCCGTTCGATATTAATCAGGTTCCTGACGGAGTGGTGATCGTGGCGCAGGCCATGAACCCGTCCGACACCATCATTCTGTCCAAGCAGAAGATTGCGGGACTTGCCCTTACTGAAGGGGGCATTTCCAGCCATGTTACTATTCTTGCACGCAACTACGGTATTCCGCTTGTGTTCTCCCTGCAGAATATCATCTCTAAGATCGCTCAGGGCGAGCAGGTGATTGTTGACGGCGAGAACGGTACGGTCATTGCCTCTCCTGATCCGGAGATTGTCCAGGAATATACTGCGCGCATACAGGCGGAGGAAAACCACCGGAATGCGCTTAAAAAGTTCCGTGACCTGCCCTGCTGTACCAAGGACGGTACAAGATTTACCATGCTTGCGAACATCGGTACGCCGGAGGAAGCTGAGACTGCATTGCGGGAAGGTGCTGACGGCATCGGCCTGTTCCGCACTGAATTCCTTTTTATGAGCACCACGCATCCCCATCAGGAGTCTGCCGACGGTTCTTTTTCTGAAGAATCGCAGTTCCGTGCTTATAAAAAGGTACTTGAGATCATGAAAGATAAGCCGGTCACCATCAGAACGCTTGATGCGGGTGGTGACAAGCTCATAGATTCTGTAGAAATACCCACGCTTGAGGAAAAAAATCCGCTTATGGGTCTGCGTGCTGTCAGGCTCAGCCTTGCGTATCCGCAGCTGTTTAAGATACAGCTGCGGGCTTTGTACCGGGCGAGCGTGTACGGCAACCTGAAGATCATGCTGCCGCTTATTTCCAGCACGGATCAGGTAAAGCAGTGCCGCCGGCTTGCGCAGGAAGTGCGTGATGAGCTTACGGCAGAGGGCATACCGTTCAATAAAGATGTTCCCATCGGTATTATGGTGGAGACCGCTGCGTCGGCAATTACGGCGGACTGTCTGGCCCGTGTAAGCGATTTCTTTTCGCTGGGTACGAACGATCTTACTCAGTACACCGTGGGCATTGACCGTGAAAATCCTGCCGTGGCGCACCTGTATAATGAATTCCATCTTGCGGTGCTCCGGCTTATTCAGACTGTGCTTACCTGCGCCACGGAGGCGGGCATTCCTGTCTCTGTCTGCGGCGAAATGGCGAGCCGTCAGGACAGCGCTCTGGTGCTGGCGGGTATGGGAATCAGAAGCCTCAGTGTCAGCCCCAAGCAGATCTGTATGGTAAAGGAGCTGCTGTCCCGTTTTACAATCCATGAGCTGCAGGCAATATCATCAAAACAGCTTAATAATCTGTAGTGCACTGCGCCTGGCAGAGCACCAGTAGGAAAAAACATGCCGAAGAAACGTAAACCAGATTTTTCAAAGCCGCTTGAGGCCGTGCAGGATTCTGCGGCCGAAACAACCGATACCGGTGTTGAGATCACCAATGCCGAGGGTAAGGTCATTCATTTTTATACGGACAGAACATATTTCAATCTGCCGCTCGTAGTGATTGCGGGGCGTCCGAATGTAGGAAAATCAACGCTGTTCAACCGGTTCGTGCGCAAGCGCATGGCGATTGTGGACTCTACGCCGGGCGTTACGCGGGATCCCGTGGAATCTACGGCTTTTATCTGCGGCAAACCCGTGCATCTTATGGACACGGGCGGCTATAAACTTGACCGGGATACGGGCACTATGGAAGCCGTTATGGACGAGCTGGTGGCGCAGAAGTCATTGGAAATGATTAAAAAGGCCGATGTAATTATTCTGCTGCTTGAGGCCGGTCAGATTACCGCCGAAGATGAGGAATTCATCCAGCAGCTGCGTCCGTATTGGAATAAAGTGGTGGCCGCCGTGAATAAGACGGAAGGCGGCAGGAATATGGATGATTCCTGGAACTACATGAAATTCGGTTTCAACGATCTGCTGTTCATTTCCGCGGACCACGGCGACAATATCCAGCAGCTTTCCGATGCCGTCACGGCCCGTCTTGATTTTTCTGCAGTGACTGAAGGCTATGAGGAATCTCCGATCCGTATTGCCATACTCGGCAAACCGAATACCGGAAAATCTACGCTTTCCAACCGGCTTACCCATACGGAAAATTCTATTGTAAGCGACTATGCAGGCACTACGCGTGACGTAGTTGAAGGTTCCTTCCGTTATAACGGCCGTGACTGTATTATCCTTGATACCGCCGGTATCCGGCGCAAGGCAAAGGTCAATGAGGACGTGGAATACTATTCCGTAAACCGTGCCATAAAAACGCTCGATGAATGTGACATTGTGTTTCTTATGATCGATGCGCAGGAAGGCATGTCCGAGCAGGACAAAAAAATCTGCCAGCTTGCCTATGAGCACGGCAGGGGCATTATTTTTGTGCTGAACAAATGGGACACGCAGGAAAAAGGCCGCAAGGTGTTCAAGGCTGCCGAAGAAAATATAAAAATCATGTTCGGACAGATGTGCTGGGCACCGGTGCTTCCGCTGTCCGCAAAAAACGGTGACGGCCTGAAGAACTTAATGGACATGGCATTGGAACTGTATACACAACTTACGCACAAGATAGACACAGCCTCGCTCAATATTGCGCTCAAAGACTGGCTGTTCAAGTTCCCGCCTCCTGCCACCAAAACTATGCATTTTCATATACGGTATATGGTTCAGACCAGCGCGAATCCTGTTTCGTTCCTTATTTTCGCTACCCGGCCTGACTGCGTGCCGGGTACATACATCACCTATCTGAAGAACAGAATCAGGCAGGATCTGGGATTTGATAAGATTCCCGTGCAGCTGGAGATAAAGGCCAGCCGCCAGAAGTGGGAGACCCGGGAACAGAACTGATGGCTGTATATACAATCGGGGAAGTAGAGGAAATTACCGGCGTCAAGGCGAATAATCTGCGCTATTGGGAGACTGTTATTCCCGGACTGGCGCCGAAAAAGGATCTTGGCGGGCATAGAGCCTATTCTCAGCGCAATGTGGACATCATATTGCGCATGAAATATCTTATTTCGCAGAAAAAATACACGATAGAGGGGGCTCGGGAACGGATTCTTGAGGATACGCAGGCCGCAAGCAACGGCACGGAGGTACTGCAGGTTATTTATGATATCCGCAGCGATCTGACCGACGCATTCCTTACCATCCGCAAATACCGGCCTAAAAAAGAGCAGACTGATGAGCAGACATAATAAAAACCCGCATGCTTCGAATGAAGATGCGGCCTGGTACAGTAAATTCGTAAAAAAGCCGGCCGGCAAGGACAAATCCGAATCACGCAGATCACCGGCAGATACGTCTTCGGCAGATACAGCCCGAACTGTACAAAAGAACAGGACTTACACAAAACGATCAACAGATTATCCACAGCGGAATCCCCCGGATAATACAACTATACACACAAGTTATCCACAGCATGCTGCACAGCGGTCTGCGGACCCGTGCAAGGTAACGGCCTGCTCGGAGCTGTTTGACGACAATGCGGTTCCTGCTGATGCAAAAGAAGTTCTGGAGCACTTTGATGACATTGTGCAGAGCGCTGTGGGACTTACGAGCCGGCATATTGCACGTCTGAGCGCGCAGATACGCTCGCTCTGCCATGAGCTTACCGACCAGCGTCCCGACCGCCGTGTAGGGTATCTTAACGATACCCAGTATCTTACGGCATATACATATTACTATGTATGGTGGAACCTTGTGCGGCTGGTAAAGCTGTTTGCGAACCTGCCTGCCGGCAGTATTATTACGGAGCAGGGTACCGTCTGTGCCGACATAGGCAGCGGTCCGCTTACCGTGCCCATTGCGCTGTGGCTTGCCCGTCCGGAGCTGCGGAACCGTCCGTTGGTCTGGTACTGCGTTGATATTTCCGCTTCCGCGCTTTCCTTGGGTGAAAACCTGTTTCTTGCCGTAGCCGCGCGTACGCTTGCGTCCGGGACGGATGCGGCCGGTACGTCAGGCGCGGAACCGTGGAGAATCATCCGCGTAAAAGGAGAGCTAGGCGTTCCGCTCAAGCAGAAGGCATCGCTTATTACGTGTGCGAATATGTTCAATGAGCTGCTGCAGCATCAGTCCATGCCGCCGGAGTTTCTTGCTAAAAAGTATGCGGGTGCAATTATGTCCTACGCGGATGTTTCCAGTACCTTTTTTATCGGCGAGCCGGGCGTACCGCAGGCGGCGCGGTTTATCAGTCTGCTGCGCGATGCGCTTATGAAAAGCGGATGCACGCCGTCCGCGCCCTGTCCCCATGCGGACGCCTGTCCCATGGCGGGCCGTACGTTTAAGAACAGAAATGCTAAATGGTGTAATCTGGCGTTCTCCACCGATGATGCTCCCGCGCGTCTGCTTAAGCTGTCCGCATCTGCAGGTATTCCGAAGGAACGGGCGGTATTGTCGTTTATTCTTGCGTCATCAGGCAGCGGGCAGGATACCGGCAGTGCGGACTCGGTTACGCTGCGGATTATCTCCGATCCTATCCGCCTGCCGGGAAACCGTACCGGTTTTTATGCATGCTCAGCGCTCGGACTGACCCTTGTGGTTGCGCAGCATCACCGTAATGTCCGTTCCGGCAGCAGTATTACGATAGCTATGCCGGATACAAAAAAATTAGGCACCGATCCTAAGACCGGTGCCGTAGAAATCATTATCTGATCTGGTTACAGGCTGCGGGCTCTGCTCCGGCAGCGCCTGCAGCAGCTACTCAGTGAACATGGCCGCTATTTCTTTAGCGTAGATTTCGTTCAGACGGTAGCGCATGATCTCCTGTTTTGCAGAAAGCTCCACGCCCACCTCAAATTCTTTTTTCAGCAGGGTAAAGCGGTTTATGCGCTCGAACATGCGGAAGCCGTTCTGCGCGTTTATTGCATTGTTGATCTCAACTTCATACAGCTTACGCACGTCATCGGACTGCATGAACGTTTCAATGGTATCATACTGAATGCCGTTCTCGCGGGCCCATTCCTGTACTTCGGATACGGCAGGCACGATGAGGGCTGCCAGATACCGCTGGTCCTGTCCGACCACGACAGCCGATGTAATGAACCGGCTTTCGTTCAGCTTCATCTCAATGGGCAGCGGCTCCACGTTTTCGCCGCCGCGCAGTACGATGGTATCCTTCATGCGGCCGCGCAGACAGATTTCGTCATGCATCGTAAGGATGGCCAGATCTCCCGTATCAAGCCAGCCGTCTATGGTCATGACCTGCTTGGTCAGGTCATCGCGCTTATAGTAGCCTTTCATGATAGTGCCGCCTTTTACCTGCAGCACGCCTTTTTTGCAGCGGCCGAGCACCATGCCGTTCTGGTCAACGATACGTACCTGTATGCCGCGCAGTGCGGTTCCCTGCGTACCGAATACCGGACATGCCGTAGGCCGTACGCACACTACCGGTGAAGTTTCAGTAAGGCCGTAGCCTTCCACGATATTTACGCCCACTGCCCAGAAGAATTCATCGATAACCGACGGATATGCGCCGCCGCCTGCAATGCCTACGCGGAAATTTTTTCCGAGCTTGGTGCGGATCTTTGAGAACACCAGCGCGTCTCCGAGCAGCTTAAGCGGATACAGCAGCAGCCACGGCAGTACGAACAGCGTCCACCATATCCACAGATGGTCGGGACCGAACAGCGCGTTTCTGCGGAACAGGCGCCGGTCCATGCGCGAGTGGATGATCGCGACTTTTACAAAGAATTTGTACATGGCGTATACAATGCCGCCTGTCTTGCGCATCGTACGCTCAATGCCTTCATACACGGCTTCAAAGACCCGCGGAACGGCGGGCATGAGCTGGGGATTAAGCTTCTGGAAATCGCCGAGCAGGATGCTTGCCACGGGGCGGGAATAGCAGATTGCGCCCGCCTGAATCAAGATGACATATTCGCACAGACGCTGGAACACATGCCAGATAGGCAGAACGCACAGCGCCCGCTCGCCGGGATTGATATAGATACGCTCCTGCAGCTCGTCAAGCTGGGTAAGGAAGGTACCGTGGGTGAGCATAACACCTTTGGGAGTGCCGGTGGTACCTGACGTAAAGATGATGCCCACTACGTCGTCACGGCGGCCTTTTTCAAGCTCCGCCTCCACAGCATCCTTATGTTCCATGCGGTAAAGCTTTCCGCGATTGATGATCTCGGTAAAGCTCAGAATTTCAAGGCTGCAGGCAGCGGTACTCTCAAGCTCTTCAGGTGTGGGGTCGCTGAAATAGATGATGCGCCGTAAGTCGGGCAGCTCATCTTTTATAGAAAGAATCTTTTTTATCTGTGAAAAGTTCTCCGCAATGACGGTGGCGCATTCGGAAAATGACAGGATATACTGCAGGTCTTTCAGCGTAGCATCGCAGCCGCGCGGAACGTCGATGGCGCCGATTGACAAAATGCCGATATCCGCCTGCTGCCATTCTTTGCGGTTATCGGAGATAATACCTATCCGGTCGCCGCGCACAATGCCGCAGGACAAAAGACCTCCGCCGAAATCAAGGGCAAGCTGAAAGAAGTCATGGTATGAAACCGGGTCAAAACCGCCTTCGCTGTTGCGGAAATACTGAGCGGCTATTTCAGGGTACTGTTCGGCTGTATGCCGAACCATCTTAGGTAGGGTTTGCTCCATAATACTAAAAAGTATATACCGAACATACCGTAAAATCAACGACCACGGAAATTAACTTTTACCGCTGCCAGCATTTAAGCCTCAAGTACAGTCTATTTGCGACAAAAGTGCAGTCTACTTGTGCCTCAAATGCAGTCTATTTGCGACAAAAGTACAGTCTATTTGCGACAAAAGTACAGTCTATTTGTGACTAAAATGCAGTCTATTTACGGCGCAAATGGAGTCTGCTTTTGTCGCAAACGGAGTCTGTTACGGGCACCTCGAAAATACGTTCCGCATATCGCATAAGCATTTTCTGATATTACGGGCTGTCCAAAAGAATGGAAAGCCCGCTATTCTGTAAAATTGACAAAACAACGGTGTGCAGGTACACTGACCCGTAGATTTTATGAAAAAATTCCGTTTTTTCCGCTTTATTCCCGGCCTGCTTGCTTTTACGCTCATAAGCTGCGCCGGTACCAAAGCAGTATCCGGCGCTGATGACGCGCTCATGGCCAGACCTGTAAAAAAAGTATCCGTTACGACGGCACGTACCTATGCGCTGCTGCCTCCTTCCAGTATGCAGGGCTTCGTATGCGGCAGGTACCGCATGGAGCTTACGTCACGCGGCGGAACGCAGAAAAGTGAGCTGCTGATTACCGCCGACGGGAACGTGCTGTCTGCAGAACCTGCCGTACGGTATGAGTCTGCGGCAGGAACGGTGGTCCTGGATACGCATGCGTGGGCGGCAGCTTTTGGTGGCGTCATAAAGCCTGAGCAGTTTCTTGCGGACCTGCAGTTCTGCTGGTACAACCCTTCGGACGTGGCGGTACGTCTGCAGAAAAGCAATCTGCGGTTTACCATGCAGGTACAGCAGAACGGTGCGGTTGAAGCCAGGCGCATTTATAACGGACTTGGCCGCCGTGCAGGCTGTGCCATGCAGATAACGCGAACTGCGTCCCGGATAGTGGTAGAAAATTTCTATAATAAATATACGTATACGCTTATACCTTTGGAGGAAGTCAGATGAGCGGCAGGCCGGTGTATCTGTCGGCTCCGGGCGTGATCTGCGCCGCAGGCAGCTCAGTGCAGGCGCTGCGGATTTCGGCAGTCTCGGGTAGCCAGAAGGGCATACTGCTTCTTCCTGCTGATCATGACGGTGGAGAAGCTGCGTCCGGTACGCACTATGCGGGTCTGGTGGAAGAGCCGCTTGCCCGCCATGCAAAGGAACTGTCTGCGCCGCGGAGTCTGCTTTTGGCACAGAAGGCGGTGCAGCAGCTTGGGGAAGCGGCAGCCGCTGCCCGTGACCGGTACGGTGCGGACAGAATAGCAGTGTGCGCATGCTCAGATATCCGGTGCGATACAGCGGCACAGCTGAGCGGCCGGTTCAAGCTGACCGGACCGGTATGGGAATGCTTTGCGCCGTTGGATTCTGCCGCCGGTGCGATTATACAGGCGGCGGAATTTATCCGGGCCGGAAAGGCTGATGCCGCCATTGCGGGCGGTGCGGGGAGTATACCGGGCTGCTCCGGCGAGGCCGTGCGCGGGCTTATCAACCCGTTCAGCAGGAACCGGTGCGGAACCACCTATGGTGAAGGTGCGGCGTTTTTTCTGCTGACGGCGGAAGCCGCCGCGGGCATGAAAACTGATTCTGATGTGCCGGTGCAGCTGCGTGCATGGAGTTCCGTGCGTACGGACGGTGACGGTGCGGATACCGCAGGCATGCGGCAGGCGATTGATGCGGCCCATGCGGACGCTGTCGGCTATGTGAATCTGCATGGCAGCGGTATACCGGACTGTGATGCCATGGAGGCCGCAGCCGCAGCCGCCGTGTTCGGTACGGATGTACCGATGTCAGGCACCAAGCCGCTTACTGGTTATGTACCCGGTGCCGCGGGCGCGCTTGAGCTTTCATTCTGCTATGCGGCGCTTACTGCTCCTGACGGAGCGCTGCCGGTACATGTGTGGGATTATTGTGCTGATGCCGGGCTGCCGCGTCTGAATCTGCATGCCGTTGGCATGTATGAACGCAGTATGAACGACCGGACATCGCGCGGGCTTTGTGTGTATGCGTGCCATACGATCTGCGCCGGTTCAGCACAGACGCTTGTTATCAGTCGGTAAGCAGCCGCAGCTTTTGTGCTGCGATAATGGCATCGGTCTTGCCCGATACGCCGAGCTTTTTATAATTCTGCTTGATATGATAGCGTACCGTCTCCACCTTAAGTCCGAGCCGCTCGCCGATATCTGCTGCCGACAGACCTTCTGCCTGCAGCCGCAATATAGCAAGCGCATTGCCTGACAGATCAAAGGCGGATCCGTCTCCCTGCTGCAGGTAGCGCGGATACAGCTTTGCCATATTTTTTGTCTGCTCAAGCACCTTCAGAAGCCATTTGCGGTCGATTTTTGTGTCAGATTCATGTGTACGTTCTGCTGTGTCTTCTGCGGTTATGTGTATTGCAGATGTGTCTATGTCTGCAATGTGCTGCAGCAGCGGCAGCACTGCGGTACCTTCCTCGCTGATAATACGTATAAAGTGAAAATGCTGTGCGGTCAGGAATGCGCTTATAAAAGTTTCCTGCCAGCTGCTCATTTTGGTACGCCACAGGATTATGGCCAGCAGTATATTGCTTTCGATTTCCACGTAGGTACGTGCATAGGACTTTGCATACAGCAGCAGCTTGGCCAGCAGTGCCTGCGCTTCCTGATAGCGTGCCTGCCGGATATAGCAGCGTACTTTTGTCAGATACTGATAGCGGAACATGATATAGAAGGTTTCTGTTTCAGACGGTGCGTTGTCCATATATGAGCGGATAATGCTATCGTTGTGGTCATACAGCGCCATGCGGCATTTGAGGGCCCTCAGATTATTCAGCAGGCGGGTTTCGCCCAGGCGGCGGCACTTAAGCTCAAATTCCGTGATAAGCGAATCGGCATTTTCTTTATGGCCGTCCGTAAGCGCAAGCCGTGCCAGCAGCGCAACCGCCACAAATTCCATTTTCAGGTTGTGCACGGAATCGGCCTCCATCTGGCCGCGGCTCAGCAGCATCAGCACGCGGAAGGAATCCTCGCCTTTTTCGTATAAACTTTCTCCGAGCGCAAGATTGATGATTGATTTGCCATAGCTGCCGAGCGCCAGTCCGATAATCTTGCCGTATTTGCGCGCGATCTCGGTGTCATGCAGGCTCCAATGGCAGAAGTCCTTGCCGCCGTTCATAGTGGAAGGCATGTTGCTTGTAACGCTGAATTCCGGCAGGGTGATGCCCCTGCTCAGAATCTGGTTTGCAATATGACGGAAGGTGTCCAGTACAGACAGGCTGCCGCGGTGCGGGAGCGCAATATCAAGATAATACAGCATCTTTTTGGCCTCACGCTGTTTTGCGCCCGTGGCCTTCTGGTAATACTCCTTGAGCTTATCATACCAGTATTCGCTGCGTTCTGCCTGCATAAGGATGGAGCAGGTCATGCTCATGCCGCTCATAAGGAAGATGTTCGACGTTATTTCCTGTTCCGGAAGCAGAAAATAGTATTTGCTCAGCGGAAAGTAATAGCCGTTGCTCGGATTTTCCGCGCCGTTGATAATGAGCAGGTTTTTAATACTGCTCATGCTTCCGCATTTTTCGTACTGCTCGAGCGCACGGCTGATCTGTCCCTGCTGCTCGTACCAGTCGCCTGCCCGCAGGCGCAGCAGTTTTATGCCTTCCCTGCCGATCTGACGTTCTGCCATAGCGCGAAGCGCCATGAGCGGTATGGGGCGGATAACATAGTCGTTTTCATGGGAAAATATAAAATTGCCCGTTTCGCGCGCCTTGACGAGCAGCCCCTCGACATTCTGGTTCTGTGTGACTGCCCATGCGAGTTCTTTGTTAAAGCTGTCGATGATGCTCAGCTTGATAAGGCAGTCAAGCACCTCGGGATCTGTTTCTTCCTGAAGCAGGTGTTCGGTTATGTTCTGGACAATTTCTTTTGTCGCGGTTTTGGTATCCGGCCTGCTCCAGTCATTCGGTCCGCAGGAACCGATCCGGTCAGCTACCAGATCAATGATTTTAAAGGCATAGGCGCTGTGCCTGAAGGTTGTACAAAAAAAATCCCGTTCCTGCTGCGAAAAGCTGTACCCTTTGTGCTCAACGTACCGGTTTATATAGTCGTCATCAAGCGCAAGCTCGGTTTCGCTTATAATCATAACGCCGCGCTTTACGTATACGGGGATCAGCCACGGCGTAAGCTCGCTGCGGTTTATAAAGACGGGCCATACATCCTCATGCATTGCAAGCTGACGTATCTGCCGCTTAAGGTCTTCGGACTCAGGATCCTTGCGCACCCTGTGCAGGTCGTCAAAAATAATGGTGATCGGTCCCGCCGCATCGAATTTCAGGCCGGATTGGATGAGCGCGCACTTTTCCAGCACTGCACGTGTGTCCGTACAGCTGATGTAGGTGCTTCCCTCAATATCTCTGAAATACTGTTGTACTAACTCCGTTTTGCCGTAGCCTGACATGCCGAATATATAGACGGGCTTACAGCTCTTCCGGGATTTATTCAGCAGCTGCCATGCTTTCTGAGGCTTTACGTAGTATGCATCCAAGTCCTGCCACCTTTTTATGCTCTATATGCAACAGTATACATCACCGGCGGGTAAAAAAATAGGCTTGACAAATGTACTTTTTGCGATATATTGAAAAAAAGCCTGATTTACAAGGGGGAACGGTGAGGAAACGACTACCATATTGCCTGTTATGTGCAGCGCTGCTTGCAGCGGCGGTCTCTGCTCCTGCCGCCGAGTGGAACAAGCTTATAGGCATAGGCGCGGCTGTTCCCGTCAATGAACTTAAATTTAATGATATCACTGCGCGGCTATATGGCGGCGCAGTGAATGCCGTGTTTCTTACCGTAAATCCTGAAAACCGGCTCGCCTTGAAAACAAGCCTTACCACCGGTCTGTCGGCTACTGATGATATCAGCAAAGATGACAAAATGAATCTCGGTGCCCATATATCGTTCGGCGGCGGTATAGGCTATGCCCTTATTAATCAGGAAAAGCAGACACTTACGGTCTGCGCCATGCTTAACGTTGATTATATTACATTCCGTCGCTCCTTCGAGTATTCTGGTTCCGGAGAAAAAGCAGATATAGACCAGAAAATAAAACTTCTGGTGCTTGGTACAGGAGCAGACATCACCTATACGCGGCAGTGCAATGAATCGTTCGGTGTGTATGTGACGGCCGCCTGCCGTGGAATTCCTGTAGGCTACAGTCACTGTAAGCTGAACTATAAATACTCCGGCGGCCGCAAGGACTGGGAGGATGACTGGTATGTGCTCAAAGGAACTTTTTCTATAGTGCCCTCTTTAGGTATTTACTGGTATTTCAAGTAATTAGCATGTATAATAATCCCTGACTACATGTAAATTTTTTTTTACAACTACCCATATGGGTAGTTGTTGACTGTATAATCCGCTGTTATTCTGTTATCGGTTCTGCGGGGCGTATACTTGTATTGTGCAATAATTTGCCGCAAAGCTTCAGCCTAAAACGGATAGAGGAACAGCCATGAAAAAAATTGCCATTCTGACTGCCTGTATTTTTACTCTGATCATCGCCGGCCTTTTCTTTATGAATATCAGGGAAAAGGAGACGCAGGTTACTAAAAACCAGACTAAAGTCGGAGTCTTGCTTAACGGAACCATTGATGACCACAGCTGGAGCCAGAGTCACTATGAGGCGATGCAGAAAACCGCCCAGACGCTTAATCTTGCCATAGAATACCGTGAGAATGTACCCGCAACAAATGAATGTCTTGAAACTATTATTTCTCTTATAAAAGACGGCTGCCATATTATTATCTGTAATTCCCTGCTTTTTAATCTGTATGTGCAGCAGGCTGCGGAGCTGTTCCCTGAGGTGCATTTTTACCATGCATCCGGTACGGCCAGCCTGCCCAACCTGTCATGTTATTTCGGCCGTATGTATCAGATGCGATATTTGAGCGGCATAGTTGCAGGCATGCAGACTGAAACGAACCATATCGGTTATGTGGCCGCATTTGCCATAGACGAAGTGAACCGCGGTATAAACGCTTTTACGCTCGGCGTGCGCTCAGTGAATCAGCAGGCCGTAGTGCATGTACGCTGGAGCTATTCGTGGACTGATGAGGAAATGAACGGTAAAGCCGCTCAGGAACTGCTTGATGATTATGATATCGATGTGCTTACCATGCATACTGATGCGCTGCGCCCGCTGGATATAGCGGAGCAGCGGGGTGTATGGAGTATCGGCTATAACATGGACAACTCTGCGACTCACCCCCATACATTCCTTACAGCCCCGGTATGGCAGTGGGAATACTTTTATACACCGCATCTGCTGAGCTGTCTGGAGGGAAAATTCAGAGGCGGCAGCTGGTGGGGCGGCGCTTCTACGGGCGTTGTGAGCCTTGCTCCGCTTTCTGAGCATGTACGTCCGGGAACGGAATTTCTGATAAAGAAAATGCAGAATCAGCTCACGGCGGGTACCTTCGATATTTTTTACGGCCCGATCAAAGACCAGAATGGTACTGTTCGTATTCAGGAAAATGAAAGCATGTCTGACCGTGCCATGCTCAACGAATTCGACTGGTATGTACAAGGAGTGCTTATCGATGCCAGATAATAGAAATCGTATCATTCCGATTGCATCTACTGTCATCATTCTGTGTGTCATTATTACGCTCATTGCAAACCTTGGACGTAATTCAGGCGGTAAAACGGTGACCGCAGGTTTTATTATGAACGGTGACTCGGACGGCAGCGGCTGGGATACCCTGCATTATGAAGGCTTGGAGAAGGCATGCCGCAACCTGCACGTAAAGCTTACGGTAAAGCAGAATGTTCCGTGGGATTCCAATGACTGCTTGGATGCGGTGCGGCAGCTGGCTAAAGGCGGCGCGAACCTTATCGTGCTTTCAAGCATGGGGTACAGCAACAAGCTTGAAAAATCATTGGACAGATATAAAAAAATAACGTTCTATACGGTGGATTCTATGCTCAAGGCTCCGAACAGCCGTTTTTATTTTCTGCGTATCTATCAGGCGCGGTATCTGGCGGGCATCATTGCAGGGCTTACCACCAGAACTGACCGTATCGGTTATATAGCGTCCATGCGTTCCAATGAAGTGAACCGCGGCATAAACGCTTTTACGCTCGGCGTACGCTCTGTGAATCCGCTGGCTTCTGTCTGTGTGAGCTGGACCGGTGACTGGAACAACCGCAGTACGGAACAAACTGCCGCACATCAGCTTATTTCCCGGCGTAACGTGGATCTGCTTACCTATCATCAGGATGACCGGTTTATAGCGGATGTCGCTGAAGAAGCGGGCATCTGGTGCATCGGTTATCATATACCGCTTGAAAAGGCTTCGCCGAAATATCTTACCTGCATAAGCTATGACTGGAGCATTGTGTTCGACGAACTGCTGAAAAAATATATCAAGGAAACCGACAGCGATAAAACGGTAATCTGGCCGGGGTTGGAGCAGGGAGCCGTGTATCTTACGCGTTATTCTTCAGATGTGAGCGAACGTGCCCGGGACGCGGTGCTGGATGCGAAAATGCGGATTTTACAGGGACAGGATGTTTTTTCCGGCCTTATCTATGATAACCATGGGGTCAAGCGGTGTGACGAGCAGGAAAGCATCAGCGATGCCGAGCTGCTGAACCAGATGAACTGGTTCGTAGAAGGAGTTGTATTCTATGACAATTAATATTCCAGGAAGAGTTTCAACAGAAAAAATCAGAATACTAGGATCATTCTGCGTTTTCCTCATAGTATTTCTGTTCGTCGGAATCCTGCTGTATTATAAGCTTATTACGTTTTTGGCAAATTATACTGAAACTCAGGTGGCATATCAGGCACAGGCAGCGGCGCAGCAGGCGTCAGTTAAATTCAATGAGCAGCTCAAAGAGCTTGATGCGCTGGCTTTGATTCTGGAACGTCAGGACCCGGAAAGTTTTCCTGAGATTCTGGAAGGCGCGTCCGACCGTAAGAACGGCATTGTGACCGGTCTTCTGGAGCAGGGCGGAACCACCCTGTACGGGACTCCGCTTGCTTTTTCTGAGTTTGAGTCGATTCCTGCGGCGTTCAGAGGTAATGACGGCATTTCCTATGCAAAGAGCAGAGGCCTGCTGTTCACGGTGCCGGTATACCGCGGCAATAATATCCGCTATGTGCTGTACCGGCTTTACGGCGATGCGGTACTGGCAAATAACTTTTCCGTATCCTGCTATAACAAAAAAGCAGACATTGTGTATCTGGATGACAACAACCGGGTTGTGGTGCCTCATGCTAAGTGGACTGCACAGGGATTTTCTCAGTTTATATCCGATCCGGTTATCAGGAATGCGTATCTGAAGACCTTTGAAAACCTGAATATTGCCACGTCGTCTTCTATTTTTATCCGCAAGGGCGGCGGCTATAAAGATATATTTATATTTACCGCCGAGCTGCCGGACCATCCGTACCGTCTGGCGGGCATTGTTCCGGCCAAAGTGGCGTCCGAAGGCGTTTCCTATATCGTGACGCTTGCCGTATGGGTGTTCGGACTGCTTCTGCTGCTGTTTATCATAGGAACCACCTTCCTTATTGTTGAGTATGAGAAGGTCCAGGAAAACAATACGCTTAAAAAGCGCAAGGAGCTTGCGGACAAGGCGAACAAGGCTAAGAGCGACTTCCTTGCGAGCATGAGCCATGAGATACGTACGCCGCTTAATGCGGTGCTTGGTATGAACGAAATGATACTGCGTGAAACCGAGGATCCTGCGGTTAAAGAATATGCCAAGGATATTCAGAGCGCGGGACAGTCATTGCTGTACATTATCAATGATATTCTGGATCTTTCAAAGATCGAATCAGGTAAAATGGAGCTGGTGCCGGCGAACTATCATTTTGCGGAGCTTATCAATGATGTGACCACCATGATCCGCATTAAGGCTGTTCAGAAAAAGCTTGATTTTATTACTGACGTTGACTATGACCTTCCTGACAATCTGATCGGAGACGAAGTGCGTCTGCGCCAGATTCTGCTAAACCTGCTGAATAATGCGGTCAAATACACCCACAGAGGCTGCATAAAATTGATAGTGCGCGGATCATTGCAGGATGACGGTACTATTATGCTCGATATAGAGGTAAAGGATACGGGAATCGGCATCCGCAAGGAGGATCTGTCCAAGCTGTTCAGCTCGTTCCAGCGGCTTGATGTTCAGATGAACCGTAATATTGAAGGTACGGGCCTCGGCCTTGCCATTACCTATAAGCTTGTAACATTGATGAACGGTACCATAGAAGTGAACAGCATCTACGGTGAGGGGTCGTCATTTATCGTGCATCTGCCGCAGCAGCTGCAGGACGGCAGGCTGTTGTCCATGCATGAGTATGATATCAACTCAGAAACAGCGCAGCCGGTGTACCATGAAAGCTTTATCGCCCCTGATGCAAAGGTGCTTGTAGTTGATGATGATGCCATGAATCTGCTTGTGGTGAACAACCTGCTTAAGAAAACGAAAGTTCAGATTACCACAGCCTCAAGCGGACAGGAATGTCTGGTACAGATGTGCCGCACCCGCTTTGATGTGATTCTGCTTGATCACATGATGCCGGGCATGGACGGTATAGAAACACTCAAGTGTTCCAGAAATATGATGGACAACAAATGTCTGGATACGCCGGTGATTGCGCTCACGGCGAACGCTATAATCGGTATGAAAGATACGTATATCAACGCAGGCTTTACTGACTATCTGAGCAAACCTGTTGCGGGCAAATCTCTGGAAGAAATGCTGCACAAGTATATCAGAAAGAATCTGATTGTGACGCAGGCTGATGATGTGCCGTTCATGACTGTTCCGATGGAAACCGCGGCTTTTGCAGAACCTTCTGCTGACGATGCTGTTATAGGACAGCATGGCTTGCCTGCGGCTGCTGATACTTCTGCTGTGCTGAACGGTCCTGTTCTTGATGCTGTACAGGCCATGCGGCTGTGCGCTGACAACCAGGAATTGTATACAAAAGCGCTCCGTGCGTTCATTGACTCACGGCAGATACTGCACCATAATGCTGAGGACTGCTATGCAGAAAACAACTGGCAGCAGTACCTGTATGTGCTCCATACGGTCAGGCTGAACGCCCTGCATATCGGCGCAAAACCGCTTGCGCGCTGCTGCGGAGATCTGGAAAAACTGATGCATGTTCTGACTGCTTCACATGATGAACCCGGCCCCCAGCTTGCAGATGAACTGCAGAAAGCTCATGAGCAGTTTATTACTATATATACTATAACGGCCCGGTCGGCCGAATCTGCATATAATGCATATGAAAAAAGGAGGAATCAGAATGCCGTCTAAAACAATTCTTGTCGTTGATGACAATTTTATGAATCAGCGTATGGCTGAGCTTATTCTGGAGCAGGAAGACTATTTTGTTGTTAAGGCTAAGTCCGGCATGGAATGCCTTATGGAGCTCCAGCACACGCCCGTGGATTTGATTCTGCTTGACCTTGAAATGCCGATCATGGACGGTGTACAGACGCTTGAAATTATTAAAAAGAACAAGCAGTGGATGAATATACCGGTCATTATTCTTACCGCTTCGGCTGATGTTTCAACCGTAAAAGAAGTGAGCGCGCTTGGAATTATTGACTACATTAAAAAACCTATACAGCAGGGGGATCTGGTACACCGCGTCAAGAAGGCGCTGCAGATGCAGGAGCACGATGACGACCTTATACTCTAGTATATTTTTTCCGCTTGCGACCATCCCGTTTACGTTTGCAATCTATGTCTATCTCTGCATCATTTACCGCAAGCGAAAGTATATTCATAAACAGTTCCGTCGTCTGGCACTGCTCATACTTGTAAGTACGCTGTTTGACATTGCGTGCGGTCTGACGCTGATCTATTGCAGGCAGGTTCCGGGAATCGTAAATCAGGTACTGCATTCGATCCATTATTGTGCCACGGTTGTTATGGCGCAGCAGTTCTTTGTCTATGTGGTTGCGTACATCTATCAGTTTAAGCGGCGCAGGCGCATCATTCTTGGATCGAATATACTTCTGGCCGCGTCTTCAATTTTTTATTGTTTGAATATTCCGTTCGGCTTTATATGCAGTTTCAGCGCCGTTGACGGCAGCATGATTCATGCCCGTCTGTACAATTTCATTTATATACTGCCTTTTATCTACATTGCGCTTGCGTTTGTTTTTTTCATCTTAAATCATGCTTCCTATAAAATCAGACAGTGGATTGCGCTGGATATCACTATCTTTTTGATTCTGGTGGCGGTGGTGGTCCAGACGCTGACGCTGCCGGAGCTTAGGCTGAGCTTTTATGCCATTTCCCTTGGTTTTTTCACGCTGTATCTGACTATTGAGACGCCCGATTATTTTACGCTTATGAAAACTATACGGGAGCTCATAGCTGCAAAAGAGACGGTAAAAAAAGCGCTGGATGAAGCTCAGGCGGCACATCGGGCAAAGAATGAATTCCTGGCAAATATGTCCCACGAATTCCGTACACCCGTACATGCCATACTCGGCTACAATGAGCTTATTATGCGTGACACTGAAAGACCGGAAATCTTTTCTTATGCCGTGAATATTCAGACGGCCGGACGCATGCTGCTCAATATTTTTAATAACATCATTGACTTTATTAATATCCGCAGCAATCAGCTGACCATCAGGAATACACCCTATTATGTGCTGTCCTTGTTCGAGGATGCCGCAGCTTATGCGCGGCATGAAGCAGAAAAGAAAAAAATTACGTTCTCAGTTTCTATAGACCCGGAACTGCCGGAACGGTTGTCCGGTGATTTTATCAGGCTCACGCAGATCATTGATAACCTGCTTTCCAATGCGTTTAAATTCACGCAGACTGGTCAGATCACGTTGACCGCCCGCTGGCAGGATCAGACGACAACAAAAGGATGTCTTTCTGTTTCTGTGCAGGATACAGGAATCGGCCTGAAAGCAGACGATATCGATAAGGTCAAAGACAGTTTTTCCAGATTTGATCTAAAAAAGAACCGCAACATTCAGGGTATCGGCATGGGACTGCCGGTGGTGACCAAACTGCTGAGCCTTATGGGCAGCGAGCTGCAGATCAACAGTACCTACGGGACGGGAAGTACGTTCTCATTTACTGTTGAGCAGGAAATAATCGATCCCATGCGCATCGGAAAGCAGACCTCTCTGCAAGGGTTTTCTGCAGGAACGGCGCAGAGTCCGGATAGTACGGAAGACAGTGTGCTGTGTGCGCCTGACGCACGCATGCTGGTCATAGATGACAATCAGATGAATCTTGATGTGCTGCGGGGCATTCTTCGTCCTACAAAGATTCAGGTGGAAACGGCGCTGAGCGGTCCTGAAGGCCTGCAGATGCTTGAGCGCAATACATATCACATTGTATTTTTGGATCATATGATGCCGTTCATGGACGGCATTGAGACTATGCAGGAAATCAAAGAGCGCGGGCTCTGCAGGGATATTCCGGTGATTGCGTTTACAGCAAATACTGTAGGAAATTCCCTGAACAGCTACCGGGAGGCGGGCTTTACCGATTTTCTGTGTAAGCCTGTTTCCTCAAGCAAAATGTACGCTATTCTTGAACGGCATCTGGATAAATCGCTTATCACCGGGCATATAGGAGTTGATTATCCTGTAGAACAAGCATCTGCAGGTGCATCTAAAGGTGCCCCAGCAGCTGTTAAGCGTGCAGCTCCAGTACCGTTTAATAAGCGGTTTGCGTTTCTTGATATTAAGACCGGACTTTCATACTGCATGGATAACGAGACTTTTTATCTTGAGATGCTGGACGCTTATCTTAAGAGCAACCATGCTGATGACATACAGAAATTCTATGATGAAGAGGATCTGAACAACTACCGGATTGCGGTGCATGCGGTAAAGAGTACATCGCTTACTATCGGCGGTGTATCTGTCTCTGAGCAGGCTAAGGCGCTTGAGGCGGCGGCAAAAGCCGGAGATACTGCATATATACAGGCAAACCACGAGCAGTTCATACAGGACTACAAGACGCTGGTTAAGAATATAACGGAAGCGCTGCAGGCTCCTGCGGCACAGAAACAGGAGCTGCTGCTTGTTACCGCTTCGCCGGTGCTGGTGCAGTCCGCTGAACAGCTGCTTTCCGAGCAGTATACGTTGATTACGGCTGATTCCGGCATGCAGGCGATGAAATCCATAAAAGAAACTGTTCCTTCGCTTATTTTGCTGGACTCCTATCTGCCTGACTGCAGCAGTACGGACTGGCTGCAGCAGTTCGCGGAGTATGTACGCCAGTCGCAACGGCAGCGTCTGGTTCAGCAGCCTGTACCGCAGACGCCGGTGCTGCTGCTTGCGTTCTCTGATGATCAGGATTTGATTATTCGGGGACTGCATGCGGGCGCGGCAGATTACATAACGCTGCCGCTCGTGCAGGATATTGCGCTGCATCGTATTGCGCAGGTTACGGCAAACAGCGGAATATAACTTCCTGTGCAATGTAACTTTGTCTTCTAAGGTTGGCGCTAAAAAACGTCCCCCGGTGCGCCTCCTTTATAAATAAAAGCACCGGGGGACTCCTTTTTTTTCGGCTTTGTATGCCGCTATTTTCGGGGTAGATATTCGCCGCGGAAAGCTTCTGTTTCAGGCAGCAGGCCGCCGTTCTGCACAAGCTGGACGCCGCGCAGGAATACGTCCTGCACTGCACCTTTGTACTGCCGGCCATCGTATACGCCTTCCGGATCAACGGCTTTTGTGTGCGCCTTTTCATCAAAGATAACGATATCGGCATCGGCGCCGGGCAGCAGGTTGCCTTTACGCGGCCACAGGCTGTAGGCTTTTGCCGGGCCTTCCGTAAATTTTGCCGTAATGTCCTTACCGAACAGATTGTACATGTTCAGGAACGAATAGGTGATGCCGCCTATGCCGTTCGGAATATCGCATGTGAATTCCTTGCCTTTTTTCAGTGCAGGATCAAAAGGACAGTGATCGGTACCGATGACTGTGATGTAGTCAATATCCTTGTTCAACGCGCGGCGGTCAACCTCCGGACGCAGGGTGGGGGTCATAGTGTATTTCCAGCCGTCTTTGGTGCCGTAGACACCGCTGTTGAACATAAAGTAGTGGGGACAGCTTTCAAGGATAATCTGCTTGGAGGCAAGTTCCGGTGCGTAGCCGGTTATCAGCCGGTCAACAGTACGACCTGCGCTCACATGGACAATGTACAGCAGGCCGCCGGCCTCTCGTGCAAGTTCTGCAAGCGTCATTACTTCCGTACGTTCGCATACGGAAGGGCGGCTTGCTTCAAAATCAGCAAGTCTGACTTTTCCGCCTTTCCAGATGATATCGTCGTTTTCGCTGTGGCATACGATACGGGTATGATATTTTTTTGATTCTTTAAGCAGGTCAAAAATATACCGCTCGTAGGTACGCCGGTCGGTTTCTGAATAGGTGGTGAACAGCTTTACAGAATTGATACCGAAGTCAAGTCCGGCTTTAATAATGTCTGCCGCGCTGTCGGACGGATTTGCAATGGTTGTGTGGAAAGCATAGTCGGTAACGCTTCTGGATGCAAGCTCGCTGCGCTTTTTAAACTCCCGGGGAAGTTCTCCCGCGCTGTGTATAACATCAAGAAAATCAATATAGGTGGTTACGCCGCCCTTAACTCCTGCTATGGAGCCGGTATGAAAATCATCCCGTGACGTGTTTGCACCTACCGTCAGATGAAAATGTACATGGGGATCGATAAAGCCCGGCAGTACAAGCCGGCCTTTTGCATCAATTGTTTTTTTGCAGGGCTCTTTCTGGTTTGAAAGAGCTGCTACCCTGCCGTTTTTTACATATACATGGGTCTTAAGCCAGCTGCCGCCGACATAGACAGTACCATTAAGTATACCTGTATCAAACATTTTTTCCTCCGAGCATAGTACGGTGTCCGGGCTGTATGCGCCGCAGATCTGCCGTTTGTATTATTATACGCCATATATGAGAAAAAAGCTAAAAAAATAATAGGATACCTTAAAAAAATATTGCCCCCGATGTACATCGGGGGCAGATATGCCGGACGTGGCAGTATGTATTAGTCTCTGAATGTAATACCGTTTTCTACGGACATAGAGTCAATGATGGCCAGAGATTCTATGCGCAGTCCTGCATCACGCAGCAGCTTCCCGCCTTCCTGGAACCCCTTTTCAATGACGATGCATGCGCCCTGTATTACTGCGCCTGCCTGCTTGCCCAGATCAACCAGACCGGAAAGTGCGCTGCCGTTGGCCAGAAAATCATCAACCAGAAGCAGTTTGTCGTCAGCATGCAGGAACTGTTTTGAAACTATCACGTTGTAGGTTTTTGCATGGGTAAAAGAATAGACGGATGTTACATAGCAGTCATCGTTCACGTTGCCTGTTTTGTTTTTTTTGGCGAACACAACGGGAACATGCAGCAGTCTGGCTACGGCACAGGCAATGGCAATACCCGATGCCTCCACGGTCAGTACTTTGGTTACCGGAACGCCCTCATAGAGGCGTACAAATTCCTGCCCGATTTTATCAAGCAGATCCGTGTCTATCTGGTGGTTTAAAAAATTACCGACCTTAAGGATGTTTCCCGCCAGTACTGTACCGTCCTTGCGGATGCGTTCTTTTAACAAGTCCATGCGCTCTATTTTATGTAAAACGGCTTATCAAATCAAGGTATGGCACACCTCGAGGCAGGGAAATCAATTTTGTATTTCTATGCCTGAATGGGAAAGTAAATTTGTGCCCGGCAGCCGCGGAGCCGGGGACTTGCAACGCAAAACTTCTGCACAAGCGAAGCGCGGAAGCCGTTTTGCGGGGCAGACCCCGGCGGGAGCGGCGGCCGGGCACAAAAATTGATTTCCGTACACCTCGAGGTAACCTATACAGCTGTTTTAGAAGAGTATTCTGATACTGCCGCCGGCATCGAGCCAGGTGCGCCGCCAGTCGCCGTTGAATGTGCAGGAGCCGGTCAGATGAAAGTCTTTTGTCAGACGCAGACATTCTTCCGCCGAAAGCGCAAAGCGTGTATGCCGGAAAGTTCGCGGTGACTGGTATACTGAAGCTTTGAGGTGCTGCTTCAGAATTCCTGCTGTGGTGATAATGCCGGCCTCTCCGCCGAGCAGCGGATCTGTATTGTACGCATAGTCAGGAGACACATAGGTTTTACCGCCCAGATACAGATACAGCTGCGTATTACGGAACATCAGGGTACTTGCGCCGAAACACAGCTTAAGGTATCCGGCAAGATCGTCCTGCTTATCTTCCAGTGTATTTGATTCAAATCCGCCGGTGAACATAATACCGGTTTTAAAGATGAAACTGTCCGACACCGGCATGGCCGTGAATTCCGCTATATCAAGTTTTTTGATGATACAAGAGTTGTCATTTATGTCATAGCGGATGTTGCCCGTAAAGAATTCCATCTGTGAATTTCTTGAATAACCGTCGTCCGTATCCATAAGGCCGTGGGCAAGCAGCCTGAAGCTGATGTCTGTATAGGGGCCTTCTTTTGAATCGTAACCGCCGCCTGCGGCAATATATCGTGAGCTGTGTGCATGCTGCGGCTGCGCATCAGGCACCGGCACCTGCGCTATGGCGGCAGTGTCCGCGGACTTGCCTGAGCTTTTTGTGTTTAGTTGTGTTAATACCGCTAAAAAACGGTCGCGGTAGTCTTCCGCGGAAATCTCGCTGTTGTTCAGCAGATACTGCAGGTATTCAGAGGCAAAAGTCCATAGGTTTGTTTTTTCTTCTGCCGTGAGCGCGGTATATGCCGATGATGATGTCAGTGCATCTATCGATGCTTTACCGTAGCAGACTTTTTTGATCATACCGTGCAGGCTGCGCGGTATGATCTGCTTGCGGTACTGCAGCGTGGTGAACAAGGATGGACGATATACCGGTTCGTCGAGAAGTCTGAGCTTTTGCATGGTATTGATTGTCCGTACTGGTTCGACCAGCCCGAAGAATCTGGACGTCAGTTTTGTATCAGGACGCGCCGCCTCTATAGGGAACAGCAGGCAGTATGCGCAGTTTTCGTCAAGATAATAGTAGTTTGAATAGGAATAATTCAGCTCAATCATATGCCGGAGCATCAGGTCTTTCTGCTCATCAGTCAGATTCAGCCGGTATTCCCAGATGTCGCGCATATCAAGGTCACGGTATTCCGTGATCATTTTGAAATAATAGGCAAGTTCGTAACGGCCGCGGTATAAACCGAACAGGCCTTTTACAGCAAATATCGGGCCGGGCGGATCTGTTGTCACCGCACCGTAGTTCAGTGAAAATCCGGCCAGATGCGGTACATCTTTGCTTTCTATAAGGAAGAACACATGACCGAACAGGGACGCCGGGTTGTTCAGGTAGCATGCAGGAAAAACAAGATAAAAATCGGTCGGGTTGATATTCGCCTTAAGCCGCTGGTATTCCTCTTCTGCATCATAGGGCAGATCTTTGCTTGAGATGCCGAGCTTACCCCGCAGCCATGAGGCACGGGCTATGAACTTAAAGCCGGGGTGCAGTTCATCGCCTTCTTTGGGGCGGAACAGCGCACGTACCGTATATTCAAGCTCTGCTTTTGGATTCCGCTTACCGTTCGGCGCAAGAAAGAACTCTGGGTCGTCAATAAGGCTTTTCCAGCCGAAGAGCGCGCGCTTATAATGTACGAGCAGCCGCCAGTACGGGTCTTTATGCAGAGAAAGTTCCAGAGCTTTTTGAACCGCCTGTTCCTCAGTGATCGCAGATGCAGCGGCAGGCAGAAATAAAAAAAGCAGACTGCAGAGTATATGCAGCCCGCTTTTTTTGTGCAGTAAATTACGCACGGAAAGAACTTACAGGTATGCCTGAATTCTTGAGCTTACTTCGTCAGCAGAAACTTTTGATGAAGTATAGATGTTTGAGAAGTTCTCGTGCAGTGTTGTCTTAAATGCTACTTTGTCTTCTACAGCAAGAATGTCAGTCAGAGTATCAAGATATTCACCTTCGCCGATAGCAATATCTTTTGCCAGGCTGTCCATGTTCTCAGCAATGAACAGATCTGCGTCAGCCATACCGATACGTGCTCCATCCTGGTAGCCTGATGTTCCGAATGTGATAGCGAATGTACCGTTATAACAAAGACCGTTCAGGAATGTTCCCAGAAGTTCCCAACCTTTGCCTGATTTACCTTCGAGTGCGATGCGGCCAAGACCAGGTCCTACATTGTCGGCAAACAGTCCGGCACAAGAAACCATAGCTACTGCAGCAGCGACTAAAAATGATTTTTTCATTGTAATACTCCCCCCTGTTATCAGGGTATACATGAATTGTATGCGGAGAAACAGAAAAGTACTTCCGTATCATGTCACCCGCAGGGCGGCAGACTCAAAAGATACAACTTTTTGTTACAACCACATTAAGCTTATTTTAGCATAGAAAATATGACTTGTAAAGGACACGCAAGTCATGCAACCAAATGTCGGAAACGTGGTTTTTGAAATATGAGCACACTGACTATATACGATATTTCTGCTGTTGTGCGGCGGACGCTTTGTTGTATGCTGCTTTCTGCCGCGTTTGCGGTATCTTCGGCAAATGCAATCGGTTCAACCGGTGCGGCTAAATCCGCTGTTATCAGGATCACCGGCGGTGATTCCGAAAAGAACCCTGTGCACCTTACGCTTGCGTCACAGGATACCAAGATTATGGGTACAGTTGCGGTCACGACAATGAATCTGATTGTGGCGAATGAAAGCGGCCGTGTGCTTGAGGGCGAGCTTGAATTCCCGCTGGAACAGGATGAGCGCATTGTCGGCTATGCGATCGATGTGAACGGAAGGCTGCGTCAGGGCGTAGTAGTAGAAAAAGACAAAGGCCGGCAGGTGTTCGAAGCGGTGGTCAGGCAGGGCATTGATCCAGGACTGGTTGAGCAGACTGCAGGTAATAATTTTAAAACGAGGATTTATCCGATTCCTGCCAAAGGAATCCGGCAGATTCAGATTGTGTATCAGGGTATGGTAAAAGATTCCTCACAAGCCGTAATGGAACGTGTGTTTACTGAGACGATTGGAAAGGATACCTATTTTTACTATGGCCGCCGCTTGTCCGTTGTGCCGCGCGTAAAACCACTTCCTAAATCGCTGACGGTATGGTGGGACATATCCGGCTCCGGAACCGGACGGAATGTTACGGCGGAAATTTCTTTTTTGCAGGCATATATCAGCAGGCTTGCTGATCCGACGGTTACGATTGTGCCCTTCTGCAATGAAATGCACGAGGCACACCGCTTTACGGGAAAGGCCGCCGATGTGGCGGAGCAGGCAGGTCAGTTCTTAAAGACGTTGGAATATGACGGAGCTACGAATCTGAGCTATGACTTTGCCGGAGTGATGAGAGCGGACAAAGCTGCCGCGGGCGGCAGGGAAGAAATTCTTGTGTTTACGGACGGCCTTGGAAACTGGAATGATTCATACGCAAAAAAAACGACGGCGTCTCTGACTGTTCAGACTGATTCCGGATCATCGGCTGCAGTCTGCGTGTATACAATCAATTCTGCTGTATCCGCTGACCATGCATGGCTTGCTGATTACGCGCAGAAGAACGGCGGACAGTATATCAATCTTACACACGGAAATCTTCAGGACCATCTGACATGTATGAGCGAAGAACCTTTCCGCCTGATTCGTGCAGAATATGATGAAAAGGCGGTGAGTGACCTGTATCCTGTGCTGGATACAGATGCTTCCGTTACGACGGCATCTGCGGCAGAATATGCTTTTTCCCTTACAGGACTGCTTAAAAAGAAACAGGCTGAGGTACGGCTGTATTTTGGTCATGGGAATTCCGTGGAGGAAAGCTGTACGGTGCTGCTTAGTGCCGTCAGCAGTATAGAAAGCGGCCATGTGGCAAGACAGTGGGCAGACCGGAAAATCAGTGTGTTGTACCAGAACTACAATACGAATAAAACGGAGATCATCGCGCTTGCCAAGCGGTTCGGCATTGTTACAAAAGACACGTCGCTCATCGTGCTTGACAGCGCGGCTGATTATGTGCGATACGGCATTGTGCCGCCTGAAAGCGACAAAGCGTTATGCGAAGAGTACAACGTCGTTGTGGCACGGCAGGGAAATACGACGGTTAAAACGGACGGCGGTAAGGGGCGGAAGATTCCTGAATCCGTATACCGTACGTTCGAAGAGTTTAAGACATGGTGGAATACGAGCCTTGAGGAATTCAAAAAGAAACCGGTGCCGGATGATGATGCGGATGATGGAATTATTCGGCCGCTCCATATGATGGAAAGCGTGTCAGTCGGCGTATCGGATGCGGCCGATATGGCGGCTGCAGTCCGGCGGTCAGCGCCATTGGCACTGCATGCAGCGGCGGAATCTGCGGATACATCCGCAGATTCGGGAAACACGTCAGGGCTGGATCATGCACCTCGTATTCAGCTGCAGGCATGGAGTCCGAAGGCAGAGTATCTTTCTGTGCTGAAAAAAACGTCGGTTGAACGTATGTATGCGGTATATCTATTACTGAAAAAAGAAAACGGTTCGTCTCCGGCATTCTATATGGAAGTGTCCGATTATTTTGCGGATGAAGGACTGGAACATGAAAGCCTGCGCATCCTTTCAAATCTTGCAGAGCTTGAGCTGGAGAATACCGATGTGCTGCGTGCACTTGCAAACAAGCTTGTAGAGCGGAATATGCATGCGCTTGCGATACCAGTGTTTGAAAAGCTTGTCACGCTTAAAAGTGAAGTGCCTCAGTTCTACCGTGATTTAGGTATGGCGTACTATATGAGCGGAGATGTGCAGAAAGCGGTGGATACGCTCTATTCGGTGGTATGCAGGCAGTGGGACGGCCGCTTTGAGCAGGTGCAGCAGATTGCCTTGAATGATATGAATGCAATTATTGCCGCATGCAGTGCACATGGCGGACAGGGAGACTTCCGCGGCCAGCCTGTAGATACATCTGCGTTCGACAAAAATCTGCTTAAGAATTTTGATGTGGATGTGCGGATCATTCTTACGTGGAATACAGATGACTGTGATGTGGATCTATGGGTCACCGATGATGACGGTGAAAAATGCTTCTACGGTAACCGGATCACGCGTAATGGCGGCAGGCTTTCGCGTGACTTTACGCAGGGATACGGACCTGAAGAGTTCTGTATCAGAAAGGCTCCCGGCGGAAAGCTCAGGATCGAGGCGAACTATTTCGGCAGTACCCGGCAGAAGCTTCTGCAGCCCGTAACCGTGCAGGCTGAGGTGTACACGAATTTCGGGCGTCCGGACCAGAAGCGTCAGGTGATGACGCTTCAGCTTAATGAAGTGAAAGGCACCTTCCTGATCGGCGATGTATCTTTCTGACGGAGCTGCTAACGGCCGGTCAGGCGGATCAGATACAGCTGCGGAAGTACGACTATAGCAAAGAATACCAGGCTTATCCAGGTGAACGTTCTGATGAACGAAAGTGACCTGCCCGGATATTCTCTTGCATAAAGCCGCAGGTTTATGACGCTTGCAAGGCTGCCGATAAGCGAGCACAGCCCCGCGCTGTCCAGACCATACAGCAGCGCGCGGAGATTTGTCGAGAACGGGTAGAGCACGATACTCGCCGGAACATTCGAGATGATCTGGCTGAGCAGAATGCTCCATATGTATTCATGTCCTGCCACTGAAGCCGACAGAAACCGGGAAATGGCAGGATGACGGCAGATTGACGAAGAGAAAATAAAAAAGCACAGGAATGTAATCAGTAATACATAGTCCGTCTTAAAAAGTATCTTGCGGTCACCGATTAAAAGCGTGAGTGTGACGACGGCGAGCACCACCGGATAAAACCGTGTGCGGCTTACGATTGAAACAACGACAAGCACAAACAGCAGCTGGTACATGACTTTTCTGCGGCTATGGAGTTTTTGGTCCTGTTCTGTACAGGCGGTCTGAGATATCGTTTCAGCATTTTCTACAGGATTCCCGATACGTTCTTTGCTGTCTTTCCGGTACAGAATCGAAATGAATATATACAGCAGAACCGCGCTGAAAATCCAGAGCGGCAGCATCATACTTAGAAACTCCGGCGTAGATATGCCGCTTTGGGCATACAGAAAAAGGTTCTGCGGGCTGCCGAACGGCGTGAGCAGCGATCCGCGGATAGCCGCGATATTCTCAAAGGTGAGCACGGGCAGAGTATATGACTCTTTGCCGCCTGCGCGGAATACGATGATTGTGAGCGGCACAAAGATAATGAGCGACACATCGTTAGTGACGAACATGGAAGAAAAGAATACGCTGAACACAAAAAAGAGCGTAAGGTTTTTCATGGAAGAAAGCTGCTTTGTTTTTTGAAGCAGCGGCTCAAAGATATTTTCGCTTTTGAACCCTTCCAGTACAGAAAGCAGCATAAAAAGTGTAGCGAGCGTGCGCCAGTTGATGTCGGAGACAAGCTCACGCGACGGCGGCGTAATAAAAAGTGAGGCGAGCGCCGCCAGCAGCGCTACGGAAAGCATCAGGTCTTTTTTAAAGATTGCTTTAACTCTGAGCACAAAATTTGTCATGCGAAGATAATACAAAAAAGCGGTGGTTTGTGCTATATTCCCACAAGTGCTTTAAATGCGAGAGCGAGTGTAAGGCAGATGCAATTCATATCTTGAATGCAGGTTATTGCATCGAAGTAATTGAAGACAAAATGGTACTTACTTGACTGTATGAAAATTGAATAGTTTGTTTCGACCACTTCTGCATAAGAGAGATTTTAAATTTTCATTATCTTTGTAAAAGTTTTTATAGATAGGTTCTTTGTTAAAGGCTTACGAGAAATAAAAGCAGAAAAAACTTCATAATCTACTAAAAAGTATCAAATACTATCAGTATTGAGATTGGTGGTTGCAGATTAGTTAAAAATTCATAGTTATGATATAATTATTAACATACAAACCTCACCACAAAGTGGCGGGGTTCACTGCTTGCGCAGTGCATGTGCTCTAAAGGTATTGCAGTTGTTTTTCATACGCTTTTTTGCGATGCAAAGTATCGGGGTATGAAAACCTCCGCATGAATCAACAGTTTTTCTTACAAAACTACCATCAAAGAATCACTGCGTGTACAGACTGAACTTACGGTGTTTAAAACGTGTACGATAAGTGCTCAGCCGTTGCACTGACTGCGGATAACTTCTTCAGAAAGCCCAGTAAGTTTTGCAGTCTGCTCCAGTGTCAAGCCCATATCAAGTGCGTTCCGTACCATTTCAAGCTTAGCCTTCTGCTCACCTTCAGCACGTCCGCGTACAAGCCCTCTTTCTTCACCACGGGCTAATCCCAGCACCTCTCCTTCGGCTCGTCCTCTGGCAAGAGTGTTTTGCATTTCTTCCTCGCGGTCGCGGCGGGCTATGTCGTAGGAGTTCTGTATCCACCAGTTGCGCTCATCCTCGCTTATGTCGGTAAGTGCTGTCTTTGCGTTC
>Ga0256405_10002709_pt1 | contig 39195 bp, 33 predicted proteins | sample RumenRJG_02DNA_FD_189096 | JGI IMG/M metagenome (GOLD analysis project Ga0256405, IMG submission 189096) | Bovine rumen microbial communities from Lethbridge, Alberta, Canada - RJG_02 | ecosystem: Host-associated > Mammals > Digestive system > Stomach > Rumen | place: Canada: Alberta... | reverse complement strand
CGGGTCTTGTTCAGCGTGTTGGCGCTATTGAACTGAAACAGCTCGAAACGGACAAGCGGATCGACACGGTGTTTGATGCCCTTGATCGCGGCAACTTGCTCCCAAGCGGTATTTTGCCCGCCGAGTCTGAGTTTGACTCGATGCGGTATGTCTCGCGTTTGATCGAAAGCGCTCAATCGGTGATCGTGCTGATCGACCCGTATTCAGATGCGGTCACGCTGGAGGTCCTTTCGAAGAAGCGGCCTGGCGTTAAGGTGCGCCTCGTTTGTAAAGATCGCGGCAAGCCGACGCCGACCGAAATCGCGAAGTTCAACCGTCAGTACAAGGGCCTCTCCGTCACCTACTCCGACGACTTCCACGACCGATTTCTCATTATCGACAACGTCGAGCTGCATGGCCTTGGCTCGTCCATCAACTGCCTCGGACGTCGCGTCACTTCCTACACCACCCGCGACCCGAAGGAGATCGCGAAGTTGCTGGCTATGGTTCCATGAGCGCTGCCGGAGAACCCTGGTGCACTATGGGGTCATGCCCCATAGGTACTTCATGATAGTGGAGCCCCGCCCGAGCTTTCCTGTATGGGTTGCGTTTATATAAATTATTCTTGCGAAATTCTGCATTGCGTATTCACGAGGCATGGTATATAATGATGGCAAAAACAATGACCTTTTAATCCTTTGGACAGAATGAGTACCCTCCGCCACAGGCTTTGCGAAGGAATCGCATCAGGCGCGCTCTACGCGCGTCTATGCGCCATTCCAGACGCCAGTTCGCAGACAATGTGCGACCTGTCGTTTTGCTTTTTTACACTGACTCCAAAAAGGAGAAAATCCATGACTACAGAAAAAACGCTCACGGGAAATATGCATGTCGCGCTCGCACTTGGCTGCGCGGTGGCCATGGCTATTTCGTCATTTGCCGCGGAGCGCACATGGATCGGCGAGTCAGGCGGCTCGTGGTATAGTCTACCCATCCACATCTGTAGCGGCGCTGTGATACGGTGCAAGGTAAGCTACAGGTTGAAAATAGCATTATGCAGTTTGGGTGAATTACGCAGATGCGCCCCAGGAATTACCCCCGATTCGGGTGCGCCATGCCCCAATTTTGGGGTATTGTTGCGGGATGAAGGCATTTGCTACAATTGAAGCGTAACGGGAAAGTATTCTTATGCTAGCAGAAAACGCTGTGCTAAATACTGGACTATTCGTTTTTGGAATTAAAAATTGAAATCCTTGAAAGGAAAGAGAACGTCATGAACAGCAAGTTGATTGAATTGGCCTTTGCCGGAGTTGTACTTGGGCTGGCGACGTCAGTGCGCGCCGCGACAGTCGAGCTGTCGGTTTCGACTGTCGATGAACTCACGAATGCTCTGGCGACGGTCACGTCTGATACAGGCAACGACTATGTCATAACGCTGAAGGCGGCGACATACGACCTGACGACGGTGGATCCCATGTGTGCGACTGCGCTGCTTGATGTTTCGACGACGGCAACGAAGCGCAGCTTGACGATCCAGGGAGATTCAGAGTCGAGCCGCGAAGATATCGTATTGGACGCGAAGGGGACTGGGCGCATCATCCAAATCGCCTGGGCCACGGAAGGGTCGTGTACACTCAAGCATCTGACGCTCAGTAACGGACATGGTGGAAGCGGCTCGGCAGTTTACATCAACAAGGACTCTACCTACAACTTCCGTGACTGTGTGTTCCGAGGCAATGTGGGAGAGGGCGCTGGCGCGCTCACAAGCGCCAACAAATCCCATGTCGTCGAGTTCTACGACTGCTTGATAAAGAACACATACATCACCGGAAACTACAACGGATCGTTGTTCTCTCATCCGACGCTTCTTTCGGGTTGCACGTTCCATGCCAATACGAATAACTGCCAGCAGAGCAAGGCACTCATTCCGCTGTCGAGCAGCGCGACGGTTACGAACTGTGTCTTTACGGAGAATGCGATCCCAGGCCAGTGGTCCACTGGTGGAATTCTTCGGATGTCTGGCGGCCTTGTCGTTTGCTGTGCTTTCACGAACAACACAGCTAGTGCGGGTTCCGGCGGCGGCGGCGCACTGTGCCTTGCTGGCAAGACGAACGTCAGGAAGTGCACGTTCCACGGAAACAAGTATACAGCCAGCCGTTCGTCCGGAGCGGCGATTTACAGTACGTCTTCCGCCAATTCGGACGCGGCAATCTCAGAGTGCGAGTTCACGGGCAACCAAGCGACTTCGACTTCGTCGGTGGGCGGTGCGATTGGTTCCTTTCAGGGATTGATCACCAACTGCACATTCTACGGGAACGAAGCCTACTACGGAGGTGCCGTCTACAATTGCTCGAATGTCGTCGACTGCGTGTTCGCAAACAACAACTCGTGCGGGAACGCGGGGTCTTATGGAGGCGGGGCGGCCTATATGTCGGTTATAAGCGACTCGGTCGTTACGAACAACACGGCGGTCTATCAGGCGGGCGGATTCTACGACTGCCGCGTCTTTCGCTCTGTTGTCGGAAACAACCGTGCGACGTATCAACCAACACAGAAAATAACGGAGGGCATACTGTGCTATTATGAGGACTGCGAGCTCATTGGCGGCTCGCCGTTCGGAACGTGTTTCAACAACTGCGGCTTCAACCGCTGTTATCTACATGATTACTGTTCGACGAATTCCGCTTTGGGAAACGGTTATGGCTATTTCATCGCCGGCAGGATCGCCATCACGAACTGCCTGTTCAAGAACATATATGCGAGCAGGTTCGTCAATGACTATGCCCAAGACTACGACAACGCGATGATAAACTCTACGTTAGTTGACTGTACCTACGACGTCCTGGCGAAAGATGACCGCGGAGATGCACTGTCGATGGCTTTCGTAAACAACCTGTTCCAAGGAATCACGGCACAGAGCCTGGGGGCCGATGATGATGACGTCGGACGGCTTTGCTCGGGCATGGTCTTTACGAACAATTTCCTTTATACGACGAAGGATATCGACGGGTCGGGAAACATGAATCGAGCAGTTGATGCGACGCTCAAGCCTAGTCTGATGTTGGAGCGTGATCCCGAGCATCCGTATGCACCTCGCCGTCGTAGCGTCCTGGTCGGGGCGGGTGTCGTGCAGGAATGGATGGCGGACACGGTCGACATGGCGGGCAATGCTCGCCTTGCGGATGGCAAGGTGTCCATTGGCGCGTATGAGACGACGGAACACGCCCCGCCCCCCGGCATGATTATCGCGGTCAGATAGGAAATTGGAAATGAACATGATAAGACTGAGTAGAAACGCCGTTACGCTGATTACCTCTGCACTGGCTGTTTCTCCGTTTGCGTCGGCATCGTCCGCGACCCTGACCAAGGACAACGTCGAGGTCGTCGTTGCGGCGGATGCCGTGCCGGCTGTGAAATTTGCCTCGGAGGAAATGACCAGCTTCCTCGCGCGTGTTTTGGGTGCACCAATCCCCGTAGTGGCTTCTCCCAGTGCGCACCGCACGTGTATTTTCCTCGGCGACAGCGAATGGTCGCGGGCGGCGGGAGTGGACGTTTCTTCGCTTGCACGAGATGCGTTCGTGATCAAGACCATTGGCGAACGCATCTACATCGCTGGCCGTGACGATTCCATGAAAGACCCAAGGCGCCTTCTTAATTCGGGCGGGTGGGGCTCGGTTCTATACGAGCGCGCGACCAGCTTCGGAGTCTACGAGTTTTTGGAACGGTTTGCGGGCGTGCGGTTCTACTTCCCTGGAGAGCTCGGTACGATAGTCCCGAAGCGCGTTTCCATTGAAGTCGACGGAGAGCTGGTCGTCAGTCCCGACTTCACGTCGCGCTTCCTGCAGATCTGGAGCGGCGAATACTTTGAGCCCGACCCTAAGAACTATGCAAAGACGCTTGACTATTATCGTCTCAGGTTCGAGACCTTCCGTGTGCCCGCCTGCCACGGCTCGAACGGCTTCAAGTATCAGCGCCGTTTCGCGGCCACGAATCCGGAATACTTCTGCCTTCTGCCCAACGGCAGGCGAGACCTGTCCGAAAAACGCATTCTGGAGGGTGTGCATCCCGGGCAGCTGTGTTGGTCCTCGGGCGTTGTCGAGGAGATGTACAGGGACGCGCGCAGCTATCTCATCGGGGAGAAGGCAGACGTGCGCAAGGTGCCGTCGTTCGGCGGCAAAGGGGGCGGTTATGGATGGAACGGCAACTGCGCCTACGGCAGATATGTCGACATCATGCCACAGGACGGCATGGTTCCCTGCGGCTGCGAGAAGTGCCAGGCGTCTATGGCGGCATGCAATGCCAAGAACATGACCCCGGAGACATATCTCGTCTGGGGCGCGGTCTCGAACATCGCTTCCCGAATTGCGGCAGAGGGTATCGACGGAGTCATTTCCATGATGGCCTATAACGGATATTCCAGTGTCCCGGACTTCGGTCTTCCGCCGAACATCGAGGTAATGCTTGCGACCAAGGGGCCGTGGAGCCTCTACGACCAAAAGTCCCTCGCGTCTGGCGACCAGAAGGCGTCTGCATGGTCGGAGAAACTTGGGCACAAGGTTCGTCTCTGGAACTATCCGGGCAAGTATCTTGGCCTAGATGTGAAAGGCGCGGGTGTCCCGCAGAACTGTCCTCGTTCGTGGGTGAAGTTCTACAAGCACTCGGCGAAGTGGATAAACGGCGCCTTTGCGGAATCGAGTACCGACCGCTGGTTCTACAACTACCTCAACTACTATGTGTTCTCAAAGGTGTGCTGGGACAACGATGTTGACGTGGATGCGTTGCTTTCCGAACATTACCGTTTGATGTTCGGTCCTGCGGCGTCGGACATGTCCGAGATATACGAGACGCTTGAGGAATGCTGGATGCGCGGTGTCGTTGGCAGTACCGTGGAGACGCCCATAGGCCCTGTCGCCAAGACGCCGTCGGAGAGGCGGATGTGGGAGGAGATATACTCCCCTGCAAAACTGGCCCGTTTCGATGCGCTCCTGGCCTCTGCCCGTGCAAAGGTCTCTCCTGACTCGCTCGAAGCGAGGCGCATCGACCTTGTCGACCGCGAGTTTCTTGGTGGGCTTCGCCGCCGTTCGGCCGCGTACGCCGAGACGGCTGCGGGCCTGAAGGCCCTCGAAATCGCGCTCGCAGTCGGTGAAGAGAAGAAGATATCCCTTGTGCCGTTCGTTAAAAGGAAAAGTGCGGTCGGCAAGAAGCAGGTCGGAACTGATGTCTATATACGTCGTTCGGATGATGCGCTCGTCGTGCGCTATGTGTGCGAGGAGCCGCGCATGAAGGATGCCGTCGCGCGCGCAGGCGTTGTCGACGATCCTGATCTCTGGCAGGAGAACGTGGTGGAGCTGGTCATAGACCCGTTGGGCGACTTGACGTCCTACTGCCAGTTCTTTGTCAACTCCGAGGGAAGTTGGGCGGATATGCACAAGTCACGGGTCCATATGCCGACTGAAGGCTACCGCTGGAACTCCGGCATGGTGGTGAAGGTGGAAAAGGGCGCGGATTCGTGGACTGCTGAACTGCGCATACCGCTGTCGGCCTTCCCGAACCTTCCAGATCGATTTGTCGTGGAGTTTGCGCGCGAACGCAACTTGACGGGAGATGCCGACTACCTGCACCTCTACCACTGGAGTCCATACGCATACGGATTCACCGATCTTGAAAACCAGGGGCGTCTGGTCTTTAAGTGACATGATTTGCGGAGGATGCGTTATGCGCAGTTGCGCGCTGTCGGTTTTTGCTTCTGCCACCGTCCTTGCCAGCGGGTTTGCTTCTGCCGCGACATTCACGGCGGATAGCCTTGAAATCGTCGTCGCGGCGGATGCTGCGCCCGTCGTCAAGTTTGCGGGCAGGGAGGCTGGGGAGTTCCTTGCCCTTACGCTGGGCGCGGGAATCCCGGTGGTGGCCGAACCAGGTGCCGGCAAGTCGCATCTGTTTATTGGGGACAGCCGCTGGTCTTTGGAGGCAGGCGTCTCGATTGCTGATGTAGCTAACGACGGCTTTGTGCTGTTTGCCAGGGGAGACGATGTATTCATCGTCGGAAAAGACGACCCGAAGATCGACCCCGCTGCCCGCCTCGAGAAGCCGTGGTGGGGTTCGCACTGCTACAGTCACGGAACGCTGAACGGCGTGTACGATTTCCTTGAGTGCGTTGCCGGTGTAAGGTTCTACTTTCCTGGGGAACTCGGCACATGTGTCGCCTCGAAGAAGTCATTGGAGGTTCCCGAAGGCCGGATTGTGAAGGAGCCAGCCCTCACAATCCGGAAATGGTCCGAGTATTCCGACGGAGAATGGCCTGAAGGGTCAGATGCGAAACGTGCCCAGCACCCAATGAAGGCGCTCAATCTTCTCCGCAACCGGGCATCTACCAAAAACTATGGGTGCTGTCATGGTCTCAACGGATTCCGATACGTGGAGCGGTTCGGGAAGACTCATCCCGAGTACTTTGCGCTTGATTCAAAGGGGAACAGGATGATCGACGGCAAGGGGTGGGCGCGCGGACACCTTTGTCTCACAAGCGGCATACGCGAGGAAATATTCAGGGACTGCCTCTCGTATCTGAAAGGCGAGGATGCGTCCGTACGGGGCATACCCAGCATGTATAAGAAGGGGGCGTTCGGCTGGAACTACAACACGACGAGGTGCTGCATAGATTTGATGCCGCAGGACGGCAATGCCGCATGCCATTGTGAACGATGCAAGGCGCTGCTGCGCAAGGACGGCAGCAGATTCCCCGCGACTGAACTCGTGTGGGGACTGCTGGCAGAAGTGGCCGGGCGACTCAAGGACGAGGGCTTTGAGCCGACGTTCACGATGATGTCCTATGCCGACTACGCCGATCTCCCGGAATGTCAGCTGCCCACGAACCTCAAGGTCATGGTTGCACGGACGGGTCCTTGGAAGAATACCGTTCCCGGCAACATTGAGTCCGACGTCGCTTTTCTTGATTCATGGGCTCGTCGTCTTGGCGAGAAGACGTGGATGTGGACATATCCGAGGCGTGGCGAGACCCGCAATCCCGACGTCCCCGGCTGGGCGCCCAGGGCGTGGGGGCGCTACTACAAGAATGTTGCACCGCATGTGTTCGGCATATTCGCCGAATGCGAAGGGGACCGGGCCATCGACAATCTGATGGGGTGTTACCTGCTGTCGAAGATATGCTGGAACCCTGGCACCGATGTGGACGGAGTGATGGAGGAGTTCTACCGGCGCATGTTCGGTGCAGCGGCTATGGAGATGAAAACGGCGCTCGACATTGCAGAAGACAAGTTCATCAACAAGATCGTCGGCAAGCTGCGCATGACGGAGGTCGGTCCCGTCGCGGAGCGTCCCGGCGAGTACGAACTATGGACAGACGTCTATTCGGAGTCCGAGACGATGCGTCTTGCGCGCTGGTACGATGCCGCGCTGTCGCTTGTGGCTGGAGATTCCCTGGAAGCGAAGCGCATATCGCTTTTCCGCAAGTGGATGCTTGAGCCTGTCGTCCGGCGTGGACGGGAATATCGTCGCATGATAGATCCCAAGGCAGGCGCAGAGCATTACAGGGCGCATGTGAAGGAGAACCTTCTCGGAGACAAGTGGTGGGTGTCGGCGTCTGGGGGAGCTTCAAGAGACAAGAATGTCTATCTGGTCGGCGGAGAGTCCAAGAAGCTGACATTGACCGAATCGCGCACCTCGTCATGGGCATTGACGAACTATATGAAAAACGACTGCGTTCTCCAGCCCGACGGCACATACTCCCTCTCGTGGTTTGAGAAAGTCGATCTCGAACCGCGGCAGACCGGCGGAGGTGCGGCACTCTCCATAATACTTGAGAGCCCCGACAAGAAATGGAAAAGGCAGTGGAATGTGCCGACGAGGCTTGCGTATCATTCCGGCAAGGTTGACTGGATACGTCAGTCCACGGAGTTCACCGTTCCTAACGACGCGCCGGAAGGGGTAAAATGCAAGATACTGCCGTTTGCAAGGTATTGTGTGGGCGAGGCTTGGTTTGACGGACTGCTTCTCTGTCGGCAGAACCCAGTCGATTTGAGCGAACTGTAAAATGTTCAACCATTCAAATGACGGGCGGAGACAATCAAAGAAAGGTAAAAGTCCATGGTAACAGGAGAGGAAAACATTATGGAGAAACGATGGAAAATTGGGTTTCGCTTCGGAGTGTTGCTTGTTGCGTCGGCCTGTTCGGCTGTTGCCGATGGACGCGAGCCGAACTACGACGAGTCGAAGGTCGCACCGTACACACTTGAGAATCCGCTCGCGTTTGCCGACGGACGCAAGTTGAAGGACGCCTCCGAATGGCCGGCGCGCCGGAAGGAGATTCTTGAAATCTTCGCCCGCGAGATGTATGGCGAGGAGCCTCCCGCCCCTGAGGCGGTCGTCACGGAGCTTAGGGAGGAGGGCTCGACGCTCGCCGGCCTTGCGATACGCCGCCAGTACAGGATGTGGTTCAAGCAAGACAAGTCGGGCCCGTTCCTCGACTGGCTTCTCGTCCTCCCGAATCGCGTGGCTGAACTGCTTCCGAATACGAAAGGCGCACACGTTGTCTGCGAGAACCGCGAGAAAGTCCCCGTCGTCCTCATGCTTAACTACCCGGGCAACCATGCGGTGCTGAACGATGCCGAGGTTGCGCTTCCGGAAGGCGGGTGGTTCCGCGCAGACGACGATTCCGGCGACCACGGGCCGAAGGAGTCGAACCGCGGCGCCTTAAGGCACTCGCAGTCCCGCACGACCGTCCCGGCGGAATTCATCATCTCGCGAGGGTACGCGTTTCTCACCGCATGCTACGCGCAGGTGTCGCCCGACGTCGAGGTTGGAAGGGGCGATCCCGAGTCGCTTGCGTACACGCATGTCTTCGAGCTGTGGGGGAAACGCGACGAATCGCGCACCGACAACACGACAGCGCTCGGTGCGTGGGCGTGGGCGCTTTCGCGCGGGCTCGACCTCGCGGAGAAGATTCCCGAGATCGACGCCAGGAGATGCGTGGCGACTGGCTCTTCGCGGCTCGCCAAGGCGGCGCTTCTCGCCTCCGCACGCGACGAGCGCTTCGCGGTTTGCGTTCCTAACCAGACGGGAGGCGGCGGAGTTCCGCTTGCGAAGCGCAATTTCGGGGAGAACATCTCGACGGAGATGAGGATGTTCCCGCACTGGTACTGCAAGGCGTATGCGAAGTACATTGACAATGAGCAGGCGATGAAGTTCGACCAGCATCTTCTCGTCGCGGCAATTGCGCCGCGCGCGCTGCTCGTCCAGGGATTCAACAGCGGGTGGTTTGACGCGAAGGGCGAATACCTCTCCGTCAAGGCCGCGTCTCCCGTATGGGAGTTCCTCGGCGGGAAGGGCGTCCCTGAAGGCGGCTTCCCCGACAACTACGACACGTCGTTCATAGGCGAGTCGCTCGGATACGTCAGGCGCGGAGGTCAGCACGGCATTTCCATGTTCGACTGGAGGTGGATGCTCGACTTCGCCGACGGGGCGCTTTAAAAGGAGACATGCTGAGATGAATACACTTGCCGTGTCGTTGTTGGCTGTTGTCTTCTCCATCCAGGGAGAGATAGATGAAGCCGCTTCGAAGGGTGGCGGAAGGGTTGACGTTCCTGCTGGTGAGCACTTCAGCGCCGGGCCCATACGGCTCAGAAGCAATGTTGAGCTTCACCTTGAGAACGGGGCGAGGATCGTCTTTTCCGACAATCCGAAGGACTATCTTCCCGCCGTGCCGACAAGCTGGGAGGGGGTAGAGTGCCTTAACTACTCCCCGCTCGTCTACGCCTACGGATGCACCAACGTGTCCATCACCGGAAGGGGCACCTTCGCGCCCAAGATGGACTTCTGGCGCAAGTGGTTCGGACGCGGCAAGGGGCACATGGAGGCGACGCGCAGGCTATACGACTGGTGCAGCTTCAACGCGCCGATGAACGAGCGCGACTTGACGAAGATCCCCGAGTCGAACGTAAGGCCGCATCTCATCCAGTTCAACCGCTGCAGCAAAGTTCGGCTCGATGGCTTCAGGATTCGCGAGTCGCCGTTCTGGACGATACACCTGTTTCTTTGCGACGGCGCGGTTGTGCGCGACCTCGACGTCTATGCCCATGGGCACAACAACGACGGCATCGACATCGAAATGACGAAGAACGTGCTCGTCGAGAACTGCCGCTTCGACCAGGGCGACGACGCGATCGTGATCAAGTCGGGGCGCAACCGGGACGCCTGGCGGCTCGCCACTCCGAGCGAAAATATCGAGGTGAGGAACTGCACGGTCGTAAACGGGCACGTGCTGCTGGGAATCGGCAGCGAGATGTCCGGCGGCGTGAGAAACGTCTATATGCACGACTGCGCGCTCGAAAGCGAGGCTCTCAGGCTTTTCTACGTCAAGACGAACGAACGCCGCGGCGGATTCGTCGAGAACATCCGCATGGAGAACGTGACGGCACGCAAGGTCCGTTTAGGCGTCATGCAGGTCGCGACGGATGTCATGTACCAGTGGAAGGACTTCCCCACCCACGAAGTGCGCGTCACGCCGATAAGGAATCTCGTGATGAATAATGTGTCCGTCGAGGAGGCGGAGCGTCTAGTCGACATCAGTGGCGACGCTCGTCTTCCCGTGGACGGCGTAAGGCTGGAGAATGTATCGGTTACAACAGTCCGCAATGCCGATCGCATAGAAAACGCCGTCAATGTGTTTGTCAAGAAGACGCGGCAGATGTCGGCAGTGACATTCCAAGGATCAAGACGATGAGAATCCCCGTCTACATCCCGATAATCAAAAGGATCGGGTACGCCGAGCAAAACTCGGCTGGGGTCGGTGAGGGACGGACCCCGCGGAACGTGCGTTTTACGGGGCTTTCTGCGATTTCAGCCCTTTGAATGACCTCGGAAGCGGGTAGAAACCACGCGAAGCGACTGTTTCCGCGCGGGCTTTGGAATCGGCGGGGACAGGCCTCTCGGAACCCTTGTAAAATGAGCGTTTGAGCGCTTTTCGGGCCATGGGGCAGTCGGGGGCAGACTTTAGTGTACAGGCACTCCCTCCACGCACGATTCTTCTCTGTGCCGAGTTCGCCGTGCAGTAGTGCGTCAAATCCCCCAAATGTGCCGTGAGACGCCTTATTTGGGGGCGTATCGTGCAATTTTACGGGTCAATGTCCCCAAATCACTCTGAATATGGTATAACACTAGCATCTTAATTGACAAAAAATTGGAACTCATGGGCGTGTCTTCATGGAGTTCTAGAACGTGTTCCGCTGCGAAATGAAATATGCGCCCGACGACTATTCGTTTTCAGCAGGCGAGAAGGAGAAGCTGCTTCGCCGCATCGAATTGTTCAGGTCTGCAACCGGGACCAGCAAGGGCATTCTGCCGACGCTCGTCACGACGAGCGGGCTCAAACGCAATGCAAATGCGGCGATGATCACCAATGTCGTAACCCTCGACGACCTCTTCAGGGGCTGAAGACTCCTCCTATGACCCGCGCCCCGGTGCGAATCCGGGAGACTGCGACAAGGATGGCGGCGGCAGGTACTCGCAGGATTTCGCGATTTGGCAGAGGACATGCGCGAATCTCTGGCGAGGCGACGTTGCGTTTTTCTGACTGTTGTTGCGGAAATCTGCATTGTGCCGCGGTGGCGTATGGTGTATAATGCGACAATTCAATGAACCCTCAACGGAGATGCGCATGAAGATTCTAATGATGACGGCCGTGGTGGTTGCGGCCGCGCTGGCCTTCGCGACAGACATGGATCACAAGGGACGCGTCATAGCGACCGTCCAGACGAAGAACGCCGGCGTCGCCGAAGTGACGTGCAACGAGCCGGGTGGCTGGGAATTCGACGTTTCCGCATCTCAGGACGACGGTCGCGATGTGGTGACGGTTAAGATATCCTCGCCGACAAACGCACTGCCGCCGCAGTTCGGCGTGTTCTTCCGGGTGCCTGGCGCGGGCGTGCAGAACGTCTGGACGAGCGACTGCTCGCGCGACGGGTTCCATGTCTGGCCGCAGCTGTGGTGGGGCTGGCTCGCAAAGTACTCGTCGCAGCTCGCCGCGGATACGCCGATTGCCGTCGGCTTCAACTCGCAGGAGCGCGCGCCCGTAGCGCTGGCCTGCTCCGAGGCGTTCCACGCGCTCGAGTTCGGTCTCTACGCCGACGACAGGACATGCGAGATGGTGGGGCGGTGCGAGTTCTTCACGAGGCCCGTGGCGCCGCTTCGCGCGTATTCCGTCTCGGTGATGCTCGACAGGCGCGGCCGCGGCTTCGCGGAAACTGTCCGCAGCTGCTCGAAGTGGATAGCGGAGCGGAACGGCTTCAAGACGGCCGCCGCGCCAGAGTCGGCCTACGACCCGCTTTACTCCACCTGGTACGCGTACCTCCAGGACGTATATGCGGAGGAGCTTGAGAAGGAGGCCGAGCTCGCCGCCTCGCTCGGCATGAAGACGATGATACTAGACGACGGCTGGCAGAAGGTGGAGAGCCGCACGTTCTACAGCGCGACGGGCGACTGGATGCCGGTCGCGAGCCGATTCCCGGACATGAAGGCGCATGTCGCGAAGGTTCACAAGGCGGGGCTCAAGTACATGCTCTGGCTGTCCGTGCCATTCATGGGAAACGAGGCGAAGAACTATCCACGGTTCAAGAAGATGCTGCTCAAGGACGGCGACACGGGGATACTCGATCCCCGCTTTCCCGAAGTGCGCGAGTACCTGATCTCGACATACGAGCGCGTCGTCGGCGAATGGGGTTTCGACGGCGTCAAGCTCGACTTCATCGATTCGTTCCAGCTGCCTGATAAAGACCCCGCGATTGCAGACGGCTACGCAGGTCGCGACTACCGGTCTCTGCCGGAGGCCGTAAACCGGCTGATGAAGGACGTCCTCGCTCGGCTCAGGAAGATAAACCCCGACGTGCTTGTCGAGTTCAGGCAGCATTACATGGGTCCGGCGATCCTCCAGTACGGGAACATGATGCGCTGCGCCGATTGCCCAGCGGACCCATGTGCAAACCGTCGTCGCATCTGCGACCTGCGGCTTACCTCCGACGGCATCGCGGTTCACTCCGACATGCTCGTATGGTCGAAGGACGAGACTCCCGAAGGCGCGGCGCTTCCGATACTGAACGCGCTCTATTCGACGATCCAGTATTCCATGATCCTGGCGAAGCTCAGTCCGTCGCACCGTGAGGTGATCCGGCATTGGATCGGTTTCTCGCAGAAGCACCGCTCGGCGCTCCTGAAGGGCGCGTTTCGTCCGCACCACGCCGAGAACGGCTACACGTCGATCGAGGGCGAGAGCGCGGACGAGCGCGTCATCACGTCCTATTCGGGCGACATCGTCCTGGACTGCGGCGCAGCGGACCGCAAGGTGATCCTCGTCAACGCGACGGGAAAGGCGGGGCTTTACGCGAAGCTTCCGGCATGTCCGCGCATGATTCGCGTGTTCGACGTGACGGGGCGTGAGACGCAGGTGGAACTTCCGTCCGCGGGGCTCGTTTCCCTGCCGGTTCCATCGAGCGGGTATGCCGAGCTCGCGTGGTGAAGTGGTGATGAGAATCCGTATTTGATGTAATTCATGATATGAAAAAAAAACGACAATCGACAATCTTGGCAATGGCGGTTGCTGCGGGGCGATTTCGCAGGTTTTCGCCCTCGCGTGCATTGCGCAGCGCCTTGACCGCGGATTCTCGTTCGACCCCGCCAAAAAGCGGATTGTTGGCGACGACGAGGCAGATGCGCTTTTGCGAGGACCGGAGCCTGACAGGGAATGGCGATGTTATTATCGAATATAGGCCCACTCTTGCATCATTATGTTCGGCAGAATGGATGTCCACCTTTGATGTTCGAGAGGTAGCGTGAGGACGCGGCTTTTTCTGGAGATGCTGCTTGCTTCGGCGGTGTTTCTGGTTTTTGAAGTCAGGGCCGAGGCCGATGACTGGAGTCGTGAATGGTATGCAGAGGTCACGGCGTCGTCGTACATGTTTTCGCTCGGCAGTGTCAGGGCCGATCATGCCGTATGGATGCTGGAGGGAGATGCTGTGCAGCATCTGTCAGGATTCGGGCATGTTCTGCTCGGCTATTGGGCGCTGAGCGATCTTGAAAAGAAGCATGACAGTGGACATCGCTCGTCGGTCTACGAATCAGATCCGTATCTTTTCCACGGCTACGACTTTGACTTCGCGGAAGGGTGGCGTCTGCGCAACAGACTTGGCTTGATTTGGGTGTGCAATGAAGGGTATGATGAGAAAGTTGCGCACCTGATCAGGGAATGGACGTATGCGGGCGAACTTAAGTCGCCATGTGCGGTGCTCTTTGGACAGGTACGCGTGGTCGATGGCCGCGGCACATTTGTCAGATGCGGTCTCAAACGTGTGATTGAAGTCGCAGGCGGTATGTTCTCAATCGTGCCGCACGTGGCGATGTCCGGCGGATCGACGCGGTGGAATCGATGTCGTTATGGCGATTACGACGGGAAGCCGCGACTTTCGGGAGGGATGGGCACCGTCGACTATGGCATTTCTGTCCTGGTGCCGCTCGGATGGGGTGCAAACTTTTATGTAGATATCTTTGGATACGATGCCGTTGACCATGATACGCGTGTCCAGATACGTGAATCGCGCCGACATGGCATGACGCGAAGGACAGACGCATTTGTTGCCACGTCTGGCGTCAGATGGGAGTTCTGAGTGTTGTTTTCAGCCGTCATTGCCTATTTCGCGGGGAACCTGTTTTGCGGGCGGGATGCGAGGTTGCGGTTTTCTGACTGTTGTTGCGGATTTCTGCATTGCGTCGCAGCGGCGGATGGTGTACAATGTCCGTGAAAGGAAGGTTGGAAATGATCAAGATGATGATCGCGGCCGCAGCCCTGGCGACGACTATGCTGGCTGTCGCAGCCGAAAGCGAATATGATTTTCGCAGACGACTTGAGGTCGTGCACCAGGCCGACAGGCGCGACCCCGGGGCAAAACGCGCGGCGAACGAATTTGAATTCGCCAGCGGCGCGGCGATTGTTCCCGTCGGCGGCGAGCCGGATGGGCTACTCGTCCGCGCGGCGGTAGACTTTCAGGATTACCTGCGCGTATCGATGAAAGTGGACGCCATCGTGCGCTCCGGCAATTCGGCGGACGGAGGCGCGCAGGCCCTGGTCGTGAAGCTCGACAGTTCCCTCGGTGCACGCGCAAGCCGCATCGAAGTCGGCGAGAACGTTGTCGTCTCGTGCGGGAGCGAACGCGCCGCGCTGCAGGCGCTCGCCCATCTCGAGGACCTCATGAACCTGAGGGGCGGGCCGTTCCTGGAGAATGGCGTCGAGAGCCGCGAGGCAATCTTCGACGTGCGCATGTCGCACTCCGGATACGGCAACGACATATTCCCCGACGAACATCTCGCGCAGATGGCTCATTTCGGTATCACCGCGATTCTCGTTTTCCTTGACGACATCGACAAGACGAAGGCGCAGGAGTACCAGGACCTGAAAGCGCTCATGCGCCGTGCCGCGCGGCACGGGCTCGACACCTACCTCTACTCGTACATAAAGGCGTTTGCGCACCCGGCCGACGAAGGCGGAAAAGAGGCGATTGATGCGGCCTACGGGCGCATCGCGGGCCATTATCCCGAGGCGAAGGGAATTATCCTCGTTGGCGAGAGCTGCCAGTTTCCGTCGAAGGATCCGCGCGTGCAGAGCGTCCTTTACACGGACAAGGACCCGAACGACAGACGTCCTCTCGCCGGCTGGTTCCCGTGCGCGGACTATCCGGAATGGCTACGCGCCGTGGAGGACGCGATACACGCGCGGGCGCCGCGGCAGGAGCTTGTCTTCTGGACGTACAACTGGGGCTGGGCGCCTGAAGCCGACCGCCTGAAGCTCATCGACGCGCTGCCCAAGGACGTCACGCTCATGGCGACCTTCGAGATGTTCGAGCGGCGCACGCTCAGAAACGGAATCGAGACGCCGACGGCCGACTACACGATATCGTTCCCCGGTCCCGGAAAATACTTCGTGAGCGAGGCCGAGAGGTCGAAGCGCAACGGCCTCAAGCTCTATACGCAGGCGAACGCCGCCGGCCTCACGTGGGATTACGGCTGCGTTCCTTACCAGCCCGTTCCGCAGCAGTGGAACAGGCGCTGGCGCGCCCTTGTCGATGCGCACGGCAGGTGGGGGCTTTCCGGCATCATGGAGAACCACCATTTCGGCTGGTGGCCGAGCTTCGTCGCGGAACTTGAGAACGAGGCCTTCTTCAGCGGCGGGATTCCGTTCGAGAAGCACCTGCGCCTGATCGCCGTGCGCGACTATGGCGAGGAAAACGCAGATGCGGCGATCTCCGTATGGAAGAAGTGGAGCGACGACGCGGCGGACTACGTGCCGACGGACTGCAACCAGTACGGCACGTTCCGCATCGGCCCCGCGTATCCGTTTACCTTCGGCCATGCGCCGGTCGCGCGAAACGAGTTTCCCGGCAAGCGCTATGCGTCGAACTGGCCTGCGGGAATCTGCCGGCTTGACTATCTGAAGGAGGGGTACGTTCCGCAGCTGACGCCCGAGCGCATGGACGACGCGTATTTCACGAAGGAAATCGAGCTCCTTGAGCCGATGGCGCGGCATTACGCCGAGGGTGAGCGCGCTTTCGCCGCGATGGCCGCGAAGCTCGACGGGCGCCGCCGTCGCCGTGCGCTCGAGATGTCTAATTTCGCCGGCTATCTCGCCGCCTGCTGCCGCACGGCGATAAACGTCAAGCGCGGGGCGATCGCCTTCCGCACCGGAGACAATGGCGCGCTTCTCGCCGCTGCACGCGACGAATACGAGAACGCGAAGGCCGCGCTGAAATTCGTCGAGGCCGATTCTCGCCTCGGCTGGGAGCCGTCGATGGAATACTGCGGCGGCCCCGAGCAGATACGGTGGAAACTCGGTCTTATGAAGCGTCTCTACGGCTTTCCCTGACGCGTGACGCCTGCTGCCGCCGCCACGCTCCCGGCGGGACGCCGAATTTCGCGGTGAACGCCTGGAGCATATAGGAGACGGACGCGAATCCGGAAAGAGCAGCGACCTGTTTTATGCTCGCGTCGGATCCGATAAGGAGGCGCCTCGCCTCGTCCAGGCGCGCATCTGCGATCGCGCGCTGCACCGTAGTGCCAAGCGCCGACCTGAAGGCGCGCGTCACAATGGTATGGGAACGCCCAAGCATTCTGAACACGTCGGTCGCTGAGATGCCGTTCTTCGCGTTGCGGCGAATGAACACGAGCGCGTCGGAAAGCCACGACGGGGCGTCGGGGATCGTCTCTGTGGACTTTCGCGCCACAATGCCTGCGGGATCCACTTGCCGGACAATCTGCCCCCGCGGCGCCGTGCCGTCCATCATCGCGGCAAGCGTCTCCGCCGCGACGCGGCCGATGCGCCGCGTGTCTGGGTCGATGCTCGAGAGCATAGGGCGTGAACTCCCGCACAGGATCATGTCGTTGTCGAGCCCCAGAACCGCGACTTCGCGCGGGACGTCTATCCCCGCCAGGCGGCAGACGTTTATGAGCTGCCAGGCCCTGAGGTCTCCGGGGCAGAATACTGCCACGGGTTTCTTGAGGGAGCGAAGCCACTTCTCGAGCGATTTCACAACGCGCGGGAGGCCTATTGTCTCTGCGATTACGGCCGAGTCGTCGAACTCATACCGGCCGGCGTCGCGCCCGCCGTACACTGCGCACTTGAGGCCCTCGCGCCTGAGCCGCCGCGCAAATGAGAGCTGGCAATAGCGCGAGGTGCGTCCGCCGCCGTAGGGGCAGTAGGCGAAATTCCTGAAGTGCCTGTCGAGAAAATGCTCGGCTGCAAGAACGCCTATCTTCTCGTGTTTCGTCTTGACGACGGCGAAGTCCTTCTGCGCGAAGTCGTAATATACGTCGACGACAGGACGCTTCGTCGCTTTCAGGCTCCGCGCAAGTTCCTCCGACATGACGCGCGCGATGAATCCGTCGATCGCGCTTCTCTTGCGCTGCGATCTCACGTCGGTCACGTTGAGAAAGACAATCTCCCAGTCGTCGCGCTCCTGCGCATACGATATGATCCCCTCGCAGAGTTCGCGCCCGAACGCCCTGGAGCGCTCGATCAGGAGCCCGATGCGCTTTGTGCTTTTCCCGTCCATGCGCACAGTATACCAAAAAGCCGGTTGCGCGTGTTGCGTTTTTCTGATAATTATTGCGGAAAACTGCATTGCGTCAGTTTGCAGAACCGAGTATAATGGCTGCGATAGGTCGGGACGGGCCCGACTCTAAACGTCCAAAAGGAGATTTGCAATATGTCTCGCATAGCGATACCGGAGGAAGAATTCAAGGCGCGCGTGGCCAAGGCCGCGAAGCTTGTTGCGGAGAGGGGGCTTGACGTCCTCGTCGTAAACGGCTCGGAGGCGGACTACGCCGACACGAGGTACTTCTCGAACTTCTGGCCCCTGTTCGAGCGCTGCGGCGTCGCTATCGCCGCGAACGGAGAGGCCGCGCTCATGGTCGGCCCCGAAAGCCAGGTCTTCGCGGGCGACTTCAGCTGGATGAAGCGCATCTGCGTCGTCTACCAGTACCGGGAGAGCGCGAATCCGGCGTATCCCGAGCTGAAGACCGAGACCTACCGGGACGTATTCGCGAAGCTCGGCGTCACGGGAGAGAACATCAGAATCGGCGTCGCGGCGAAGCTCAACACCAACGTCGTGCAGTTCGACGGCCTCAGGGAGTCGTTCCCGAAGGCGGAGATCGTCTGGGCGGACGACATCATGCTCGCTCTCCGCCGCATCAAGAGCGCGAACGAGATCGCCTGCATCCGCGAGGCGGCGCGCATCACCGATCTCGCGACGAAGGCGGTGATGGCGGAGCTCAGACCCGGCAAGACGGAACTCGAGCTCGTGGGCGTCGCGCAGAAGTGCATCTACGAGAACGGCGCGGAGTACGAGGGGCTCCCGATGTACTGCTTCTCCGAGAAATCGACACGCCACGCGATCTCGCGCTCGAGCTACAAGCCGATCGAATACGGCGACATCGTGCAGCTCAACCTCTCGGCCAAGGTGTGCGGGTACTCCCCGTCCATCGGGCTTCCCGTCTGCTGCGGCAAGCTCACGCCCGAGAAGCGCGATCTCGTGCAGTTCGGCCTCGAGGCGCACTACTGGACGGAGAAACAGATCAAGGCGGGGGTTCTCGCCTCCGACATATCGAAGCGCTTCATCGAGTTCTACGAGAAGAACGGACGTCGCGCCAACTACTTCTACGGACCGTGCCACGGCACCGGTCTCATCGAGGTCGAGGCGCCGTGGATGGAGACGATCTCGGACTATCCGCTCGAACCGAACATGACGTTCCAGATCGACACATTCGTCACGTCGCCCAAATTCGGCCTCCGCTGGGAAAAGCCGATAGCGGTAACGGCAGACGGGTGCGAAAACCTCGCGCCTTCGCAGATCGGCGTGAACGGTCCGATTGAAGTGGAGGTCTGAAGATGAGATACGAACTGATGAGGCCTTCGCAGATACGCGAGGCGATCAAGAAGCGCACTCCGGTCGTTCTGCCGCTCGGCGTGCTGGAGTACCACTCCGAGCATCTTCCGGTCGGCATGGACACGCTTGCCGTCGAGCGCGCTCTCTGGGAGTACGAGAAGGAGGCCGAGGTCGTGATACTCCCCGCGTTCTGGTGGGGAGCGTCGTCGCGCGCGGTCGCGCCGTGCGAGGGGCGCGGGTCGATTCCCGTCGACTCGCAGGCGCTTGTGCCGATCGCGCGGCAGATTTTCCGCGGGCTTCTCGACGTGGGCTTCCGCAACATCCATACGTTCGTCCACCACCAGAGCGAGGACTTCGCGGCGGGAATGCCGACCGACCTCGCGTTCCGCCTCGCCTCGCGCCAGGTGATCATGGAGTTCCTGGAGGAGAAAAAAGGCGACGGCTGGTGGGGCGACCCTTCGAGCGCCGCGTACTACACCGACCACACGAACCTCGACGCGAATCCCTTCATCTGGATCCAGAACCACGCGCTCATGGACGCCAAGGTGCTCGCGAAGTATCCGTTCGACCACGCCGGAGAAGGCGAGACGTCGCTTATGATGTCGCTCTGTCCCGACACCGTGAACATGGCCGAATTCGACAAGACCGCCTGGTACGCGCAGAGTGCGCTCAAGGCGTCGAAGGAGACGGGCGACGGCGGTGTCGCGATGATACTCGACCACTTTCGAAGAGTGCTCGGAAAGTAAGGCAGGCGCGGCGATGGATTCCCTGCTCGGAATGCTGGTGTTCGCGCTCGGCGGTCTCGCCGGTGCGACGTTTCTGCTGCCGGCGCGCGGCGTCAAGTGCTGGGCGTATGAGACGTGGTGGATGTTCTACTGCGTCTTCGGGCTGTTGATAAGCCCGTTCGCCGTGTGTGCGCTTACCGTTCCCGACTTCTGGCGCGTCACGATGTCCGCATCGCCGAAGACGCTTCTGTCCTGTGCCGGGTTCGGCATGATCTGGGGCATAGGGGGACTTACATGGGGCCTTATGGTGCGCTACCTCGGCATAGGGCTCGGGCTTGCGATCGGCTGTGGGCTCTGCGCCGCGACGGGGACGGTGCTGCCTCCAATCATGAACGGCCAGGCTGCATCGCTTGTTTTCGACGCGGACGGCGCGTTTTCCCCCGCCAAGATTGTCGTGCTCGGCGGCGTCGCGGGGTCGCTTGCGGGGATCTGCTTCGTTGGCTATGCCGGCAGGCTGAAGGAGAACGAGCTCCCCGAGGAGGAGAAGAAGAAGGCTGTCGCCGAGTTCGATTTCAGAAAGGGCATGATTGTCGCGGTCGTATCGGGCGTATGCTCGGCATGTATGAACCTCGGCCTCCAGTCGGGAAGTGCGATCGAGCAGGCCGCCTTAGAGTCGGCGAGGAACGCGCACATCGTCGCCGCCGATGCGGTCTCCTTCGCCTGGCAGGGCATGCCAGTCATAATGGTCGTCGCGTGGGGCGGTTTTCTCGTCCAGGCGGCATGGGTAGTGCAGCAGCACGTCAAGAACCGCACGTTCGGCGACTACTTCTTCCGCGGTCCGATCGTGAGAAACTGGATTTTCGCGGCGCTTGTCGGCGTGCTGTGGGTCTTCCAGTTCGTTTTCCAGAAGGCGGGCGAGCCGCTGGTGGGCGACCTCAGGTACATCTCCTTCGCGGTCATGATGGCCTCTACGATCTTCTTCTCCACGATCATCGGCGTAATGACCGGCGAATGGCGCGGGACGAGCGGGAAGACGCGCGTGATGCTGGCCGTCGGATCGATTGTCATCGTCGCAAGCTTTGCGGTAATCCAGTTTGCGTCAAAATAGAAAACATCAAATCGGGATTTACGGACATGGAAATAAAAATCGACATCGCCAAGGTTCGCTTCGCGGAGAAGCCTGCCGTGCTTGCCGAGGCGGGCGAGTTCAAGGCGGTTGCCTTCCGCTATTCCACGGGAGTGGAGGCGCTCAAGGTGTCCAACGCGCGCGGCTCCTTCACGATCCTTCCGTTCATGGGGCAGCAGATATGGCGCTGCGACTTCGACGGAATGGAACTGGCGATGAAGTCGATCTACGACGAGCCGAAGGACTGCAGGTCGTGCTTCGACGAAAGCTACGGATGTTTCATGATGCACTGCGGGCTGACGGCGATGGGCAACCCTACGGCGGAGGACGACCATGTGGGCCACGCTGAGCTGCCGATAATCCGCTATCGCGAGGCGTATCTGGAGTTCGGAAAGGACCGGCTGGGAGAGTATGTCGCAGTCGGCGGCATCGCCCGTCACGACTTGTGCTTCACGTACAATTACGAGTTCTCCCCGCGCGTCGTGCTGCGCAAGGGCGCGGCAAAGATAGAGATTGCGGCAACAGCGACTAACCTCAAGGATCTGCCGCTCGAATACTACTACCTCTGCCACGTCAACCACCGTCCCGTCGACGGCGCGAAGATCGAGGAGTCGCCGCTCGCGAAGCCGCCGATCGTAAACCACGAAGTGCCGGAAGGGTACTATAAGCCGTGGGCGGACGCCACGAACAGATGGCTGGATGTCTTGGACAAAGACTTCAGGGCGCAGTCTGTCGTCGGTGCGAAGGGCGAGTCGTACCGCCCCGAGATCGTCAACTGCTACTTTCACAGACCCGACAGAAAAGGCTGGGCGTTCGTCCGTCAGGTTTATCCGAAAAAAGTCGGAAAGGTCGGCGGGGTGTACGTAAAGTACCGTCCGTCGGAACTCCCCTACGCGACGCGCTGGATTGCCCGCACGAAGGACGAAGACGCAATGGGCATGTGCCTTCCCGCGACAGCCGAGCACAAGGGCCGCGCCTACTGCCGCGCACACGGCCAGCAGCGCTTCCTCGCTCCGGGTAAATCGGTTTCGTTCCACATCGAGACGGGGATTTTGCAGGAACATTGAATCTGTGGCGGGCTCCTTCATCTGCCGCGTCCACCACGTTGTTTGGTTGAGTAGCGGTTGGGTAGGGTCGAGTAGGGACGTATAGAGTCGGTTGGGGTCAGTTGGGGTCGCCAAAGGCCACCTATTGCCGCGCAGCGGCGGCGCGAGATCCCGGCCGCACGAAAAATCGAAAACACCCCCTTGCGCCGGGGCGGGGAAATATGCTATACTACACATCACTTTTCGGAGCAACGGGGTTGTGGCGCAATTGGTTAGCGCACTGGACTGTCGATCCGGGGGTTGCGGGTTCGAGCCCCGTCGACCCCGCCAATCTGAGAAGATAGGGCGTTTGCCTCGTGGTGTAATGGTAGCACCGCAGATTCTGATTCTGCTTGTTGGGGTTCGAGTCCCTGCGAGGCAACCAACGCGACGACGAAGAAAAAACCTCGGCCACAAGCCGGGGCTTTTTTGTTATAATCAACGCAGCTTATGAACGTTCTCATAACCGGTGCAAGTTCGGGAATCGGCAAGGCGCTCGCGCTCGAATGCGCGAAGCGCGGCGACGGGCTTTTCCTCTGCGGGCGCGACCGCGGGCGGCTCGACGCCGTCGCGTCCGCCTGCCGCGCGGCGGGTGCCGCAGTTCGCGCCGACGTCGTCGACGTGGCGGACGAGGCGGCGATGCGCGAATGGATCCGCTCCTGCGACGCCGATGCGCCTCTCGACCGCGTTTTCGCGAACGCCGGCGTCGGTACAGGCATCGAGGACGAGGCGAACGTGCGGCGGACGTTCTCGACGAACGTCGGCGGCGTGCTGAACACCGTCCTCCCCGCGGTAGAGGCGTTCCGCCGCCGCGGAAAGGGCGGACAGATAGTCGTCACCGCCTCCATCGCCGGCTACGGCCCTCTCAAGAGCTGCCCCGCGTATTCCGCGACGAAGGCATGCGTCAAGACATGGGGGCTTGCCCTGCGCGGGATGCTGCGGCCCGAGGGGATAAAGGTCTCTGTAGTCTGCCCGGGATTCGTCCGCTCCCGCATAACCGACAGGAACACGTGCCCAATGCCGTTCTTCATGGAGGCCGACAAAGCCGCCCGCGTGATCCTCGGGCGAGTCGACCGCAACGTCGGCCTTGTCGCGTTCCCCTGGCCGATGCGTCTCGCGTCGTGGGGCCTCGCGAGTCTGCCGTTCCGCATCAACGAGCTGGTCAACCGCCTGCTTCCGGCGAAAGTGGCCGCGGGGAAGCCGAAGGTGCTTTAATATGAAATACGCGATCATTTCCGACATCCATGCGAACGTGACGGCGCTTGAGTGCGTCCTTGCGGATGCGCGCGCCAACGGCGCGGAGAAGATCGTCTGCCTCGGCGACGTAGTCGGATACGGCCCGCTCCCGGCCGAGGCCGTCGCGCTTGTGCGCAGGGAGTGCTTCATCGTCCTCGCCGGCAACCACGACGACGCGGTTTCGGGGCGCGGCGACTCCTCGACGTTCATCGATCTTGCGAAGGAAGCCGTCGAGCGCCATCGCGCCGCGCTCTCGGACGAGGATGTCGCGTGGTTGAAGTCGCTCCCCTACACCTGCACCATAGACAAGGCGGTCGCGGCGCACGGCGATGTCTTCGATCCGCCGAAGTTCTACTACATCCTCGACGAGAATGGCGCCGAGGCGAACTTCGCGAAGACGGACGCGCGGCTCGTCTTCGTCGGCCACACGCACGAGCCGGCGATATTCGTGACGGGTCGCTCGGGCGCGGTCTACAAGACGGACGCGCAGGACTTCACGATCGAAGAACACAAGCGGTACATAGTGAACCCCGGCTCCGTCGGCTATCCGCGCGAGTCGGGCGGCAGGTGCTTCTCGTCCTACGTCCTCTACGACTCGGTCGAGGGGACCGTCACCTTCCGCTACCTGCCGTTCCAGGTGTCGAGCGTCATGCAGCGCGGCGACGCGAAGAGGATCGTCGGCAGGCGGATCGTCGCCGCAGTCGCCGCGGTTGTCGCTGCCGTCGTGGCGGCGGTCGTCTGGGCGCTCGTGCCGAAGACGGTGGAGGTCGTCGACGATCCCGCGCTTGTCGTCGCCGAGAAGTCCATCCCGCTTGATCCCGACCTGAAGCACGTCAGCGCGAACATCGCTCTGGCGAGGGAGTCGGATCCGGTCCAGCTCCGCATCGTCTTCGAATCGCCTTCGGGCGCGGTCGTCGGGATGGAGTCGCTCACCGTGAGGCAGTCGTCGAAGAGGGGCGTCAAGGTGCCGGACGGCTCCGCGCGCGCCCGCTTCACCGCGCTCAAGGCGCGGCCCGAGGAGCGGCCCGCGATAGTTTTCTTCGCTCCGAGCGCATCTACAAAGTGAAATTTGGTATAATACAGGACAACAGCAGGCATAATACAGGGCAACAGAGAAGAAAGGACAGCTTAAATAATGAGCATCTTCAAGGCATACGACATCCGCGGCATATACGGCACGGAGCTCACGCAGGACGACTTCTACAAAATCGCCAGGGGCTACGCGCAGTTCTGCGGCTTTACGGGCAGGAACAGCAAGGTCGTCGTCGCGCGCGATTGCCGCAAGTCGTCGGACGCGCTCTTCGCGGCGTTCTCGAAGGGCCTTGTGGACGAAGGAGTTGACGTTATCGACATCGGCCTCGCCTCGACGCCGATGAGCTACTTCGCGAACGCGAAGCTCGGCGCGGACGGGTCGGTCATGATCACCGCGTCGCACAACACGAAGGAGTGGAACGGCTGCAAGCTCTGCAAGGCGAACGCGGTGCCGATCTCCGGCGCGACGGGGATCAAGGACATCGAGAAGCTCGTCGCGGGCATGAGCGGCGACGAGCCGCCCGCGGGCCGCGGAGACGTCACGAAGGTCGACGTCTCGGCCGACTACGCCGCGCATGTCAGGGCCTTCGCGCACATGAAGCGCCCGCTCCACCTCGCGCTCGACTTCGCGAACGGCATGGGCATAGCGGAATCCGTCGCGTTCAGGGACTCCGACATCACCTACGACGCGCTCTACGGCGAGTACGACGGCGATTTCCCGAACCACGACGCGAACCCTCTCCACCACGAGACGCTGAAGGATCTCCAGGCGCTCATGAAGGCGAACCCCGGCAAGTACGCGTTCGGCGTCGCGTACGACGGCGATGCCGACCGCGCGGGCTTCCTCGACGAGAACGGCGAGATCATTCCGATGGACTTCATCACCGCGCTCGTCTCGCAGGACCTCCTCGCGTCGAACCCCGGCGCGGCGTGCTTCTACGACCTCCGGTCCTCCAAGGTGTGCGAGGAGGTGATCGCCGCGGCGGGCGGGAAGCCCATGATGTCGCGCGTCGGGCACTCCTTCATCAAGGAGCAGATGCGCCAGAACGACGCGATCTTCGCGGGCGAGCTTTCAGGCCACTACTACTTCAAGGCGAACTCCACGGCCGAGTCGAGCTCGATGGCGACGTTTGCGCTCGCGAACATTGTCTCGGCTTCGGACAAGCCGCTCTCCGCCCTGATCGCGCCGCTCAGGAAGTACTCCCAGTCCGGCGAGATCAACACGAAGACAGCGACTCCCCCTGCCGAGATACTCGCGAAGATCAAGGCCGTCTACGCCGCGAAGGCGCGCGTGTTCGAGCTCGACGGAGTGAGCGTGGACGCGTGGGACTCGGAAGGGTACTGGGCGAACGTGCGCATGTCGAACACCGAGCCGCTGGTGCGTCTCAATCTCGAAGGAAAGACCAAGGAAATCATGGAGGCAAAGCGCGATGAATTTCTCGCGATCATCCGTAGCTGATCATCTGCCTGTCTGCGCGCTCGCTGCGGCGCTCGGCATCGCCCTCGCGGGCTGCAACCCGAAGGACGGCGTCAGGGAATACGCCGACGGGCTCGCCGCGTACGAGGCCCGCAGCCTCGAAAAGGCCGGCAAGCTCTTCGCCAAGAGCGTCGCCTACGCGCCCGGAAACGTCGACGCGCTCGTCATGCTCGCGCGCGTCCAGTGCGATCTGGGCGCGATGTCCGATGCCGGCGACACGATCGCGAAGGCCGTTGCCCTCGCTCCCGACGCTCCCGACGTGGCCCTGCTCGACGCCGAAATCGCCCTCTATGCCGGAGACATCGCACGTGCCGTGAGCCGCTTCACGGCCGTTGCCGAGGACGCGAAGCTCGATCCTTCCGCGCGGGCTCTCGGCTGGGCCGGCCTCGGCATCGTCGAGATGACGCGCGACAGGCGCGACTTCGCGCGCATCGCCTTTCTGCGGGCTATCCGACTCGACAGGCGCAACGCCTCCGCGCGCTACCATCTCGGTCTCCTCTACCGCGGCGACGAATACGGCTACCTCGACGCGGCACTCGAGCAGTTCGAGATATTCGTCCGCCTCGGCGAGACGGCCGATCCGCGCGCCGTCCACGTGCAGCGCGTCATAATCCCCGGCATCAAGGCCGACATCGCCCGCCGCGCCGCAGAGCGCCCGGGGGCGCAGCGCCGCGACGCGAACGCCTCGGCTGCAGCGCTTGCCCGCGCGGATGCCGCGTGGAAGAAGGGGAGCCTCAAGGCCGCCCGCGACGAATACGCCGCGGCGTACAAGGCCGATGTCCTGAGCTATCCTGCGGCGCTCGGCCTCGCGAAGGCGTGGGAGAAGACCGACTCTACGGCGGCCGGACGCCAGAAGGCGCTTGACAGCTACAAGGCGGCGTGCGCGCTTCGCCCGGGCGCGATAGCGACGTTCCTGGCGGCTGGCGAGCTCGCCGCCAAGATCGGGCAGCACGCGACGGCGCTCGAGCTCTATTCGCGCGCGGTCGCCGCGAATCCGGCCGACATCTCGGCGATAGACGGCCTCATCCGCGCGCTCCGCAAGGTCGGCGGCAAGGACAATGCCAAGGTCGCCGACGCCTATCAGTCCTATCGCGATTCGCTTTCGGCCAGGAAGTCCAAGTGACCCTCGCGCCGCCAGACTACGTCGTCCTCGCGCTGGCGGCCGGCGGTGCGGTGACCGGCGTGTTCATCGGGCTTTCCGGCGCGCTCGCGTTCTTTTCGGGAAGTCTCGCGGCGGCGTTTGCGGCGACGTTCGGCTGGCGCTTCTTCGCGTCGTTCGTTTCGTCTGGCCTTGCCCGCGGCATCGCCGCGGCGCTCGCGGCGCTCGTCGCGTTCTGGATTGTGCGCGCGATCGTCAGGAAGACCGTCAAAGTCGCCCTCGCACAGCCCGGCGACTCGATCTTCGGGGCTCTTGCCGCGGGGCTTTCCGGCTTTGCGGTCGGGCTCGGCGTTGTTTGGCTCGCCCAGTTCATCGGCCTTCCCGGTGCCGAGGGGTCGGCTCTGCTAAGTGAGGTCCTCGGCTATGTCGGATGAAGAGCTGCTCGCCGAGGCGAAAAAGTTCGAAAAGAATCTTCTGAACTTCTTCTGGCGCCAGGGCGTTCAATATTCCGAAGGCGAGGATCTTGTCCAGGAGACTTATCTGCGGCTGTGGAAATACCGCAGGGAGTACAAGCCGACGGCAAAACTCTCGACCTTCCTCTTCCTGATGGCGCGCCAGGTGCGCATCGACGCCTTGCGTCGGCAGGCCAGGCGCGAGGGACGGGAGAAGTCCTGGGGCAAGGAGGCCGCGACGTCGGCCGAGCCTTCGGTCGGCAGGGCCGACGTGCGAGAAGACGTACGCTGGGCGGTCGCGCGGCTTTCCGAGCCGCTCCGGGAAGTGGTGGAGCTCGGGGTGTTCCAGGACCTTCCGTACGCGGAGGTCGCGGAGATCCTCGGGATCCCAGTGGGAACGGTCAAGTCGCGCATGTCGAACGCGATTAAGAAGCTGAAGGAGTTTTTCGATGAACGGAGATCTTGAAAGGACGCTGGAGGAGCTTGGCCCCGAATACCGGGCCGTCGTCGCGAGGCTCAGGTCGTCGCGCGAAGTGGAGCCGGGGCGCTTCGGACTGAAGGGCCTCGCGCCAGGACTCGCGGGTTCGTCGTCTCGCGCCACCTGGCGAAGGGTCGGCTATCTCGTCGCCGCGTCTATCGTCGTCGTCCTCGGTTTTTCCGTCTTCATGCAGGGCGCGGCAAATGCGCCGCGCGAGCCATACGCGGGCGCCAGGGTGTACACCGTCGCCTATGCGCCGACAGAAGAGGCCCTTGAGATAATCGTCGCCTCCCAGCGCGCCGACGGAAGCTGGTCTAACGACTTCCTCACGCGGCAGAACGCCGCCGCGCTCCGCGCTTCGGAGGACGCGAGGATGAAGATCGCCTACCGCCGTGCCGTAAGGTATCTCCGTTCAAAGGGCCTGAACCCGCTTACGGACGAGGAGCTCAAGCTCCGCGGCGAATACGCCGCGAAGGCGCTCGCCCTCGCCGCGTGGCCGGGGCGTTCGTGACGCAGGAGGCAGGGCATGCGCTGCAGCACGACATTCCTTGGCCTGGTGCTAGCCCCGTTCGCCGCTCTCGCGGCGGCGATAACGGCGCAGCCGCTTGTTGACGCCGACGTTCTCGAGCCGAGCGTGCTGAACGAGGTCGACCATGCGCTTGGCCGCGCGCCGACCAACGAGGTGCCCGTGTCCGAAGCTTCCGTAGGCTTCGCGGCGCTCTGGGCCACCAACGGCGCGAGCACCACCGAACGCGCCATCGCGCTCGTCTCGTCGCAGATGGGCGACGGACGCTGGCTCTTCGGCGGGAAGGACGTCACTCCCGTCGCCGCAAGGCTGCTCCGCCGGGCCGCAGGCTATCCCGAGCCGCCGCTGAAGCTGTCCATATTCTCAAGCCACGTCGAGGACGTCGCCAGGCAGGAAGGCGTGTCCTTCGCGGAGGCGGCTGCGAAGATGCGGGCCGCCGGCATAGGTGGGCTGACGGTGGCGCAGGGGCTCTCCGCCGACAGGATCGCCGCGGCGAGGGAGGCCGGCTTCGCGGTCTCGTGCGTTGTCGGATGGCCGGAATTCGAGAAGGGATACGATGTGGCGAAATGCGAGGCGCTTGTGTCGCTTGCTGTCTCGAACGGGTGCTCGCAGGTGATGCTCGTTCCCGGGTTCTATCCATCCGCCGCCGACGACGCCGGTCTTTTCGAAGCGATTACACGCCGGACGGGGCGGTTCGCCGACATGGCCGCCTCGCGCGGTGTGGAGACCCTGGTCGAGGATTTCGACGACGAACGGTCGCCGACATTCGGAATCAGGCGGACGAAGGCATTTCTCGAATCCGTGCCCGCGGTCGGTTTCGTCTACGACACCGGCAACTTCATCGGCCCCGGTGAGCGTGCCGAGAGCGGGCTTGGGCTCCTGCCTCGGACGCGGCATTTCCACCTGAAGGACCGTCCGTCCGATGGCGGCCGCGCCTCATGCGCCGTCGGGTCGGGCGTTGTGCCCGTCGCGCGGATAGTCTCCGCCGCGCTCGATGCAGGTTACGGCGGGTGGTTCACCATAGAGCATTTCGGTGCGACCAACATGCTTGAGAGCGCCAGGTCCTCTGCTGCGTTCCTCCGCGCGCTTTAGCCGCCTTGCCAACGCGGCAAAAAGTTGACATGTCATCTTTCACATGCGCGCGAGCTGTGTGGTAAAATGCCGGCATGAACAAGTTTCTTCTGTATGTTTCCGTCGCCGCTTCGGTCGGCGGCTTTCTCTTCGGCTTCGACTCCGGGGTTATATCAGGTGCAGAGAAGGCGATCCAGGCCGAGTTCGGGCTTAGCGCGTTCTGGCACGGGCTCGTCGTGTCCGTGGCGCTTATCGGCACGCTCTTCGGCGTGTTTCTGGCCGGAAAGCCGAGCGACAGGTTCGGACGCCGTCCGACTCTCTGGGCGATGGCGGTTCTCTTCCTCGTTTCGGCTCTCGGCTGCGCGTTCACTCCGACTGGCGCCGCGGGCCCGCATGCGCTCGGATGGTTCCGCTTCATCGGCGGGCTTGCCATCGGCGGCGTTTCCGTCGTCGTTCCCCTGTACATCGTCGAAATCGCGCCTGGCAGGTGGCGCGGGCTTCTCGTGGGCTTGAACCAGTTCAACATCGTCTTCGGCATCCTCGCGAGCTACGTCACCAACTACCTCGTCGCGCGCTACATGCCCGGCTTCGACCCGCGCGTCGTGTGGCGCGTGATGCTGGGCGTTGAGTGCATTCCAATCGCCGTGTTCATGGTTATGCTTGCGACGATTCCGGAGTCCCCGCGCTGGCTTGTGCGCGTGGGGCGCGTTGCGGACGCGACAAAGGTTCTCGCGCGCGTAGGGTGCGAGAGAGTAGCGGAAACGGTTGAGGAGATAAAAGCTTCGCTTCTCGCCGCGTCGAACGGCGTCGACGTGCCGCTTTTCCAGCGCAGGTTCCTGAAGCCAATCCTTCTTGCGTTCTTCATCGCGTTCTTCAACCAGATAAGCGGAATCAACGCGATCAACTACTATGCGCCGCGGATTTTCCAGATGATATTCGGCGAGGGGTCGTCGCTCGCGGCCCTCGCCGGCACGATGGGCATGGGGCTCGTGAACCTCGTCTTCACCGCGATCGCGTTCGCCGTAATCGACAAGGTGGGGCGGCGCGTCCTCATAATGATCGGCGCTGCGGCGATGGTCGCCATGCACTCCCTCGTCGCCTGGCAGCTGTCGCTGCCGAATCCGACGGCCGCAATAGCGGTGTTCGGCATCTTCGGGTTCATAGCGGCGTTCGCCATGTCCTCCGGCGCGTGCCTCTGGGTCTACATATCCGAAGTGTTCCCTAATACCGTTCGCGCGAAGGGCCAGGCGCTCGGATGCTTCACGCACTGGTTCCTCTGCACCATCATCAGCTGGACGTTCCCGATGGCAGCCGAGAAAGCCGGATCGTGGACCTTTGCGTTCTTTGCCGCGATGATGGTCTGCCAGTTCTTCTGGGCCGTGTTCTTCATGCCCGAGACGAAGGGCGGCACGATCGAGGACATTGAGAAGAGATTGGGGATTAGTGGCTAAAAGATGACTTTGTTTTAGACAGGATTTACAGGATTGCCAGGATTTCTGTTATTCAAGAATAAAAACTTAACGGCAAAATCATGTAAATCTTGTTAATCCTGTCTGAAAAAAGTTTGGAAGGTTGTTATGGCAGTTGCGCAGTAAGTTTATATGTAAGGGGATGTTACGATGACCGAGAGAATTAAGAGTTTGCTGGACAGGACATTTGACAAGGAGCAGGCGAAGTTTCGCCGCGACGTCGACTGGAAGCCGCTACTTGAGCGATTCGTCGCCGAAGGCACGAGCGACATGGCGCGCGCGCGCATCGGACTCGAGGAGATGCTGAAGGCCGAGACGCCCGCGTTCATGGACGGGGAACGTCTCGCGTTCCTTCGGACGGTGAAGCAGATTCCCGACCTGCATACGGATGAGGAGATGGCCGCGCGCCGCGCAGCGGGAACGGCATTTGGCGAGAAGGGCGTCGTCTTCAACTTGACGGCAGACTTCGCGCCGACGATCCGCGACGGACTCGACGCGCGGCTTCTGGAGATTGACGCGCGCCTCGCACGGTGCCGCGCGGATGGCGATGCCGAGGGAATTGAGTTCCTCGAAAACGCGAGGCTGTCCGTGAAGGCCGTTCTTGACCTCGCGGAGCGGTACGATGCGGCGGGAGCGGCGCGGCCGTCATACCAGGCCGTGGCGCCGGCGCTGCGCAAGGGCTCGCGCACGCTTCACGAGGCGCTGCAGACGCTTCGCATCCTCCACTATGCGATGTGGTGCGAGGGCGAGTACCACTGCGGACTCGGACGCATCGACCAGTATCTCTTTCCGTACTACGAGGCGGATGTCAAAGCAGGACGTCTGACAGAGGAGACGGCGCTTGAGGAGATGGAGGAGTTCTTCATCGCCTGCAACCGCGACAGCGACCTCTATATCGGCGTACAGCAGGGCGACAACGGCCAGTCCGTAATGCTCGGCGGCGTCACGCGCGATGGGAAGCCTGCGTTCAACGACCTTTCACGGCTTTGCCTTAAGGCCTGCGGCGAGCTCAAGCTCGTAGACCCAAAGATCAACTTGCGCGTCGACAAGTCGACCCCGCTTGAAATCTACGAACTTGGCACTGAGCTTACGGCAAAGGGACTCGGTTTTCCGCAGTATGCGAACGACGACGTTGTGATTCCGGCATTGCAGAGGTGGGGATACGAACTCGAGGATGCGCGAGACTACTCGGTTGCCGCGTGCTGGGAGTTTCTCGTCCCTGGCTGCGGAATGGACATCAACAACATAGACGCAGTGAGTTTCGTCGGCGCGCTCGATGCGGCGCTTCGTGTTTTAACGCAGAGACGCAGAGGCGCAGAGCTTCTTTTTGACGACGTGAAGCGCGAGTTCTTCGCCGAGATTCAGCGCAGGGCGGATGCACTTGTGAAGAAATACGCGCATGTCGAGATCCTTCCTGGGCCTTTTGTGTCGGTCATCTCGACGGATTGCATAAAGAAGGCGAGGGACATATCGAAAGGCGCGAAGTACAACAACTTCGGAATCCACGGAACTGGCATTGCCGTCGCCGTGGATTCGCTCGCGTCCGTCAGGGAGCTCGTCTTCGAGAAGAGGCTCGTCACGCTCGAAGAGCTCGTGAAGCTGCTCGACACCGATTTCGCCGGACGCCCCGATGTTCTCGCCGCGGCAAAGGCAGCGCCGAAAATGGGCAACGCCGATGCGAGGGCGGACGATCTCGCGAAGGAGCTCGTCGCGTTCTGGGGACACGCCTTCGACGGCAAGAGGAACGACCGCGGCGGAATCTTCCGCCCCGGCACCGGAAGCGCCATGTACTACATCTGGCACGCGAGGGACGTGCCGGCTTCGGCGGACGGACGGCTTAAGGGCGAGCCGCTTTCCGCCAACTATGCGCCTTCCCTGGACGTGCCGGTGAAAGGCCCGGTGAGCGTGGTCAGGTCCTTCACCGAGCCAGACCTTGGCCCGGTGTGCAACGGCGGGCCGCTCACTATAGAGATACACGACTCCGCGTTTGCAATGCCGGATGGAGTTGGGAAAGTCGCCAACCTCGTGAAGTTCTTCATCGAGCGAGGCGGGCACCAGATGCAGATCAACACGATAAACCGCGACACGCTTCTCGACGCACAGGCGCATCCCGAGCGGCACCGCCATCTCATCGTCCGCGTCTGGGGCTGGAGCGGATATTTCATCGAACTCGACAAATGCTTCCAGGACCAGATCATCAAAAGAGTGGAGTTGTGATGGTCGGGATTTTAACGCAGAGACGCAGAGGCGCAGAGTGTTTTGGTAGGGTGGATGCGGATGTTAGGCCGGATATTTGAGATACGGGAATTCACCCTGCAGGACGGGCCGGGGCCGCGCACCACGGTCTTTCTCCAGGGATGTCCGCTCCGCTGCACTTGGTGCCACAATCCTGAAGGGCAGGAGTTCGGCGCCGGACGCGAGATGACGGACGAGGAGGTCGCTGCAGAGGTGCTGAAAAACGCCGACTTCCTCGTGATGTCAAAAGGCGGTGTTACGCTTTCAGGCGGCGAACCCCTCGCGCAGGCCGGTTTTGCCGCGGCGATAATCGACCGCATACGCGCAAAGGAACCGCGACTTACGCATGCCATCGAGACAAGCGGCTTTGCGTCGGCGGAAGATTACCGCACGGTCGTCTCGCGTCTTGATTTCGTCTACCAGGACGTCAAGTTCCCCGACCTTGACGGCTACCGCCGCTGGACCGGCGTGGACGCGACGCCGATATTCGAGAACATTGAATGGCTCAAGACGTCCGGCGTTCCGTTCGTCGCGCGCGTTCCGTGCATACCAGGCGTCAACGATTCGCGCGAGACGAAGTCGGCCATCGTGCAGCTTGTTGACGGCGCGTCGAATCTACGCGGGATTGAGTTTCTTCCCTACAACCGTCTCGCGGGCGCGAAATACGCGAAGCTCGGGAGAACCTACTCGCCTGGTTTCGATGAAAGCCGCGATCCGGACGTTTCGAGTGTGGTATAATGTACATGGGCCTGGAGGCAGAGATGGCGGAAGACAAGGCAAAATACAGAAAGATCTTCGAATACCTCAGGAAGGAAATACGGGATGGGCGCTACCCGCGCGGCGTTCCGCTTCCGTCCGAGGAGTCGCTTGTCCGCAAGTACAACGTTTCGCGCATAACGGCAGTGCGCGCGATGGACGAACTGGTGAAGTGCGGGCTAGTCTACCGCAAGCGCGGAGCGGGCACTTTCGCGACGAAGACGGCGGCCCTGGAGTCTGGGCGGATCGGGCTCATCATGCCGAGTCTTTCGTTCGGGGAGGTGTTCCCGCGCATCTGCCAGGGGCTGATGCGGTGTGCGCAGAAGGACGGATACACTCTTCTCCTCGGCGACATCTCCGCCGCAACGCCCGCAAAACGCGCGGTCGAGGCGGCGAAAGTCGCGCGCGCCTTCGTTGCGCAGCGCGTGGCAGGCGTGGTGCTGCAGCCACTCGCGTTCCTGAAGTCCCCCGACAGGGTGACGCGCGAGATACTCGCCCTGTTCGACGGCGCGGAGATTCCAGTCGTTCTCATCGACAGGAACGTAAGTCTCGGACAGTATCCGATTCGGCACGACTTCGTCGGCATAGACAACTTTGCCGCGGGGCGCGCCCTTGGAGAGCATGTCGTCGCGCAGGGAGCGAAAAGGGTTCGGTTCCTGATGCGTCCCGAGTGCGCCACGGTAATCCGCGACAGACTCGCGGGAGCCGCTGTCGCCGTCGGGAATCGCGGCGGGGCGGAGTTCGAAATCGTTGCGGAGCCCGACGACGTTGCGGTGCTTGCGTCGGTTTTCCGAAAGAAGAGCCGACCAGACGCCGTCATCTGCGAGTCCGACTACGTCGCCGCGGTCTTGCGCAACACGCTCGACAAGCTGGGGCTTTCCGTGCCGAAGGACGTGATGCTCGCCGGCTTCGACGACGTGCGCTGCTCCGTCACGATGCTCCCGCCGCTGACGACGGTGCACCAGCCGTGCGAGGACATCGCGCTCGTCGCCTACCGTGCGCTTCGCGAGCGCATGCGCGATCCGTCGCTCCCGCCGCGCCGCATCCTCGTTCCCGCTCCGCTCGTCGTGCGCGAGTCGACACACCGAACCCGATAGGGATTCCCCGCAGGCTATCTCACCAGACAGGTATCTCCAGTTCGTCAAAGCGGTCAAAATATCTGCATCGACTACGTAGAGCCGCATGGCGGCAGGGCGACGGTCGCGATGGCTATGGCGAGGCTTTTCATTGGCTATGCGGAAAATGCACGACTCTGCTTCATGAAATCAGGCAGATTCTCATGAATTATGCCGTTGCGCCTTTGTATGATGTCGTTGCGGGTCAAGACGAACTTCGGATAGTTGTCGCGAATCTTCTCCAGAGAATTATATTCCCTGTCCTCGGTTGCCTTGTCGGCCGTTATTGTCATCGCGACTTGGGCGTAGGCATAGTCCGCGTCTCCACGCCGGAAGATGAAATCACATTCGAGCGCGCCTATTCGTCCGATGCTCACCGAATAGCCATGTGCGCGTGCGTATATATAGACAATGTTTTCAAGCGTCGGGCCAAAGTTGATTCTGTTGTCGGTGTTTGTCGCGAAGTAGAACCCAAGGTCTGAAAGATAGAATTTCTGCTCACCGCCGATCGAGCGTCGTGACTTGAGATCAAAGCGGTTGCATTCGCAGAGTATCTTGGCATCTTTGAGGATTGTTATGTATCGGTTGAGTGTTTCGCGCTTGATGTGGATGCCGGATTTATCCATGTCTTCCAGAAGATTGGTCAGGCTGGTTGTAGCGCCGAAATTGTTGATGAGATAGGTTTGGACGCTTTGGAATGCAGCAACATTGCGGATTTTTATTCTCTTCTTAATGTCCTTCTGGAAGATTTCGGCAATGACACTTGAGATGTAGGTTTTTCGGTCTTCCGGATTGTCGTATTGCAATGCCTTTGGGAAGCCACCTTGTCGTAGAAACTCGTCGAATTCAGCGACAACATCATGGGAAATTGTTTTACCGAGAAACTCTTTCATGCCAAGATATTCGTCGAAGGTGAGGGGAAACATCTCGAACTCGATATAACGCCCTGTCAGTTTCGTGACGAGCTCTCCGCTGAGCAGATAGGAGTTGGAGCCGGTGATGAATATAGAGTGCCGTCCCTCTTCCCGAAAGGCATTGACAACTTCTTCAAAGTCGGTTACATTCTGCACCTCATCGATGAAGAGATAGGTTAAGCCCTCTTTTGGGGTGCGTTCGTCTATCAGTTTCTCCAGTTGGTCGACGGTCTTGATTTTTCGGTATTTCCGCAAGTCCAAGTCGAGATATACGATATGATTGTCGTCAATCCCATTTTCGTGCAGCTCTTGCGCGATGGATTCCATTAGACAGGACTTGCCACACCGCCTGACGCCAGTTATAACTTTAATCAAATCGCTGTCGTGGTAAAAACCGCGAATGGGTCTAAGGTAGTTCTCTCGCTTGTAAACGCTCATGATGGTTGTATTGTACCATATATTTTGCCGGATGGTCAAGTTAAGGGGGCTGAAAATGCGTATTCGTAAGATTTTAACCTGTTAACGGTCGCGATTCTTCATTGAATCAGTGAAATCCCCTCTTTAGGGGGGGCTTTGTCTTGATTTGCCAACTGCATCTCCGTGCTCAACCCGAAGATCACGAAAGGGCAGACGAAGAGCTACATCCTTACGGTCACGCCTGCGACCACGGTGCACATCACCGACCGCATGGGCAAGGTGTCGTTGGAGCTGTGAAATTGCCCGGGGCCATATCTTCAGCAGATGCTTTTTGAGCGCGATCGCGACGGCTTCGAACGCGGCAAACTGACGATTCTAGATTGACACGTTGGTCGTATCTCGCGAACAATCGAACAATCACCATTGACACAACTACACCTGTGGGTGTATAATATTGCCGAAAAACTTCCATGTCGATGTCGAGGCATACGATGTTATCCGCGGATACAGGGCGGACGACAGCTATTTCTCCTTTGCGCAGGATTTCATCTCGGGCGCGATTTCATATCCGCAGCTTACGGCGGCAATGCGCCTTGGGAAACTTGGGGAGCAGATTGTCGTCAAAAGCCGCCGCGCGTTTTCGCGGCTCAAGTTCATCTCGGCAAAGGAGGCCGTACGGGAGGATTGGCTTGACGCGAAGGAGAGCAGGGACTCCTCGGCGCGGCGCGGCTACTTCGACGTGCGCAAGACGCCTTATCGTCTTGAAGATATCTCCATCCAACAGATAATCCAGGAAAGGATCGTGCCCGGTGATCCGCGCCTATGACGAATCCTATCTTGTCCATTCCGCACGTGTTCTGGGATGGATGCTCGACTCCGCCGTGAACCTGTTCGGCATGGAGACCGATGCCTTTTGGCGCTATTTCCTCAGCCGGTTTTGCGAGCACCTTGACGGACTCTACCGCGCTGCGCATCCAGAGTCGCGCCTGAAGGCAGCGCGTGAAATGCGCGGAATGACCCAGGAGGAGCTTTCTGCTGCGGCGAACGTTCCGATCAGGATGCTGCAGCACTACGAACAGCGGGTGAAGGCGCTCGGCAAGGCCGCTTTCGATACCGTGTATCGTCTTGCCCATGCGCTACATGTCCCTCTGCAGAGCATTGTGGAGCCGTCATGATGGACATGTCGCCTATCTGTGGAAATCATCGTTGGAAAGGAAAAACAAAAATGACATTCATGACAATTCTCGCGGCGGCGGTTGCCGCAGTTGCAGCGGCCGCGCCTCTGGCGGAATATCCGGGCGAGGTTGGGGAGAAGACCGGCTGGAAGTGTGTGGGAAGCGAGGAGGGGAAGGTCGTCTACATTCCCTTCGAGGGATACTACGAGTCGAAGGGCGGTCGAATCGAGTCGCCACGTTTCAAACTCGACAGCGAAATCGGCCAGAACCGCTTCTACCGCCTGACGTTCAGCGCGAAGTGTCCTGTCGACGGCTACTGGTGGGTGGACTTCTTCGACGCCGAAGGCAACCAGCTCCCCGACGTCAACAGCCGGCTCTACGCGTCCGACGACTGGACGCCATACGACGTGATGGTTCCCGCGCGGCCCGATGCGGCGTTCGCCCAGATCGCCTTTGTGACGAAGAAGGGGGCGCAGGCGAAGGATGTGTCGATGCGCCAGGCGTCCGTCGCCGAAGCGGCGAAATGGTGCAACGACCTTGCGGCGACGCTGCCGAAGCTTGACGCGCCCGACACGAAGGGCGCGTGGGACGGTCTTCAAAAGGCGCGCGCAAAGATTCTCTCGGGCGTGCCGGTGACCATTGTCTTACTCGGCGACTCGATCATGAACGACACATGGTGCGGCAATGCCGTGGCGCTCATCCAGGGCGGCTTGCCAAAGGCCGATCTCAGGTGCTACCTTTCCGTTCGCGGCTCAACTGGGTGCTGGTACTACCACGAGAAGGATCACTTCGCCGAATACGTCGGGAAGTACAAGCCGGACCTAGTCGTCATTGGCGGAATCTCCAACTACGGCGGGCCGGCTTACCATTCGCTCAAGGAAGTCGAGGACTGCATGGTCGAGACCATCTTGCGCTGCCAGCTGATTGGCGCCGAGGTGGTCATCTGCACGCCGCCGCCGAGCTACGAGTTCCGGAAAGACGCCGCGGCGAAGTCGTTCGACCGCTCGCTCCTGCAGGAGAAGGACGGCTTCCTTTATCTTCAGCAGGAATACGAGCGCCGCGCGGCGCAAAGGGCCGGCGCGCAGGTCTGGGACCTTACGACGGCGCCCTGCGAGGCGATTGCTCGTTCCGGCAAGCCGCTTGACTGGTTCAAGCGCGACGCCGCCCACAACGACGACCGAGGCAAGCAGCTGATTGCCCAGACGCTTGCGGCGTATTTCAAGGCCGGCAAGAATTGAAGTGGCTGTTTCCGGGCGGGCGCTGAAACAGGCGCATATCCCCCTATCTAACTGTGATTTGATACACTGTCTTCCGTTCCTGCTCAATGGGTATTGGGATAGCATAGGTAAGGTTCTATGTGAAAAGAATGCCCGGTAGGCGACGGCCATCGCCTCC
>Ga0256405_10002706_pt1 | contig 39243 bp, 28 predicted proteins | sample RumenRJG_02DNA_FD_189096 | JGI IMG/M metagenome (GOLD analysis project Ga0256405, IMG submission 189096) | Bovine rumen microbial communities from Lethbridge, Alberta, Canada - RJG_02 | ecosystem: Host-associated > Mammals > Digestive system > Stomach > Rumen | place: Canada: Alberta... | reverse complement strand
TATGCAGCCATCTGTTTTGACTGCAAAGATACGAATTCAAATCGTCGCACCCTCAAAATTGCTTGTAAAAGACTGAATTTCAATTATTTCAAAGAGCGATTAGTCCACTTTAACGGGACAGTAGTGATAACAAGGTATAAAACTATAATATTCACCACCACCTATGACCCTAAGACATCTACTCACTCCCCTATTATTTTGTTTGGCTGTATCCACAGTCCAAGCCGACAATTCTGACGACATTCGTAAGTCAATTCCCAAGCTAAATGGAGAAGCATTGATTCAAGCCTATTATAAGTTGTATGTTATTAGTCTTGAAACTGACGACCTTGAATATCAACTTCGATGTGTTAATGACTTTATTTCCGAAGCACACCGACAAGGAAATCGCAAACTAGAGGGTGAGGCAAGAGTAGAAAAAATGACCTTTTTCTACAACAACGGTATTAATGATTCAATCTACGAGCAGGTACCTCATACCCTTAATTATCTTGAGAGCACAAAAAGTTGGAAGAACTACTACGAAACGTGGTCTATACTTATTGATACCTATAATTTTGATGGTAAGACAATTATGGGTATGGACGAGGCAAAAAACATGATAACCGACGCTGAAAACCGAAAGGATCAGTACGGAATTGGCCTTGGACACTACTCATTGGGATTGGTTTATGCTATGATGCGAAACAACGAAGAAGCAGCAAATGCATACCAAAAGAGTATCAACATATTGATGAAACTCAATCCTAAACCATTGCAGCTTGCTGAAATTTTCTCGTATTATTCCGAGGTTCTTGATATCCTAAAGCGCTACGACACCATGAACGCCATTAACAAGCAATGGCGGCAATTCCTCATGGAGTTTTATAATTTCGGTCAGAACTCAAATGCTGGTGAGACCCAAAACCGCTGGGGCTATTACTACCTATCACGCGCGCAAGTTGAGTTAGGCACTGGTCACTACACTGAGGCCTCAAAAATGCTCGACGAAGTAAAGAAAAGTATCACATACGAAGGTAGCAATCTTAGCAATCTTTGGATGTACTTCCGTGCAGAGCTTTATAAGCAGCAGCATCTTTACGAAGAGGCTCTCGCGCTTAATAATCGTCGATTACAATATTTTGATGAGGCTAGCGATCCTTCAGAAGTCATTCGTATTCGCAAACAGCGAGCCGAGATATTCGAAGAACTTGGTCGTTATCGCGAAGCTGCTCAAATGTACCACGACATATATAATATCAGCGACTCTGTCAACACCAACGACACCAAGAATAAGTTGGCCGAGATGAGTACAAAATTTCATGTAGATGATCTTAAGATGCAGCAGGCTGAAGAGCGAGCTCGCCAACAGCGCCTCAGCATAATCATTATTGCCACAATCATCGTTCTGGCACTAAGCATCTTTATTTATTTCCGTCTGCGCTCTGCACGCCGACTCAAAGTAGCCCACCAGAAACTTGAGGCTACCCACCAAGAGTTGCTCACAGCGTACGACCAACTTGAGGAGACCACCATCGCCAAAGAGCGTATCGAGAGCGACCTGCGTATTGCCCGTAACATTCAGATGTCAATGGTGCCTAGCACCTTCCCCGACCGACCCGATCTCGACCTTTATGGCTCTATGACTCCTGCCAAGGAGGTTGGTGGCGACCTGTATAACTTCCTTATTCGCGATGATGCACCAGATAAATTATACTTCGCACTTGGCGATGTATCAGGAAAGGGAGTTCCTGCATCACTGTTCATGGCCCAAGCCACACGCCTGTTCCGCACTTTGGCTGCCCAACAGATGAAACCTGCCGAGATTGCCACCCGCATGAACGACGCCCTATCTGGCGACGACAACGAGCAAGGTATGTTCGTCACTATGTTCCTTGGCGTAGTCGACCTTACCACAGGTCACCTACAGTTCTGTAATGCGGGTCACAACCCGCCTATTCTTGGCACAGAGTTCATCGATATGATTCCAAACGCACCTATCGGCCTCTTCCCTGGTTTGGAATACGAAGGCGAAGAGATTACCGACATCCGTGGCCGTCAGCTGTTCATATATACCGACGGACTCAACGAGGCAGAGAACAAAGAGAAAGATCAGTTTGGCGACGATCATCTACTCGACATTATGGCTACTCACCATTTCGAATCAGCAAAGGAAACTATCGAGTATCTTAAAGCCAAAGTAGAAAAGCACCGCGAAGGCGCCGAACCAAACGACGACCTCACGATGCTATGTTTCACTGTTAAGGGTTAGTTTTTTCTTTCTTCTTTACAGTTGGATAAAATCCTAATCCACGCGGAGGGAGAGCATCGTCAAGTCATCGTTTGGTTCAGCGCCTTCGCGGTGCTTTTCTACCTGTGCTGCCATTGTTTCTATTACCTGACGGGCGGAGTCGAACTTTGTCTCACGTAGTATCTCTAGCAGTTTGTCGTCACCGAACTGCTTCTGTTCTGTATCCTCGGCCTCATTAAGACCATCGGTATATACAAATATTGCACGCCCCTTAATTGTATCTATCTCCTCACCCTTGTATTCTATGTCAGGGAACAGACCGATAGGTGCATTAGACTCCATCTCGAGGAAATCGCCATTATTCTCGCCTCCACCGATAACAGGCGGATTATGGCCCGCATTACAGAACTGCAGATGACCCGTTTGCAGGTCAAGCAAGCCAAGGAACATAGTGACGAACATACCCTGCTCGTTGTCCTCATTCAGCGCGTTGTTCATTCGTGTGCATATCTCAGCAGGCTTCATCTGTTGGGCCGCCAATGTGCGGAACAGGCGTGTAACCTGAGCCATGAAGAGTGATGCAGGCACACCCTTTCCTGACACGTCGCCCACTGCAAAGTACAACTTGTCGCCTAAAAGAACATAGCCATACATATCGCCACCAACCTCCTTAGCTGGAGTCATCTGGGCGAACATATCCAGACCTTCACGCTCGGGGAATACGCTTGGCACCATACTCATCTGTATATCTCGCGCAATACGCAGTTCACTCTCAATGCGTTCCTGTGCAGCCTTCATCTCGGCCATACGCCTTGCAGCGCGACGGCGGAACAGTGTATAGATGACGAAGAACACCGTAAGCAGTACGATGGCGATAATAAGTCCCATCACTCGCTGCTGCGTCAGTTCTATCTGCTGCTTGGCTATCTCCTCATCCTTCTGTTGGGTTTCGTAGATGGTAGCCAGTTTGGTAGCTTGGCTTCGCTTCTCGCGCAAGATGGCCGAGTCAAGATTCTCAAACGTATAATTTGCCGTAGCCAGTGCCGAATCCTTGCGTCCTGCCTTATAGTATGCTTCGAATTTCTTATTCAGCATTTCCAGCAATTGAAACGATGGCTTTATATCGTATTTCTTTACCATGCCGTTAAATGCGCTGGGGAATGCATCGGCAGCCTCGGCATATTGATGGGCAGCAACAAGGTATTCTGCAATCATATATCGTCCATCTACACTCTTAGCATCGTTCGACTCTTTATATCTCTCATAATACCGTTTTGCCTCGTCCATCTTATTTTGTCCCATAGCCAGTTCCATGTGTCGGCAGTCAATAATTTCGTTTATTCTGGCCTTATACTTCTCTGGTATATTTTTGCGTTCTAACATCACATTAGCAAAAGAGTCGACTCGTTCCACCCATAGAGCCATCTTTTCGTAGTTTTTCTTCTCAAAATTAAACCTCGAAATTTGATTAATACCAATAAGGCAATTCATTTGTTGATTAATATTTGTGTCGGCCTTAGATAATTCTATAATGTTCTTGAAAGTAGTCTCATACGATTTTTCAGCATCCTTTTCCTTATCCAGATTTGTTTGTGCATAGCCTACAAACATATAAGTCATTGCCTTCGGAAGCAATATTTGCGGGGCATATTCTTTAGGACAGTTAAAGTTTTCTAGCATTTCCATCACAGGCATAGCAGTATTCAACAATGTCTCATAATCATCATGTATACCTTGTAATTGAACCAAATTACTAAGACAAGTTATATAGCTCACACTGTCTTGAATATTATCTGGGGTTGCTGTGTTTACAGCCTTTTCAAACTCAGCTGTAGCCTTATCAAACTTTCTAATTCCTTCATAAACTTCTCCTCGTCTTCTAGAGGCATGTATAAACGAGTAGACTCCAGCTTGCTCAAAACTGTCAGCCAACTCTATTGCCCTATCAAAATCCTGTTTTAAAAAAGCATCCGTTAAAATGCTGTCTGCCTCTGCAAGTTTTGTTTTTTGCTTCTGCTGTTTGTTGCTGCAGGCCATTGCTACTATCAACAGCGCGCATACGAATAATAACTTCTTCATATTTTTTCCGGTTTTAAGCTTTTGATTAATTTTGGGTGCGAAGATAGTAATAAAAAACGAAAGTACAAAACTTTTGGCAGATTATTTTACTTATCAGTATTATAAGCATAAAGTCGCATTTATGTTTCAAGAAAAAGATTCATGAAAACAACGTCATAACGTCATATTAAAGATAACTTATTGATTATATGTATATTACAGATGATGACATTATATGATATTACAATATATAACGTCATAATCACAGAGTTTTGCATTGCTTAAATGCTCGAAACACTCTGTTTCATGCGGCGAAACACTTTGTTTCAAACTGAGAAACACTTTGTTCCTGCCAAGAAAACTACTTTTACAGATATAGCTAACAATCATCATGGCTACAAATATGACGTTAGCATGACGTTATATGAAGGTTAACGTCATTATCTAACTATTTGTGTATCAACATTATAGACACCAGTATGACGTTATGACGATATAATAGCATAATTTTGGTACAAAATTTGAAAAAATATTGCAGGCCATTTTTCTATTGTCAAGTAATCATTCTTAAAATTAAATAAAAACTTGTTTTTATTTGGCAGTTATGGTACACCATCGATGGTCAAAGGATTAACAAGCCAACTCAAAAGGGCCTGTACATCAGAAACAGAAAGAAGGTTGTAGTTAAATAGAAACAATAATCCCCGCCGGTTGGGCGGGGATTATTGTTTGAATATTTAGAAGTTCCACTTAACTGCGAGAGTTGGGTTAATGAAGAACGTCTTATCATCGTAAGTATTGTAGATGAAGTTGTTGCTAAGCTCAACCTCGGTACCAACGCTGAAGTGGTTGGTGATGTTATACCAGAACTGAGGCTCAGAGAGGAATACCAACTGACCATGACCATCAGCATTCTCACCACGCCACAAATCAAAGAAACCAGAGAAGGTGCACTTGTTGTTAGCGAAGTTAAGACCCCATACACCTGTGAGCTGAACAGAGTTGTAAGCCGATGTATTGTCGTAGCTCTTGAAGTAGCGCTTGTACATCAACTGAGCACTCCAGGTCTTTGAGAAGTCGGCGTTGTGACCATTATAGGCAGCACCAACAAGAGCAGCCTGCTGGAACGAACCGAAGCGGTTAAGTCCACCATCGTACTCAACGTGAGCAGCAAAACCATTCTTACCGATGTTGAACTCACGAGAGATCTCGGTATAAGCACCTTCAGTGAACTTATTAGTGAGGTCTACGTCAACGAAATAGTACCAAGAACCCCACTGGTCAGCCTTGAACTGCTCGAGGGTAACGGTAACTCTCTGACGACCATCTTCTTGGTCAGAATAGAAACTGCGACCGAAGTCATAATGAACCTGCACATTCTGTGCGTTTGCGCCAAGTGCTGCTACAGCCATAAGCGCCATAAAAAGAATCTTTTTCATATTATAATATGTATATAATGTTTAATCTTTTAATGTTTAATGCATAATAATCTCTCATACATCATCCTCGCTGCATTATCAGGCGCTTTCTCATCGCCTAACGCGCGCGATACCTCTTTATATCCCTCAAGCATCTGCTGACGAGCATCACCATCAAGAATCTTAGCAAGCTCTGTACGGATGTTAGCTACCGAGAAGCTTTCAGCCACCAGTTCGCGAACCACCTCACGACCAGCCACAAGGTTTACAAGCGAAACATATTTTACCTTAAGCATATGGCGACGTACAAAGCCGGCAATCTTTGGCAATGGGGTCTTATAGCACACCACCTGGGGCACGCCAAACAAGCATGTCTCGAGTGTTGCAGTACCGCTGGTAACCAAGGCTGCATGGGATTTCTCAAGCAGATCATATGTCTTACCAAAAACGATATCCACCTTAGCGCCCTGCATGAACTGTTGGTAGTATTCTGGCTCAATACCTGGTGCGCCAGCAACTATAATCTGGTAAGTATTTTCATACTCCTTTACCGCCTCAATCATTGGTGGCAGGTTATCTTTAATCTCCTGCTTTCGTGAGCCGGCAAGAAGGGCAATAATTAGAGGTGATGAGTGAGAGGTGAGAGGTGAGAGATTACTCATATATTCCTTCACTTCGTCAGCCGTAGGATTCCCTACATAATGAATAGGATAGTTATGTTTCTTTTCAAAGAAATCAACCTCGAATGGAAGGATTGAGTAGAGCTCATCAACATCGCGCTTGATGTTTTTGATACGATACTCCTTCCATGCCCATATCTTTGGTGAGATATAATAATACACAGGTATGTTTGTATGAGATTTTACATACTCAGCAATCTTGAGATTAAAGCCCGGATAGTCAACCAGTATAACGCAGTCAGGCTGCCACTCTACTATATCCTGCTTACACATCTTCATGTTGCGAAGTATTGTTGGCAAGTGCATTAACACAGGAACAAAGCCCATATAAGCCAACTCCTTGTAGTGGCGCACACGGGTACCACCAACGGCAGTCATCATATCGCCACCGAAGAAACGAAACTGCGCATCACCGTCAATTTCTTTCAACGACCGCATCAGGTGCGATGCATGAAGATCACCCGAGGCCTCACCAACTATCAGGTAATATTTCATAGATTCCAGCCCTTAATCTGGTTCATAGCCTCGTAGGCTGTTACATCGATAGTAGTAGGAGTTATGGCAACATAGCCGTTACTGAGGGCCCAGTTATCTGTATCCTCAGCTTCTGGCTCGTCGTTACGATAATGTCCCACCATCCACCAGTAGTCGTAACCGCGAGGATGATGCTCCTTGATGGTCTCGTTATACCAAGTACCAAAAGCCATACGGCACACCTTAACACCCTTGAAAGCCTCAACCAGAGGGAAATTCACATTAAGACACACACCCTTAGGCAGTCCCTCGTCCAGAACGCGCTGGGTTATCTGACGGATATAAGGGCGCAGGGGCTCAAAATCAGCATCAGCGGAATAATCACAAAGTGAGAAAGCCAGCGAGGGGATGTATTTCAGACAACCCTCGATGGTAACACCCATAGTGCCGCTGTAATGGGTATTAACTGAGGCATTATCGCCGTGGTTGATACCACCGATAACCATATCAGGACGACGCTGACAGATATTGGCCAACGCCATTTTTACACAATCAACAGGTGTGCCGTTGCACGACCACACCTCTACCCCATCTTCTTTATGACGTAATTCCAGTCGGAGGGGGATTCCTGCCGAGAAAGCACGCGAATAACCGCTGCGTGCATCATCGGGGGCACAGACTATGATGTCTGCTATATCCTTAAGCATTTCCACCAGGCTGTTTATGCCCTTGGCCTGAAAGCCATCATCGTTGGAAATGAGCAGTAAAGGTCGTTTAATTTCCATAAAATAATTACGATTTGCGTGCAAAAGTACGAAAAAAGGTTTAAAAAGCAGCGGTTTCTCATGAGAAATATGTAACTTTGTGGCCAAATTTCTTATTTTTATCAAGATAGAACCGAATAAAATGGGTAAGATTATTGCTTTAGCAAACCAAAAAGGCGGTGTCGGTAAGACCACGACAACCATCAACCTGGCAGCTTCGCTGGCTACGCTGGAGAAGACTGTTCTCGTAGTCGACGCCGACCCTCAGGCAAACGCTTCAAGCGGTCTGGGTGTCGACATTAAGGAGGTAGACTGTTCACTATACGAATGTATCATTAACAAAGCCGACGTTCACGAAGCCGTGTACACCACCGATATCGACGGGCTGGACATTGTTCCAAGCCATATTGACCTGGTAGGTGCCGAGATAGAAATGCTGAACCTGAGCGACAGAGAGAAGGTGCTTAAGAACATGCTGGACCCAATACGCCAGGAGTACGACTACATATTGATAGACTGCTCGCCATCGTTGGGCCTCATCACTGTTAACGCACTTACTGCTGCCGACTCTGTTATCATCCCCGTACAGTGCGAGTACTTCGCTCTGGAGGGAATCAGCAAACTGCTGAACACCATCAAGATCATCAAGAACAAACTGAACCCTGCACTGGAGATTGAGGGATTCCTGCTGACGATGTACGACAGTCGTCTGCGCCTGGCTAACCAGATTTACGACGAGGTTAAGCGCCACTTCCAGGAACTGGTGTTCAAGACAGTAATACAGCGAAACGTAAAACTCTCAGAAGCTCCGAGCCACGGACTGCCTGCAATTCTCTATGATGCAGACTCTACAGGTGCAAAGAACCACCTGGCTCTGGCTCAGGAAATAATATACAAGAACGAGAAATAACTATGGCTGTTAAGAAGAAATACGACCGTAGCGTCTTGGGACGCGGACTGGATAACATCGGTTCGGGCAGAGGCCTTGGACTGGATGCACTTATAAATACAAATGACATCAGGACAAAGGGTACAGCAAACCTGCTGATGCTGCCAATAGACAAGATAGAACCAAACCCCGACCAGCCTCGTCATGAGTTTGACGAGAGCGCACTTAAGGAATTGGCAGTTAGTATTCGTGAAATTGGAGTTATCGTACCCATCACCGTTAGAGAAATAGATGATGAGCACTACCAGATTATAGCCGGAGAGCGCCGTTGGAGAGCATCTAACATGGCTGGTCTGAAGGAGTTGCCTGCCTATATCATGGCCACTGGCGATGAGCATGTGATGGAGATGGCTCTGGCCGAGAACATCCAGCGCGAGGATTTGAACGCGATTGAGATTGCGCTTGCTTATCAGCGTCTGGCCGAGACCACAGGTATGACTCAGGAGAGAATGTCGGAGCGATTGGGTAAGAGTCGTGCTTCGATAACCAACTACCTGCGACTGCTTAAGCTGCCCGCACAGATACAGATGGCTCTTAAGAACAGGGATATCGACATGGGCCACGCCCGTGCTCTGCTGTCGCTCGAAAGTCCATCGGCTCAGCTTAAGCTGTTTAAGGACGCTCACCGCAACGGTTATTCTGTACGTAAGATTGAGGAGATAGTACAGAGAATGAAGAAAGGCGAGAGTCTGCAGGAGGTAAAGAAGCTTATCGATCCAAAGCAGCTGCCATTGGAGTACAGCATCCTGAGAGACCGTCTGTCGGAGTTGTTCAAGACAAAGGTAAATATGACCTGCTCACCCCAGATGAAGGGCAAATTCAGCATTAGCTTCAATAACGAAGACGAGCTGGAGTACATTATGCAGGTGTTCGACAAAGTGAAGAAAAGTCAGAAATGAGAATAATAAGCAAACTGTGGATAACGGGCATGCTCCTTTCATTGGTTACCAATGCCGCCAAGGCACAGGAACCAGTGGATCCGGTGGAGAATGACACGCTGACACAGGTAGTAAACAATGAAATGTCGATTCTGATCGACTCAGCCCGGATTCCGAAGAAACCTGTGAAGGACATGAGTCTGTGGCGCCCTAATCCTAAGCGTGCACTGTGGCTTGCTCTGGTAATTCCAGGCGGCGGACAGATTTACAACCGAAAATACTGGAAACTACCACTTGTTTATGGAGGATTCCTTGGTTGTCTGTACGCCATGAACTGGAACAACACTATGTATAAGGACTATTCGCAGGCATATCTTGACCTTACGGATAACGATCCTGCCACACAGAGTTACAACCAGTTTATGCACCTGGGAATGCAGATTAACGACAGCAACAAGGACAGATATAAGGATCTGTTTAAAAAGCGTAAGGACAGATATCGCCGCTGGCGCGACATGAGTTTCTTTGTGTTGGTTGGCGTTTACGCACTGTCGGTAATCGATGCATATGTAGATGCCGAGCTGTCGGAGTTCGATATATCGAAAGACCTGAGTCTGAGAATCGAGCCTACAGTACTCGACACCCACACTTCGAAAAACCCGCTCGACTCGGCTGTCGGAGTGCAGTGTAGTATAAAATTTTAATGGATATGACAGATAAGAATTACATAAAGATTTTAAGCTTTGCGGCACTGTTGTTTTGCAGCGCCCCATTGTCCGCACAGACTATTTTAGACACGCCAGATGATGAGGAGGAAGAGGTTGACTCACTGTTCGTACCTATCGAGGATGAGATATCGGTAGTCGACAAACAGGGAAACACCGAGTTCATCGACTTCCCCGAGGCGATGACATATGATCTCGACAGTTTGATGAGTCTCTATATGTCGAAGACCTATCTGAGCATGCCGGGCGACTGTGAGATGAAGGACGAGAATCCAGAATTCACCCCCGAGGAGTATATTGACCGACTTCGTCGTATGCCAACAGTCATGGAGATGGGATACAACGATATCGTGCAGCGATTCATTGACCGATACATGGCGCGTCTGCGTCACTCAGTAAGTTACATGCTGGGAGCAACAAACTTCTATGTACCCATCTTCGAAGAGGCACTCGAGGCATATCAGGTTCCACTTGAACTAAAATATCTACCGGTAATCGAGAGTGCTCTGAACCCAAGAGCCGTTTCGCGTGTAGGTGCCACTGGACTGTGGCAGTTCATGCTGGGTACCGGAAAACAGTACGGACTGGAAGTAAACTCACTAGTTGACGAGCGCCGCGATCCTGTCCGCTCATCATATGCAGCAGCCCGCTATCTGCGTGACCTGTACCGCATCTTCGGCGACTGGAATCTAGTTATCGCCGCATACAACTGCGGACCTGGTAACATAAACAAGGCCATACATCGCTCGGGCGGCGAGAAGGATTACTGGCGACTATACCCATATCTGCCAGCCGAGACTCGCGGTTATGTGCCTGCCTTTATTGCAGCTAACTACGCAATGACATACTACTGCGAACACGGCATATGCCCTATGAGCACCAAACTACCTCTCGAGACCGACACAGTGGTTGTTGACCGCGATGTACACCTGGAGCAGATAGCAAAAGTGCTGGATCTGGACATAGAGATGCTGCGCTCGCTGAACCCGCAATACCGTCGTGACATCGTGCCCGGTGCCACAAAGAAATATGCAATCCGCCTGCCGATGGCCGATACCGGTCGTTTCATCGACATGCAGGATTCTATCTATAGCTACCGCACCAGCGAACTGCTTACCAAGCGTGCTGTAGTTGATGTTAACGACGATCAGCCTACCTTCCGCAAAAAGGTAGTTAAGCGCGGTCGCCGTGCAAGTGTCCGTAAGGGTCGCAATGCCCGTCGCGGTAAGGCTACCAGCAAGTCGCGTCGCGGCAAGGCATCTAAGTCACGCAGAAGAAGAAGATAATCAGTATAATCCATAGGAAAAACATAAAGCGTATGGCAGAAGAAGTGCAATTAACCCAAGAGGAGAAAGATGACCAGATAATAAACGAGGCGTTTCAAAAACTACTGAACGACTATATCTCGTCGCGTCATCGCAAGAAAGTAGACCTTATCACTAAGGCCTTCAACTTTGCGCGCCAGGCCCACAAGGGAGTACGCCGACTCTCGGGCGAGCCATATATCATGCACCCCATCGCTGTGGCTCAGATAGCCTGTAGCGAGGTTGGACTGGGCTCAACAAGTATCTGTGCCGCACTGCTGCACGATGTTGTTGAGGATACCGACTACACCGTTGAGGACATCGAGAATATCTTCGGTGCAAAGATTGCACAGATTGTTGACGGACTTACAAAGATCAGTGGTGGTATCTTCGGCGAACAGGCTTCGGCACAGGCCGAGAACTTCAAGAAGCTGCTTCTCACGATGAGTGACGACATTCGCGTTATCATCATTAAGATATGCGACCGTCTGCACAACATGCGAACTCTGGAGAGTCAGCCGGCCAACAAACAGTATAAGATTGCAGGTGAGACTCTGTATATTTACGCCCCACTGGCAAACCGACTGGGTCTGAACAAGATAAAGACAGAGCTTGAGAACCTGAGCTTCAGATTTGAGCACCCCGACGAGTATGCATCGATTGAGTCGAAACTAAAACAGACCAGTGATGCACGTGACGAGCTGTTCTCACAGTTCACAACGCCTATCGAGGACGCCCTGAAGCAGATGGGTATCAAATATGAGATCAAGGAACGTGTAAAGACACCTTATTCTATATGGAACAAGATGCAGAACAAACACGTGAGCTTTGAGGAGATTTACGATATCCTGGCTGTGCGCATCATCTTTACGCCCAACAACCGCGAAGAAGAGGTTAACGAGTGCTTTAAGATTTACGTCGCCATATCGAAGATATACAAGAGTCACCCCGACCGTCTGCGCGACTGGCTCTCACAGCCTAAGGCCAACGGCTATCAGGCGCTGCACGTCACACTGATGTCGAAACAGGGTCAGTGGATTGAGGTACAGATACGTTCTGACCGTATGGACGAGATTGCCGAGCAGGGATTTGCTGCCCACTGGAAGTATAAAGACGGCGTTGGAGAGGAGTATACCGAGGACGAGAACGAGCTGAACGAGTGGTTGCGGACCATCAAGGAGATTCTGGACGACCCACAGCCCGACGCCATGGACTTCCTCGACACCATCAAACTGAACTTGTTTGCAAGCGAGATATTCGTGTTCACGCCAAAGGGCGAGATACGTACGATGCCCGCTGGTTGTACGGCACTCGACTTTGCATTCTCAATACACACCTTCCTGGGCAGCCATTGTATCGGCGCCAAGGTAAACCACAAGCTGGTGCCACTAAGCTACAAACTGCAGAGCGGTGACCAAGTGGAGATTCTCACATCAAAGTCGCAGCACGTCAATGCCGGATGGATCAACTTCGTATCGACAGCCAAGGCAAAGGCCAAGATTCAGGCCATTCTGCGTCGCGACAACCGTGAGACACAGCGCGAAGGTGAGGAGGTATTGAACGAGTTCCTGAAGAAAAACGGTTTTGAGCCAACAACAGTGCTGGCCGATAAGCTGGCCGAGTTCCATGAATACAGTGGGCGCAACGAGTTCTTCCAGGGACTGGGCGAGAAAATTGTGCTGCTGGGCGAGAAGGATATCGACGAGCTGAACGGTAAGAACAAAGACGAAGATAGCGGCAGGGGCTGGCGAAAGTACATACCGTTTGTGGGCAGCGACAAGAAGAAAAAGGAGGAAGCACCCAAGCAGGAGCTGTTTGTGGTGCCCGACAAGTTCAATCGCAAGAAGCCAATCTATATCTCTGAAGAGAACATCAAACAATATAAGTTCATGGGCTGCTGTCACCCGATACCCGGTGATGATGCCTTGGGATATATCAACAACAAGAACCAGATTGAGATACACAAGCGCGCCTGTCCGGTAGCTGACAAGCTCAAGACAAGCTACGGAAACCGTATCCTCGACATCAAGTGGGACATGCACCGCAAGCTCTACTTCGATGCCACCATCCGTATCAGCGGTATCGACCGTCTGGGTATGTTAAACGAAATCACACAGGTGATATCGTCGCAGATGAATGTGAACATACACAAGATTCTCATCACCTGCGAGGAAGGTATCTTTGAGGGAACCATCGAGATGCGCGTTCACGACCGAGCTAACGTTCGCGCCATCATGGACAATCTGAAGAAGATTCAGGATCTCAAGGAGATATCGGAGATTATGTAAATTTACACATTATTATATTATATGAGAAAATTACTATTACTAGTTTTAACAACATTACTTTCTGCCCCTGTATCAGCACAAGAACGACCTTTATGGATGCGCTTCTGTTCCATCTCACCCGATGGACAGACCATCGCATTCTCGTATAAGGGCGACCTGTTTACAGTGCCTGTTACAGGTGGCACAGCTAAGCAAATCACCACAAACCCCGCTTACGACTATTGTCCGGTATGGAGCCCCGACGGCAGTAAGATTGCCTTTGCTTCTGACCGTGAGGGCGGAATAAACGTATGGATTATTTCAAAGAACGGTGGTGTACCAACACAGATTACAACAAGCAGCCACTACAAGAACGTACTTACATTCAGCGACAACGACCACGTGCTGTTCAGCATGGCCGACATGCCAAGTCGCCAGACTATCATCCCTGCTCTGGGCAAGTTCCCACAGGTATACGAGGTTAGCATTAAGGGCGGGCGTCCACGTATGTACACCACACTCCCTATGGCCGACGTGAACATCAACCGCAAGACCGGTGATATACTCTATCACGACATCAAGGGCAGCGAGGACATGTACCGTAAGCACCACAAGTCGCCCATCTGTCGCGACATATGGATGATGTCGAAGAACAAGAAGTTCACTAAGCTTACCGACTTCGAGGGCGAAGACCGTACACCAGTATGGACTGCTGACGGCAAGGGTTATTACTACCTGAGCGAGAAGGACGGTACATTCAATGTATGGTATCGTAGTCTGGATGGCAATCAGAACCAGCAGATTACTCAACACAAGACAAATCCTGTGCGATTCCTAACAGCATCAAACGACGGAACACTGTGCTACGGCTACGATGGCGAAATTTACACTGTGCGCCAGGGAGCTAAGCCTCAGCGTGTAAACATCAGCATCGTCAGTGACCGCAGCGACCGCGACCTTATCCGTGAGGTAAACACAAAGGGTGCTACCGAGATATGCGCTTCGCCAAGCGGCAAGGAGGTTGCATTCATCGCTCATGGTGAGGTTTACGTTACATCTGTTGACTACAAGACAACTATCCGTATTACCGATACTCCTGAGCAGGAGCGTAACCTGAGTTTCTCGCCCGATGGTCGTAGCATTGCCTACGCTTCAGAGCGCGGCGGTTGCTGGAACATCTACCGCACAAGCATCAAGAACAAGGATGAGAAGCAGTTTGCTTACGCTACCGACCTGGTAGAAGAGCAGCTTACAAAGCAGAACCGCACATCGTTCTATCCACGCTTCAGTCCTGATGGAAAGGAGCTGGCTTTCTTCGAGGATCGTGGTACTATCCGTATCATCAACCTGGCTAACAAGCAGATAAGAACGGTGATGGACGGCAAGAACCTGTTCTCATACAGCGACGGCGATATCGACTTTGAGTGGAGTCCCGACAGCAAATGGCTATTGGCCACATATTATGGCGACGGAGGTTATCACCACGATGACATCGCGCTTATCGATGCTTCGGGCAAACAGAAGCCTTACAATCTCACTAACAGCGCCTATGTAGAATCAAACCCTCATTGGGTGCTTGGTGGAAAAGGTATGCTCTTCAAGAGTAACCGCCGAGGCTATAAGAATCACGGCGGACACGGTTATCAGACAGACTTCTTTATCATGTTCTTCGATATCGATGCCTTCGAGCGCTTCATGATGAACAAGGAGGAGAAAGCACTCTACGACGAGGCTCATAAGAAGGATGCCGCACAGACTACTCTGACATTCGATCTTGAGAATGCCCGCAACCGCGTGGTTCGTCTTACAGCCCACTCTACCCGACTTGGCGATGGATTCCTTACCGCAAAGGGTGATACTCTTTTCTACGAGGCAGCTTACGATGATGGCTACGACCTGTGGAAGTACGACCTGCTTGAGGACAAGAACGAGCTGGTACTGAGAGATATCGGCAGAGGAAACCTTATGCCCGACAAGAAGCGTAAGAACCTGTTTGTTATGAGCAGAGGCGGTATAAAGAAGATTGAGATTGCCAAGGGCAAACGTACAAATATCGACTTTGATGCTCCATTCAACTATCGTCCTTATGAGGAGCGTCAGAACCTGTTCGAGCACATCTGGCGTCAGGTTTACGACAAGTTCTACCGCGAAGACCTGCATGGTGTTGACTGGGCCGCATACAAGAAGACATACCAGAAGTTCCTGCCATACATCAACAACGAGTATGACTTCCGCGATATGCTGGCAGAGATGCTTGGCGAACTGAATGCTTCGCACACCGGTGCACGCTACTCTAACAGCGTAAAATACCGCACAGCTTCGCTCGGACTGTTCTTCGACGAGAACTACAAGGGCGACGGTCTGAAGATTGCCGAGGTTGTTAAGGGCAGTCCGTTGGCAGTCCGTAACACAGGCGTAAAGGCCGGCGATATTATTGAAGCCATCGACGGAACTCCTATCAAGAAGGGGGATGACTTCTATCCACTGCTGGCAGGCAAGACCGGAAAGCTGGTACGCCTTACCATCGGCGGACGTAACGTAAACGTAAAGGCAATATCACTCACAGCATTCAACAATCTGCTCTACGACCGTTGGGTTGAGCGCAACCGCAAGATGGTTGACAGTCTGTCGAAGGGAAAGATAGCCTACGTACATATCTCATCAATGAACGGTGAGAAGTTCCGCAAGCTGTATGAGGAGATCCTGAATGAGGATAACCGCGAGCGCGATGCCGTTATCGTAGACGAGCGCCACAATGGTGGTGGCTATCTGCACGACGACCTGTGTCATCTGCTTAACGGACGTCAGCACTCACACTTCATTGCCCACGGCAAGTACCTGGGCATTGAGCCATCGGCGCAGTGGAACAAGCCATCGTGTGTGCTGCTCTGCGAGGACGACTACAGCAATGCCTGTGGATTCCCACGTCAGTATCAGGACATGAAGATAGGTAAGCTTATCGGTGCTCCTGTGGCCGGTACATCTACCAGTGTTTGGTGGGAGACTCTCATCAACGGTATAGTATTCGGTATCCCACAGGTTGGACGTATTGATGTTCGTGGCGACTACGGTGAGAACACCCCGCTTACACCCGACATCATTGTGTACAACAGTCCCGAGGACTACCTTAACGGACACGATGCCCAGTTGGAGCGCGCCGTAAAGGAGATGCTTAAGGAAGGAGCCGAATTTAAGGAAAAGACAAAGAATGACTTCGGAGGTCACAAGAAATAAAAGATAATCCCCGCCGATTGGCGGGGATTATTCTTTTTATAACATTTCCAAGTGATCTCTCAGTTTCTCAAGCTCAGTGCGCATCTCTATCAATTCGCTAAGAGCCTTGGCTGTGGTCTCGGCACCCTTGCGATTCTTCTGAAGGATATCACGTGCAGCCGATATCTTAAATCCTCTAACCTTTACCAGGTTGTGTATCAGTTTGATCTGCTCAATATCTTTCTCCTGATACTGACGTATCTTGGCTGTTCCTGAGGTCTTTGGCCTCAAGAATGAAAACTCCTGCTCCCAATAGCGCAAAGTACTCTCGTTAAGATCGAACATCTCCGCAACCTCCCTTATGGAGTAGTAAGTCTTGAAATTCCTTCTCAGATTCAGTGCCATAATAATTACTATTTTGCCGCAAAGGTACAAAATATTTTTGAACGACAAGGAAAAATTGGTATTTTATTTTGTATTTCGCGCGTTTATTCGTACCTTTGCACCCCAAATAGCAATTTGTAGAAAGTAAATAGTCAAATATAGCAATAAGATGATGACAGCAAACGAGATTCGCGACTCTTACAAGAAGTTTTTCGAGTCGAAACAGCACGCTATCGTTCCATCAGCTCCTATGGTTATCAAGGATGACCCAACGCTGATGTTTACGAATGCAGGTATGAACCAGTGGAAAGATATTATTCTCGGCACACGTGACCCCGAGCCACGCCGTCGAGCGGATACACAGAAGTGCCTGCGTGTTAGCGGAAAGCATAACGATCTTGAGGAGGTTGGTCATGACACTTACCACCACACAATGTTCGAGATGCTGGGCAACTGGAGTTTCGGCGACTACTTCAAGGAGGGTGCCATCGATATGGCATGGGAGTATCTGGTTGATGTACTCAAGCTGAATCCTAAGGATCTCTATGTTACAGTATTCGAGGGTTCGCCAGAGGAGAATATCCCACGCGACGACGAGGCTGCCAAGTACTGGGCTAAGCACGTTCCCGAGGATCACATCATCAACGGAAACAAGCACGACAACTTCTGGGAGATGGGTGACACAGGTCCTTGCGGTCCTTGCTCAGAGATTCACGTAGACTCTCGTACTCCCGAGCAGAAGGCAGCTAGCGGAAAGAGCGGTCGTGAGCTTGTTAACCAGGACGACCCACAGGTAATCGAGATATGGAACCTGGTATTCATGCAGTTCAACCGCAAGGCTGACGGTTCACTCGAGAAGTTGAGCATGAACGTTATCGATACCGGTATGGGCTTTGAGCGTCTGGTTCGCATGATGCAGGGTAAGCACTCAAACTACGATACCGACGTGTTCCAGCCAATCATCAAGGCTGAGCAGCAGATTACCGGTTTGAAATACTATACTTTCGAGGAAGAGACAGTTAATCCTATCAGCAAGGAGCAAGATGATATCAACGTAGCAATGCGCGTTTGCGCCGACCACCTGCGTGCCGTATCATTCTCAATTGCCGACGGTCAGCTGCCTTCAAACGCTAAGGCAGGATATGTTATCCGCCGAATCCTGCGTCGCGCAGTACGTTATGCTTACACATTCCTCGGACAGAAGGACGGATTCCTGCATAAGCTCGTTCCAACACTTGTTGCCGAGATGGGTGATGCCTTCCCCGAGCTGAAGGCTCAGCAGCAGCTGATTACAAAGGTTATCAAGGAGGAAGAGGATTCATTCCTGCGCACACTTGAGAAGGGTATCGGCATGCTCAATGATGCTATGGACAAGCTTAAGGCTGAGGGCAAGACAGAGCTTGACGGTGTTCAGGCTTTCCGTCTGTTCGACACCTACGGATTCCCTCTCGACCTTACAGAGCTTATCTGTCGTGAGAACGGCTTCACCGTTAACGAGGAGCAGTTCAACGTAGAGATGCAGAAGCAGAAGGAGCGCGCCCGTAACGCTGCTGCTGTTGAGAACAGCGACTGGGTAGAGCTTGCCCAGGGTGAGCAGCAGTTCGTGGGCTACGACTATACTGAATATGAGTGCCACATCATGCGTTACCGCAAGGTGACACAGAAGAAGAACGAGTTCTATGAGCTGGTACTCGACTATACCCCATTCTATGGTGAGATGGGTGGTCAGGTAGGTGATTGCGGTGTTATCTGCAACGAGGCCGAGACCATCGACATCATCGACACCAAGCGTGAGAACGGTCAGAGCGTACATATCGTAAAGGCTCTGCCAAAGGATCCATCAGCCCAGTTCATGGCTTGCGTTGATACCGACAAGCGTAACGCCTCTGCAGCCAACCACACAGCAACCCACCTGCTCGACTATGCTCTGAAGCAGATTCTGGGTGACCACGTTGAGCAGAAGGGTTCGTTCGTAAGCCCCGACACATTGCGTTTCGACTTCTCACACTTCGAGAAGGTTACCGACGAGCAGATCCGTGAGGTTGAGCGTATGGTTAACGATATGATCCGTCAGGACATCCATATCGACGAGCACCGCGATGTACCATTTGACGAGGCTAAGAAGCTTGGCGCTATCGCCCTGTTCGGCGAGAAGTACGGCGACAAGGTTCGTGTGGTTCGCTTCGGTCCTTCGTGCGAGTTCTGTGGTGGTATCCACGCTTCAAGCACAGGTCGTATCGGTTTCTTCAAGATTATCTCTGAGAGCAGCGTTGCTGCCGGCATACGTCGTATCGAGGCCAAGACAGGCAAGGAGTGCGAGGAGCTGCTGTATCAGACCGAGGATATGCTGAAGGCTGTTAAGGCATTCTTCAACAACGCCAAGGATCTGCAGGGTGTCATCAAGAAGTACATCGACGAGCACGACTCTATGAAGAAGGAGATTGAGGGCTTCCAGGCTCAGGCTGTTGAGCGTGCTGCTAAGCAGCTGGTTGAGAAAGCCCGCGACATCAACGGTGTAAAGGTTGTCTCAGCTGTTCTTCCAATGAACCCAGCTGCTGCTAAGGACCTTGCCTTCAAGATCCGCGCCGCTGTAGACAAGTCACTGCTGTGCGTACTTGGTACCCACGCTGATAATAAGCCACAGCTCTCTATCATGATGAGTGATGATATGGTTAGCGACCATGGACTGAATGCCGGTCAGATGGTTCGCGAGGCTGCCAAGCTTATCCAGGGTGGCGGTGGCGGTCAGCCACACTTTGCACAGGCCGGTGGTAAGAACGCCGATGGCTTGAGTGCCGCAGTTGATAAGGTGATAGAGCTTGCTAAGCTGTAAAGAGACTTAGCCTACTATACAATCTAGAGAAAAAACGAAGAAAAACTTTGTTTTTTCTCTTTTTTTTTGTACCTTTGCAGGCAAACTGAAAACCCCATATTGATAATGGATGACGAAATAAAAGATGTATTAGAGTCGGAGCAGCACACCGACTATAAGCCAAGTAACCGCTTTGATGCCGCAGCGGTACACCATCTTAGCGGCATGTATCAGAACTGGTTCCTGGATTACGCAAGTTACGTAATTCTGGAGCGAGCCGTGCCACACCTTGGCGACGGACTTAAGCCCGTACAGCGACGCATACTCCACTCTATGAAACGAATGGACGACGGCCGCTATAACAAGGTGGCCAACATTGTAGGACACACCATGCAGTTCCACCCTCACGGCGATGCCAGTATCGGCGATGCTCTGGTACAGTTGGGTCAGAAGGACCTGCTCATTGATACACAGGGTAACTGGGGTAACATTCTCACCGGATCATCGGCAGCCGCACCACGATATATCGAGGCCCGACTGAGCAAGTTTGCACTCGACACGGTGTTCAACCCAAAGACTACAGACTGGAAGATGTCGTACGACGGACGAAACAAGGAGCCTATAACACTCCCCGTAAAGTTCCCTTTGCTGCTTGCACAAGGTGCTGAGGGTATCGCCGTAGGACTGAGTTCAAAGATTCTTCCACATAACTTCTGTGAGCTCTGCGATGCTGCCATCAGCTACCTGCACGACCAGCCGTTTGCTCTCTACCCCGACTTCCCAACAAGCGGAAGCATCGATGTGAGCAAATATAACGACGGACAGCGTGGTGGAGTTATAAAAGTACGTGCCAAGATAGAGAAAATTGACCAGAAGACTCTGGTTATACGTGAGATACCATTCTCAAAGACATCAGAGACTCTGCAGGACTCGATAGTCAAGGCCATCGAGAAGGGTAAGATCAAGGCCCGCAAGGTTGAAGACCTTACTGCTGCCGAGGTGGAGATTCAGGTTCATCTGGCTCCGGGCGTTTCAAGCGATAAGACTATCGACGCACTCTATGCCTTCACCGACTGTGAGGTAAGCATCTCGCCAAACTGCTGTGTTATCGAGGATAACAAGCCACAGTTCCTTACTGTGAGCGATGTTCTGCGCCACTCAGTCGACCGCACCAAGGACCTGATTCGTCAGGAACTTGAGATACGTAAGGGCGAACTGCTGGAGCAGTTGCACTTCCAGAGTCTGGAGCGCATCTTCATCGAGGAGCGTATCTATAAAGACAAGAAATTCGAACAGGCACCGAACGTTGATGCCGTTTGCGAGCATATCGACGAGCGACTCACCCCGTACTATCCTCAGATGATTCGCGAGGTGACAAAGGACGACATACTGAAGCTGCTGGAAATTAAGATGCAGCGCATCCTGAAGTTCAATAAGGACAAGGCCGACGAACTGATGGCACGTCTGAAGGCTGAGATTGATGAGATAGACCGCGACCTAGCTAACCTTACAGAGGTGACAGCCAACTGGTTCCAGTTCCTTAAAGACAAGTACGGCAAGGATCACCCACGCCTCACCGAGATTCGCAACTTCGACACCATCGACTCTGCCAAGGTGGCCGAGGCCAACCAGAAGCTGTACATAAACCGCAACGACGGCTTTATCGGCACAGGCCTGAAGAAGGACGAGTTTGTATGCAACTGCTCGGATCTTGACGATGTCATCATCTTCTACAAAGACGGTAAATACAAGATTGTACGCATTGCCGAGAAGCTGTTTGTGGGCAAGAACATACTGTATGTAAACGTGTTCAAGAAGAACGACTCGCGCACAATCTACAACGCCGTTTACCGCGACGGACGCAAGGGAGCCTGCTTTATCAAGCGATTCAACGTCACATCGATGACCCGCGACAAGGAGTACGACCTTACACAGGGTACCGACGGCTCACGCGTGATGTACTTTACCGCCAATCCGAATGGTGAGGCAGAGGTTATCAAGGTAACACTCGACCCATCGCAGAAGGTAAAGAAGATATTCATCGAGAAGGACTTCTCGGAGGTGATGATCAAGGGTCGCGCCTCTAAGGGCAACCTGCTTACGAAATACGCTGTTCACCGCATCGGTCTGAAGAGTCACGGTCACTCTACACTGGGCGGGCGTAAGGTTTGGTTCGACCCCGATGTGAACCGTCTGAACTACGACGAGCACGGACAGATGTTGGGCGAGTTCTTCGATGATGACCAGATACTGGTAATACTGAAAAACGGTGATTACTATCTGAGTAACTTCGACTTGAACAACCACTACGAGCCCAACATACTGCGTATAGAGAAGTATGATGCCGATAAGGTATGGACTGCAGTGCTATATGATGCCGACAATCAGGGCTATCCTTACCTGAAGCGATTCCAGATGGACGCCTCGAAGAAGAAACAGAACTGGCTGAGTGACAACCCTGCTTCGCAGTTGCTGCTGCTTACCGACACTCCCTACCCTCGCATAAAAGTAACATATGGCGGTGCCGACGCCTTCCGTGGCAGCGAGGAGATTGATGCCGAGCAGTTTATTGCCGTGAAGGGCTTTAAGGCCAAGGGTAAGCGCCTTACTACATATCAGCTTGACAGTCTTGAGGAACTGGAGCCAACAAGAGTCCCAGAACCTGTAGCCGAGCCTGAGGACAACGAGAGCGAGGAAACAGAAGACCTTGATCCCGATGCAGGGAAAAGTGAGGAGCAGGTACGCGATGAACTTACCGGTCAGCTAAATCTCTTTGACAATGAGGACTTTAAGTAAAATAATATTGTGTCTGGCTTTTGCGGCTACAACCGCAAAAGCTCAGACTACAACCCATATGCTCGGAATAGGTCAGAGCAAGATACTCGACACCTACCTCACACCAGAGCACTTCAGCGGCACGGGCTACACCTATCTTTATATTAAGGACACAGCCCCTACCGATACTCTGCGCCGATGGACTACCACCATCGAGCATGAAGTGGATTTCTCGAAGACCAAGGATCGTAGCGGAAACGCATCAAACTTGGAAGTCTCCTACAACCTATACTGGGCACGATACTACAATCTACAGCCCATCAGTAACCTGCGACTTCAGGTTGGCGCAGCCGCCAACGCCTCTCTGGGTGGCATATACAATATGACCTCAAGCAACAATCCCGCTCAGGCCCATGCATCAATAAATATCATGCCATCGGCTACAGCATCTTACGACTTCAGAATCGGCAGTCAGAACTTCAGTGCTCGATACGAGTTGAACCTGCCATTTATAGGTGTGATGTTCAGTCCTAACTACGGACAATCGTATTATGAAATATTCTGTCAAGGCAACTACGATCACAACATAGTTCCTACCACATTTATCTCTGCCCCTACATTCCGACAGACAGCATCTGTCGATTGGCATTTCTCTAAACGGATGTCACTTCGTTTGGGATATCTGGGCAACTATCAACAGTCGAATGTCAACAACCTAAAGACCCATATTTATGCTCATCGCATAATGATTGGCATAACCCGCAGCCTATGAAAAAATATATTCTCATATTCTTTTGTCTAAGTCTTTTCATCGGATGCGTTGATGAGGAGGAACGCCCGAACACCCCAGAGGGAAACTTTGAGGCTTTGTGGAAGATAATGGATGAACACTACTGCTTTTTTGATTACAAAAATATTGACTGGAATGCCGTTTATAATATATATAAGGTACGCGCGAGAGGTGATATAAACCACGAACAACTATTCGAGGTTCTTACAGATATGCTCAGCGAACTACGCGACGGCCATGTAAACCTGTCCTCCTCCTTTGACTACGGACGATACTGGCGATGGCACGAGGACTACCCGAGCAACTTCAGCGACACCCTTCAGCGCAGATATCTGGGAACCGACTACCGCATAGCCGGCGGACTGAGATACAAGATTCTCGACGACAACATCGGATATGTTTATTACGAGAGCTTCAACAATTCCTTCGGCGAGGGGAACCTCGACGAGGTGATACAGTACTTAATGTTCTGTCAGGGTATGATTCTGGATATACGCGGCAATGGCGGCGGAAAAATCATAAATGCCGAAAAGCTTGCAGCCCGTTTCTGCAACGAGAAAACTCTGGTGGGATACACTCAGCATAAGACCGGCAAAGGGCATAACGACTTCTCCGACCTAGAACCGCTATATATTGATCCTTCGAGCAACCTGCGCTGGCAGAAGCCTGTGGTGCTGCTTACCAACCGCGAGGTGTTCAGCGCTGCCAACGAGTTTACACAGTATATGAGATGTATGCCGCAGGTGATACAGGTGGGTGACCAGACCGGAGGTGGTAGTGGTATGCCGTTCACAGCCACTCTGCCCAACGGATGGACAGTACGTTTCTCGGCAAGTCCTAGCTATGACCGCGACAAGAATCAAACAGAATTCGGCATCGCCCCTGACTATAACGTAGCCATAACCGACGCCGATTTCCTCCGCGGCAAAGACACAATCATAGAATTCGCAAGAGATATTATTAATAATCCGTAGGTAAAATTAAAAAAAGATAAGCAATCCGTAGGTTATTTGGAAAATTATACGTACCTTTGCAGCCGATTTCAAGAATAAATAGCGTTTTTGGAAAACCTAAATAAGCGCCTGTGGCGGAATTGGTAGACGCGCTAGACTTAGGATCTAGTGTTTACGACGTGCAGGTTCGAGTCCTGTCAGGCGCACATATTACTTATAATAACAACAAACAATGGCTATAAACGAAAAAACTACCACGAATATAGTATTTAGGCAGAAATTTGCGGTTTTTTGAAAAAAAAAACTAATTTTTCTTGCAAGTTTCAGATATATTTCCTACTTTTGTCACCGATTTATATAAATTAACGTACGATATATTGTTTTATTTATTTGTTTAATTATAATTTTTAGTTCAATGAAAAAGAAAATTATCAATGGTTTCCTGATGGTAGCACTTCTCGCTGCTACTGTGACATCATTCGTTTCTTGTAAGGACAATGATGAGGATGTAAAGACTGATCTGATTGCTCAGCTCCAGAAGCAGGCAACCGATTTGACAGTTGCTTACAAGCAGGCTGACAATGATCTTAACACTACAATTCAGGCTCAGTTGGCAACAAAGGCCAATCAGACTGATCTTGATGACTTCAAGACTCTGGTTGCTAGTGACTATGTTACAAAGACACAGCTTGCTACAACTCTTGCAGACTATGCTACAAAGGAGTATGTAGATGCTGAGACAAAGAAGCTTTGGGACGCTCTGAACGATCCTAATGATCCATCATCTGTATCTAATAAGATTGCCGCTGTAAATGAGGCTCTTGAGGATCAGGCTGCTGACATCGAGGATATTCAGGAAGATATCAACGATATCAACGATGAACTTACTGAGTTGAAGAGTCAGATTCACTCTATCATCGAGACTCTTGAGAATCTTGTTACAAGCGTAACTGTTAACGCTACATCTAACAGCATCCTCAATAACAGCAAGCTCTTCCCTGGCATTAACATGCAGTTCGTTGGCGCAGCTTATGGCGAGCCAGACGTTAAGAAGGGTACCTTCCCAACAGACTTCGTTGACGCTGACCTCGTTAAGGTTTCTGAGGGTAAGGAGTACAAGTGGACAGAGGATGACTTCATCAACAGCAATGAGAATGAGTTCAACGCTGGTAAGATTTACTTCACTCTGAACCCATCTAACATCACTCCTAATAATGTTAACTTGGCTCTTGTAAACAGCGTACAGACAGAGCTCTTCAAGATCGGTAAGGCAACTAAGTGCGAAGAGACTTTGAGCTGGGGTCTGACACGTGGTGTTAAGGATGCCAACTACCCTGCAGTAGTTTACGAGGCTCCTGTAACATACGATGCTACTACTCTGAAGGCTATCGAGCTGAAGAACGTTATCGACATCAAAGCTATTGCTAAGAATGTTAAGAACATTATCAACGAGGCTAAGGGTGCTGCTAAGGATGTAAACCGCAGCAACTACGAGGATGTAACAAAGGCTACTGGTAAGGCTGTTCTTAAGGAGGCTGCACAGGCTGTTGCTAACCTCGTTAACATCAATATGCCTTACATGCCTGCAGTTGCTCTGAAGGCTACATGGTCTGACACTGTTGGTACACGTAGTGTTCTTTCTGACTACTCTATCGCTGCTACAGCTTACAAGCCAATGTCATTCAAGGAGTTTGACGGTGTTGACCTTAGCGGTTACTCTATTGACTTCGCAAAGGTAGACAACGCAGTTCTGCGCGTAGTTAATAAGATTAAGAGCGAGCTGAATAAGTTCGACCTGACAAAACTTAACTTCAAGAAGATTTCATTTGACACAACAGGTAAGTTTGCTGTAAACCAGACTGTTTACTTGTACACCAAAGGTCTGAACACACCTACAACTGAAATTTACTTCGGTACAGAGACTAAGAGTGCAACTGAAGGCTGGAGCAAGGCTGGTGAATTCAAGGTAACTGCAGATTTTGCTAGTGATGTTGACGCTATGATCGCAGCTGTAAACGCTGGTGTACCATTCGAAGCAATCAACGACCTGGTTGCTCAGGTTCAGAACACTATCAACCGTGTTAATGACACAGCTAACCGTGCTGCTAACTTCGAGAAGCGCGTTACAAACTATCTGGAGTACATGATCCAGCGCGTACTGAACAACGCTAACCGTGCTCTCGAGCCAATCCTGCTCGTTGACGGTAGCAATGGTATGCAGCGTGCAACTGGTACTTACGAGGCTGGTAAGCACACCTTCGTTCCTACATCTATTACTTATGAGCTCGTTGCTCCTGCTTTCCAGAAGTACATTGCAGTTTGCGGTGCTGATGGTAAGGCTCGTTGGGGTAAGGTTATGACCAAGGGTAAGGCTGGCTTCAACAAGGTTGACGTAGACCTGCAGGCTGGTGACACCAAGATTGTTTACGCTGCACTTGACTTCAAGGGCAACACAATCACAAAGGTTTACAGCATCAACGTGAAGTAATTAACATTAGAGGATTAAAAACGATTTAAACAGAATATGAAAATGAAGAAAGCAATATTGTCATGCCTGATGCTGGTAGCTGGTCTTACTGCATCTGCTCAGGAGCAGAAGGGCACGACTGAATACGTCTTCGAGCCACACTGGTATGTACAGGTACAGCCTCTGGGTGTACAGTACACTCTGGGTGAGCGCGACTTCGGTGACCTGTTGTCTTACAATGTTCAGGCTGCTATCGGCCGTCAGTTCACTCAGCTTTGGGGTGCTCGTTTCGCTCTTAACGCTTGGCAGAGCAAGGGTGGTAGCAAGTACGATGGCACTGGAATGCCATGGGCCAACAAGGAGTATGGCTGGAAGTGGAACTATGTTGCACCTACAGTAGATGCTACTCTGAATCTCTCTAACCTTATCGCAGGTTTCAACCCCAACCGTGTATTCAACCTCAGCGCATTTGCTGGTATTGGTCTGAATATCGCTTGGAAGAACGACGAGGCTGCTACTGCTAACCAGCAGATTAAGACTGACCTCGCTCTTACAGGTGTTGAGCCTCTGGCTTACCTTTGGGACGGCACTAAGCTCCGCCTGATGGGTCAGTTCGGTCTGAATGGTGATTTCAAGATCAACGACGCTTGGAGCATCAACGTTGAGTTGAGCGCTAACACTCTGAACGATAAGTACAACTCAAAGAAGGCAAAGAACTGGGATTGGTACTTCAACGCACTCGCTGGTGTTAAGTACAACTTCGGTAAGACCTACTCTACACGCTTCATCCCTGCTCCAGAGCCAGAGATCCGCTACGTAGAGAAGATCGTTGAGAAGGTTGTTGAGGTTCCTGCTCCAGCACCTGCTGAGACAGCTGCTACAGCTGCTGAGCCACTCCGCCGCGATATCTTCTTCCAGATTGGTCGCACTGTTATCCGCAAGAGCGAGCAGCAGAAGGTTAACGACGTTGTTGAGTACCTGAAGGCTAATCCTGAGGCTAAGGTTAACGTAACTGGTTACGCTGACGCTGGTACAGGTAACGATCGCATCAACGATCGTCTGGCCGCTGGTCGTGCAGACGTTGTTGTTAAGGCTCTGAAGAAGGCTGGTATCGCAGCTAGCCGCATCAGCTACGACAGCAAGGGTGCACGTGTTCAGCCATTCGCTGACAACGACAGCAACCGTGTATCTATCGTAATCGCTGAGTAATCAACAATTACAAATGATAAAACCAAGCCCAGTCCCACAATGGGGCTGGGCTTTTTCATAAAACAACAGAGAGGATAACGAAATGAAAAAGATAATAACAGCTATCCTAACAATAATAGCAATACCAACTATAGCCCAAATTACAGGCGATGGTTATTACCGCATTCAGAACAATGGATCTGAACGCTATATTACCATCACTGACAATGTGTTAACTAACATTAGTGCTAGTTCAAGCATTATAGATTATGGTAATATTACAACATGGTTCTGGGACAATGTAAAGAGCAATCCTGCATCAATAATATATATAAAGGCAGTAGGATCAGAATTTGATCTTTCAGCCCAAGGTATCAGTGTGCACGACATCACTGGTGGAAAGGCATACGTAAGTCTTAATCAGCGCAGTAGCGACAAAAGCATATACCTTATTCAGGCATCGGCTACCCAAGGTGGCGTTAAAGTATCAAAAACACTATTTGACGGCTCAACCAGCGATGATTACGACTATGTGAACGATGATGGAAAAACAACCCATCAGTATTGGCGTATTAAACCCGTTAATACCGACGACAACTATATTGGCATTACCCCAACAGTACAGACTAATGATGGATGGTATGGAACCATATACGCATCATTCCCATTCAAACTTGTTTCATCAGGAATGACAGCATATTATGTTGATGGTATACAGACAGGCCAGTTCCAGCTAAAAAAGATAACCGACGAAGTAAAGCCTGCAGCAACTCCAATGATCATAAAATGTAGCAGCAATGATGCAGCCCAAAATATGATTTTACCTGTAGACGCAGCCACTACAGCCCCTACCGGCAACTTGTTAAGCGGCACTTACTTTGCAAGCAGTCTACGGAACCATGTAGTACGCGTAGAGTTCGATAAGAACACTATGCGTGTGCTTGGCAAGGATGCCAGCGGTAACCTGATCTTTACTCAGGCAGAAGAGAGTTATCTAACCAAGAAGAAGTATATTCCAAAGAATACCGCATACCTATACAATGCTTCAGGCCTCACAGGCGATTATGTGCTTGTTAGCCGCGATACATTTTCTGGTATAAGTAATATTGAAGCTAACACTCAAGAAAACGCTGTAAAGGGCACTTACACACTCTCTGGCGTTCAAGTAGACGACACTAAGGCTCTACACCCAGGAATATACATTAAAAACGGAAAGAAAATTGTGATTAAATAATCAGCATATAATTTGCTATCAATAAATAATCAAAAGGTGCGTTCACAATCGGGTGCACCTTTTGTTATTTCCTAATTATATGTCTATTAAGTTTTTTTAATACAATTACAGAACCACCAAACATATTTTTTCGTATATTTGCCGAAACAATCCAAGAGAGATTTATTAACAATATTATTAACCTAAAACGGAACTATTATGATGAAAAAACTATTATTGTGGTCAGCTCTGCTGATGACGGGTTTCGCATTTTATTCATGCGATGACGTAATTGACAATCCTGCACAGGGTGATTCTACTGTGTGGAAATGCACTACAAACGTAACGTTTGCTGATTTTGACTTTAAAGGACTGACAGATCCTGAAAGTGGTGAAAAGTATGCTTATGAAGCACCAAAAACTCTGTATGTTTTTAATGAACAACTTGAGCCTCTGGGAACTATTACTACAACAACGCCCCCCAGTGCAGGTGCTACAGGTAAGTACTCAGGCAATCTGTGTGGTGTAATTAGTGACAATCTGATTCTTACTACAAAAATTGGCACAGACTATTCAAAGCAAGACGGAACTATAAAATCTGTAGTTGAGAATGGTATAGTTCAGGTTGCAAAGGTTGGAGTAAGACTTTATAGTAACTACAACCACGAATTGGTGACCTACGATGCAAATATGGAAAACGAAGTTGCCATTGCTCACATAGAAATGGGTTGGTTGAAGGCTGATGATGAGATAACAATTACTTCAGAAAATATTGCAAGTGAGGACAAATCGTTAACCATCAAAATTGGAGAAGATGTAAACACATCAGATCTTTTCGTAGCAATTCCAACTGAAACATCAAAGGGATTCGATTATTCACTTTCTGCAAACAAAGCAAATGGTGAAGTTGCTGGTGCTAAAATGGAGGATTTGACATTAGAGAAGGGCAAGATTAACACTCTTAATAAAGAAACAATGGAACCATATCACGTTGGACAAAAGGTTCTAGGTGTTGATCTTACAAAATACGATGCATATATGCGTAGTAGCAAAGATCCTAACGATGCTTGGTATATGAATAATATCAACAACGGAGGGATACCTTCATATTGGTATGGAGAAGGAGATGATTACTCATTTATTGTTACTCAGTCTGGCGAAGCAACCCTAGATTCTCTTAACGTTATTTTTAGCGGTAATATTGATAAGAAAGCAACTCTTACTATAAGTAATGTAAGATTGGGTAAGGATTGTTACTTCGAAGTACAAAATGGAGCAACATTTGATATCACCCTGATTGGCGAAAACAAGTTCGGCATGCTTAACTTGAACAGCCCATTTGCAAAGAAAGGTACAGGCACCTGGGAGTTTAACGAATTGAATATTGGTGGAAACGCCAATGTTTCAGGGACAGATTTGGTTGTTGATTATGCAGCAGAGTACACCATCAACGAAGACATGACTCTTAAACACCTGTCTGTTTACAGAGGTGGTAAACTGACTATTGCCGAGGGTAAGAAGGTAACCGTAATCAATGATGAACAAAGAGCTGTATCTGTTTATCAAGCAACACTGAGCCTCGGTAAGGGTGCAACCCTCCAAGCCGAATGTAAGGTAAAAGACCAGGCTGTAATTACCATTGAAAATGCCACCTTTAATGTAGGCGAGAATGCCATTGTTACTGCTCAAGGTGGAAAAGATGGCACTGGACTAAGCATCAATAATTACTCGTATAGTAGTTACAATGCAACGTCAAATGTGAACATTGGTAAGAATGCTACAGTAACCCTTATTGGAGGTCCTGAGGGTGTATTGGGTTCTGGTATAAACATTAATAACAACTATAACGCAACCACTAACATTACATTGGATGAGGGTGCAAAAGTAAATGCAACTGGTATTGATAGATATGGTATTAATTGCAATGCCACCGATTGGAGCAGCTATACTAATGCAATAACAATTAATATTGCTAAGAATGCAAAGATCACGGCAGAGGATGTTGAGTCAGGAGTTGGCTTCTACGCTTACACATACCATTCAACAGTGACCATTGATGGCGAAGGTACACTTGAAGCAAAATCAAAGGATGGAGTTGGCATGCAACTAGAAAATGGTTATCAAGCCGTCATCAATTTCAAGGGTGGAAACATCTCTGCTATTAGTGGTGGAGACAATCCTGCAATTACATGCAATAATTATCCATTCACCATTGCTCCTGAAATTAAGAGCTTCAAGGCTCAGAAAGGTGCTAATGCTACTCAATACATTACTCGATGGGGTAGCGAAGTAGATCTCGCCAATATCGTAGCCGACGAGACAAAGTTCGACGATAAGACAGAAGCTGGCGTTCGAACAATTACTCCAAAGCCAGCAGAAGAGTAAGACTCGACAACAATTCACATAGTGAATAAAAACACCAAGGGCACCCTCGTCGGGTGCCCTTTTAATATGATTTTGAAAACTAACTAGAAAACAATTGAAAACCTACTAGGTTATAATTGAAAACTAACTAGAGAAAAATAAGCTAGAAAAAAGTCTTAGTGAAGCGGACACTAAGAACGGGGAACACCTTAATACCACCAAGGAGGTCAATCCAATCGCCAACCTTTCCGCGAGCATTAGTAATGTCCTCTGTAAGGTTTATACCATCGTGGGTATAGAGAGCAGGTGTACCGCCCCAGAACATAGCACCAGCATCGAATGAAACGTGCCAGTCATCACGGTTCTTAAGCAGTCGGCCACCATAACCAAAGCCCAGGTAAGGCTTAAAGCTGTTTGACTTGGCACGAACACTTACTGTACCATCAACATCAGGCTCCATATTATATGTCTCACCTTTTTGGTGGATCAGGCCATATTCGCCCTTATGATGCATAACCTCACCATACTTATAATCGGGATTACCGAACTCCCAGCAGTAGATATCCTCCTTAAAATAACCATAGATATCGTGAGTAAACTCACCGATAGGGAATCCCATGCGGCCATAAGAAAGGAACTTATTACGCATATCCTCGGTTATGATGGTTGCACCCTCATAAATAGGAAGATCATTAACGGCATGATAATACATAGAGTTATACATACCTACTGCTACAAGAGATGTAGAAGCAGTGAGAGCATTCTCGGCATAAGCAAACTGCGACGGGCCCCAATAGAAACCGGCAGTGAAGTGCCAATGCTTATTCTCCTTGAAGGGGAATACATCAACCAGAAACTTGAAGTTGTTAACGGTTGGCTTGCCCACCATCTCTACCTCATCTTCAACCTGGAAACCGGTAACCTCGGTAAGAAGCTTAGACAGACGGTCAAAACGGGTCTCTATGGGCTTACCATCGGCATCGTACTGACGAGCTGGCTGACCACCCACCTCTACAGGGAAATAGATGCTTTTATGGAAACGAGGCATGTACTCATAGCCGGCACGGAGCTGTACGTAGTCGCCAATCTTAGAGGCTACATCGATACCAATACCGGTAGTACCGGCAGTCACTGAAACATCAAGGTTCTGGAAGACTTTATGCTTCTTGAACCAAGACTCGGTTGAAAGACTGTCCTGAGCCTGAACGACGCTCAAGGCAAAGGCCGACATTATAACTAATAAAACCTTTTTCATCATATTTATTTTTTGGGGGTTACTTCATCATCCAGCGCCCATCGTGCTCTACCATCGGTACGATAACCTCCTCGGAGGTAGAATCGCCGTAACAAAGCATCAAGAGTACACTGGTGTATTGTTGCGTACTATCGGTAAAGGCGCGAGAAACGCGAACCTCTTTGATTCCGTCACGGGCCTGAACCTGCTGATCCAGGAACTGGCTATAGCCATCGATGAGCTGCGAACGGTAATCGGCGGGCAGACTATCGGCCATCAGACGGCCCTCGAGGAAGTGTTCGAAATCACCCTCGATAAGGTGCTGGTAATAGCCCTTCGCTGCCAGCGAAGCAAGTTCCTCCCTTGTGGGACTGCTACAGGCAGCCCACTGAGCCAGAGACACCAGCAATACCAAATATACCAACTTACGCATTACTTCTGGCGGACAAATACATTTATCGGGCTACCAGTAAGAGTCCAGTGCTCGCGGATCTTGTTCTCAAGGAAACGCTTGTAGGGCTCTTTTACGTACTGAGGCAGGTTAGCGTAGAACACGAAGGTAGGAATCTGCGTGTCGGGCACCTGTGCCACGTACTTAATCTTGATATACTTACCCTTGATTGATGGTGGTGGGAAGGCCTCGATGAGTGGCAGCATAACCTCGTTGAGCTTAGAGGTACCAATCTTTGCCTTACGGTTAAGATATACCTGCTTAGCAGTCTCGAGCACCTTGAAGATGCGCTGCTTGGTGAGAGCCGAAGCAAAGATGATGGGGAAGTCGACAAACGGAGCCATACGATTGCGGATGGCGTTCTCGAAAGTCTTGATGACCTCCTGCGACTTGTCTTCAACAAGATCCCACTTATTAACAACTACCACCAGAGACTTATTGTTCTTCTGGATGAGCTGGAAGATATTCATATCCTGTGCCTCAATACCGCGGGTGGCATCGAGCATAAGGATGCACACATCGCTATTCTCGATAGAACGGATAGAACGCATAACAGAGTAGAACTCGAGGTCCTCGGTAACCTTGTTCTTACGACGGATACCAGCGGTGTCGACAAGATAGAAGTCGAAACCGAACTTATCGTATCTTGTGTAGATACTATCGCGGGTGGTACCGGCGATATCGGTTACTATGTTACGCTCCTCGCCGATGAAGGCGTTGATGAGACTTGACTTACCTGCATTAGGACGACCAACAACAGCGAAACGGGGGATACCGTCCTCAAGGTCATCCTTGGTCTTCTCTGGCAACATCTCAAGCACCTTGTCGAGCAGGTCGCCAGTACCGCTACCAGTGGCAGCAGAGATTGGATATGGATCGCCGAGACCAAGCTTATAGAACTCGTACTGATCGTAGAGATCCTTACCGTCGTCGGCCTTATTAGCCACCAGGATAACAGGGAGCTTGGCACGGCGCAGAATCTGCGCAACGTCCATATCCCAGCCGGTGACACCGTTATTTATATCGCAGAGAAAGAGAACGAGATCGGCTTCCTCGGTGGCAATAATCACCTGCTTGCGGATCTCCTCCTCGAATACATCGTCGCTGTTGACTACCCAGCCGCCGGTATCGACAACTGAGAACTCGCGACCGTTCCAATCGCACTTGCCATACTGGCGGTCGCGGGTGGTACCGGCCTCGTCGCTGACAATAGCCTGACGGGATTTTGTCAGTCGGTTGAAGAGCGTTGATTTACCCACATTGGGTCGCCCTACGATTGCTACTAAATTTCCCATAATTATAATGTATTTTATTCGGGGTTGTAACCAAAGTGATTGAGTTCACGCTCGGAACTGCGCCAGTCTTTGTCTACCTTCACGAAGATCTCAAGGAAAATTGGCTTGGCGAAGAACTTTTCGAGCGATTTGCGGGCCTCGGTGCTTACCTTCTTGAGGGCTACACCCTGATGGCCGATGATGATACCCTTCTGAGAATCGCGCTCCACGTAAATTATGGCATTGATGTGGATGTGCTTATCGTCTTCCTTGAATCGCTCTACAGCAACCTCAACGCTATAAGGTATCTCCTTATCGTAATATAGCAGAATCTTTTCACGGATTATCTCAGACACGAAGAATCGTGCGGGTTTGTCGGTGAGCTGGTCCTTATCGAAATAGGCCGGGCTCTCAGGCAGAAGTTCCTGAATACGCTTCAGCAGAATATCCACACCGAACTTATTCTTAGCTGAAATAGGAAGAATTTCTGCCTTGGGCAGTAAAGCATGCCATTTCTCAACAATGGCAGCCAATTGTGCATTTCCACCGGTAAGCTCATCGATCTTGTTGATGAGCAGCAATACCGGCAGATCGAGCTTCTGCACTTTCTCAAGGAAGTCCATGTTCTTCTCGGGGTTCTCAACTACGTCGGTAACGTAGAGCAGAACATCGGCGTCCTGCAGAGCCGACTCAGAGAACGCCAGCATTGACTCCTGTAGTTTGTAGTTTGGCTTGAGTACACCCGGGGTATCCGAAAACACTATCTGCATCTCGGGAGTATTAACGATACCCATGATGCGATGACGGGTGGTCTGAGCCTTAAAGGTGGCAATTGAAATACGCTCACCAACCAGCTGGTTCATGAGCGTACTTTTGCCTACGTTGGGATTTCCAACAATATTTACGAATCCTGCTTTATGCATTATTCACTATTCATTATTCACTTTCACTACTTATTGCCATCGTAGGCCCACTTGAGATAAGAGGCTCCATGAACAAATCCGGCACCAAAGGCGGTGAGAATCATGTTGTCGCCTTTCTTTAACTTATTTTCGTATTCCCAGATAGCAAGAGGTATCGTTGCAGCACTCGTATTACCGTAGTGTTCAATGTTTACCATCACCTGCTCCATAGGCAACTCAAGGCGCTTAGCAACAGCCTCGATGATACGCAAGTTGGCCTGGTGAGGAACCACCCACTGGATGTTGTCCTTGTTCAGACCGTTGCGCTCGGCAATAATTGCACAGTCGTTACTCATGTTGGTGACCGCATAGCGGAACACAGTACGACCCTCCTGATAGAGGTAGTGCAGACGATGATCGACAGTGAAATGTGACGGTGGGCAGACAGAACCTCCAGCCTTCAGGTGCAGGAACGGTAGTCCCTTACCATCTGTGCGGAAATAAGAGTCCATCACGCCGATGTTCTGCTCCTCGGTAGCCTCGAGCAAAACCGCAGCAGCACCATCTCCAAAGAGAGGACAGGTCTGACGGTCCTTATAGTCGACAACCGACGACATCTTATCGGCACCGATGACGATGATCTTCTTGTAGCGTCCGCTCTGGATCATCGTGGCTGCCACGTCGAGTGTGTAGAGGAATCCACAGCAGGCACCCCAGAAATCGAACGCGAATGCATTCTTAAGTCCAAGTTTGCCCAGCACGATGGATGCTGTGGAAGGGAACTTATAATCAGCTGTAGAGGTAGTAACGATGAGTGCGTCGATAGAATCGGGATCGACTCCGGTCTTCTGCATCAGCTGCTTGGCAGCCTTACGGGCCATGTAGCTGGTGCCGAGACCTTCCTCCGTAAGAATGTGACGCTCCTTGATACCAACGCGCGTCATTATCCACTCATCGTTGGTGTCGACCATACGAGACAACTCATCGTTGTTCAGAATATAGTCGGGAACGTAGCCGCCTACACCAGTGATTATCGCATTGATTTTACCCATTTTACTCTGCTACGCTTTCCTCAATCTTGATAGCTACCTTACCACGATAGTATCCGCAAGTTGGGCATACTGTGTGATAAACATAATATGCACCACAGTTAGGACATACTGCCAGTGTGGGAGCTACTGCCTTGTCATGAGTACGACGCTTGAGTGTACGAGTCTTTGATTGTCTTCTTTTAGGATGTGCCATAATTCTATAAATTTTTTAATTGTTACATTTTTAAATTCTTCAACTTCTCCCATCGGGGGTCTACAGCTTGGCTGGACTCCTCATCGCTGCTTCGGTCAGCTGACAGCTCTTCCAGAGCTTTCGTCATAGCAGGGTTGCACTTGCCGGGTGCATGCACATGCCTGATGGGTATAACCAATGCCACAAACTCATAGATGATCCACGATGTGTCGAGTATTCCTTCGTCCTCGGGCACTACGATAATATCATCTTCCTCTGAGTATTCGCTTCCGAACTTGACTACAAGACGATTGCTGGTCTCTACCGGCTGGTCCATATCGTCAAGACAACGGTCGCATGGTACAACGACTGTGCCTACTGTATGAAACTGGAGTTCGAAAAAACCGGTTGCCTTGCGTATAGACACCGACACGTGCAAAGAACCCCTCTTCACATCGGCACCGTCCAGAGCTTCGAAGTAGGTATCATCAAGGTCGAAAGCCAAGGATGTCTCCTCGTCTGTCAAACCCTTCAAATCAATCTTCAATAACTCTAAACTATTCATTATTACCACATTTGGGGTGCAAAGTTACAAACTTTTTTCCAATTAAGGAACTGTTATTTCGATTTTTTATCATTTTAATGCAAAATCGTTGACTAACAGCCGCTTATATTACACAAACAGGGGGCTATTTGTGCAATTCTACGCGAAAAGTTGTACCTTTTCCAAGTTCGGACGACTTAACAAAAATTCTTCCTTTATGATAGTCTTCTACTATACGACGGGCAAGCGACAGGCCTAAGCCCCACCCTCTCTGCTTGGTTGTAAAACCTGGGGTAAAAACGTTCTTGATATCTTTCTTACGGATACCCTTACCAGTATCGCTTACCTCGATAGCCACCCGACTGTCATCATCAATAAGCATCATGGTAATCTTACCGCAACCCTCCATAGCATCGACAGAATTCTTACAGAGATTCTCTATTACCCACTCAAAAAGTGAAGCATTCATGTTTACAATAACGTCATAATCGGGTACCTGACAAATAATTTCAACTTTATTTGAAACACGACGTCTCATATATTCAACAACATGATCCAACACCTCGTTCATTGAACTTTCCTTTGGTTCAGGCAGTGAACCGATCTTTGAGAATCGTTCGGCAATACGTTCCAGGCGCTTTACATCCTTATCCATCTCAGGGATAAGGTCATCATCAGGATGGTTTTCTTTAAGGATTTCCACCCACGCCATCAAACTCGATATAGGTGTACCAAGCTGGTGTGCCGTTTCTTTCGACAATCCCACCCAGACTTTATTCTGTTCAGCCTTCTTTGACGACAACAAAGCGAAGATAGCCACAACAACAAAAATCATTACAACTCCGAGCTGCCAATATGGGTATTGTGACAGTCTTTTAAGCAGAATCGACTCATCATAACAAACTATTTGGCTACCAATAACAATCGTATCGCCAGCCTGAAGCATACGCTTAGCATATTGTTTAAGATTAAGTGTATCTTCTATATTACGATAATCATCAATACCGCCTTTATCGTTAAGAACAATAACAGGAATAGTAGTATTCCCCTGCATCACATCAAGTACCAACGAAAGATCGGTATTCTCATCGGCTGTATTAAGAGCATGAAGAGCCTGTGCCCATACCTCCATCTTCTTACGCTCCTCGTTTGAGAGGTCTTTCACCAGAAAATGAGATATCAATAATGAAGTAACAGCTATAATAACAGCTGCTATAACCAAAAGTATCTTGGTTTGACGTATTCTATCTGTCCATTGCATACATAGAATTAACGAAAAAGCCCCGAAGATATTGTATCCTCGAGGCTTTTCTTTTAAAAAAGACGGCGGCTTCCTACTCTCCCGCATTGCATTGCAGTACCATCGGCGCAGGTGGGCTTAACTTCTCTGTTCGGAATGGGAAGAGGTGGGACCCCACTGCAATAACCACCTGATAAATCGTTCATTGAACATTGAATATTGACCATTGAACATTATCAACAACCAAATCAATGACAACGTATAAGGTTGACAATTGCACACAAGAAACGAAGTAATTCTTCCTTCAAAGAAACAACTACATCTGATAATATCAGCTGGGAGCGAAAGATATCGGGCAATTAGTAGTGCTCGGCTTTGACGTCACCGTCTTTACACCTGCACCCTATCAACGTCATCGTCTATGACGACCCTCAATGGAGTCCTAATCTTGCGGCTGGCTTCGCACTT
>Ga0256405_10002705_pt1 | contig 39243 bp, 38 predicted proteins | sample RumenRJG_02DNA_FD_189096 | JGI IMG/M metagenome (GOLD analysis project Ga0256405, IMG submission 189096) | Bovine rumen microbial communities from Lethbridge, Alberta, Canada - RJG_02 | ecosystem: Host-associated > Mammals > Digestive system > Stomach > Rumen | place: Canada: Alberta... | reverse complement strand
CACGGCAAACCTCCTGTCCTGTGAGGGAGAATTTCTGTCCGATAATTAATTTCGTACTATCCGTACAGTATACACCGTATGTCCAAAAATTACCCCCTCCGTGTCCAATTTTAGTTTACCACTTCAATTGCAACCGATACTAATTTAGTGGACATCTTAACCTCGGTTGAATCGAGAAACGCGGATGTAAGCGTGAAGAGCGTAAACGGCAATATCCATATCGGAAACAACAACGATCCTGATACGGAAACTGTAACGGCCAAAGGAAATGTGAATCTGGAAGCCGATTATGGCAAGATTATCATCGACGGCAAGACCTCTACCAAAGAGGGGGATATCATACTGAAAGCTACGAACAAAGAATATAAGCCGGGCGCAGACGGAAAGAATATTATCATTAACCAGTCCGGCAAGCTTGAAGCCGGCCGGGATGCGAACCTGATTGCCGTAAACGGCGATCTGCACGTTACGGATAACGTGACGGCGCAGCGGACATTGCGTGCAGAAACCCGCGGACAGGGCGACATTACGCTGGATAAAGACGTAACCGTGGTCAAAGATATGACCATGCAGACGGAAAAAGGCAATATTACGGTAGGTAAAGATATTACGGCCAAAAACGGCAATGTAACGATCAATGCCAAATCCGGTTCCGTTGCAGTCGGCACGGTTGACGGCAGCGGCAACAAGAGCGGTAAGGTGGAAGCCGGCGGCAATGTGACGATCAATGCAGCGCAGCCCAGTGCAGGGACGAATAATCTGGTGGACATCTTAACTTCCGTAGAGTCAAAGAATGCAGATGTAAGCGTGAAGACCGTAAACGGCGATATCCATATTGGAAGCAACGATGCTAATACAGAGACCGTGACGGCCAAAGGAAACGTAACCCTGGAAGCCGACAATGGAAAGATTATCATTGATGGCAAGACTTCTACCAAAGAAGGGGATATCACGCTGAAGGCTACGAATAAAGAATATAAGCCGGGCGCAGACGGCCAGAATATTATCATTCACCAGTCCGGGGTAGTGGATTCGGGAAGAGATGCAAACCTGATTGCGGTAAACGGCGATTTGGTGGTAACAGATAATGTGAAGGCGGAAGGCTCCCTGAATGCGGAAACCAAGGGAAAAGGCAGTCTGTCCCTTGGGGAGAACATTAACGTTGAAAATGATATGGCGCTGCGGACGGATGAGGGCGATATTACGGTAGGCAAGGATATTACGGCGAAACAGGGAAGCGTGACGCTGACGACCGGCGCCGGCAATATTACCTTAGGCGAAGATGACGGAAGCGGGCAGAAAGTGGGTATCATTGAAGCAAACAAGGATGTGAACATCAATACTGGCAAAGGCAATGTGAATATTGAGACTTCTGTGGAATCGAAAGAAGCGGACGTGAATGTAAAAGTTACAGACGGCAATATCCATATTGGAAACAACGAATCGGATGTTGATACGGTGACCGCAAAACAAAACGTGACGCTGGAAACCGGAAACGGAAAGATTACGGTGGATGGCAAAACCTCTACAGAAAAGGGAGACATCACACTGAAAGTTGCTAATAAAGAATATGTGGAAGGCGAAAGCGGTAAGAACATCATCATCAACCATAGCGGAAAAGTGGATTCGGGCAGGGATGCAAACCTGATTACGAAGAACGGCGATCTGCATGTGACGGACAGAGTGACGGCGAAGGATACACTGAATGCAAAAACGGAAGGCAAAGGGGATATCCTGCTGGACGATGACGTGGAAGTTAAGAAAGATATAGCCATGCAGACGGATGCCGGTAATATCAACGTAGGCAAGAAGGTTACTGCTGATAACGGCAGCGTGTCCATGACGACCAGCACAGGCAATGTGACCGTTGGCGAGAAGGTGACTGCGAAGCAGGATGTGTCCATGACAACTGGAACTGGTAATATTGCAATTGGCGAGAAGGTAAGCGCAGGACAGGATGTTTCTATGGAAACTGGAACCGGGCATATTACGGTAGGTGATGATTTAACCGCGGGCCATAATGCGATTATGTCTGCTGGAGAAGGAAATATCACAGTCGGAAATAAGACGACAGGAACTGGTAATGTAAAAGCGAAGGGTGATGTCATTGCTGAAACCGGCAAAGGAAATGTGAACATTGAGAAGACGGTAACCTCGGAACAGGGCAGCGTAGCGGTGAAGACGCAGGATGGCAACATCCATGTAGGCGATAACGGCCCGACGGTAAAGACAGTGACGGCAAAAGAAAACGTGGATCTGGAAACCGGAAACGGTAAGATTGAAGTCTTCGGCAAGACCTCGACGGAAAAGGGCGATATTACGCTGAAGGCTGCCAATCCGAAGTATAAAGCAGGCGCAGACGGGCAGAATATCATTATTGACCACAACGGGCAGGTAGCGTCCGGACGGGACGCAACGCTGGTGGCGAAGAACGGCGACCTGCATGTAACGGATGCGGTTAAGGCGCAACGGGATGTGAACGCCATTACCCAGTCCCAGGGTGATGTATTCCTGGACGATGACCTGAAGGTGAACCGGAATGCGACGCTGCAGGCGGATACCGGTGATATTATGGCCCAGAAGGGCGTGACGGCAGGCAACAACGCTAAGCTGGCAACGAAACAAGGTAACATCACTAGCGGCAGCGTGACGGCGGGTAATAACATTACCGCAACTAACGGCAATGGCGTGACAAGGGCAAACAGCCTTACCGCAGGAAACCGCATCACGGTAGCTAACGGCGACGGACAGATTCGCCTCGGTACTACAGACAGCAAGTCGGCATCCCTGTCCAACGCAGGTAAGAACGGCAGCGTGACCGCAGGCACGATCCGTGTGGAAGCCAACGGCAACGCTAACGGCACAGGAGCGGATGACCTGCATCTGGGCGGCAGCAACGTATCGGCAGGCACTGTGGTGAACAAGAGCAGCGGTTCCACGCCGCTGATGATCACGACTCAGGGTGCGGCGGCGAACAGGGCTATGAAAGATTTCAGCCTTGGAAGCCGGAACGCCGACGGCAGTTACAACGGTGGCATCCAGTCCGCAAGCGGCGCGGTGATGCAGCAGCTATGGACAGACAAAGGCCTGGTCTACATGAACGGCGATTCCAACCTGCACGTGAGCAAGCTGGTAGTGAACGACAAGCTGCATGCAGCCAACCAGCAGATTTCGGTAGGCGTGTTCGGAAGGCCGCCGACCCATGACGGGGAGAAGCTCGTATACTGGAACGATTCACAGAACAATCCGAGCGCAGCGCTGAGCAGATGGTTCAGCGGCGCCTACATGGATTCTTCCTGGATGTACTTGGATCTGTTTGGAAGCGGGGACATCGGTTCACGCTATGGCGTATTGGTGGATACTCATGGGCATCGCCGGATTTACGGCGATTCGATCAGCGTGGTGGATACCATGCGCAGACGGCTGAACGCAGAAGCAAATGGGGATGGCGTGGTTTACTATAACCGCAGCAACCTGATCCAGTTCGGCGACGACGCCGATATCGCCGATGCGCTGGCCGAAGAATTGACCATAGACGAATAAACACAATTTAAAACAGCAGCAGGCAAACTAAAAAGCCTCTCTTGACGGAGAGGCTTTTTTTAGTATGACGGGCATGCCGTCAGTCTGTGGTGAAAGTCCACCGGGGCGTAGTTGCCGACGAACCCCATAGCAACTCCCAAGGTTTGCACCGTGAGATGCAGGCGAGAAGAATGGATAGCGAAATCGTAGCCTGACGAACAGAAACCTGATATAAGGCTCTTATGGCGGATAAGCTGGCTAAAGGCAGTGAAGTCCAAAAGGCAACCGTAACCAACAGGCGTAAATCAGGCAGGTAGACGAGGAAAGACTGGCGGCTTATCCCGTGAGGTCTCACAGGCGGCGCAAAGGCCGTAGTAACAACGAACTGTGAGAAGTCAGCAGAGGCCATAGTAGGCGAAAGCCGAAGGGCTGAACAACGTAACCGTGTAATCAAATGTATGCCCCTGGGAATGCCCGACAACGGGAAGGGCGAAACGTAAATGAGCAGATACCGTACCACGTAAGGCGAATCCGAGGGGACGGAAAGGAGAAAGCACGCAAAGCAATGTCGGAACTGTTGGAAAAGATACTGGCAAGGGACAACATGAACGCAGCCTACAAAAGAGTCTGTGCCAATAAGGGCGCAGGCGGTGTAGACGACGTGACGGTTGAGCAACTCAGCGATTACATCAAAGAGAACTGGGACAGTATCAGGGAACAAATCAGGCAGAGGAAGTACAAGCCTCAGCCAGTCAGACGGGTAGAAATACCAAAGCCGGACGGTGGAGTAAGGAAACTGGGAATCCCGACCGTGATGGACAGGGTGATTCAGCAGGGCATAGTGCAGATAATAAGCCCGATGTGTGAGCCGATGTTTTCGGAATGGAGTTATGGTTTCCGCCCGAACAGAAGCTGTGAAATGGCAATCAGGCAGTTGCTTGTGTACCTGAATGAGGGGTATGAGTGGATAGTAGATATAGACTTGGAAAAGTTCTTTGATAATGTGCCGCAGGATAGGCTGATGAGCCTCGTCCATGACATTGTCAACGACGGCGACACAGAATCGCTTATCCGCAAATACCTGAAGGCCGGGGTCATGACACAGCAAGGGTATGAGGAAACGAACCTCGGGACGCCGCAGGGAGGAAACTTGTCGCCGTTGCTCTCAAACATTATGCTGGACAAGCTGGACAAGGAACTGGAAGCAAGAGGGCTTCGTTTTACGAGATACGCAGACGACTGTGTGATAGCAGTACGAAGCGAAGCAAGCGCAAAGCGGGTCATGCACACAGTGACGGACTGGATACAGCGGAAGCTTCGGTCAATGACAGAGCATTTATAGGCGGGAATGCCCAGATACACGGAAATGCTGCTGTTTATGATGGGGCACAGGTTTACGGTCATGCAAAAGTTTATGGACGCGCCCAGGTGAAAGGGTATTCCCGGGTTTATCATGAGGCCGAAATTTGCGGGGAAGCTGTTATCCTTGATAAGGCCCGTGTGTATGGAGATGCGAGTGTTTTTGGGAAAGCAAAGGTAATGGGCCAGGCTGAAGTGTATGAGGACGCCATGGTTTTTGGCCGGTCGCGGATCGAGGACCATGCACAGGTCTATGGCAGAGCTTCGGTACATGATTATGGCAGGGTGAGCGGCAATGCAAAAGTAAAAGACAGTGCTTTTGTATATCAAAGCGCACACATTACAGGCTGGGCTTGTGTATCCGATCAGGCTTCAGTTTCCAATAACGCAGTGGTCATGGGGGATGCAAGTGTTTGTGGAAATGCCATGGTATATGGTGATTCCGAAGTATGGGGCGAAGCTTATATTACAGACGATGCAAGCGTTAAAAATTCCAAAATAAGCGGTTCGGCCCGTATCGAGGAAGACGCTTCCATTTGTGATTCCGTTGTTCGTGGCCATGCTATTGTTCGTGGTAGTGCGTTGGTTTGCAACAATTCGGTGGTTGATTTTTATCATGATATTAAATATGGTTATAGACGGCCGGTTTTCTGATATGATGAATATGCGTGAATCAATGGACAGGGGAACCGGCGAGACAGTCGTAGGCGATAAAGGCTTGGCCTATTTAAATAGTCTGTCGGCGATCCATTCTTCTTTTGATGAATCACGGGGATATATGGCTCGTGATATGCGGAAGGATATAGAAGCAGGAAAGACTTTGGAACAGATTGCGGAAGAATATAAGAAGTCGATCGTTGAAAATACGGAAGGCGATTACCAAAAATATGAGTTATCTGTCTTGAACGGTCTTCTGGACGGCATAAAGAAAGCGGAAGGAATCGCGCTGCAGCCAGACAACGAACCTGTAAGAAAATATGAGATGACAGATGAGAAGAAGATTTACCGGTTTGAAGATTATTATACGGAGCTGCGCCGGATCCGTGCGATGAGGGATATCCCGGAACACGGTGTAAAGAAGGGGGACATGGGCGGCTGGATTGAATCAGAGGAGAATCTTTCCCAGGACGGCTGCTGTTGGGTCGGCGACGAGGCGACGGTATGTGCCAATGCCAAGGTGGAGCATGGGGCCATTGTCCGCGGTCATGCTGCAGTCGTTGGTGACGCATGGGTCCAGGGCAGGGCGACCGTGGATGGATATGCTGTGGTTGCCGAGGGAGCGTGGATAAAAGACGATGCGGTCGTAAAAGATTTTGCGATTGTGCAGGGCTGCGCGCGTGTCAGGGACAAAGGCATGGTTTACGACAAAGCCTGCGTGTCCGGGGAGGCGGAAGTTTACGGGGAAGGCCGGGCATATCAGGCGGTACAGCTTTCGGACACTGAAATGGTGGATTATGATATTGTGCAGCGGAATAACAAACGACAGGCTGACAATGCGAAATCTGCGGAAAAGGTTCCACCGAAAAAGCGTGTTGTTGTAAAGAAAAATACGAGTAAGAAACCCAAGACACGTAGTTAAAACGTGATTGATACTGTCGAATAATCTTGTTATAGTTTTAGTATCTGATTTTAAATTTATGTTATAATGTGGATGTCAGGAAATGAGGTGTTGGAAATGAAATACACTCTCTTTAATAAAAACGTCCCTGCTGTGGATTTAGAAATTGACGAATGGTATGGGCACGTGTCGAAAGTAACGAAAATTCATAATTTAGAAGTCTTGCCCTTGTTGGCGAAATTTAACCATAATATTGAGAATGGGATCCGGGAATGGTTACAGGACCGCAGCATCCCCAGTTCGCGCATTCGGGATTTTGGTACAAAATTATCAATTCAAAACCTGGGGCTTAATTTGTCCGATCAGTATTGGTTCTGCCCGGAAGGTAGCGGGTTTTCGTGGAAAGATGTTAATTTGTTTCAAAATCATTTTGACAGGAAATATGTTGATCGCGAAGGGAATTATTTGCCGGAATACAGTTCTAATGGGCAACAGGATAAATACTGGGAAATTAGGGGCGAACGCCGTGTCCTTGTGAAGGAAAGCAGGAAGCCGTTTTATCAGGAATCCTGTAATGAAGTTTTTGCGGCGGCCATCCTCGGAGAATTAGGGCTGGACCATATTCCGTATACCAAAGAGGGCGACAATTCTATTTGCGAGACGGGTATTGATATAAACACGGAGTATGTTCCGGCAACCCATATTTTAAATGCAGTTAAGAAGAGAAACAATGATAGCAATTATACTCATTTGCTGCGTTGCATGGAAAACTTACATATCCCCGCCGAAAAAGCCGATATTGACAATATGATCGTTTTTGATTACCTGATTGATAATATCGACCGGAATTATGGCAATTTCGGGTTTATACGAAAAGCGGAGGGTGGCGAATTTATAGGCTTTTTCCCGTATTTTGATCATGGCAATTCTATGTGGTATAACGAAGCAGATGAACGTATTAACGCATTATTGCCAATACAGCAAACAAAACCGTTTTATGAGGACGCAAGAAGACAGTTGGCTTTAGCCGAAGATATTACTGCTCCCTTTGGCGACCTGAGAAAAGATTTTCTCAAGGAGAAAGTTGTTGAGTTTTATTCAGAATCATTAACTGAGGCCCGGGTTTCTAAATTAGCGGATGCAGTGTCTGCAAGGCTGGAACTAATTATAAGACAACGATTGAATCAAACAGGAAACGACATCAACAGGCTGAATACCGGGCAACTTAATGTTGTCACAGATGCGAAATCTGAACCTGAAGACAGCACATTAACGTCCGGGGTTCAGGATGTTACAAGAAATGCAGAAGAAAAGATAAGGAAGGCTCGACTGGAAGCGCCCCGAAAACGCAGGGAAAAGGCTGAACATGGCAGGAAGCCGAGTACGCGGAAATAAGCCTATTTATCAAAGAGAAGAATAAAACCGCCCCAGAGGCTGAACCGCTCCCCGTCAAGAGGACAATGAAATAAAATAAAGTTTTGAGACGCTGACGACCTCGTGTTGTCAGCGTTTTGCTTATGCAGCAAGATATAATTCATGTTTCTCCATCGGTGTTAAAATAGATGCAGTGATTATGATGGGTTTGCCGAAACGGACTTTTATACTATGTTTCCCTGTTTTTGCGTTCAGGATATGGATATTCGTTTCATCAATTCCCGGGAGAATGTGCTGGCATTTATTTTTGCCGGGCGAAACTTTTTGAGTGGTTAATGTAATGACATCGTTCATATGAATCGGCAATTATACCTTTTTTATGTAGTGGATTGGTGATTTTGTAATTGATTTTTAAAGGCTTTTAGGGGACAAGAGGCCGTGAACGATTTTAATTCAGTTTTACTTTTCATTTAGTTCTGTTTAATGAATCATGTCAATACATTAATTTTTGATGGGCGAAAAAATACCGATTTTGCCTTTTTTCACTTTCGCAAACTAAAATATTGGCTTCCGGATAAAATAAAAGGAACCGCACAACCATGCGGTTCCTGAAGTTTAATTTTGGTCGGGGCGGCGAGATTCGAACTCACGGCCTCTTGTACCCGAAACAAGCGCGCTACCAAACTGCGCCACGCCCCGACAACGAATTCATTATAGATGATTCATCTCAATTTGTCAACAGGAAAATAAAAATAGTTTTATCCCTGGGTGACTACGCGGATATTACTTACGTTAAACGCTCTGGAAATGGCAGGCAGGGCGTCCCGTAAAATAAAGGTACGATGCAGTTCGCTTTCTGCTACAATCAGGCAGCGTTCTCCGGACACGTTGATATTGTGGATACGGGTGATCAGGCGGTCAAATTCCGCGTCGCCCAGTTCTTCCCGCAGTTTCTGCAGCCCGGGCATCAGCTGGGGTTTTTCTTTGGCAAACCGTTTTTCAATCGGGGAAAAGGGTACGGTCACAACACGTGCGTCGCGGGCAACGACAAAATTCTCTTCATTTTCGCCCGGAACAACTAAATCTGGTCTCATTTCAATATCCTCCTATATCTTCATCTTGCGTTTTAACAGTGCTGTATGCAATTCACTTTTTGCATATGACTATTATATGTAATTACGGCGGCTACGTCAAGAAAACATTCCTTGCAGTTATAAGAAAAATGAGTTAAAATAATACATACTTATAAAAGCAGATACAATTGGAATATGTATCTGCACATGGACACTTCCCCCGCTGTGGGCTGTGTTCAAATTTCTGGTTAAAGTTTCAGGAGGATGTAAGATCGATGTCTGTTTTTGATGTATTACAGGAACGGGGCTTTATTGCACAGGTTTCCCACGAAGAGGAAATCCGCGAATTACTGGAAAAGGAAAAGGTCACGTTTTATATTGGCTTTGACCCGACGGCGGACAGTCTGCATGTCGGTCACTTTATTGCTCTGATGGCTATGGCCCATATGCAGCGGGCGGGGCATCGTCCCATCGCACTGCTGGGCGGCGGCACCGGTATGATCGGCGACCCCAGCGGCAAGGACGATATGCGCAAGATGCTGACGCCGGAATTTATCAACCATAACATTGAGTGTTTCAAAAAGCAGATGAGCAAGTTCATTGATTTTTCCGACGGCAAGGCGCTGATGGTGAACAATGGAGACTGGTTGCTGAGTTTAAATTACGTGAACCTGCTGCGGGAAGTGGGCACGCATTTTTCCGTGAACCACATGCTGGCGGCCGAGTGCTATAAGAAACGTTGGGACAAGGGCCTGACGTTCTTTGAGTTTAACTATATGATCATGCAGGCGTATGATTTTTATACGCTGCATAAGAACTATAACTGTGTGCTGGAAATGGGCGGCGACGACCAGTGGTCCAACATGCTGGCCGGCGTGGAACTGATTCGCCGCAAAGACCAGAAACCGGCTTTCTGCATTACCTGTAAGCTGCTTACGACCAGTGACGGCCGCAAAATGGGCAAAACGGAAAAGGGCGCCTTGTGGCTGGATGCGGAAAAATGTTCGCCTTATGATTTCTATCAGTACTGGCGCAATGTGGACGACTCTGACGTGGAAAAATGCCTGGCGCTGCTGACCTTCCTGCCTATGGAGGAAGTCCGCCGTCTGGGAGCGTACAAAGACGAAAAAATCAACGAAGCGAAAAAGGTGCTGGCCTATGAAGTGACCAAGCTGATTCACGGCCAGGCTGAAGCGGACAAAGCGGTGAAAGCTACGGAAGCCTTGTTTGGCGGCGGCGCGGATATGGAGAATGTGCCCACGCTGGAGATTTCCGAAGCAGAGAAGACTGCCAAACTGGTTGACGTCCTGACTGCGCAGAAAGTATTCAACAGCAAGCGGGAAGCACGGCAGATGATTGCCCAGCGGGGTCTGTACCTGAACAATGCGGCGGTGGAAGATGCGGAATTCGCGTTGACACCGGACTTGTTTGCGGAAGATGGCGGCGTGCTGATACGTAAAGGCAAGAAGAAGTATTATCGTATTGTTGTTAAATAAAGCCGTTTGATTTTGCATTATCAATTATGAAAACGCACGACAAGTGCGTTTTCGTTTTCATAGCAGGTGATTTTTATGAACAATTCCCTTTCCCTCGGTAAACTGATTCCGGTAAGCCTGGTTTTGTTTTCTTCGTTCTTTGGCGCCGGCAATCTGCTGTTTCCGCCGCTGTTCGGGTATTTGGCCGGCAGCAATCTGAACATTGCTACGTTAGGCTTTTGCATTACCGGTGTGAGTCTTCCCATTCTGGGGGTGCTGGCCATCGCTATGACCGGCGGTACCGACCTGACGGAAGTGGCGGCGCCTGTTAATATTGCGTACGCAAAGATTATCATGTTTTTGTCCAGCATGGCCATCGGGCCGTTGTTCGCCATTCCCCGTACGGCTGCGTTCAGTTATGAAATCGGTATCAAACCGCTGCTGGGAACTACGGAAGCCTGGCAGCTGGCTCTGTATTCCGCCCTGTATTTTGCATTCAGCTTCTATGTGGCGAATAATCCGTCCAAAGTGCTGAACTGGCTGGGAAAAATCCTGACACCCGCGTTGCTGGTATGCCTTGCGGTACTGTTCGCGAAAGTACTGCTGGCGCCGTCTTTCGTGCCGGGCGCGCCTCAGGATGCCTATCTGAACACCCCTTTCCTGAAAGGATTCCAGGAAGGGTACAATACCATGGACTTACTGGCATCTTTTCTGTTTGGCGCAGCAACACTGACTTCCATTAAGACACTGGGGATTGAAGGCAAAAAAAATCTGATCCGGACCTGTCTGTGCGCGGGTCTCATTGCCGCGGCCCTGCTGGCCGTCATCTATTACTTCCTGGGGTACGCGGGAGCGGAAGCGCACCGTTACCTGTCCGGTGAGTTTTCCAACGGCGCCGGCATCCTTGTGGCAACGGCCCATGAATATCTGGGCGCAGGCGGTACCGCTATCCTTTCCGCCATCATCATTCTGGCCTGTCTTACTACCAGCATCGGTCTCATTGCTGCTATTGCCGATTATTTCCATATCCTGTTCAACCAAAAGCTGTCCAAAAAAACAATGGGATTTCTGGTGGTGCTTCTCAGCTTCCTGCTCTCCAACTTCGGGCTGGATATGATCATCAAGATGGCGATTCCCGTTCTGTGTTTCTTATATCCGGTTATGATTGCCCTGGCCTTGTTGAATGTGTTTGGCTTCGGTGGCAACAAGCGTGTGTTCCGCTGTACGATGTGGATCGTTACGTTGTTTGCTGTTGTGGAAGGGCTGAAGGCAGCAGCTATCCCGGTTCCTATGGAAAGCATCCTGGCATCGGTGCCTCTGTATACGGAAGGATTCGGCTGGTTCACTGTGGCGGTGATAGGCGCTGCTGTGGGCGTGATTTGGGATAAAATGAAAAGCTGATGAAGCTTCCTTTGAGAGAAAACATAATTGCCTTAGCCGCTGCTCATTGGCATGGCTTTATAACTTTTTGTGCGTAAATAAAACAAAAACCCGGAAACGCAACCGATGCGTTTCCGGGATTCTTTTTTCTGGTACTCGGACAGGGGCTCGAACCCTGGACCTCTGCCATGTGAGGGCAGCACTCTAACCAACTGAGCTATCCGAGCAAATTCAATTTACGTATGCTATTATACACCTGTTTCAAAAGAATTACCAGCTTTTTTTAAAAAATCTGTGTTTCTTTGTAAAAGAAGTGAACGGCTGGTTACTGGCGATGTATTCCCCGTACGGATTTATTGTTTGGCAACTTAATGCACAACGTCATTACCTGTTCCTGAAAATTGATTCGATATGTTCGTTCCAGTTGAACACCCCATAACGCTGCAGTGTGTATCGGATCTGTTTTGTATCAGGTATAACCGAAGCGATAAATGCCATGTCGTAATACTTTTCAGCTATGGATTGTACGGTGCTGTTAACACAGCCGGTTGGATAGGCCAGCGCATAGACCGGCTTGCCCAGCATCGTTTCCAGTTGCTCTCTGGACACTCGCAGTTCATAATCAATCTGTTCTGCACTCTTTTTTGTCAGCACTTCGTGATTTACGGTATGGGAACCGATTTTCATGCCGTTTGCCTGCATCTCTTTCAACTGGCCTTCGGTCATCCGGTTGTCTTTTCCGACCATACTGCTGACCACAAAAAAGGTACCGGTTACCTTTTCCTCCCGCAATACCGGATAGGCGTACTTATAATTATCCGCGTAGCCGTCATCAAATGAAAGGAGAACTGCCTTTTCCGGCGGCTGTGCCGTACCGGCTTCATACTGTCTCAGATCGTCCACGTCAATAAATGTAAAGCCGGCTTCCCTGAACTCCCGTATATGCCGACGCAATATTTCCGGACTCACATTCAGGAAGTCATCTGCCCGGTCAGGTCTTACTTCGTGATAGCAAAGAGCGGTAATCGGAAAAACTTCCGGAGAAAGCTCTTTTGCATGTTTCAGGCGGGCTATTTCCCGTCGTACGTTCGGACCGTAAATGACTCTGGAAATCCATTCGAGCCGCCCGGATTCCAAAACCGGCGAACCGATGTGGTGGGCATAAGCAAACAGGCCTGCGCAGATTGCAAAGAAACAAACAAAGCCGATAAAAACTGTTTTTACTTTGGGATTTTTTAAATACATCAGGGAGACCTTCTTTAGTAATATATGTTCACGAACTCTGTTATTGTACAACATTTAATTTGGTAATTCAAATGGAATTTTTCAAAGAGACACTGATTCCTCCCGGAATAATCTAAAGGACATTATTTCGGTAAACAGAGGTAAAGAGGAAAAAAATATGATATAATAATCATTAAAGATATTACAATCAATCGTATGTCTGACAAATAAAGATTATATTTTGGTGTTACAGGAGGTAGTTCCATGAGTGTTTTGGTAAGTATTCTGATGGTTATTGTACTGGCGGTGGGTTCCGTGTTCGGCTTTTATAACGGCATGGTATCCTCACGCGAAAATGTGGACAGCAAGTGGTCCCAGGTGGATAACCAGCTGCAGCGTCGCAGCGATTTGATTCCCAATCTGGTGAATACAGTAAAGGGTTACGCAAGTCATGAAAAAGAAGTGTTCCAGTCGGTGTCCGATGCAAGGGCGAAGATGGCGGGCGCAAAATCCGTGGGTGATAAGTTATCGGCTAATACGGAGCTGAACGGAGCATTATCCCGCCTGCTGGCGGTAGCGGAAAATTATCCTCAGCTGAAAGCGGACCAGAACTTCCGTCAGCTGCAGGATGAACTGTCCGGAACGGAAAACCGTATCGCCGTTGCCCGCAAGGATTACAATGACGCAGTGCAGAATTACAATACAAAGATAAAATCGCTGCCCTACTCATTATTTGCCGGGGCGCTGGGATTTACGGAGCGGGATTACTTTAAAGTGGAAGAGACTGCCAAGGCAGTTCCGAAAGTGCAGTTCTGACTATGTTCACATTCCTGAAAGAATTGGTATTCTTTCTTATTCTCAGTTTCTTAATATGGCTATTTGCTCCCGTGGAAACGGTGGACAATACTTCGTTGCAGATTCCGCCGAAACCAACGGCTTCCTCCGGTATTTACGTACAGGATAATGCCGGAGTGTTTTCTGCGTCCGTTTTCGGTTATCTGCAAAGTCTGGGGCGTCAGCTTGACCAGAAGACTACGGCCCAGCTGGTGGTGGTTACGGTACCAAGTCTGAAAGGGGCTCCTCTGGAAGATTATTCCCTGCAGATTCTTCGGCAATGGGGCATTGGAAACAAGGAAAAAAATAACGGCGTGCTGATGCTGATTTCTACCGGTGACCGCAAGTCCCGGATTGAAGTGGGGTATGGATTGGAAGGCGCCCTGACAGACGGTGTAACCGGACAGATCCAGGATCAGTATATGATTCCGTATTTCCGCAAGGGAAACTATGAAGAGGGCATTGCCCGCGGTTATGAAGCGCTGGCCCGGAGGATTGCAAAAGAGTATAATGTGCAGCTGGCGGTTTCCGGTTACGCAAACCATTCGCCGGATGCAGTGAGACCCGGCGCGGACGGTCAGACAACGGAGGAATTGTTTGAAAAGGCACTGGCGGAGCAGAACGGAACTGCTGCGCAGTCCCGGCCGGATGACACGCAAAAAGAAACGGGTTCCGTTGATACTGCTGCCCGGGGTTCCACGGATACTACACCGAGCGGTATGGAAGCAGATGGTTCCCGGGACCGTACCGATAAGGGCGTCAGTGCAGGTGCAGTGCAGAGTGAGAGTACCGGATCTTCCGAAAAGAAAGAACCGGAAGGTGTGATTGAGAATATCCTGTATATCGCCGGGGAACTGGTGGACATCTTTGGGTGGACGGTAATCTTGCTGGCATTTGTTATTATTGATGGGGTTTTCCTGGGGGGATTTTTTGCAACCCTGTTTTTTGAAATTCTGCTTTCTGCTGTCTTCAGCGGCGGCGGAGGCGGTGGCGGCGGGGGAAGTTCCGGCGGCGGATTCGGCGGCGGATCCGGCGGTGGGGGCGGTTCCTCCCGAAGCTGGTAAACGGCTTTTCTGCTTTTGATTTTGGTTTTGGAACCGGGGGAAGCTGTATAAAAATAAAGGGCTTAAGACAAAAACATACTATATTTTGTGTTTTTCACAGATTTGTTACAATATTTAGCAATCGGAAAGTGACAAAACGGCAGTTTTGTTGTATGATAGATAAGAAAATTAATGTCCCGTATCAAATCCCGGAAAGTCGGGAGAACAGGTGCGGTAAATTTGTATTGTCAGAAGTAACAGACAGAAAGGCGCGGCCTGGAACGCGATGCGAATTATTACCGGTAAGGCGCGGGGGTTGCACCTGAACGTGCCGAAGAACTATGATGTGCGTCCTACGGCGGACCGGGTGAAAGAATCCCTGTTCAATATTATTGGCGCCAAAATCGTGGGATCCGCTGTGCTTGACCTGTTCGCCGGCAGCGGCAATTTGGGACTGGAGTCCTGGAGCCGCGGCGCCAGGTTTGTGCAGTTTGTGGATAACAGCCGGACATCCCTGAAACTTACGGACAGCAATATAGTAAAATGCCGGGCAGAGGCGGACTGCAAGGTGCTGAAGTGTGATGCGGAAGCGGCCGTGGAACTGTTATATAAGCAGGGGCAGCGTTTTGAACTGGTTTTTGTAGATCCGCCATATAATAAAGGGTGGATTCAGAAAATCCTGGCAAAACTGATTAAATGCCCGCTTTTGGCAGACAACGGCTGGCTGATCGCGGAACATTCTATGCATGATGAGATTGTCGGCGCGGTGCCGGAGGGATATGAAATCTTCCGGAGCCAGCAGTACGGGGAAACCGTGCTGAGTTTTTTACGAAAGAGTGCTTAAATTGCAGTCGTTGGAGTTATTGAGATGATTGGCAGTTCAGCATAAGCATGAAAGGGTTTTATAAAACAGCGTCGAAACATAGATAATTGGACATGTTTCAAATTTACCGCATAAGGGGGAGCCATGATGCGCAAAGCTGTGTGTTCAGGCAGTTTTGACCCAGTGACTAAAGGGCACATTGATATTATTGAGCGTGCCAGCCGGATGTTTGACGAAATCATCGTCTGTGTGTTTTATAATCCGGGCAAAGTAACATCCCTGTTTTCTCCGAAAGAAAGAGTGGAGATGCTGAAAGCGGCTACGTCCCACCTGCCAAATGTGCGGGTGACCAGTTGCAGCGGTCTGTTAAATGAGTTCTGCGAAAAGGAACAAGCTTCCTTTATTGTCAGAGGACTGCGGGCTTTCACTGATTTTGAATATGAATTCCATCGGGCATTGTTGTTGAAAAAAATCAATGAATCCCTGGAAACGGTTTTTATCATGACGAATGCCAATTATTCCTACATTAGTTCGTCCGGTGTGCGGGAACTGCTGGCATTTGACGGCGATATTAATCAGCTTGTGCCGGCAGGCGTGGCAGAGCTGATTAATAAATATCAGAAGCGCAAAACCAAATAATTACGGATATGTCCGGATAGCACAGGTTTGCGGATTCAGGTGGAACATATCCTGAAAACGTTGACGGTCTGGATGCTAAATTGAAGAAAGAAAGAGGATATGAATATGTTGGAGAGACTAAGCACAAATGTAACGTTAGATCAGATTTTTGATGATTTATATAACCTGATTTCCGAAGCGAACCGGATTCCGCTGACGGATAAGATTATCGTGGAAGAAAGCGATTTGTCTGCAATCCTGGATGATTTGAAGGAAGCGATTCCTAAGGAAGTGAAGAATGCAGGCAAGGTGCTGGAGGACTCCAAGAATATTCTGAACTCTGCCCGGGAAGAGGCTGCTGCTACGGTGGAAAAGGCCAATGCGGAGGCAGAGCATATTATTACGGCTGCCAAAGAGGAAGCAGAACGTCTGGTACGTCAGGAGGAAATCGTGCGCCAGGCGGAGATGCTGGCCAAGGATATCAAGACTTCTGCCCAGCGCTATGAAGACGAAATAAAGCAGGGTGCAGACCAGTATGCGGACCAGGTTAAGACCGATTCCCTGCAGTATGCGGACGATATGCTGGGTTATCTGGGCAACAGCCTGCAGTCGGCCTTACGCGCTATTGAAGAAAACCGCTCCAGCGTAAATGAAGAACGCAAGAGCCTGGCAGATGCGATTGCTTCCCGGGTGAAGCATGTGGCTCCTCAGGAAGAAGAACCGGCGGAACCGGTTGCTGCCGAAGAAAATCCGGTGGATGAATAATCACGGGTTACAGTGTGGCATGATTGACATATAAATGCTTGCCGGATTATGGTGTTGTGATCTTGTCTGGCATTCGCTTTTTTAAGGCTTTTTTAAGGTGTAAAAATAACTCCTTATGCACGGAATGTGACAGTGCATAAGGAGTTATTATGTCAGCGCAGAGAGAGTATTCCGGTGTGTCGCGTAAAATATTACGTTTGCTTTAGATACACGGGCGATGTGGTAAAGCAGCTTCCGTACGTTCCCGTGTTACCGATGAGGAGCTGGAACAGGTCGGCGGTGGCTGAGTCCAGCTGCAGCAACGGGTACAGGGACGTATCCTTATATTGTTCTTCTCTGCCCGGTTTGATAATGACGGGTAACGAAGCGGTTTCTTTCATTTGCTTCAGCAGACTGCGTCCCCGCTCGTTGAAAGCCAGTACCCGAATATAAGCGGGTTCCGGTGTGATGGTCCAAAAGGCGCGGAAACGTTGCAGCAATAATTGCAGGGCAAGGCGCCGTACTGAGGGAAGAGGGTCCCGCTTATTGGCAACTGTTTGGCAGAATGCCGTGAAGCCTTGTTGTAATCGCTGCCTTGCGTTGTAGAAACGGCAGCATAAATCCTGACTGGCACTGCTGTGTTCATACAGGTAGTTGCCGTCCTGTCGGGCGAGCAGGTCGGACAACAGAAAGGACAAAATTTCTTCCTGTCGGGAGAAGCGGGCAGGGTAGTTGATTTCCCGGCACTGTAACAAAGCGAGGGAAGTATCCGGCAGGAAAGGGGCCAGTTCTGTGGCGGAAACACCGTTGCGTAAGGCGGTCCGTATGGCCGAAGCAGAGGCGTAGGGTGGCCTGAGTTCTGTATCGTTGTAACCGCTGCCCTGTCGTGGCAGTGTAATTAACTCTATTTCCAGATGGTTGTTTAGCAACGCTTTTTGATAGGCCAGAGCCAGCAGGTTGTTGGCTCCCTTGAACCAGCCGGCGTCTTTTTGGCTTCGGGAAGCTGCGGTTTCCCAGGCTGCACCGTAGGATAACCCCTGTTGCAGTAATGTTTTTATCTGCTGTTCTGTTTCCGGCAGCAGCGACCAGGCGGCTGCGGAAGAAAGGGAACTGCTGGCTGTACAGGTGTGCTCGGCGCCGCACACCAGCGTATCCACGATGCCGGTGGCCGCCAGTGTTTTTACCGCTCCGGCGGCAAAGTAGTCTGCGCTGCGAAGACTGTACCAGGCGGGCAGCAGTACTACCAGATCCACACCGGCATGAACTGCCATGGAAGCCCGTATCCAGGGGTCGGCTGCTGCCATCTCGCCGCGCTGTACAACCCAGCCGCTCATACAGGCGATGACCGGTACGTTTCCTGACTTTTCGCGCAGGGTTTGCAGCTGCCAGCGGTGCCCGTTATGGAACGGATTGTATTCTGCTGTGATTCCGATTGCGTGTAAAGACATATAAAGCTTCCTCTTGCAATAATGAGTTTCCTGTTATACAATTATTTTATCACAAAATTTATAGAGATGCGGGGATTTTCCCTGCTGATTTTTTCTTGACAAAGGTTATATGTATGGCTATAATTGTAACGATTGGTGAAATATGATTAAAGTAAATGTCGCTGAGATAAGAAAGCATTTAACCGGAACAAAGTTCCTGCGTTTTGAAGCGGAACCTGCGGAATTGGATATTACCGAAACGGAACTGCCCATCATCGGCAAAGTTCGTATTGAGGGAGATATTACCAACGTGGGGGACGTGCTTCTGCTGAAAGCGCTGGTCAGTGCAAGAGTGAACCGTTTGTGTTCCCGTTGCCTGAAAGAGTTTTCGGCGGATTCCGTTGCGGAAGTGCTGGAGAAATACTATCCGTCGGGAAGTCCGGGTGTTGAAACAGATGCTTATGTCTACGAATCGGATGTAGTTGATATTACGGAGCCGTTGCGTGAAGGTCTTTTGTTAGCAGAACCTTTGAGGGTCTTGTGCAAAGAGGATTGCCTGGGAATTTGTCCAGTTTGTGGCGCAGACCGGAATGTACATCCCTGCAGTTGCGATACCGTCACGGTTGATCCAAGACTAGCGGCATTAAAGCAGTTCATCAAATAAAATTTTAAATACCATTTTTGTTTAGGAGGTGTATGGGAAATGGCAGTACCGAAGAGAAAAATGACCAAAGCACGCCGCGATTCCCGCCGTGCGAACTGGAAGCTGACTGCTCCGAGCCTGGTTGAGTGCCCGCAGTGCCACGAAATGAAGATGCCGCACCGTGTGTGCCCGGAATGTGGTTACTATAACGGGAAAGAAGTTATCAAAACCGAGGAATAATTTCGCAATGAGAATTAACCCTGAGGACAAAGGTCTTCGGGGTTTTTTCCTTTTTACGCTGCTTACACTACAATCATAATTCTGCTTGGATTTTGTGATTTGTGTAATGTACATGGGAAAAGCCACCAATTATTGTGCTTTTTTATATTTTTTTGTTACAAAGGACTTGCACAGATAAAGAAGAAAGAGTATAATACGTACAAGCAGGTATTATAATCAGGTGTTAAAAGTGAGGTGATAAAATGAATTCTTCGAAAAAGCTGATTCGTCATGGAAAATTGCAGAAACTGATTCAGAAGGATCCATTTTTAACCGACGAACAACTGGCAAAAACGCTGAAGGTCAGCGTACCTACAGTACGCCTGGACCGTTTGGCATTAAATATACCGGAATTGCGGGAACGAATCCGGATGATGGCAAGTACGGCCAGCACGCGCCTGAAAGCGATTGACCAGAAAGATATTGTAGGCGAACTGATCGATCTGGAACTGAACCGGTCCGCTATTTCTACGCTGACCATAACCCACGATATGGTGTTGGGGAAGACTGGCGTGGGACGGGGCTATTTTATGTTTGCTATGGCAGATACGCTGGCTCTTGCGCTGGTAGATACAGAATTTGCCCTGACGGCAGTCAGCAATGTAAAATACAAGGTGCCGGTGTATCCCGGTGACAGGCTGGTGGCCAAAGCGGATGTGACGAACATCAAAGATGACAGGTATTATATCCGGGTCATCATTAAAAAGGAAAATACAGAAGTGTTCCGGGCGAAGTTTATTATTGCTGCGGTTCGGAATGTTGCAGATTTTAATTAAAATTACTGAATTGGCGGAATGTCTGGCCGCCAGTAACTGTGCAGACGAATTGACCGGTGGTTTTCCCAGGTTGGTCTGCTGTCAGGAAAGGATGCTGAAAACCGCATGAAAATTGCGCTGGATGTTATGGGTACCGATTACGGCCCGAAGGAACTGGTTCTGGGGGCTGTTATGGCGGTAAAAGAATATAAATGTGATGTCGTGCTGGTAGGGGATGAACCTACCATTAAGGAACTGTTAAAATCGTATGGAGCGGAGAACGAACCGCGTCTTACTGTCCGGCATGCCTCGGAAGTAATTGGCATGCATGAGCACCCCGGCATTGCGGTGAAGACGAAGAAGGATGCTTCTATTGTGGTGGCCACAGACCTGTTGCGTAACAAGGAATGTGACGCCCTGGTGTCTTCCGGAAGTACGGGCGCGGCAGTAGCAGCAGCGCTGTTCCATCTGGGGCGCATCCGCGGTGTGGGCCGTCCCTCGATCGCTACGCCGATTCCCAGCCTGACCGGTACTACCGTTTTGCTGGACAGCGGCGCCAAGGTAGACGCCAAGCCGGAACATATGCTGCAGAATGCTATCATGGGTTCCATTTATGCGGAACTGATGCTGAATATCAAAAATCCCCGGGTGGGTCTTTTGAATATTGGGGAAGAGGAAATCAAGGGTAATGAACAAACGTTGGCCACGTACCCGTTGCTTAAGGAAGAAAAACTGATCAATTTTATCGGCAATGTGGAAGGCCGTGACATCAATAAAGGCAATGTAGATGTTGTGGTTTGTGACGGCTTTGTGGGCAATGTGGTGCTGAAAGCGGCTGAAGGGCTGGCTACAGCTATCCTGACCATGGTGAAAGAAGCTATCCTGAACGGAGGCTTTCTGGCCAAGATTGGGGGACTCCTGATCAAACCGGCCCTGCGTGGGCTGAAGAAACGGCTGGATCCGGAAGCCTACGGCGGCGCATTGCTGCTGGGCGTGAGGGCGCCGTTCTTCATCTGTCACGGCTCTTCTAAGGCGAAAGCAATTAAAAATGCTATCGGCGCCGCAGTGGATGGAGTAGAACGTAACATCTGCAGCCGGATTGCTGAAGATATTGCCAGACAGACCAAAGCAGATAAAGTAGTGGGCACACTGCGCTAAAAGAACAGAACGAAACGTGGTGCGGCAGGAGAAAAACTGTGACATATGCTGCTGGAATTATCGGGACAGGCTGTTACCTGCCCGAAAAAATATTGACAAACCAGGATCTGGAGAAGATGGTTGATACCTCTGATGCCTGGATTACAGAACGGACCGGAATCCGGGCCCGGCACATAGCTGCGCCTGAACAGGCTACCAGCGATCTGGCCTATGAAGCGTCGTTGCGTGCATTAGCGGATGCGCAGACGCAACCGGAAGAACTGGACCTGATTATTGTGGCTACCGAAACACCGGATTATAAATATCCATCCACAGCCTGCCTGCTGCAGGCAAGGCTGGGGGCAAAAAACGCGGCCTGTTTTGACCTGTCTGCCGGGTGCAGCGGGTTTGTGTACGGCTTGGGTATCGGCAGTCAGAGTATTGTTACCGGACTGTACAAAAAGATTTTGATTGTAGGGGCGGAAACGCTTTCCCGTATTACAGACTGGACGGACCGTAATACCTGTGTGCTGTTTGGTGACGGCGCAGGCGCTGCGGTACTGGGACAGGTAGAAAAAGGTTATGGGATCTTGAGTCTTGACATGGGGGCCGACGGTACCGGTGGCAGACACCTGATCCAGCCGGGCGGCGGCAGCCGCAATCCGGCAACTCATGCGACGGTAGATGCTCATGACCATACAATCCACATGGATGGACAGGACGTGTTCAAATTTGCCGCCCGGAAGATGCCGGCCGCCTGCAAAAAGGTGCTAGAGAAAGTCGGGATGACGATTGATGATATTGCCCTGCTGGTTCCCCATCAGGCTAATATGCGGATTATCGATAATGCCATAAGCCGGCTGAAAATTGACAGGAATAAAGTGTGGATTAACATTGACAAACACGGCAATATGTCGGCAGCCTGTATTCCGGTCTGTCTGACGGAAGCACGACAGGCTGGAAAGCTGAAGAAAGGCGACAATGTGATTATGGTTGCTTTCGGTGCAGGCCTTACCTGGGCCGGTGCCCTGGTAAAGTGGGCGAAGTAGTTTTCAGAATAAACTCTTGTTTTTATTGTTATAGATGAAATGCTGACGTTAGTTTCAGAAAGAAATGAAAGTGAGGTTGATTCCATTGTCAAAGGTAGCATTTGTATTCCCGGGACAGGGAGCTCAAAAAGTTGGCATGTGTAAGGATTTTTATGATAATTATGCCTGCGCTAAAAAAGTCTTTGAAGAGGCGGACGAAGCGCTCGGCTTTTCCATCAGCAAACTGTGCTTTGAAGGGCCGGAAGAAGATTTGCGCCTGACAAAGAATACGCAGCCGGCTATCCTGACCTGCAGCGTTGCGGCTCTGGCCGTGATGCAGGAGCACGGGCTGGAATGTGAAACCGCCGGCGGTCACAGTCTTGGCGAATACTCCGCACTGGTTGCAGCAGGCGTTATGAATTTACAGGATGCTGTAGTGGCTGTCCACAAACGGGGCGAATTCATGCAGGAGGCTGTTCCGGTAGGGGAAGGCGCCATGGCGGCTGTGATGGGAATGGTACCTGATGAAATCGTGGCAATCTGCCAACAGGTGGAAAAGGACTGCGGCGAAGCGGTACAGGCGGTCAACTTCAATTGCCCCGGCCAGATTGTTATCGCCGGTACGACGAAAGCAGTTGAGAAAGCAGTTGAAGCATTGAAGGCTGCGGGAGCTAAGCGTGCTGTCCCGCTGCCGGTCAGCGCACCGTTCCACAGCACATTGATGAAGCCGGCTGCAGAACGGCTGAAAGAAGTGCTGGATAAAATTGAATTTCATGATGCAAAGTTCCCAATCGTTGCTAACGTAACTGCCGAACCGGTTGTCAAAGCAGAGGAAATCCGCGCGTTACTGGTGAAACAGGCGGCCAGCCCGGTAAAATGGGAAATGTCCGTGCGGAATATGATCGGGAACGGCTTCGATACCTTTGTGGAAATTGGTCCGGGAAAGACGCTGACCGGTTTTACCCGCAAAATTGACAAAGAAATGAATGTGTTAAATGTGGAAGATTTGGCAAGTTTAGAAAAAACACTTGCTTATTTTAAGGAGGTTCGCTAAAATGCAGTTAGAAGGTAAAGTTGCACTGGTGACGGGAGCTTCCCGCGGAATCGGCAGGAGCATTGCACTGCTGCTGGCGTCCCGGGGCGCTGACATCGCTATCAACTATGCAGGAAACACGGAAGCTGCCGAAAAGACCAAGGCGGAAGTGGAAGCGTTGGGTCGCAAAGCCATCCTGGTAAAGACCGACGTAGCAGACGCGGAAGCCTGTGTGGCCATGGTTGACGAAGTGGTAAAGGCTTTCGGGAAAATTGATATTTTGGTAAACAATGCGGGCATCACCCGCGACGGATTACTGATGCGCATGAAAGAGGCGGATTGGGATGCGGTACTGCTCACTAACCTGAAGAGCGTATTTAACTGCACCAAAGCCGCTGTTAAATACATGATGAAAGCCCGTTGTGGACGAATCGTCAATATCAGTTCTGTAGTAGGGGCTATGGGAAATGCCGGACAGGCGAATTATGCGGCAGCCAAAGCAGGCATCCTGGGCTTTACCAAAGCCACGGCAAAGGAAGTCGCGGCAAGAGGTATTACGGTAAATGCCGTGGCGCCCGGATTTATCGCTACTGATATGACGGCGGTACTGCCTGAAAAGGTGGTGGAAAGTTTAAAAGCAGGTATCCCCATGGGACGTCTCGGCGACCCGGAGGATATTGCGAAGGCGGTTGCATTCCTGGTATCGGATGAAGCTGCTTATATTACTGGCCAGACATTGCATGTTAATGGCGGTATGTTTATGAATTAAGAAAACAGAGAATGACCGGAAAATGGTCTGCGAGAGGAGGTGAATCGTGATGAGCACATTCGAAAAAGTAAGAGATATTACTGTGGAACAGTTAAGCGTTGACGCTGATGAAGTAAAGATGGAATCTGCGTTCATCGATGACCTGGGAGCTGACTCTCTGGATATCGTTGAGCTGATTATGGCTTTTGAAGAGGAATTCGGTGTAGAAATTCCGGATGAAAAGGCTGAAAAGATTCGTACTGTTGCTGACGCAGTTAAAATGTTGGACGAAGAAAAAGAGGCATAATGCCGATCAGTCCGGGGATGCCCTGTGCAAGGGCATCCCTGGGAACTGTTTTGATGATTGAATTATGAAGTTCTTTCCTGAAATGGGGGATATCTGTTGAAATTACCAGTGCTTAAAATAGGAGATTTAGTTGCGCAGGTTCCGATTATCCAAGGCGGCATGGCAATTAGATTATCAACGGCACGTCTGGCTGCTGCGGTAGCCAATGAAGGAGGAATCGGACTGATTGCTGCTTCCGGAATGGAGGAGCAGGAATTACGGACGGAAATCCGCCTTGCCCGTAAGCTGACTAACGGCAAGGGCATCATTGGCATCAACTGCATGGTGGCGGCCCGGGCCTTTAAAAACTTAATTGTGACTGCTGCACAGGAAGGTGTGGATCTGATAGTGGCCGGCGCCGGTTTTTCAAGAGATATTTTTGCGGTCGGCAGGGAATACAATGTGGCAGTAGTTCCAATTGTATCGTCTGTTAAGCTGGCAAAGATTTCTGAGAAGCTGGGAGCTTCTGCTATCGTAGTAGAAGGTACGGAAGCCGGCGGACATTTGGGTACGCAGCAGTCCATCAAAGAAATTCTGCCCGATATTGTGAAGGCCGTGAATATTCCTGTGATTGCAGCAGGTGGAGCCACCTGCGGGCAGGATATCGTGGATTTGTTAAATTTGGGTGCTGACGGCGTGCAGATGGGCAGCCGATTTGCAGCCAGCGAAGAATCTAATGGCGCTCGGTTCCTGAAAGAAATGTATCTGCGGATGTCGAAAGAAGACGTAGTACAGATTGACAGTCCGGTAGGTTACAAGGGACGTTCGATTCGCAGTCCTTTCGCGCAGTTGTCGCTGGAAGGAAAGGCGCCTTTGCCGGTTGTCTGTGACGCATGCCTGAAACATTGTACTCACCAGTTCTGCATTATCCGTGCGCTGTCCAGGGCACAGCAGGGCGACGTGGAAACGGGACTGATCTTTACCGGGGCCAATATGTGGAAGATTCATGAAATCCTGCCGGTAAAGGAAATATTCCGCCGTATTAAAGAAGAAATCGAAGCGATTAACAACTGAAAAAGAATGTCAGGAAAATAAGCATATCGGCTTGTTGAATTAGAATCAAAATCATGAGGTGATAATTTTGAAGAAGCGTGTAGTAATTACCGGGTTAGGCGTGGTTACGCCCATCGGTAACGATGTGGAAACATTCTGGAACAATCTGATTGCCGGAAAATCCGGTATTGATACGATTAAGTCGTTTGATGCTACTGAATTAAAAACAAAAATCGCCGGGGAAGTCAAGGATTTTGACTACACCCTGTATGTAGATAAGAAAGAAGGACGCAAAATGGACCGGGTGGCTCATTTTGCTGTAGCGGTAGCCAAACAGGCGGTGGCAGATGCAGGCATCGACGTGGCACAGGAAGACCCGGCCCGTCTTGGTGTATGCGTCGGTACCGGTATTGGCGGTATTAATACGTTCCTGGAACAGTCTCTGAAATATGGGGAAAAAGGGCCGGGACGTATCAGCCCGTTTTTTATTCCTATGGAAATCCCCAACATGCCGGCAGCCCATATCGGCATTGCACTGGGTTGGAAAGGCCCTAATACAGCAATCGTGACAGCCTGTGCTACCGGCACAAACTGTATCGGTGATGCTTTACGGACCATCCAGTACGGTGATGCGGACGTAATGATTGCCGGCGGTGTGGAAGCGGCAGTGGATCCTATTGCTATTGCCGGCTTTGAGAATATGAAAGCACTGTGTTCCGACTGCAATGATAATCCCCAGGCAGCTTCCCGTCCTTTTGACAAAACCCGCAACGGGTTTGTCATGGGTGAAGGCGGCGGCGTGATTGTGCTGGAAGAGTTGGAACATGCAAAAAAACGCGGTGCTCATATTTACGCGGAACTGGCAGGCTTTGCCATGAATACGGACGCATATCATATCACGGCTCCTGATCCGGCAGGAGAAATGCCTGCTATCTGCATGGAAGCGGCTATTAAGGATGCGGGTCTGACCCCTGACGACATAGATTATATTAATGCCCACGGCACATCGACCCACCGCAATGATTTGAATGAGACTGTTGCAGCCAAAAAGATTTTTGGCGACCGTGCCTATAAAGTGCCCATGAGCTCCAACAAGTCCATGACCGGTCATCTGTTGGGCGGCGCCGGAGGTATGGAAGCGGTTGCTACTGTTCTTACGATTGTAAACAGTATCATTCCTCCCACTATAAACTACCATGAAGTGGATACAGAGGACGGAATGGATCTGGACTATGTTCCTAACCAGGCAAGAAAGCAGGAAGTCCGGGCCGCCATGTCCAGCAATTTTGGTTTTGGCGGGCATAACGCAGTTATCGTGATTAAAAAGTACGAAGAGTAATCGCTATGCAGACACAGACCTTGAGAAATTTTGCGGGACTGCCCTGTATCAGCGAGGAACGCAGGGCAAAGTTGCAGGAACTGTGCAGTAATCTGGGCATCACGATGCAGCAATATGAGTTGCTGAATCTTGCTCTGACACATACTTCTTTTGCTCATGAAACACATCATTATCCGCATAATGAGCATAATGAGCGACTGGAATTCCTGGGGGATTCCGTGTTGGGTCTCATCGTCAGTACCTATATGTATGAGCATTTTCCGCATTTTGATGAAGGCCGGATGACCAAACTGCGTGCCCAGGTGGTGTGCGAAGCTTCCTTGTATCAGTGCGCAAAACGTATCGGGTTAGGCGATTACCTGCGTATGGGCAACGGGGAGTTATCTTCCGGCGGAAATAAGCGGCCTTCTATTCTGGCGGATGCGTTTGAAGCTGTACTGGGAGCCTATTATCTGGATCAGGGTTTTGCTGCAGCGCAACAGTATCTGTTAGGACTTTTGGAACGGGAAATTAACGATGTTTGTAACGGTCTGCTTGTGATGGGCGACTATAAGAGTATGTTGCAGGAACGCCTGCAGCATAAGGCGCAGTATGAAATTGTTTATGAAATGTTAGATTTTGAAGGGCCGGAGCACAACCGTATCTTTACCTCCGGTGTCTTTGTTAACGGAGTGGAATACGGAAGCGGCAAAGGTCGCACTAAAAAAGAATCGGAACAGCAGGCGGCCCGCGAGGCGTTGGAACGTCTGAGAAGGGAAGATTCTGTTCAGGAATAAACGAGCGTTTTGGCTTTTATTCAATGAATCCGGTAGCAGCTTCCTGACAACTTGTAATTATTGAAAAATTTGAACACACCATGTATTGCGGAAAACGTTCCGCAGCAGGGTGTGTTTTTCTTTTTCTTACAGCTATAAGGAGAAGTCGCTTTTATTGCTTGCAGGGTAAAATAATCTTGAATGTTTTTGCGAGTTGTAGTATAGTTAAGGTATCGGTTATACAGAAAATTTGCGCTCATCCGGAGCGACTTGGATAAGCTGCATATTTTTGTAAAATTGAATTTTATGAAGGAGGAGAAACTCATGAAAAAAATTCTTGCTGTAGCAGGGTCCCTTATGTTGGCTGCTTCTGTCCTGATGACGGGGTGCGGTGGCGGCGGCGGTGGAGACAAGAAGGCTGCCGATGCCAACAAGGAATGGAAACCCACGAAAGATGTAAAGGTTATTATCGCCTATAAAGCCGGTTCCGGCACGGATACAGGCGCCCGCCTGTTGTTGAACAATGCAAAACCCTATGTAGGGCAGACCATGGTTATTGAAAACAAACCGGGTGCTGATGGTAAGATTGGCTGGACTGAACTGACCAAGGCAAAACCGGACGGATACACCATCGGTTTCATCAATCTCCCGACTTATACCACGCTGGCTATTCAGCCGAACGCTCCGTTTAACGATCAGAGCATTGTTCCCATCTGCAACCACCTGACCGAGACCGGCGTAGTTGTAGTTAAGAAAGACGCAAAATGGAAGACCCTGAAAGAACTGGTTGCCGACGCACAGGCAAAACCCGGTGTGCTGAAAGCTTCCACTAACGGCGTAAAGGCTTCCAACCATACGGCAGCCCAGCTGCTGGCACAGTCTGCCAAATTCCAGTACAAGGCTGTTCCTTACGGCGGCACGGCCGACCAGCTGCTGGCTCTGCGCCAGGGAGAGGTTGATTTCTCCTGCGCCAAAGTGGCCGATATTGCCAAGCTGATTAACGGCGACAAAGCGGAACTGCGCGTACTAGGTCTGTTTGCTGAAAAACGCGATCCGCAGTTAAAAGACGTTCCGACATTGGGCGAACTGGGTTATTACAATAAATGGTACGGCTCTGCCCGCGCGCTGGTAGCTCCGAAGGGAACTCCGGAAAACATTATCAAATTCTATGAAACCGCTATGAAGAAGACCATGGACGATCCGAAGGTTAAAGAAGCTCATCAGAAAGCCGGCATGGCTACCGATTACAAAGACAGCAAGGCTCTGGGCGCTTTAATTAAGGAACAGATGGATTTCTGCAAGAACGTAGTTACCAAGTTGTATGATAAATAATCGGATTCATGAGGGCTGAAAGAGGTCCGGCAACGGGTCTCTTTCCTCTGTATTACGGTTATCCTTTAAAAACTGAAGCCGGCTGAGGCGGCTGCCTGTGTGACGGCTGCTTCAGGCCGGCTTTATTTCTGGTTGGTTGAGATTATGATCGCGAGGTTGCTTTTATGAAAAGGACCGATCTTTATATCTGTGGCTTCATGTACCTGTTCTGCGCTTTTTTCCAGCATGAGACGCAGAAGTTTCCGGAAGGCGCCCGCCATTATCCCCATTTTGTCATCGGGCTTTTGTTTTTGCTTACCACCATCCGCCTGTACGATATGGTAAAGCAATATTTGAAAGACAGGCATGTGATTAATGATTTGTCGGAAACATTCAAAGGATTCCAGCCCAAACAGTTTTGGACCATGTTTGCGGCTTTCCTGGGGTTCTTTGCTCTGATGTACTTTTTCGGGTTTTATGTGGCGTCCCTCATTTATATTCTGTTCTGCCTGCAATACTTCCATATTCCCAAAAAGTACATGGCGCTTGTGTTGCTGGTCATGCTTGTCCTGACGTATTTCACCTTCAGCTGGTTCCTGAATGTACCGCTGCCCAAAGGTGAGATACTGGGAGAATTCTTGTAAGAGGGGAGGCTGTTACTTATGGATGCAAATACCTTGGGATTGATGGCCGCCGGTTTCTTGCATGTGTTTTCACCCATGAACCTGGGCATGATGATCCTTGGCGTAACGATTGGTATTGTCATCGGCTGTATGCCGGGTCTTTCCGCAGCCATGGGCGTGGCGCTGCTCCTGCCCCTGACCTTCGGCATGAAACCGGAAACCGGCCTGATTATGTTAGGCGCCATTTACTGCGGCGCCATCTTTGGCGGTTCTATATCCGCTATCCTGATTCACACGCCGGGCACGCCGGCTTCGGCTGCCACGGCCATTGACGGCTATCAGCTGACCCTGAAAGGCAAGGCTGGTAAAGCACTGGGTACAGCCTGCACCGCTTCGTTCTTTGGCGGACTGCTCAGCTGTATTTCCCTGTATTTTTTTGCACCGGCGTTAGCCCAGCTGGCCATGAAGTTCGGCAGCCCGGAATATTTCTGGCTGGCGCTGTTCGGCCTTACCATTATTGCGGGTGTGACTTCCGGGTCTATGGTCAAAGGCCTGATGTCCGGCGCGTTCGGCCTGATACTGTCCACCATCGGCATGGACCCCATGGAAGGGGTGGAACGGTATATGTTCGGCATCGACGCTCTGTATAACGGCATCAATGTGACCTGCGCCATGATAGGCCTGTTCTCTATGTCACAGGTGTTCATGCTGATTGAAAAAGCCATTAAGGAGCGGGGCAACGTTATTGATTTTGAAGATTCTGTAATCCTGAAAGCCAAAGAACTGGCCCAGATATTCCCTCATGTGATCCGTTCCTGGATCATCGGGAACATCATCGGTATCCTGCCCGGAGCTGGCGCATCTATCGCCTGCTTCCTGGGGTACGATACCGCCAAGAAGTTTTCCAAACGGAAAGACGAGTTCGGCAAAGGCTCTATTGAAGGCGTGGCGGCTTCGGAAGCGGCCAATAATGCCGTAACCGGCGGATCCCTGATCCCCACGCTGACGTTGGGCATACCCGGTGAATCGGTAACCGCTGTGCTCATGGGCGGTCTGATTATCCAGGGTCTGCAGCCCGGTCCGGAACTGTTTACCAAATATGCGGAGATGACCTACACATTCTTCGCAGGTTTCGTAGTCACGCAGTTCTTCATGTTGATAATCGGTTTGGGGGGCTGCCGTCTGTTCGCGCACATCTCCCGCCTGTCCGACGCCATCCTGATTCCCTGCGTATTCGTATTGTGCGTGGTAGGTTCTTTTGCCATTAACAACAGTTTTGTGGAAGTGGGCATTATGTTCCTGTTCGGCTTTTTCGGCTATCTGATGCGGAAACTGGATCTGAATACAGCGGCGGTGGTACTGGCGCTGATTCTGGGGCCGATAGGGGAACGCGGCCTGCGCCGCAGCCTTACTTTGTCCGGCAATGATATCAGCATCCTTTTCAGTACTCCCATTTGCTGGATATTGATTGCGATGTGCATTCTGTCCTCTTTCTCTCCACTTCTTATGAAAGTGCTGAAGAAACGGGAAAAGGCCGGAGAGGCCAAGTAAATAATTCATAAAAGAACGAGGGTAACTGAGCCTGCTCAGTTACCCTCGCTGTATTTTATTATGTACCTGTTTGCCTGTGACGCAGTCTGAACATATCAATTCCAAAACTGCGTACTCCAGCAAAGTGTTTTTGCGGCTGACAGTTTAATCCCATTCCAGCGTGTCTCCCGGGTCAACAAGAATGACCTGTGTACCGGGAACATTCTTTTCTACGTCGGCCTTATATGCTTCCGGATCCTGGGCGATGACCGGCCAGGTATTGTAGTGGATGGGGATGACTACCGGTGCTTTCAGGAATGCGGCAGCTTTGGCAGCATCGTGGGGATCCATGGTGAAGTTGCCGCCGATTGGCAGCAAAGCATATTTAAAAGGATCCAGATCCTGTAACAGCTGCATATCGCCGAAGAGGGAGGTATCGCCTGCAAAATAGAACTTCACACCGTGGAAATCGATGATGAAACCGCAGGCATGTCCGCCGGCAATACCGCTGCCGTGGAATGCAGGAGTGACGCGTACTTTCCCGAATGGGAATTTGTAAGTTCCGCCAACATGCATGGCATGTGCTTTGCAACCGTTTTCCGAGGCCTGGCCGGCGATTTCTGCCGTGGTGATGATCAGGGCGTCGCACTGTTTGGCCAGTTCATAGGCGCAGCCCAGGTGGTCGCCGTGAGCATGGGAAACAAAAATATAATCTACCTTCAGGTCTTCCATGGAAACGTGGATGGGGTTGCCATCAATAAACGGATCGCAGATAAGCGTCTCGCCGCCGGCTGTAACGGTAAAGCAGGCATGGTGGATAAATTTGAATTCTGCAGACATGATAATTCCTCCTTTTTATTCTTTATGACATCATAATACTATGATTTCGTAATAGTATTATAACATATCCAACGTTATTCTGTCAGATGTTGCGGGAAACATTTCTAATCAGGATAAAACTTTACAGACAGGTGAAATTTGGAATATAATTATATAATATAAGCATAATATCAAAATCAGGGAAACACAGAAAGAGTCAGGAGAAAAAAGCAATGAAAAAAATGACGAAGATGACCTGTGCGGTGGCAGTTGCGTTGTTGCTGCTTCCTGTTCCGGGGCAGGCTGCTCGTACTGCTTCCGCCAACCGGGGAGGGAAACCGGTTGTTACAATCGGGGATCGTCCGGGGGCGATTGTTCCCGGCGCCGATCAAAACAAGAATGATACGAAGCAAAATAAAGCTGCCAAGGGCAGCAATACGGAAATAAAAAATAAAAAGAACAGCGGGACACAGGTATCTCAGGGAAACAAGACGGATACAAAGCGTGGGGTTAAAACGAAACAGACCGCAGCGGCCAAACGGAATCTGAACGCCATTTACATTTTGCCGAAAGGCTATAAAGATATTACCATCAAGGGTAAGGCGGAGGCTACCAAAAAGCAGGCGGCCCAGCTGATTGTGGCAAACAATAAGAATCTGCCCATCGGCTGCAGCGTGGGAGAAATCGTGGACCTGTACTGGGAAGAAGCGGAACGGGAAGGTATCCGTCCGGACATGGCCTTATCCCAGGCTTTGCTGGAGACCGGCTACTTTAATTTCGGTGGTGCCGTGGAACCCTGGCAACATAATTTCTGCGGATTGGGGACTGTTGGTAACGGAGTACAGGGAGCCGCTTTTAAAACAACCCGGGATGGTGTGCGGGCCCATATCCAGCACCTGTTAGCGTATACGAGCCATGACTTACCTAAAACAAAACTGATAGATCCCCGTTATGAAAAAGCGCATAATCTTCGTCTGCAGAATGGGCTTATTACCAAATGGTCCGGCCTGAACTGGACCTGGGCCATGGGCGGCGAATATGCGGAAAAAGTCATCAACACGCATCAGCTGATGCTGCGTTGCCCGGATAAGGAACCGGAAGGAATGTGGACGGACCACAAAAAACAGCAAAAAGAGCTGGAAAAACTGTATGAAAAGAAAATGAAGGAACGCAATAAACTGGAACAATATAAATATGAAAAACCTAAACATGAAAAATATAAAAGTGAAAACCGTAAAAATGAAAAGAATAACAATGAAAAACATAAAAATGAAAAACGCAAAAAGTAAAGAGGCCTGACCATGCATATCGTCTTATACCAGCCGGAGATTCCGGCCAACACCGGCAACGTAGTTCGTCTGTGCGCAGTAACAGGCTGCCATCTGCACCTGATCCGCCCTCTTGGTTTTTCGACGGATGACCGGCAGCTGAAACGGGCAGGGCTGGACTACTGGCATCTGCTTAAGATAGACTATTGGGATGACATTCACGAGTTGTTTGAAGCGTATAAAGTTAATCCTAAATATTTTCTGACCAGCAAGGCCGCGAAAGGTTATACCGAAGTGCACTATGATCCGGACAGCCTGTTGGTCTTCGGCAGGGAAACCTCCGGGTTGCCGGACTGGATCCACGAAAAATTTCCGGAGCAATGCCTGCGCATTCCCATGATTCCGGATCCCAAAGCACGTTGCCTAAACCTGTCCAACGCGGTGGCGGTAGTGACATATGAGGCCTTCCGCCAGCAGCCGGATTTTGGCGGATTAAGCCTGACGCCGACGTTTCATTCCGGCAAACTGAATTCGCAGTATGAATTATAAATAAGCAGCGGATTTCAACAATTCTGCTTTTGATAACAGATGAAGAAACGGATATATCTTGTCTGAACAGTTACAGGAGGCGCCATGATCGTTTTGAAAGAGTTTGAATTCGACGCGGCCCATTACCTTCCCAGCTATAACGGGAAGTGCGAGCACTTGCACGGGCACACTTATAAACTGGTGGTAAAAGTGGACGGGCGTCCGGATATGGAAGGCATGGTACTGGATTTTTCCCTGCTGAAAAAAATCGTGCAGACGAAAGTACTGCGTAAGCTGGATCACAAGCTGCTGAACGATGTACTTCCCAATCCCAGCGCGGAAAACATTGCAATCTGGGTTTGGGATCAGCTGGCCAAACCGTTATATGCGGAAAACCGGCGGCTGTATGAAGTGGAAGTATGGGAAACCCGGACCAGCGGCTGCATATACCGCGGCGAATTTTACGAAGGTGAATTATGTTAAATGAGGCATTAGAAAAAAAGAAACAGTTTTTGAAAGATGTGCAGTCGGAACAGGACAGCCGCAATATCCCGCTGAAACATGTGGGTATCAGCGATTTGCGCTGGCCTCTGGTGCTGCGCGACCGGCAGAAAGGGGAGCAGCATACGGTGGCCACGGTATCCGTGGCGGTGGATTTGCCGAAAGACCTGCGAGGTACTCATATGAGCCGCTTTGTACAGTGCCTGCAGAAGCTGGATATCGTCAATCTTTCCGCACTGGAAGAGGTGCTGGATGATTTGAAAGAAAGCCTGCTGGCAGACAGGGCATTTTTGAAGCTGGACTTTCCTTATTTTATCCAGAAGGAAGCACCGGTAAGCGGACTGAGTTCTGTCATGGATTTGAATTGTGTGTATACGATGGAAAAAGGAACCCGTTTTACTCAAAAGGTCGAAGTGCAGGTGCCTATTCAGACATTGTGTCCCTGTTCCAGGGAAATCAGCGCCTATGGAGCTCATAACCAGCGGGCCGTGGCGTCTTTGGAGATTGAAGCCAGTGAGTTTGTCTGGATTGAGGAACTGGCGGAAATGGCTGATGCGGGTGCCAGTGCTCCAGTGTACGGATTGTTAAAACGCCCTGATGAAAAGTTTGTGACGGAAGAAGCCTATGACAATCCCCGTTTTGTAGAGGACGCAGTGCGGGAGATCGCCCTGCGATTGGAGGCGGATCCACGTATCAGCTGGTATCGGGCGACGGTAAAAAGTTTTGAAAGCATTCACAATCATAATGCGTTTGCCTGCGTGGAAAAAGGGTGGAAATGATGCTGTACGAAGTCAACCAGGACGCACTGCGTTATGAATTGGAGCATTTGGGCGTATACAAGCCCAGCGTGGCCATCATGCTGGGCAAAGGAAAGATAACGCCCCTGAAGGTGCTGCATGTCAGGACGCCGGCGGCCAACATCATCAAGCAGGAAATGCTGGCGGCAGGAGGAGACTGCGCCACGCCGGGAACGACAATTACCTGTGCGGTTCCCCATGTGGATATCCTATTGCTTGGCAATGCGAAACATTATAAAACGCTGGTCTATAAACTGAAGCAGATGCCCTATTTCGGCATACCGGATATCGTAGCAGATTTGGAAACGTATCTTGCAGCCGTTCCCAAATGTACGAAACTGGCAGACGGGCGTTTGCTGCATTACGATTCCGTAAAGGTGATGGGCATCATCAACGTGACGCCGGACTCCTTTTATGCCGGTTCACGCACAAAAAGCGTTGACGCAGTGCTGGAACAGGCGGAACAAATGCTGGTGGAGGGCGCTGTCATATTGGATATCGGTGGAGAATCCACCCGGCCCGGCAGCGATCCGGTTACCCCGGAGGAAGAACGGCATCGGGTGCTGCCTGCGGTGGAGGAAATTAAAAAGAGATTTCCGGAAAGTATTGTGTCTGTAGATACGTATCGCGCTCAATTGGCAAAGGAAGCCTTGGAGTGCGGGGGCGATATCATCAATGATATCAGCGCCATGACGGCAGACGATGTGATGATGGATGTAGTGGCGGAAGCCAAAGCGCCCATTATTTTAATGCATCGCAGAGGCACATCCAAAGATATGCAGCAGCAGTGCGAATATAAGAATGTGGTACAGGAAGTAACGGAATACCTGTTGAACAGGGCTGTGCTTTTGCAGGAGCGGCAGATCGGTCCGGATAAAATCATTCTGGACCCGGGCATCGGCTTTGCCAAAAACGATGAACAGAACCTGAGGCTGATGCAGAATCTGAACGCGCTGACCGTGAACGCCTGGCCGGTGTTGCTGGCGGCGTCACGCAAAACGACAATTGGAAATGTGCTGGGAGTTTCACAGCCTCTTCCTCCGGAAGAACGTCTGGAAGGAACCCTGGCGGTGACTGCTGCCGCTGTTTATGCTGGCGCCAGTCTGGTTCGGGTGCACGACGTTAAGGAAAACGTGCGTCTGATCCGTATGCTGGAAGCGATCCGGAAGGTGTGAAATGGCGATTTATATTGCGTTGGGAAGCAATCTGGGCGATAAAAAAAATAATATGAAAGAAGCCCTGCAACGGTTAGCCAAAAAAGGCGTAACCGTCTGCAAGGTTTCTGATTTTATGGCGACCCGGCCTTATGGCGTAACAGACCAGCCGGATTTTCTGAATGCGGTTGCGGAAATAAAAACAGACTGTTCTCCCACGGAACTTCTCCGGGTTTTATTACAGATTGAACAGGAGATGGGACGGAAACGTATCCGCCGCTGGGGTGAACGGAATATTGATTTGGACCTGTTACTGTATGAAGACCGGATTATTAATTTGCCGGATTTGCAGGTTCCCCATCCGGACATGCAGAATCGGGATTTTGTATTGCGCCCGCTGGTGCAGATTGCACCGGAGGCGGTTCATCCGATCCTGAAGAAGACGATCAGACAATTATGGGAAGAACTGTCTGACAAAGAATAAGAATTCACATATGGACCGGTATAGATTTATGTTTTTACAAAATATCGTATAACTCATGTACTTCCCGCCGTAAGCTTAACTTATGCAATTGTTTGTGTTATAATAATCAAAATCAAATATTCTAAATTATTGTATATAATAAAAATTTTGGGGGAAATCATGCAAAAGATTGAGGCTGAGAACAAACATAAATTCAGCTTGGGGATGTTCCTGGTAGCACTCGGTATAGTATACGGCGATATTGGCACGTCCCCCATGTATGTTATGAAATCCATCGTCGAAGGCAACGGTGGGATTACCAACGTAGATCAGGACTTTATCGTGGGTTCCCTGTCGCTGGTCATCTGGACTATCACTCTGCTGACGACAGTAAAGCATGTGCTGATTGCGCTGCGGGCCGATAACCACGGTGAAGGCGGCATCTTTGCGCTCTACAGTCTGATCCGCAATTGCGGAAAATGGCTGATTATTCCTACTATGATCGGCGGCTGTACCATGCTGGCCGATGGTGTCCTGACTCCTGCGGTTACCGTTACAACGGCCGTAGAAGGGTTGCGGAGTATCGATGCCGTGAATGATTTTCTCGGTAGCGGGCAGCATCTGGTGGTCGTGATTACGCTGGCGATTATCAGTCTTCTGTTTATAATCCAGCGGAGCGGAACCAGTTCTATCGGCAAGATGTTCGGGCCGGTCATGATGGTGTGGTTTCTGTTTCTGGGCGTCACGGGAATCTGGCTGACCCTAGGCGATCTTTCCATCTTGAAGGCCTTAAATCCGGTTTATGCTTTACAAGTCCTGTTCAGTCCTCACAACAAGGCGGGCTTTTTGATTTTGGGCAGCGTGTTTCTGTGCACCACCGGTGCGGAAGCCCTGTATACGGACATGGGGCATGTGGGCCGGAGCAATATCTTCATCAGCTGGCCGTTTGTTAAAATCTGTCTGATTTTAAACTATATGGGACAATGCGTCTGGATCATTCAAAATCAGAATAATCCCATTATACAGGTGATGGAAGATCTCAATCCGTTTTATATGATGCTTCCGGAAGCAATGCGGCCGTTGGCGATTCTGCTGAGTGCGCTGGCCGCAATCATCGCCAGCCAGGCTCTGATCAGCGGAAGCTATACGTTGGTGCGTGAAGCTTCCAGCCTTGACCTTATGCCTCATTTAAACGTGCAGTATCCGTCAGATACGAAAGGGCAGATTTATATCCCTTATGTAAATAATATCCTGTGGTTCTTCTGCGTGCTGGTAGTCCTTTACTTCCAAAGCGGGTCCCGGATGGAAAATGCATACGGTCTGGCCATTACAATCAGTATGCTGATGATGACGGTCCTGTTTTGTGTTTATATCGGCGTGCTTCATAAACACCCGGTGGCTGCGGCGGTATTCGGTGTGATTTTCTTTGCTCTCGAGGGTGTGTTTTTCATATCAAGCCTCGGAAAATTTGTAGTGGGCGGCTATGTCGCGATTATCATTTCCCTTATGGTTCTTTTTATCATGATCGCCTGGTATCGGGGAACAGAAATCGAGCAGGAACAGAATATCTTTCTGAATATGCGGGAGCATTTGGATTCCATTAAAAAACTGCAGAACGATGAGTCCATCCCCTTATGCAGCAACAATGTGGTCTATCTGGTCAAAGGAGACGAAACCGAAGTAATAGACCGGGATATCCTGTATTCGATTCTGGACAAAGATCCGAAACGGGCAGATGCCTATTGGTTTATCAGCGTCAATACGACGAATGATCCCTATCAAAAACAATACGAAGTGGAAACCTTTGGAACAGATTATATCTTTCGTGTGAATCTGTATCTCGGTTATAAGGTAAGGCCCAGTGTCAATATCTATCTCAGACAGGTTGTGCACGATTTGCTTGCGACGGGTGAATTGCCGAAACAGAACAAGCGGCATTCCATCTATGCGCCTTCTGATGTGGGTTCTTTCAAATTCTGTATGATTCGAAAAACGATGCCGCAGGAAGGCGACATTGACGAAGTGGATGATTTGCTGATTCATGCCAAGTACGTGATCCGTCGTATCTGCGGTAACCCGTTCCAGTGGTTCGGGCTTGAAAATTCCAATATGATCATCGAATACGTGCCGTTATTCCTGTTGCCGAGGCAGAAGGAAGACAGATTGGAACGACTCTGATTTCAGGAGAATCTTCCAATAACTGAACAGAGTCTTTAATACAGTATCGTTTAATATAAAAAGGCGGTTACACCTTTTCCGGTGTAACCGCCTTTTTATATTGTTTTAACATATTATTTCGCTGCGTTTGCCTTGATGCATTCGTTGATGTCTTTGATCAGGGCGGGTACATCCAGTCCGTGAGCACCGGCGCCTTCACCGATGGTTTCGAACTGTGCAGCCATACAGCCGATGCAGCCTAGACCGTAATCGGCAAATACCTGCATGATCTCCGGATGTGCCTGAACGGCTTCGATAATATTGGTGTCTGCCGTAATTACATCAGCAGCATTTTTAACGTCTTTTACTTCCATGTTATTCACCTCGTAGAAATTTTATTGCATTGCTATTATAGCATTGTTGTAAAAAAAGGAAAAGACAGGAAATAAAAATTCGCCTCGTTGTAAAATGAAGTTGCAATAACTTAAAAAGAAAGTCCATAGCGATGGATTCGTAGTAGAATTTAGTTGCTACACAAAATTCTCGAAAGGATCATCACTATGGACAATCCCAATTGTAATA
>Ga0256405_10002704_pt1 | contig 39265 bp, 35 predicted proteins | sample RumenRJG_02DNA_FD_189096 | JGI IMG/M metagenome (GOLD analysis project Ga0256405, IMG submission 189096) | Bovine rumen microbial communities from Lethbridge, Alberta, Canada - RJG_02 | ecosystem: Host-associated > Mammals > Digestive system > Stomach > Rumen | place: Canada: Alberta... | reverse complement strand
AAAATTTACAATAGTTTATAATGTACGTCCTACACTTATTTAGAGGTATAATAATACAGGGTAGATTTTAAAAATTATAGACAATATTCCTCTAATTTTATTTAAAAATTTTTATTTTATGCTAGGAAAAAAGTATATTTTACCCTCATCGCTTCTCCAACGTAAATAACCAATCTTGATAGTATCATTTATATCAAAAACCCTTACAAGAGCCCAATTACCTTTTAATTTTATTAAATTAATTTTAAAAGGTCTTACTATTTTTCCTAAAACTTTTGAATTATTATCTGCATCAGTTCTTAGCTCTTTGATTGAATCAGGAATATTTCCGACAGTATATAGTCCGTACTTTCTACCGTACAGATTATAAAAATTACGCCAAGTTAAAAAACGAATATCCTCTGATTTTATCCAGCCCGTTTTTTTATTATCCTTGTCAAATAAAACTTTGAGCCAATCATCAGTAAAATCTATTACTTCAATAAATCCAAGTTCTTTTTCTTTTACAAAGACACTAAAAAATGTATTTTCACTTCCTTTTGAAGATTTAAAATTTTCAAAATTCCAATCTGCTTCAAAAACGATATCCGATTTTAAATCAGGTTTTGCATAAATTACAACATGTTTGGGTACTTGATACATACCTAATGCAACCGCATCTATAGGGTTTAAAGCATTTGGTAAAATATCTGCTCTTGCACTTATTTGCATAGATAAAACAATAAATATAAATAAAACCAGCAGTTTTTTCATATTTTAACTACTCCCTAAATGAGATTTCGCTATATGTTTTTTGCAAACCTAATTTTATTGAATTCATTTGATTTTGTATTGCATCTTCAGTTAATGTGGCATTTTCATCCTGCAATTTTACTCTAAAAGCAACACTCTTAAAGCCGGATTGAATATTTTCTCCCTGATATACATCAAATATTTCACTACCTTTAAATAAATTTCCCTTTGCTGATTTTTTAATTACAAGCTGAATATCAGAAGCAGTAACATTATCCGGAATTATAAAAGCAATATCTCTTTGTACTTCAGGATATTGAGGAAGATGTTTAAATGTTGCAGTTGTTTCATGAACACAAGAAATAATATCATCCAAATTCATTTCAAATAAATATGCATCTTTATTTAACTTCATCTTATCTTTTAATAACGGATGAATTTGTCCGAAATATCCTATTTGTTTTGGTTGTTTACCAAGCATTACCAATTTTGCAGTCTTATAAGGATGCATATAATTTATATCATTACATTCATTAATTTTTATTCTATTTTCAAGATTTAATTCTTTTAATAATTTTTCAATTAAGCCCTTAACAGTAAAGAAATCTGTTTTTTGTACATGCTCCCATTTAGAATTTTCAACATCACCGGATATTACACCTGCCAATGTTTTAACTTCAGAAACACCTGAATCTTTTATTGTTGTTTCTCTATCTTTAATATAAACTCTGCCGATTTCATAAGCCCAATAATCTTTTTGTCCGTTATCAGAGTTGAATTTTAAACAGTTCAAAACATTTGCCGCAAGTGTTTGTCTTAACATAGAATAATCCTCACTTACAACATTTGCAACATATACAGCTTTACTCTCATCAAAAGACATCATATATTTATCTAATAAAGATTTACCAATCAAAGATGATGTCATAATTTCATTTAAGCCGGATGAACGCATAATATCATGAACTTTTGAAACTGTTTTTTCACTAATTGTGATTACAGGAATTTCATTTTTAGGCGGAATAGTAGGTGGAATCATATCATAACCGTTTATTCTCGAAATTTCTTCAATCAAGTCAATTTCTCTATAAACATCGTCTGCTCTGAATGACGGTATATCAATTCTAGCAGCAATTTCATTTTTGCCCAAAATTGTAAATCCCAATTTTTCCAATATAGAAAGCGCTCTATCAGAAGGAATTTCTATTCCTAAAACACGTTTTATTTCAGAAAATCTAAGTGTAATAGGAGGAACTTTTCTTTCATCATTTCCTGTTTTTACCATACCGTCGATTTTAGCATCAGCATATTCGCATAAAAGCTGTACAGCACGCATTAAAGCTTGTTTAACAGCACCTATATCAATACCTCTTTCATATCTTGCACTTGCTTCAGAACGGTATCCGACACTTCTTGCACTGCGTCTGTTAGCAGCAGGAACAAAATATGCTGCTTCTAAGGCAATACGTGTTGTATTATCATCAATTTCTGAATTTAAACCGCCAAAAACACCGCCTAAACAAACCGGCTTTTCTTTTGTTGCAATAACAACACTCTCATGAGTTAATTCTCTTTCTATTTCATCGAGAGTAACAAGTTTTTCACCTTCATTTGCACGTCTTACACAAAGGTAGTTATTCAATTTATCTCTGTCAAAAGCATGCAAAGGAGTTCCATATTCCATTAAAACGTAGTTTGTAATATCAACAACATTATTTATAGAACGAATACCTGATGAAATAAGCCGTTTTTGCATCCAATCAGGTGATTTTTTAATTTTTACCCCGCTTAAAAGCCCTACAGAGTAATATTTACAAACATCTTCGTCTTTTATTTCTACTTCAAATCCATCTGTTCCATATTCAAATGTAGATTGCAAAGGAGAATATTTTAACGGTTTATCAAAGATTGCACAAAGTTCTCTTGCAACACCAAGAATTGACATTTCATCCCCTCTGTTTGCTGTAGGAGCAACATTTAAGATAGTATCATTTTCTAAACCCAAAACATCTTCTACATTTTTACCAAGTTCGATTTCTCCGTCAACAATACGGTTTAAAATCAATATACCGTCTTCTTCCTGATAATTTCTGTCAGATAGTCCAAGTTCATCAGAAGAACATAGCATACCTTGCGATTCAACACCTCTTATTACAGCCGGTTTCAATTCAAATTGTTCGCCTGTTTTTCTGTCTAAAACTTTTGAACCAACAGAAGCATAAGGAATTATTTGTCCTTCCTGAATATTTTGAGCACCACAAACAACTGTTTTTACTTCATTACCCAAGTTTACATCTACAAGATGTAATTTATCAGCATTTGGATGTACATTTATTTTTTCTATTTTCGCTGTTCTTATATTTGTAAATTGCGGAGTTAAATATTCTATTGATTCAACTTCCAATCCGCTCATTGTCAATCCGTAAGCAATTTGTTTTTCATCAATTCCTTCTAAATCAACAAATTCTTTTAACCAATTAAGCGATACCTGCATTTTTCACATTCTCCTTGATTTCATTTAACTTTTCTATACTATCACTTTCAATATAAATTCTCAACAATGGTTCCGTTCCGCTTGGACGTACTAAAATCCAGCTTCCGTCATCAAAATATAATTTTATTCCATCAAGTTTATTTATACGTTTTACTTGCAAACTTCCAAGTGATTTTAAGTTTTCAGCAAGGTTTATTTTTTCATTAACCTGATTTCTATCTTCTAACTTTACATCTATTCTATCATTAACAAAATTTTTACCTGCAAATTTATGTAAATCTTCTTCTAATTCAACAAGAGATTTTTTTTCATAAGCAAGAGCTTCTAAAATAAGCAGATTTGCTAAAATACCATCCTTTTCAGGTATATGTCCTTGAATAGAAAGACCGCCCGAATCTTCTCCTGCAATAACGGGATTATATTTTCTCATTGCTTCTCCGACATGTTTAAAGCCGACAGCAGTTTCAATTAACTCTACTCCCGTTTTTTCAGCAACTATATCGAGCAAATTGCTTGCACCAACAGTCTTAACCAAAGAACCATTTAACCCCTTATTTTTAGTTAAGTGCAAAAGTAAAATTGCAATAATTTCATTAGGTGAAACATAATTACCTTTTTCATCAATTACACCAAACCTATCACCATCTCCGTCATTTGCAAATGCTATCATATTGTATCCGTTTTTTACGGTTTCAATTGCCTGCTTCATATATTGCGGTTTTGGTTCAGGCATTTCTCCGCCAAAATTTGTATCATGATTTGTTCTTATAGATTTAAATTTTATACCGTTATCTTTTAAAATTTTATCAAAATAGCCGATTGTAGCAGAATATAAACCGTCATATAAAAACTCTTTACCTGCCGTTTTTATTTTGTCAAAATCAATAATTTCATTTATATGTTTAGAATAATCAATCAAAAAGTCATAATATTCGAATGTTCCGTTAAAACTGTCATCAATAGTTTTTCCTAAATTACCTACAATTTCATCGGTTATATCTGATGTTGCAGGCCCTGCATAATCTGGTATGAATTTTATACCAAGATATTCAGGCGGATTATGACTTGCCGTAAACATAATCGCACAAGCATTTAAAAGTTTTGCATTATACGCTAAAACAGGAGTAGGTACTATTTTATAACTGTAATATACCGTAAATCCCTTTTGTACTAAAATATCAGCACACAATTTTGAAAATACATCCGCCATATTTCTGGGATCATAGCCGATTATAATTTTTTTGTGCAAACCAAAATTATCAAATACGTATTTTGCTATAGCATTTGTAACAAGAGTAACATTTTCTTTATTGAAATCTTTTCCGACAACGGCTCTCCATCCGTCAGTACCAAATTTTATTCCTGTCATTTTATATCCTTTAAAATTAATTTTATAATTAATCCTGATTAGATTTATTATCTTCAGTTTTTTCAACTTCTGATTCTATCGCATCTTTTAATTCATCAGCTTCTTTTTTTATCGCATTTTTTGCTTTTTTAAATTCATAAGTTGCACGTCCTAAAGAACGGGCAAGTTCAGGTATCCTTTTGCTTCCGAATAAAAGCAATATTACGACAAGTATAAGCGTTATTTCAGTAATTCCTAATGACATTGTCTTATCCTTTCAACTCTTTTAAAATAATTTTTAAAATTATTATTCAACAAGTTCATCCAAAAATGTCGGTAAAGCAAATCTTGCAAGATGATAATCTTTATTATAAATCTTACATTGTTTTGTTATCTCTGCACATCTTTCTTCGTCAATATATGAAAGCGGTTCAACATTTTCTGAACAGAATGCCCATGCCCAATATCCACCAGGATATGTAGGAATTGGAGAAGTATAAGAACTTACAATAGGAAATACTTTTTTAAGCATTCCATACATACTTTTAATATCTTCTTCAAAAGCAACAGGTGATTCTGATTGAGCAACCATAATACCATCCGGCTTTAAAGCTTCTTTTACATTTGTATAGAATTTTTCAGTAAACAAGCCAACTCCAGGTCCTAATGGATCTGTAGAATCAATCAATATTACATCAAATTGTTGTTTTTTATCTTCAATATATTTTATTGCATCTTCAACTCTAATTTCTACTTTCGGATCATCAAGTTTACAAGAAATTGTAGGAAGATATTCTTTTGATACATCAATAACCATCTTATCTATTTCACATAAAACAACATGTTCAACAGTTTTGTGTTTTAAAACTTCTCTGACAGTTCCGCCATCACCACCACCGATTACAAGAACATCTTTTGGACATTTATGATTAATCATTGGGATATGAGCTATCATTTCATGATAAAAATATTCATCACCCTCTGTAGCCATCATTAAATCATCAAGTGTAAGTATTCTGCCTAATTTTGAATCAGATTCCAATACTTCGACTTTTTGATATTTTGATTGTTCTGAAAATAAAACTTTTTTAAGTTTTATAGCTATTCCAAAACCTGACGGTGTTATTTCCTTGTAATACAATTGTTCTTCATCATTTGTTACTGCTGTCATTTTTTCTCCTTATAAATCATCAAGTATCGTTTCTTCTTTAAATTTTTCTTGTGCATAGTCCAAATTAAACAATTTGCAAGTTTTAACAATATTATTATATCTATTTATATCAATATCTTGTAACGGAGCAGTATCATTTGAGCAAAATGCCCATACCCAACGGCTTCCCGGATATGTAGGAACAGGTGAAGTATAAGTTTTAACTATACTAAACACATCCATTAAAATTTGATATAAATGTCTGCTTTTTTCTTCTTTAGATACAGGAGATTCTGACTGTACAACAAGTATACCTCCTGTTTTTAAGTTCTTTTTAATATTCAAATAAAATTCTTTTGTATATAGACCAACACCAGGTCCTAAAGGATCAGGAGATGTAATCATTATAACATCAAAGTCATTTTCTTTATTTTTCACATATTCAATTGCATCTGTTATTTCAATTTTTACTTTTTTATCATCAAGGCATCCCGCAACAGATGGCAAATATTTTTTAGAAGTTTCAATAACCATTTCATCAATATCTACAATAACGACTTTTTCAACAGTATCGTATTTCAAAACTTCTTTTGCAATAGTACCTGTACCACCACCGATTACTAAAACAGCTTTTGGCATTTTATTACTAAGCATAGGAACATGTGTAATCATTTCACTATAATTATAATAATCGCCCTCATTTACAAACATCAAATCGTTCAGAGTAAGTATTTTTCCAAGTGATGACTCTGATTGTAAAACCTCTATTTTTTGATATTTAGATTGAGCAGAGAACAAAACATCTTTAATTTTTATGGCAATACCAAATCCGGATGGTGTTTTTTCTCTGTAATATTTTTGTTCCATAATAATACCTGATAGATGATATTTTACAACCGTAAAACGATTTTCGCAAGTATTTATAAGATATTTAATATTATCTTGTGATAATAGCCATACATTAAAAAAGTATAAAATGGAAAGTATGGATTACTTCGGTACTTCGTGCTTCGTATTTGTACATGTCAAGCAATTAGTTACATATTTTGATTTTTAATTCTAAACCTTTATTCACATTTATATTAATCTTTTGGTCTATATAAAAATAGTAAAACTTACATCTAAGGATTGATGTCGTTTTTTTTGAAAAGCTATACACTAAGAATGTCAAAAGAGAAAAATGTGTGTAAAGGGGTGGAATTTTGAAACGTATATTAACATTATTCATGTTTCTGGCTATAACAACTTTATCTGCAAATGCAGCAAATGAAAATAATGTTTTAAACTCTATACAAATTGATTCATTAAAAGATACATACAATATAACTTTAAATACAACATCTAAAGTTGATATTAAAAGGACCGTACAATCTTCAAACAATATTATTTTAAATCTTAAAAATGTTAAACCTGCAAAAACTATTAATACAATATACAAAAATGCAGCAGAAGTAGACAGCGTAACTGTTGAGCCGGTAGGTAACGGTTTAAATATATTAATAAAAGCAAATAATGTTTCTAATGCTGCTATTACATCAGAAACAGAAGAAGATACTCTTGAAGTTCAAAACAGCAAATCTGTTTTAATTCCTTCTCAAAAATCAACAAAAAATAAACAAAAGGATAACAGTAATTCAATACATTTATCAGCACCTATAAATGCCTACATGCCCGTTTATCACGAAGAAAATATAATTGATGAAGAAGATATCGAAACACCTTCATTGGCATTGGGTTTACTTGCAAAAATTAAAAATATATTAAGTCAAGGTAACATTTCAGATATTATAACAACCGGATTAATAACTATAATATTATTCTGTGGAGTTAAATTATTCAAAAAAGAAGAACCTGAAACGGCAATCGGACTTACTCAAAGCTTAAAAGACAGAGAAATGAGTTTGTACAAAGATATTTCAATGAGAAACGAATTTAGAGGACCTATGTCTTTAGAAAATTCTGTACCATCATTGTTAAATAATCAGCCGGAAAGTACACCGATTGCCAAAAGGTCAGCTTTACAAAACAATATAAAGCCAAATGTAAACATAAATACAGGATATGGTTTGAAAGCATACAGAGATGGTTTAAAAAATCCATATATGACTTCTGATATTTTAACAAAATCTATTGAAAAACCTGCACCTGTGCAATCTCCAATCAAATCAAGAACAATTCCTACTATGAATTCAAGAGTTCAAAGTTTAAAACAACCTGTAGTAAACACTCAACAAACAACAGCTTCTAACATAGACAGCATGAAATTTTTACAATCAATGACTCAAATATACGAAAAAAATGGTCGTGCTGATTTAGCAAAGGGCTTAAAAGCAGGCATGTTAAAAGCAAAAGCTAATGTATAAAATTTTTTAAAAGTAATAAAGATTAATAATTAAACATTAACACAGAAACACAATACTGACCGATTATTCGGTCTTTTTTTTGCACACTTTAAATACTTAAATTAATGTATTTAAATTTTTTAAAACATGTTTTATAATATTTACTAAAGTACATGTTTGTATTAAATTAAAAACATATAATGACAGATAGTTACAATAGCTTTAATAATTCAAGTTCATTGAGAAATTCTCCGGCAATTAAAGAAAGGGTTTCTCTTATTTCTGTTCTTATGTATCAACAATTTTGTGAGTACCAGCACTCTAATGAGAATACAAGTGAAATTTTTGCTCATATTGTTGAATCATCAAAAGATTTTATTGAAATTATAAAACAATCTTTTGCGGCTCGTTCTGTTGCAACAGAAAATATCTGGGTTAAGATTGATCCCAAAGTACCTGCTGTTACTGTTAACATTTTATGGAATACATACAGCTTTACAATGAGATGTAATTTTAAGCCGCAAGCATATTCAGGAGAAAATAAATCATCATTTATTTCCGGTAGAATAATGGCAATTAAAGGTGATTATTCAAAACTTATTAGCGGAGCAAAAAATTCTGATGAAGAAATGGCTATTTTGCTTGAAAATGAAATTGCCTCCATTTATGTTCCTGAAAATAAAATGCAAAACGTTATTTTAAAAGCAAAACATCGTGCAAATAAAGAGTTTCAACTTACACAATTAGATGCAGGCAGGGAATTTATGCTTTTAGTATCCGAATCTGTATGCGGTTCTCCTATGTACCACGAAGAAGGCAGTAGAAAAAGCTTTAATATCTAATAATTAGACTTATTATTTTATAATTCCAAATCCTAAAAGAAATGTACAAATGAAGAAAACTGCTGATACAATAGCTGTAACTTTGTTCAAACCTTTTTCTGCACTCTTTTGAGAAGAAAACAATTGTGAAGCTCCGCCTATTGCCGCAATACCATCTCCTTTAGGTGAATGAAGCAATATTAATACAATTAAAAGTAAAGCTGATAATATTTGAATAGTCCATATTATATAAAGTAACATTATTTTTCCTCTTTATTTGCAATAAAAAATGATTTTAAATCTCCGGTATACAACTGCTTATATTGATATAATCTTGCAGGACGTTTAGATGATGCTTTTGTAAATTCATCAAGTTCAATAAGTCCCTCTGTACCTAAAACTTTTTTTCTAAAATTACGCTTATCAAGTTGTTTACCCATTATAATCTCATAAACTTTTTGCATTTCAGTTAAAGTAAACTTCTCTTTCAACAATTGATATGCAACAGGGCAAGTTCTTAATGATAATCTTGTTCTTGTTCTTGCGTAGTCTACAATCTCTTTATGGTCAAATGCTAAAGACGGCAAATCGTCAATCGGATACCAAGATACGTTATCTGATTCCATAACCTTAACATCTTGATACCTTACAAGTGCAAAATATACACATGTAATAACACGAGAATCAGGGTGTCTTAACGGATCACCAAATGTATAAAGCTGCTCTAAATATACATTATCAACATTTGTTTTTTCCTTAAGAATACGAACTGCAGCTTGTTCAAGAGTTTCTGACATACGTACATATCCGCCGGGTATCGCCCATTTGTCTATAAACGGCTCTTTTAAACGCTTAATTAATAAAACTTGAAGCGCATTATTTTTTATAGTCAAAATAACCGTATCTACTGTTATTTCATGGGTTTTAGTTTCATTAAACATTCAATCCTCGTATCTGCAAATATAATAAAACAAACATTTTTAAAAGTAACGTTAAATTTTGTAAATAGCTTGTAATATCATCATTATTCTAACATAAACTATTGTACATTATTCATTGAATAGTATAAAGATAAAAGGTTTGCTTTTTTAAATATCGCTTTCGCCAAGCCGTTTTTTAATTCATCATCCTCAAAAACAGGAATAATTATTTTTTCACCCTTATCATTTATACATACATAGTGAGAACCATTTTTGCAAGGTATTTTCCAACCGTTACCTTTTAACATTTTGCATAAAATTTTTCCGGTTAAATTTTTCATAACTCTATTGTTATAACCTCTCCGTCAGTTTGTTTGTTATATGAAAACCAAGCATTTATAGCTTCTTTAATATTCATTTTTAATTCATCCAATGTTTCACCTTGTGAAAAACATCCATCTAAAGCAGGCACTTCTGCCCAATAACCATTTGCGTCTTTGTGTAATGCAATTTCAATCTTCATGTTTTATTCCTAAATACTATAGAATTATAGAATATAAAAGTTTATTTTTCAATCTTTAATTTATATAAACTCTGATAGAACTATATTACTTAATAAAAACCCCTTCTCCGTTAAACAGTAACCATTTTTTGTCTGTTTCAAATATTCGGTATTTAAATATTTTTTTAGTATATCATTGTATTTGTTTTCAAAATCAATATTGAATTTTTTATTTATATATTCAACATCTATACCGTTTGACAACCTAAAACCTAAAAATATTTCTTCTTCCAATTTTTCTTTTTCACTTACAACATGCTCTATTTCATGTTCACATGGGGTTTCAATATATTTATGTATATTGGATGTATTTGAATACCTTACACCATTTTGATAACCGTGAGCAGAACATCCAAAACCATAATATTCCTTATTTTGCCAATAAATAGTATTATGTCTTGCTTGAAAAGATGATTTTGCATAATTACTTATTTCATAATGTTCAAAATCATCTAAAATTTTTGCAGTATATTCATGCATCTCAGCTTGCAAATCACTATCAGGAAGATTTTCGGGCGTTTTTTTATAGAATAAAGTGTTTGGTTCTAACTGTAATCCATAAAGTGAAACATGTTGTATATCAAGATTTTTAACTTTTTCCAAATCTGAAATAAAATCTTCAACAGTTTGAGAAGGCAATCCATATATTAAATCTACGGAAATATTTTTAAAACCGGCATTTTGAGCATACCTTATTGTATCAAGTGCCATTTCAGGTGTATGTTTTCGTCCAATCAGCTTTAAAATATTTTCATTAAATGTCTGTATACCTATACTTAAGCGATTTATACCTATTTCATATAATGATTTCAAATAATCAAAATCAACTGTTTCAGGATTAACTTCAAATGTAACTTCATTACAATCACTCAAATCAAACAATTTATATATTTTATTAACAAGTTCGACAGGTAAAATAGATGGAGTACCACCGCCAAAATAAATAGTATCCTGTATATTATTCTGATAACGGAATTTTATTTCTTTTATAAGTGCGTTTAAATATTCATCAACAAGTTTTAAATTTACAGTTGATGTAAAAGCACAATAATGACATTTACTCTTACAAAACGGTATATGTATATATGTATTTTTAGGAGTTTGCATTCAATTCGGCATTGATTTCAACTGCCGCCTCATAAGCTGAATTTTTATCTGAAAGCTTATCCTTTACGCCCTGTAATCCTTCAATCTGTTCACTTCTTACTTTTTCATCATATAAAAGTTTCTCTATATTATATGCAATATAATCCGGTTTTGCCTTAAGTTCTAATATTTCCGGTACAATATCTTTTCCCGTAATTATATTTGGTAAGCTTACTTTTTTAATACTTCTTACAAGTAAGTATACTAAATAGAATAAAATCGGACCTCTATATGATATTATCATTGGAGTTTTATAAAAAGAAGCTTCCAATGCAACTGTACCGGATGCAAGCATAAGTGCATCCGAACAGCTTAAAAGTGAATAATTTTCATTTTTTATAACTTTAAAATTAGCATCTTTAAAATATTTTTCATAAGTTTCATCAGATATACTTGGTGCTTGTGAAAATACAATTTGTAAATCAGGATGAAGCTTTTGCAATAATTTTGAAGATTGAATAAATAAATCCATCAAATAATGCAATTCAAACTTTCTTGAACCCGGAAAAACTGCTACAAGTTTTTTATTCAAATCCAATCCGTATTGTTCAAAAAATGCTTGTTTGTCAGCAGGTGCAGGCATTTTATTTATAAGCGGATGTCCACAGAACTTTGTTTTTATTCCATGTGATTTATACAAATCTTCTTCAAATGGAAATATACATAAAACTTCATCAATATATTTTTTTATAGTATTTATTCTCCACTTACGGCTTGCCCATATTTGAGGAGGAATATAATAATTTGTTTTAATACCTGCTTTATGCAAGTATTTTGCCATTTTTAAATTAAAAGCACCATAATCAACAAGTAAAACCAAATCCGGCTTATACGTTTCTTTCAGGTATGTCAACAAATTTTTACCTAATTTATAATGATTCCATATAATTTTTGGACTTAAACCCATTGCACTCATTTTAGAATGGTCAGAAAAAAGTTTTACACCTAAATCTTTTAAATTTTGACCGCCAACAGCTTCAATTTCAATATCCGAATTAAGTTCTCTTAGTTGTTTAACAACATTTGCAGCATGCATATCTCCTGAATATTCACCTGTTATAATAAATATTCGTTTACTCATTTTTTAAACCGCCATTACAACTATATTGTTTTTATCAGCAAAATTTATAACTTTTTCTTGATCAACAATTATTGTTTCATTTGCTTCAACCGCAATCAAAGATAGATGATTTTTTTTCATTATTTTGAGTGTTTGTAACCCGATAGCCGGAATATCAAATCTTTTATCCTGATTTGGTTTAGCTACTTTTACAACACATCCGCCATTTTTTGCAATTTTTCCGCCACGTTCGATACATTTATCAGTACCTTCTATCGCTTCAACTGCCATAACCATTTTATCTTTTATAACAACAGATTGTCCAATATCTAACTTACCCATTTCTTTTGCCATTTGATAACCGTATTGAACATCATTTATCTGTTCATCCGTTGGTTTCAAATTACCCAAAACTCCTGCGGGTATCATTAAATTTTTAATAAACAGCGTTTGATCCAAAACTGTTATATTAATTTTTTCAAGTTCTGCAACTAATAATTGCATAACTTTATCGTCATTAAGCCGTTTAACTGATTTTATCAATTCAAGAGCCATAGAATCAAATTTAGGTCGTCTTAAAATAAGTCCTTTATGAACTTTTCCCAAAAATGTAAGTTGATGAACATCTTCATCAGCCAAAGTTTTCTTTATTTTTAACAATTCTCCCGGTGCCATAGAATAAACTTTAGAACATACCTTTTTTAAATCTTTGTAATTGTCATTTGAAAGTGAAATACATATAACTTCCAAACCGTTTTTTACTGCCTGTTCTGCCATTCTAACGGGCAATTGACCATCGCCTGCAATCAATGCTTGCTTTTGTTCTAATGTAATAGACATTTCAATTCCTCATACTCTTATGTAAAAATTATAGCACAAATAATATTTTTTATGTTAGAATTTTTTTATGAAGTTAATAGGTGAAAATTTACATATCATTTCAAAAAGTGTTTCAGAAGCTCTAAAAAATAGAGATGAAGTTTTTGTAAAAGATATTATAAAAAAACAAAACAATCTTGTAGAATATATAGATTTGAATATTGGCCCTGCAAAAGCAGGTTTTGAAAATTTATTTCCTTGGCTAATAAAACTTGTAAAAGAAAATTCTAATTTAAAACTTTCACTTGATACTACTAATGCTAATGAAATGAAAAAGGGGTTAGAAGCTGCAAGTATAACAAAAAATGTTCTTATCAACAGTGCAAGTGATGATGTTGAACGGCTTGAAAGTATGAGCGATTTAGCCGCAGAATATGAAACAGATTTAATAGCCCTTACACTCAATAATAAAAAAGGTATTCCATCAACTGCTGATGACAGATTTGAACTTGCACTTGATATGTATGAAACTTTTATGGAAAAGGGTATAACAAATGAACGTATATATTTTGACCCTTTAGTTTTACCTATAAAGGCGGCTCAAAACCAAGCTGTTGAAACATTGAATGCAATTAAAATTTTAAAAGAAAGTTTTGAACCGGTTTGTAATACGGTTATTGGCTTATCAAATATTTCTAATGGTTCTGCAAAAGAAGTACGACCGCTTTTGAATAAAGTATATTTAGCATTTGCTTTTGGTGCAGGTTTGGATGCAGTTATATTAAATGCTTTTGATGAAGAACTTCTTCGAGTTGTTAAAATGCTTGAAACAAATACACCCGTATGTGAATCAGATAAATTACTTTTGGATTTAACAACAGTTATAAGTGATTTCACAGACTTAAGTGATATAAAATATAATATAAATGACAAAAAATCATCTGATATATATAAAGCAGCAGAAGTATTATTAAACAAAAAAATATATTCTGATAGCTTTACACAAGTTTAAATATTTGATTGATTAATTAAAATTTGTTAAAATTTACTTCTAAGGGGGATTTTACCGATATGAAGAAATTTATAACAGGATTACTTTGTGTTTTATCATTAATATCTATAAATAATGCAGAAGCCGCAATGACAAAAGAAGCCAATCAGTTGTATTATCAAGCTTGCAGGTATGAAAATCAAAACAACTATGAAGCAGCTATAAATTCAATAAAAGAAGCCCTTGAAAAAAACGGCGATGAGGCAATTTTATATGTAAAATTAGCCGGTTTATATGCTGACATTTGTGATTATGAAAATGCATTGGGAGCATATAAAGCTGCTATAAAATTAAGACCTGATGATGCATTTATTTATATAAGCATAGGTAATATTTTACAAACAACAGGAGATTTGGAGAATGCATACAATTCTTATATGCAGGCAATGGAAATATTTCCTGAGTACAAATATAATTATTTAAATATAGCGAATGTTTTATTGGCACAAAACAAATTTGCACAAGCTATTGATTATTATAACTTATTTTTGAACGTATATCCTAATCAGGATGAAGCACGAGCAAACCTTGCAAATGCATATTTATACAGCGGTAAATATGCTCTTGCCGTTTCAGCTTTTGAAACAGCTTATACAGCAAATCCTACTAATTTTAAATATTATGCAAATTACGGATATGCTCTTTTTCAAGAACAAAAATATGCTAATGCAGCAAGTATGTTTGAAAAAGAACTTGCAGAAAATCCTGACAATTTAAAAGCAAGAACAGATTTAGCCATATCGTATCATAAAATAGGAAAATACGAGCTTTCAAAAGAACAATTTTTAAGAATATTTGCAATAAAGCCGGACTTTACAGAACTCAGAACATATTATGCAAGTCTTTTAACTGACATGAAACTGTATGATGCAGCAATTGCAGAATACAATACTTATATAAAAAGTTTTCCTAATGATGCCTCTGCATATAAAAATCTTGCTTACGTATATAAATGTCAGGGCAAAGATGATTTAGCAATACAAAACCTTTTGACATCTTTATCTAAAGATGATACCGATTTAGAAGTAAAGAAAGAACTTGCTTTTCAATACCATAAAAAGAACGATTATAAAACTGCTTTAAAGTATTATGATGAAATTTTAAAATCAGAACCGAAGAATAATGAAATTTTAGCTAATAAAGCACTTGCCCTTCATGCATTAAAAAGTTATGAAAGTGCCATTGCAATATATACAAATCTGCTAAAAGAAAAATCAAATTCAAGATTAAGTAAAAATCTTGTATCTGCCTTAGTATCAAAAGGTGATGAATTACTGGAAAAAGATAAATTTAATGAAGCAATACCTTATTTCAAAAGAGCTTCAGAAATGGATAACAATCAAAGTTATGCATTTTATGGTTTGGCAAAATGCTACGAATGTTTAAAAGACAATGATAATGCCAGAGAAAATTATGAAAAAGCCCTAGAAATTGATTCTGAAAATAAATTATATAAATCAGACTATGAGAAATTTTCAGAAACAGTTTTAGCAAAAGTTTCTCCAAAATTAGAAGAAAATTTAAAATCACAAAATAAAAATAAAAACGAAAACCAAGACGAAAACGAAAATCAAAAAACTGATACATTAAAATCTTTAAAACCGGTTCAAGTGTCAGATTTTCCTCAAACTCCTGAACAAATGAAAACATCTGAAACAACTACAAATATAGAAAAATCTTTTAATAAAACAGAAGAAGCTGCTAAAAAAATAGAAAATACAGAAGTTGCGGAAAAAGCAGAAAATATTGATGCTGATACCCTTATAAAAGAGGGGGATAATCTTTATAAATCAGGTAAAAATACAGAAGCAATAGAAAAATATATAGAGGCATTAAAAGTTAATCCTAATGATTTTGTAACAGCATTTAAAACAGGTAATTTATATAAACTCGATAACAATTCTGAAAAAGCAATTATATATTATAAAAAAGCAACAGATGCCAACAAAAATTATACAGATGCCTGGTTTAATATGGGATTAGTTTACGCATCCTTAAATGATTATAAAAACAGTAAAGAATGTTTTAACAAAGTTATATCATTAAAGCCGGATTATGCTTATTCTTATTATGCATTAGCACTTTCATACGAAAACGAAAAAAATTACAAAAAAGCCATAGAGAATTATCAAAAGTATTATAATTTAGAAAATGATGATTTAACTAAAAAAGCTGTTGTCAAAAAGATAAATGAACTTCAATCAAAACAATTGAGTAATAAAAAATGAAAATAAAAAAAATTATAATATTTCTTATCTTTATATCATTTTTAACATCCGGCTATATATTTGAACCAAAATTTAAAGCAGGAATAATATTCAACAGAGAGCCATTTAATAAGGCAACCATTGATAATTACGATGTAGAGTTTTATCCTCATGAAAGAATATATTGGCTTTTAATGAGTAAAAAACCGTTGAAAGCAAAATTCATAAAATTACAAATATTAAGTTCAAACAACAAATCGGGTTTCACAACATTTGAAGGAGTAGCGTATACACACATATATCGTTTGAATAGTGATAGCCCTTATTATTTTACTGACTATTTTGTAATGCAAAATAAAGGACATTACTATGTACAAATTTTTGATTTAAATGACATGCAGCGTCCCATAACACGAGCAGACTTTTGGATAAAAAACAAATAGTTAGTCGCAAGTATGTCTTGTTTGCCAATTTAAAGTTATTGAGTTGTTATTAGGACAAACCTTTTTATTATTAACAGTTTTTAATTTAAGATATTCCATATTACCAATAGTCATAATCCAACGAAGCTGCTGACCGTCTGCAAAATCAGTAAATGGACTTTCCTCAAGAGCACCTGTAGTTGTATTTGTAACATATTTTATATCGGGCAGATATTCACCTGTTGCTGAATCAACATTAGGAACATCAAAATAAGTATCACCATCATTAGTTATATAAAAGTTAAAATAATCCATTCCTGCAAGATTAGGACCGTCTAGTCCATTTATATCAAAATAAATTCTGCAATAAACCGGCTTAAATGAGCTTGTAACAACTTGAGTTTGAGTATCTTTTACAGCATATAACGGGTTTTGACATTCAGAAACAGCTACAGACGTACCGTCTTTTAGTGTAAATGCAAATGTTGTATTATCAGATATAGTTTCCGTTAAACAAGAACTAATTGTAGTTCCGCAAGAATGAGGAGATTTCAAATAATTTCTAAGCTGCTCACCTACTCTTGTATTTTTATCAGCTACCTCGTTTCCACCCATAATTTCAGATATAGCACCTTTTTCATTAGCCATTGTCTGTACAGCTGTTTGCAGCATACCGAATGTACTTTTTACCTTCATTGCATTCTTATCTTCGTCTATATTTTTTGACAAATTTGGTATTGCAAGTGCTGTAGTAATACCTACAACTGCAATTACAACAAGTAATTCCGCTAAAGTGAATGCTCTTTTCATTTTCATATTCATACATAAATAATAACATTAATTTTAATAGCGGTCAAACATGTAATAAAAGTGTTTCAATCATATTTATTGACAATTCATTGTTTGATATGTTATTTTCGTATGTAAATTCAATAATTATAAGATATTTAATAAAATGCCTGCAATATCAATAATAATACCTGTATATAATACAAAAATTTATTTAAAAAAATGTCTTGACAGTGTTATTAATCAAACATTTAAAGACATTGAAATTATATGTATTGATGATGGTTCAACAGATGGTTCACTGGATATTTTACAGAGCTATGCAAAACAAGATAAGAGATTTGTTATATTAAAACAAGAACATAAGGGAGCAGGAGAAGCCAGAAATAATGGTATGAATATTGCTAAAGGTAAATACATACAGTTTTTAGATTCAGATGATTGGTTTGAGCTAAATATGGTTGAAAATATGTATAACAATGCCGAGAAATATTCAACAGACATTTTAGTATGTTCTTCAAGAAAAGTAGATGATAGCGGAAACATTATAGAAAAAGATAATCCTAATAGTCCTATAAACTTAGCTATAACACCTATTAACAAAGTTTTTTGTGCAAGAGAATATAAACAAAACATATTTACGTTATTTACTCCAATATTATGGAATAAATTGTATTTAAAAGATTTTTTACATTCAAATAATATTAAATTTTCGAAATTAAAAATTTATGAAGATGTTCCTTTTGTACATAGTTCTGTAATATGTGCAGATAAAATATTTGTATTAAATAAAGAGTTTATTAATTACAGATACAATAGAGCAGGCAGTTTAGCAAATTTACGTCCAAGCAAAACTATTGAAGTTGTAAAATCATGTATAGAACTTAAACAATTTTTAGAACAAAAAAATCTTTTTAAGGAATTTGAAGATGCATATAATTTAGCTTTAAAAAATCATATACAATCAGAAATATCTTTTTGTAACAGTGAGCAGTACAAAAGTTTTTTAATATCTCTTAAAGAGCTTATACCTAATGATTGGCAAAAAATACAATCTGCAATCAGATACGATTATATAACACTTGATTATTTATATAAAATTGTAGGAAATAAGCGTGTGATGTTATGGGGTGCAAGCTTGTTTATAAAACAAATTTTAGAAAAAGAAGAAAAGCCATTTAAAAATATTTTAGGAATTATAGATAAAAATAGCGGTTCATGGGGTAAAATGTGCGGAAATTACAAGATATATTCACCTGAAGCTTTAAACGAATTAAAGCCGGATAGTGTTATTTTAACCGTTTTATCCAATAATGAAAGTATATATAAAAATTTAAAAGAAGAATTGAAATCCAAATATCCTGAAATCGAATTAATGAATAACATTTTTGAAAATAATAAAATGGTTATATAATATGGTAAAAGAAAGTAAAAACAAAATGGTACAAGCTCATAAAATAAAATATGATGGAATTATAACTAATATGTGGTTCAGCTTAAATATTGGTGCTATTTTAACTGCTTTTTCCATACAACAATATATAAAAATAAATTTCAATAAAGATTATAAAATACTATATTATCTATATGATTATATAAAACCATATTTTGAAAATTCCAGCTTTGAAAATTTTGCAAATAAATATTTAAATTTTACACATTATATTGAAACGGAAAAAGATTTAAAAAATTTAAATTCATATACAGATAATTTTATTGTCGGTTCAGACCAGGTTTTCAGATATTTATACATAAAAGAATATTTGAACATGTATTTATTGCTTTATACTAATTTTCTAAAAAAAAGAATTGCCTTCAGTGCAAGTTTTGGTAGGGAAAATTTTGATGAAGCAGATGAACAGGAAAAGAAAAATTTTTCAAAATACTTAAAAAGATTTGATTATATTTCAACAAGAGAAAAATCAGGAGTTGATATTTGTAAAAATGAATTTAATATAAAAGCGGAGCATATACTCGATCCTGTTTTTTTAGTTGATAAAAATCTGTTTGATAATGTTATCAATGACTCTAATATTGATTATAAAAATTCTATAGTAAGCTATATTCTTGATGAAACAGAGAAAACAGACAATATTTTAGAAATTTTATCAACAGAATATAAATTACCTGTAAAAAAAATAAATCCAAAACATCAATCTCCGTCTGATTTTTTGAATGCAGTAAAAAACGGTTCTTTTATTATCACAGACTCATTTCATGGAGTTTGTTTTGCTCTTATATACCATAAAAAATTTATATGTATAAGAAATAAAGCACGTGGTTATGCAAGATTTCAATCTTTAATAGACAGTTTTAATATTTCAAATTTATTTGTAGATGAAACAGATGAAATATTAAATAAAAAAGATTTGTTTGAAGATTACAATTATGAATTTATAGATAATGTTATTAAACAGGAAAGAAAAAAAGCAAAAATATGGTTTAAAACTATTTTACAAACAAAAAAGAAAATTAGCTTAAATAAAATACTAAATGAATTTTCATTTAATAATAAATTGCTTAAAAAATTTATTTATAAGATGTATCAAAAAATCAATCCACATATCAATAGAATTAATACACAAATTAGGAATTATGCAAATAAAATAAGTTATAATATACGTAAAATTATTATTATTTTAAAATATAATCATTAAAGGAGAAAAATGGCAAACGCAACAAAATACAATCATATACATTATCTTGTATCAATGTTAAAAGCTTATGGCATAAAGAATATAATAGCAAGTCCCGGTGTTCAAAATGCATATTTTAACGCAATTGTCCAAAATGATGATTATTTTAAATGTTATTCTGAAGTAGATGAACGCAACAACGCATATATGGCTTTAGGAATATCGTATGAAACAAACGAACCTGTTGCAATATCTTGTACAGAATCGAATGCAAGTACAAATTTTTTACCTGCAATGAGGGAAGCATTTTACAGAAATATTCCAATTGTTGCAATAACATTTTTTGGAACAAACAGAAATGAATATAATTTATCTCCTCAATATGCAAATAAAAAATCTTGTTTAAGTGATGTTTGTGAAATAGATGTAACCCTGCTTGAACAATTTACCGATAATGAAAAAGAAACAAATCTTACGTTTTTAAATGCTGCTTTAGCAAATGCAAAATACAATCATTATCCTGTACATATAAATTGTCCTTCTTGTTTTAATTTTGATGAAATAAATAATATTAACCAACTACCTGATGATATTTGGACAAATGAATTTATATTTGAAAATTTTATTGATTATTCAACATACATTGAAAGTAAAAATACCGTCATTTTTATCGGCTCACATAAAAAATTTTCTAAAGAAGAAATAAAAGAAATTTCAGAATTTGCAGAAAAATATTCAACTCCTGTAATTTGTGATCATTCATCAAATTATCAAGGTAAAAACAAAATATTATTAGCACAATATCAAAACATGATAAATCCGGACAACTATCCGCAATTAATTATAGATATGGGAAATGTATGCGGTGAATATTCAATTTACGGTTTATTTTTTTCAAATGCAGAAATATGGCACATTGCAGATGACTTTAAATTTAAATCTCGCTTAAACAGACCTATTACTAAGACATTCATGTGCAAAGAAAAACAATTCTTTAAAGAACTGAATTTATATACTCCTCAAAATTGCAATTTTTATAATAATGTAAAAGAAGAAATAAATAAAATCGTTATTCCGGAATTACCTTTATGTAATGCACTGATAGGACAATATCTTGCAAGATATATCCCTGATAAAAGTTCACTTCATATTGGAGTATCTAGTACAAATTTTACCACTTTTAATAATTCAATAACAACAAATATGAATGTCGGAATGTGTGGTATTGATGGTGTTTTACCTACAGCTATAGGACAATCATTTGCAGATAAAAACAGGAAAGTTTTTGCAGTTATGGGCGATTTAACATTTTTTTACGGAGTAAATGCATTATATAACCGTCATATAAACAATAATCTGCGAATTATATTAATCAATAACGGCAGAGGCGAAGAAATGCGTTTGAATGAACGATTAGAAAATGCTTATGCTGAAAACTCGGATAATCTTATTACTGCATACGGACATCATAAGAATGGTGCAAAATCCATAGCAAACTCAAATAATTTTTATTATATGCGTGCAGAAACAAAAGAACAATTTTTAACACAAATAAATGATTTTTGTAATAAAGAATATGAAGAACCTGTTTTATTTGAAGTATTTACAAATGATACAGATGAAAAAAACGGTTTAAATCTTATGCAAACATATAATAAACAAAAAACACCCGATATAAAATATAAAAATAGAAACAAAATTGAATTAGCTTTTTATACTTTAATTCAACAAATATTTAATTGGTAAATGTATAATGAAAAAAATTGATAAAAATAAAATAAAAACATGGTTTGTAACAGGAGCGTCAAGCGGTGTAGGACATGAACTGTGTATTTGTTTAATAAAAAGAGGATATAATGTTGTTGCAGTTTCAAGACATATTACAGATATAAAACATGAAAATTGTATTTCCTTATCTTGTGATGTTACCGACATAAATGAAATAAACTCTGCAATTAATATGGGTATGAATAAATTTGGAAAAATAGATGTATTAATTAACTCTGCAGGAATATCATCCTACGAAACAGCAGAAGAAGAAAGTTATGAAGAAATGCGTAACGTTATGGAAACTAATTTTTGGGGTTCGTATAATACATGTCGATTATTTCTTCCTATTTTCAGAAATAATAAATTCGGAACAATAGTAAATATAACATCCGTTCATGGACTTGTACCAAGAAGATTTGGTGCAGCATACGTTTCAAGCAAATATGCTCTTGAGGGCTTAACAGGAGTATTAAGATTTGAAACAGAACGTTTTTGCAGAGTTATGGCATTGGAAATTTCGTATTTTAAAACAAATATAGGAAAAGGTAAACCACGAAATACGACTAAATTTGATGAATACAAAAATATGCCATATTACCCGTTTGAACCAAAAAATAATGACAATAATGATTTATCTAAAGCAATGAATTTTTTAATAGATACTATAGAAAAAGAAAAAATACCCAGACATTTGATGCTTGGACACAGTATAATTGAACGTGTTTTAGCAGAAATTAATTCAATAAAAAAAGATTGTTTAAATTCAAAAAAAATGGCTTACGATTGTTTCATCAATATCAGTTATATAGAAAAAATTATAAACAAACAAAATACTATTTTTAATAAACTAAAACTACTTTTCTTTCTACTAAACTCTTAGAATTATCTAATTTTTACAAATTTGCATATTGAATAATTTGATATTATAATTTAATTCAATAAAAACTTTAATTTTTTGAAAGCGAGGATTAATGTTAAGCTCATATTTTTATAAAAAAACAAAAACAAAAAAGTTTGATGATGATTTAAAATGGACAATAGGTGAATTAAGAGATAAAAAAGTTTTACTATATGGTGCAGGAGAGGTTTTTTTAAATCTTTTAGAAAAATATCCATTTAAAGAATTAAACATTGTTGCAATTTCTGACAGAAAATTTAATGAAGAAACAAGCTGGAACGGCTTTAGAGCAATTCCGCCTCAAAATATACAAAATGAAAATTATGATTTTGTATTAGTTACAAATGAATATACACAAAATATTATTCCTTCTTTAATTAATTCAGGTATAGAGCAGCATAAAATTAAAACAATTTTCCATATTGATATTGATGAAGAAAGAGATTCTATTTTTTATCTGGAACAATTCAATTTTGAAAAAAGATTAGAAAAACTTAAAAAACATTTAAAAGGTAAAAAAATAATATTGTACGGAGCAGGAGTTTTTGCTCAAGCAATAATGACATATTATGATTTAAGCGGACTTGATATTATCGGTATTTCTGACAGAAAATTTTCACATGGTGAAACGCAGGAATTTTACGGATACAAAACTTATGCTCCTGAAGATATCGTAAATGCAAAGCCGGATTATGTACTTGTTATGAATAAATTTTTTGTAAATTTAATAGACGATTTGGACAGAAATCTTTTAAATAATACTAAAATAAGATTAAAACCTATCGTTAAAAAACCGTTTATGGTTTTATGGAAAGAGATATTCGGATAGGACATATTAAAAATGTCTCAAATTTCTGTAATTATACCTATTTATAATTGTGAAAAGTATTTAAAAGAATGCTTATCTTCACTTCAAAATCAGAGTTTTAGTGATTTTGAAGTAATTTGTATAAATGATTGTTCTACGGATAAATCAAAAAAAATCTTAGAAGAATATGCCCAAAAAGATAACCGAATAAAAATTCTTGATAACGAAGAAAATAAAGGTACGGCTTTTTGCAGAAATAAAGGTCTTGATATTGTTAATTCAAAATATTGTATGTTTTTAGATGCAGATGATTTTTTTGATAAAACAATGTTTGAAAAAACATTTAACAAAGCTGAACAAACAAATGCAGATATAGTTTTGTTTGAAGTCAACCAATATGATAACAAAACACACAAGGTAACTAAAGATTATACTCAGGAAGTTGATGAAAATTGGGTATTTAATGCAAAAACATATCCTAAATCATTATTTAATATAGTATCAGCTACGCCTTGGGACAGATTATTTAAAACAGATTTTATAAAAAACACGGGAATTCGTTTTCTGGATTTAAAAACATATTACAATCTTTCTTTTGTATGCTTAACAATGCTTTTGGCAGATAAAATCGTAAAAGTATCAGAACCGTTAATTAATTACAGAGTAAATTTTAAAAAATCCTATAAAAAAGCAAAAACATTTACAGATATGAATAATGCTTTAAGGTATATTTACGATTATGCTCTAAGAAAAATACCATTTTATGAAGATATAAAGCACCATATATTCGATTTTGAATTTATAATGTACTTTAACTATTTAGAATCAAATAATTTTAACAAAAAAGAAAGACAAAAATATTTAAATTTCTTATCTTCGATTTTTATTTCGGATAAATACATAAATTCAAATAAAGATAAATTCAATGAATATTATTATGACTTATATTATCAGACAAGAAACGGTGCTTTTGGTAATCTAAAAACTAAAAATAAATTACAGCAAATATTTAATTTAAACATTAATCTTTCAAAACTGTTAAAAGTTATTAATTCAGAATATTTAGATAATTTGGGCTTTTATATAAACAATCTTGATTCAATATGTATAAACAAAGTATCTTATGAAATAAAAAAATTTAAAAAACATAAATTACGCAAAGGAAACAATGTTTTAATTGTTGAGGGTAATAACTGTCATGGAGAAGTTATACCGGGTGTAATTAAATATTTCAGAGATTTAAATTTTAATATAGATTTACTTATTACAAATTTACAGGAAGAATATAATCCAACTTCCAATACAAATTTAAAGGGTATAAATAAATATGTTTGTGATTTTGGAACATTAAAACAAATATTATTTACAGACAAAATAAAAGAATATGATTGTTTATTTTTTACATCTTATATCTTATACAAAGTTTGTCCTGAATTAGACCATTATCCTTATCTTTTTTATATATTTGATAAAATTCAACCGCCAAAACATGGTATTTATGTAATAGAACATGAACTTGACGAAAGAGATGATAGCTTTATAAAAGAGGGAACAACATTCCAAATAGCAGATTTTAAAGTCTGCACGCCTAATCCGAAACAATTAAATACTCATTATTTTGGGAAAATAAAAATAACTGATAAAAAACCTGATTTTACAAAATTCATTATGGTTGGTGCAATAGAAAATCAGCGAAGAAACTGCAGTTTATTAACTGATGCAGTAAAAACAATTGTGGCAAAAGGTTATAAAGACTTTTCAGTTACTGTAATCGGCAGAGGAGATGTGTCTTTTCTTCCCGAAAATATTCAACCGTACTTTAACATTTTGGGCAGAGTAGATTTTCCGACAATGTATAAAGCAATGGAAGAAGCTGATTTCTTTTTACCGCTATTAGATCCTGATAACCATGAACATGAAAGATATATTACATGCGGTACATCCGGCTCTTTTCAATTAATATACGGATTTCAAAAGCCATGCCTGATACACAAAAAGTTTTGTATTCCAATGCACGGATTTACAAACGACAACAGTTTAATATATGATAGACTTGACGGACTTGCTGATAAAATGATTGAAGCAATCGAAATGAACCTTGATGAATATAAAAATATACAAAATAATCTGAAAATATTTGCAGATAGTTTGTATAAGAAATCTTTAAAAAATTTAAAAGAAACATTGATAGAAAACGGAGTAAAAAATGTCTGAAAAAGATTTTATATCAGTATGTCATAACCCATTTAATAATATTGAAATACAATCAGACGGAAACATCTATCCTTGTTGTGCAGATTATTGCAAACATCACTCTTTTGGAAATATATTTGAAGAAAGTGATTTTGAAAAAATATGGAACAGTGAAGCAGCCATAAAATTTAGAACATCATTGCTAAATAAAGATTATTCTGTTTGTAATTTAGGTTATTGTCATTTTAACTGTAAACAAAAAATAGATACTCCGTCAAATTATACTCCAAAGATGCAGATATATCCTGAATATGTAAAATTTTGTCATGAAATCCAATGTAATGTAAGATGTATTACCTGTCGAGATAAACAATGTTATTCATCAAAAGAACAAACAGAAAAGCTTAATTCATTGATAGAACCTATGTTTTTACCGATACTAAAAGATTGTAAAGTAGTTACATTAAACGGATCCGGAGAAGTCTTTGCAAGTAAACATTGCAGAACACTTGTTAAAGCAATTGTAGAAAAGTATCCTGATATAAAATTTGGTATTCACTCAAACGGATTATGCTTTGATAAAAGAAACTGTGACGACCTTGGAATAACAGATAAAATAGAATATGCTGAAATATCAATTCACGCTGTAAAAAAACAAACCTACGATAAAATAGTCAGAGACAGCAATTTTGATAAAGTAATGAAAAATGTCGAATGGCTTGCAGATTTAAAAAAACAGGGAAAAATAAACAGAATTCAGCTTGATTTTGTAATAACATCAATTAATTACAAAGAGATGAAAGCTTTTCAAGCTTTGGCAAACAAACTTGATGTTGAAACAAGTTTTACGACATACAGACCTTGGGGCTCCCAATTAGCCAATAACTATAATAAAGTTGCTGTTTTTGAAAAAACTCATCCCGAATATAATAAATTTGTAAAAATTGTACAGGATAAAATATTTAAATCTCCAAATTGCAGAATGCAAAATACATTAAAGCATTTAAAACCTGTATCTAGAAGTATTTCACTTAAATATAAGAGTAATATTGATGATAAAAGCTTATTGTTTTTATTTAAATTAAGAGATTTGTACAATATGCTGTTATTTTATAAATTAGATAAATCTCTTTTTGATAATGAAAACGAACAAGAGTACAACCATAAAAAAAAAATATCTGAAATCAAAGCTGAAGAATTTCAAGAAAACTTAGTTAAAGATTTAAACAGTAAAATTAAAATAAAAGATAAAACAGTATTAGAAATTGGTTCTGATTTAGAATTAAAAACAGCAAAATTATTGCTGGAATATGGTGCAAAAAGAGTTGTATGCGTAAATCCTGCTTTTGCAAATGAATTAAAATCACCTGATGAAAGAATAACTATTATAAAAGATTTATGTGAAAACATTAATTTAAAAAACAATGAATTTGATATAGTTTTTGGAATAGCATTACTTGAACATGTACATAATATTAAAGGACTTTTTGAAAAAGTAAGAGATATTTTAAAACCGAACGGTTTAGCTTTACTACAGGGAAATCCTATGTATTGCTGTGCTTGTGGACACCATATACATATAAATGATACTTTTGGCTTTAGTAAGAACTTAGGAAAAATTAATCCTTTTGAGCCATGGGAACATTTGATGTATAATACAAGAGAAGATATTGAACAATTATTTATTAAAAAGGGATTTCCTGAAAATGAAATAAAACTAATGCTGAATCAATATTTCAGTGATTTACTAAATAAATATCGTACAAATGATATTATAAATACTGTAAAATCAGTACCAAATTTAAAATCGGTTATTAAGTATGAAAAAGAACTTCAATATAAACCGAATGAATTTTATAAAAAAGCGTTAAAAAATTATAACAAAGATGAATTAATGAACAGAGGAATAATTATTTATGCAAGAAAAACAGAATCAAAATAAAAAATACATTTGTAAACATCCTTTTAAATATGTTGAAATAAGAGGAGACGGAAACATTTATCCTTGTTGTGCCGGTTGGACATTTGACTCTTCTTTTGGAAATATATTCAAAAATTCATTTGAAGAAGTATGGAATTCAGAAAAAGCCCAGAATTTCAGAAAAAGTGTTTTAGACGGAACTTATCAATATTGTGATTTGCAAAGATGTACTCATTATGGAACTAAAGATTGGGAAGAAACAGATGATGTCAGCACTATCGTACAAAATCTTCCTGAAAATATGCTGATTGCAATGGAAAAACAGTGTAACGTAAGATGCATTATGTGCCGTGATGTTCAAAAATATACATCATTAGAAGAAATGAATAAATTAGATAGTATGATTGATACAACATTTGTACCATTGCTAAAAAATTGTAAGATGTTAGCTATTAATGGAGATGGTGAAGCATTAGCAGCAAAACATTCAAGAAAACTATTAAAAAAAGCTGTTGAAGTTAATCCTAATATAAAAATACTGCTTATGACAAACGGACTTATTTGTAATGAAAAAGTTTTAACAGAAGCAGGCATAATTAATAATGTTGATTCATTAGCAGTTTCAATTCATGCAGCGACTAAAAAAACTTATGACAAAATTGTAAAAGACAGCAATTTTGACGAGATAATGAAAAATGTCGAATGGCTTGCAAAAAGAAAAGATGAAGGTAAGATTAAAAGTATAGGTTTAATTTTTGTAATTTCTCAAATAAATTATAAAGAAGCTATTGAATTTGCCAAAATATGTAAAAGATTAAAAGTTACAATGACAATATTGAAACTATATAATTTCGGAACAGAAATAGGAAAAAATTTTGAAAAACTGGCTGTATTTGAAAAAAATCATCCCGAATACAACAAATTCGTAAAAATAATGAATAATCCTATACTTAAGGAAAAATTTGTTGAAATGCCTCCTGAATTCAGAAATCTGAAACCCGTTACATTTTCTGAAAGATTTGCTAATAATATATTTTTTCATACAATAAAGACATTTATACAAAAATTAAAAGTTTTATTTTTATCAATAGTTTAAGTTCTTCGACTTTAGAACAAAACTGTTGTCATAAAAACTTAAAATGATATAATTTCATGTATTATGACAAAAGCTTATGTTCCACTTCACTTACATACAGAATATTCTTTATTAGACGGAGCAATCAGAATAAAAGACCTTTGCAATTTCGCAAAAGAAAACGGTTTTCCGGCTGCCGCAATTACAGATCATGGTGTCATGTACGGTGATATGGAAATGTACACAACTGCAAAAGAAGCCGGTATAAAGCCATTGCTTGGTTGTGAGTTTTATGTTCATAACGGTGATTTAGAAGAAAGAAACAAAGCAAACAATCCTTGTTACCATTTAATTTTACTTGTAAAAGATAAAACAGGATATAAAAATCTTGTTAAATTAGTATCTGAAGCATGGTGTAAAGGAAGATATGTTCATCCGCGTATCAATTTTGAACTTTTAAAGGAACACCATGAGGGCTTAATATGTTTATCAGCATGCCTTGCTGGAGAAGTTTTAAGAAACCTGTTACGTAACGATTATCAAGCTGCAAAAGAAACTGCCCAAAAATATAAAGACTTGTTCGGTGAAGACTACTATTTAGAACTTCAAGATCATGGTTTAGATGAACAAAAACAGACTAATCCCGAACTTATTAAATTAGCACAAGAACTCGGCATTGAACTTGTTATTACAAATGATTCTCACTATTTACGCAAGGAAGATGCTGATATGCATGACACTTTGTTATGTATGCAGACAAATTCCGATAAGGATGAGCCGAACAGATTTCATTTTCCAAATAACGAATTTTATGTAAAAACAGCAGAAGAATTGAGAAAATCTTTTTCCTGGATGGAAGAAAATTTGTTTAACAAATGTATTGAAAACACTGTTAAAATAGCGGATAAATGCCACTTGACACTTGATTTAGGTAAATCACCTTTGCCTGAATATAAAGTTCCTGAAAAATATACAACAGAAAGTTATTTAAATTACCTTGTTATAGAGGGCTTAAAAAAACGTTACGGAGAAATAACTCCTGAATTAAAAAAACGTGCTGATTATGAGTTGGGTGTAATCGAGCAAATGGGATTTGCAGCATATTTCTTAATAACGTGGGATTTTATTCATTTTGCAAAAACTCATGATATACCTGTAGGTCCGGGCAGGGGTTCTGCTGCAGGAAGTGTTGTTGCTTATGCTCTTGAAATAACCGATTTAGATCCGATTAAACATAAGCTGTTGTTTGAAAGGTTTTTAAATCCTGAACGTTTTACCATGCCCGATATTGATATTGACTTTTGTATTGAAAAACGTGGTGATGTAATAGATTATGTTACTCAAAAATATGGTGAGGATAGAGTTTGTCAAATTATAACATTTGGAACTTATGCGGCAAAAGCAGCATTTAAAGGTGTTGCTCGTATTTTAAAAGTACCTTTTTCTGAAAGTAATCGTCTTGCAGCATTAATTCCGTCAGAACCGAAAACGCATATTGATGATGCTTTAAAAGAAGGTATGGAATTAAGAAAACTCTATGATGAAGATGCAAAGATAATTGTAGATAAGGATAGCGGAAAAGAAGTCAGCATAAGAAAATGGGTTGATTTAGCAAAAGGTATAGAGGGTATAAAAAATAATACAGGTACACATGCTGCAGGTGTAATTATTGCACCTAAACCATTAGAAGAAATTTTGCCTGTACAACCGTCAAAAGATGGTATAGTTCAAACCGGCTATCCTCCTCATGATGTAACAGAAGTTTTGAGCTTATTAAAAATGGACTTTTTGGGCTTAAGAAACTTGACTACAATATACAAAACTCTTGCTTCAATAAAGAAAAGAACAGGAAAAGATGTTGATATAAATAATATACCTCTTGATGATAAAGCTGTATATGAAATGCTTATGGCAGGCGATACAGACGGCGTTTTCCAGCTTGAATCAGCAGGTATGAAAAATCTTGTAAAACGACTAAAGCCAGATGTATTTGAAGATTTGGGTGCGTTAGTAGCTTTATTCAGGCCCGGACCTTTGGATTCAGGTATGGTTGATGAATTTGTTGACAGAAAACATGGAAGAAAAGCCATTACTTATCCTCATCCGTCTTTAGAACCGATATTAAAAGATACTTATGGAACAATTGTATATCAGGAACAAATTATGCAAGTGTTCCAAGTTCTTGCTGATTATTCGCTTGGACAAGCAGATATGGTAAGACGTATGATGGGTAAGAAAAAAGTCGAAGAAATGGCTAAGCAGAAAGGTAAATTTATTGAGGGCTCTGCAAGACATGGTATGGACGCTAAAGACGCTATAGCCCTTTTCGAACAGATTGAAAAATTTGCTTCATACTGTTTTAATCGAAGCCATTCTGCTGCTTATGCTTTTGTTGCTTATCAAACAGCTTATTTAAAATGTCATTATCCTGTTGAATATATGGCTTGTTTATTATCAAGCGTTTCTAACGATCAGGAAAAAACACAACTGTATATTCAAGAATGTAATAAAAAAGGTATAAAGGTACTACCTCCTGATATTAACAAGTCTTTTTCAGAATTTTCACCTGACGGTAATAATATAAGATTTGGCTTGGCTTCAATTAAACAAGTTGGAGAAGTTGTTGTTGATTTGATAATTAAAGAACGAGAGAAAAATGGAGAATTTAAATCAATATACGATTTCTGTAAACGTATTGATACAAAAGCCACTAATAAAAGAGTTTTAGAAGGTTTAATTAAATCAGGTGCATTTTCAAGCTTGGAAAAGAGTAGAAAACAATTACTGGAAAATATCGAAAACATTGTAAATACTGCAAATAAAGAAGCAAAAGCAAAAGAAATGGGACAGACAAGTTTATTTGCAGGATTAGAAAATGATGAAGATTTTTCTGTAGGATTTCAGCTCTCAGGTAGTGATGAAGAATTTTCCGATAAAGAACTTCAATCATTTGAAAAAGAATTTTTGGGCTTTTACGTTACATCACATCCTTTATCTGCAATAATGGATAAAATGGAGTTTTTATGTACGAATAAAATATCTGATATAAAGGATTTACCTGAAGGTAAAAATGTTACCGTATGCGGTATGATAAATGCTGTTAAACAAATACAATATAAAAAAGATGCTTCCAAGTTTTTAAAAATAGTAACTCTTGAAGATTTGTCAGGTACAATTGATATAACTTGTTTTCATCAAAAACTAGAACATTTTAATGACTTGCTTGTTCCGGAAGCAAAGGTAACAATAACGGGTAAAGTAAATCATAGAAACGAAAATGAAACAGGAATAATGGCAGATGAAGTTAAATCTGTAGATAATGCAAGTATATTTGCAATATCATTGAATAATGATATGTCTTTTGAAGAAATGGTTGCAATGAAAGATATTCTGGCAAAATATCCCGGTTCCGATCCTGTTATGATAACGGTTACAGATGACGGTAATGAAACCAAAATAATGTCATCTCCCGCATTTTGGGTAAGTGCAACTAATGATTTAGAATATAAAATAAAGCATTTTACAGGTGATAAAGCAAATATTGAAATAAAATCCATTGAAGAAAAATTATAAACTAATATTCTAATATAACTATATATATTTTTATAGATTATTTTTATATAAAAATAGACACACTCTTTTTATTGTATATAATTATCTTATGGATATGTCGGAAAATAACAATAAAATCGGTGTGGTATTCAATCCTGATGTGAACAATCCGTATCCGATATTACAAGTTTTAGAACAAACATTGTCAAACAAAGGAATAAAGCCGGAAGTTATTGCATTAAAAGATATGAAATACGGTTTCGATTTCGTATTTGCAGTTGGCGGGGATGGAACTATTTTACATACAGCAAAATTTTATGCCATGTCAAGAACACCCGTATTAGGAATAAATCTTGGCAGATTGGGATTTTTATCTCAAATTAATTCTGATGAAATTGAAAATGCTGTAGATAAAATATTTCAACAAGATTATACAATTGAAAAAAGAATGATGTTAAAATCAGGTGAATATGTTTCATTGAATGATTTTGTAATAAAAGGAATTTCAAGCACACGTTCTTCACGATTTGTAGTAAATATCGACGGAAAATTTGTATGTGATTACATTGCTGACGGACTTATCATCTCTACACCTACAGGTTCTACAGCATATAGTCTTTCCGCCGGAGGCCCCGTTTTATACCCTATGCTTGATGCAATTTCTATTGTACCAATTTGTCCGCATACACTCACCGCAAGACCGCTTGTCATACCTGCAGATGAAAAAATATCAATTCAAACAGGTGAATATGAGGAAAATAGTTTAAGTTTAATTGTTGACGGAGCAGATATTATTGAAACAGATAACACTATAGAAATTGAAAAATCTAAATACACTGCTCATTTAGCTTTGTTAGAAGATGATGATTTTTACTCAGTTTTAAGAAACAAACTTCATTGGGGTATTTCTCCAAAAAGGGTGCAAGAATGATTAAATCCGTTCATATAAAAAATTATATACTAATAGACGATTTAACTGTTGATTTTTCAAGCGGATTAAATATTATAACAGGTGAAACAGGTGCAGGTAAAAGTATTGTAATTAATGCTATTGACATTGCATTCGGAAGTAATGCAGGAAAAAGTATTTTAAAAAATAACGATGATAAAGCTATAATTGAAGTCTTTATTGAAAATAAAAAACATGATTTAAAGAATTTGTTTGAAGAAAATGGTGTAGATTTATCTTCTGAAATTATTCTTTCAAAAGAAATTACTTCATCTTCTTCCAGAACAAGAGTAAACGGAACTCTTGTAAACAAAGATTTTGTTAAAACATTGAGAGAATTATTTTTAGATATTCATTCACAACATCAAACTTACACATTTATTCAGCCGAAATCTCATATTATATTGTTGGATAACTATGCTAATGAAGTTTACGGTAACGAACTACAGGAGTATAAAAATACTTTTAAAGATTATCAAGATGTTTTAAATAAATTAGAAACATCCACATCTATAATGAATGATACGAAAAATAAGATTGATTTTTTACAATTTCAAATAAAAGAAATAGAAGATGCACAAATAGATGATATTTCAGAAGAAGAAAAACTTGAACAAGAACTCAAAAAGGTTAAAAATGCAGAAAAACTAAAAGAATTAACTGAACAATCTTATTATACAATGAATGGTGAAGATAATTCTTTATTAGATGGCTTTTTAAAGGTTAAGACAAATATTTCTCAAGCATCTGAAATGGATGAAGATTTAGAAGAAACTCATCAGGCAATAGTTGATATTATAGAACTTATAAGAGATAATGCATCTTTTTTGAGAGATTACTCTCAATCAATAGAATTTAATCCTGAAAGATTAAATGAAATACAGGAACGTTTATATTTATTTGATAAGTTAAAACGTAAGTACGGTTCCACGCTTGAAGAAATTTTAAATACCTATGATAATCTGTGCAAAGAGCTTGATGAAATAAATATTTCAGAGAAAAGTATTAATGAATTGCAAAAAAAATCTATTGAATTAAGAACAAAACTTGAAACTGTTGCAAAAGATGTTTCTCAAAAAAGAAAGAATTATGCACAAGTATTATCATCACTTGTAACAGATGAACTTGAAAAACTTGAACTTCAAAAATCACGTTTTGAAATACGAATAACACCAAAAGAATTATCTTCTGACGGTATTGATAATGTTGAATTTTATATTTCAACAAATATATCACAGGATTTGTCGCCATTAAGTGAAACTGCATCAGGTGGTGAAATATCAAGAGTAATGCTTGCAATTAAAAGTATTTTTGCAAAAAGTGATGATATAGATACAGTTGTATTTGATGAAATTGATACCGGTATATCAGGACATGCCGCTCAAAGTGTAGCTGATGAAATATATGAACTCTCGAAATATCGACAGGTACTTGTTATTACACACCAAGCTATTATTGCATCAAAAGCTGACAGATATTTCCTTGTTTCAAAAACTCAAAATGATGTAACATCAGTGGAAATAAATGCCTTAAGTGATGAAGAAAAAATTTCTGCACTTGCAAAAATGGCATCAGGTGAAGTAAATGAAACTTCAATTAAATTTGCAAAATCTTTAATAAAATAAAAATAAACAAAAATCTTAAATCTGCATATTAAAATATTATACTTTCCGGCAATGTTTTTAAATACAAATCAAGTTAACATAGTAGAGTAAGCGAGATAGACAGGGTATGAAAAAGATTTTTGTAAGTTTTATTCTAATTTTATGCTTTAGTTTAATCGATTACGTACATGCCTGTGGAATAACAGGTGGTGCCTGTCCTATTCAAACAGTCGAGAGAATAAATAACACTATGTTTATGAAAGAACAAAATGATGTTCGCAGCTTATTGCCGTTATTAATGAAGCGTAAAACGCTTTACCCGACTGTTTGTAAAACAGGTACTTGTTTAAAATCAATATTTGAATTTCAATATGATAAAAAAAATAATTATCAATACACCGAACGAACAAACAAATAAATTTTATCAGGTGCAATATCTGTTTTTAACCGTCATAGTATAACTCCCTTGTGCCTGAAAATATGGCAACAGATTTATAAAAATCTGTTGTTCCCTTATATTTTAGTGAAAAATTTGCATTTCGGTGTTTCTTTGCCGGCTTTCTTAAGTTAAAATTTTAAATAACTTATTATTAAAAAACATAGCTAAATTAAGCTATTGTATAAACTTTTCGATAATAAAGCATTAATCCGACAATAACCAAAATGATATTAGGCAGCCAAGCTGCTAAAAATGGAGTTAAAGCTCCTGTTACACCAAATGACATTGATAATGCTCTTATCAGGTAATAGAAAAATATTATCAAAATACTGAATAAAAACCCTCTGTTATATCTTACTCTTGGAGGTGTAATAGCTAAAGGTACACCAACAAGTACAAATACAATAGTTGTTATAGGTAAGGCAATTTTGTCATACAAATCTATTCTCAACTCATTTAATTGTTCTTTATCCAATGAACTATCAGCAGCAAGATATTTTACAAGCTGTAAAAAATTCTGTTCTTTAGCAATATTTTTATTTAATTCTCTTGATAAATCCATTCCGAACTGTGCTATAGAATGTTCAAAAAACGTAGTATTTAATATATCGCCTCTTTCAGATATTGTATAAATCGCACCTTTATTAAATTCCCATCCGTCAGGTGAAGTTCCCCCCTGTTTTGCTTGTAATACTTGCATTGTATCTTTTTTTGCCATATCCAAAACTGTTATATTATATAGAACATTATCACTGCAATGTCCGACATAAAAGAGTCTTCTAAGACCGTTTGGACCTGCTTCTTTAAATACAAAATTTTGTTTACCATTAGGAATATTCTTTTGTCCAAATGCCCACAATGCTAAGTCTTTAGACTGTTTTGTTGCAGCAGGAACTATTGTTTCATTTATAAAGAAACTAAATAACGACATCAATATTGCAAATATAAATATAGGTCTTGCTATACGATTTAAACCTATTCCGCAAGAACGCATAACAGTTATTTCTGAAGATAAACTTAATTTATTCAATGTCATAACTGTAGATAACAATACACCCATTGGTATTGTTAATACAAATACTGATGGTAAGTTTAGTATTATCATTATTAATGCAACTTTAAACGGTATCCCGTACATTGAAATTTGTTTAATTAATGTTATAAACGTATCAGATGCAAATATAATCGCAGTAAATACAAATACACCCATTAAAAACATTTCTATAACCTGTTTCAAAATGTATTTATCTAAATATTTAAGTTTTCTGTATAATCTGATTATTTTTCGCATAAGTTAATTCTATTTTAAATAAAAATATTAATCAAACTTTATTAAAACCTTTAAAGTATCTTTTTCTTTATTCTTTTCAAAAGCTTCCATAGCATCGTCAACGGAATAAACACCTGAAATAAACGGTTTAAAATCTATCCTGTTGTTTTCCAACAATTTTAAAGCCGGTTTAAATTGTCCACATCTTGAACCCAATACTGTTATCTCATTTATTACAATAGGTGCAAGATTAAATTCTTTCGCTCCTGCAACAGTTGATTTTAAAACTAACGTTCCTCTTGGTTTAGTTAAAGCCATAGCCGTTTCAAAACCTGATATTGAGCCGGTTGCTTCTACTACAATTTCCCATTCCGGTTTAATTTCTAAATTATCCAATAAAACAGTCTTTACACCCTGCTTTTTTGCAATATCAAGTTTATTTTGATGTTTACCAACCAAAGTAACATCATAATTAAAAGCATTCAAAGTTAAAGCAGTTGTTAAACCCAATTTTCCATCACCTTGTACCAAAACTTTTTGTATCGGCTGAATGTGTAATTGTTCCAATATCTCACATGCAGCAGCTAATGGTTCAACAAAAACAACCTGTTCATCAGATACATTTTCAGGTACTTCAAATAAAACTTCTGTCGGTAGTGTTATATATTGTGCAAAGCAACCGTCTTTTTTCCAAATTCCTATTGTATGTCTATTAGGACAATGTCTTACCAAACCTTTATTACACCATTCACAATTTACATCATGACATCCGTAATTAATTTCTGCAACTACCCTTTTTCCAACTAAAGACTTGTCTTCGTCATTTACATCTTCTACAACTCCGACAAACTCATGTCCTAAAACACCTTTGTAACCCATATAACCTTTTGTTATTTCATAATCTGTATTACAAATTCCTGCAAGCTTAACCTTTACAAGTGCTTCGCCCTTTTTAGGTACAGGTTTTTCATAATTGTTATCTAATTTTAATTCTTTATCAAAAACTATAGCTTTCATTTGTATCCTTTCTTATCATTATTTATAAATTAAAAAATCTTCTGGATATATAATCCGAAATACTAAGTGAAAATCCGGATAAAACGATTATTTGGAATGTTTCTTTCCATTTTGTAAAATTACAAAGCCAAAACATCACAAAAAACAACATAAACAATAGAATAAAAAATAAAACATAATATCCCCTTGGAAACTGTCTGGTTATATTTTGAGTTATATTTGCAATATTTTCAACTCGTTTTTGCGGTCTTCCTGCCATTTTTAAAATATCCTTTTCCCTTTGTATTCTACTGAAACAATCTCATTTTCATCATTCCAAAGAATTGAACCGTCAATATCTATATTGTGATAATCGTATGTATTATTTATAAGTTTAAATATATCAATGTTTTTTTTCAACAATCTTTTAACTATTGTATCAATTTGGCTTGTACTTCCCGCTAATGTTCCATTTTTATCTGTTGCTTTTTTTCCGTCATAATAAATAGTTTTATTGCAAAAATTCATTTCTTTTTTATCACTATCGGTAATCGGTAAACAATCTGATATTAAAAGTATTTTATCAAGCGGTTTTGTTTTAAAAATAAGTGATAAAATATCGTCATTAAAATGAACACCGTCTGCTATAATTTCTGTATATAAGTTATCGTCAATTAAAGCAGATAAAACAGTAGATTGAGTTCTGTGCTGTATACCGCTCATTGCATTAAACAAATGCGTAACACCGGAACATTGTGATAAATCACTTCCAATACAATGTCCTGCCTGTACTTTTATACCTTTTGATTTTAAATATTTTGATAATTCAAAATCCTTATCAAGTTCAGGTGCAAGCGTAACTATTTTAACAATATCATCTTCAATCAATTTATAATTTTCGACAGTTACTTTCAAAAACTGAGTTTCATCATGTATTCCTTTTTTTTGCGGATTTAAAAATAAACCTTCTATATGAACACCAAGTAATTGAGCCATATCATTTGTTTGTTTCGTTTGGACTTGTTTAAAAATATCTATTTGCCGTTTAATATTTTCAACATTATCTGTTACTAATGTCGGAAAAAAACCTCCAATACCCCTAAGTAAAAGTTTTTTTGATAAATCAAGAACATCATCAACATTACATACAGAAAAATCGACACCAAAAGCACCGTGAAAATGTTGTTCTATTATAAGCTTACTTTTTTTCATTAATAATTATTCTCCGAAAACTTTTCTTGCTTCTTCTCTATCGTCAAAATGAATTGTCTTATCTTTTAATATTTGATAA
>Ga0256405_10002702_pt1 | contig 39318 bp, 25 predicted proteins | sample RumenRJG_02DNA_FD_189096 | JGI IMG/M metagenome (GOLD analysis project Ga0256405, IMG submission 189096) | Bovine rumen microbial communities from Lethbridge, Alberta, Canada - RJG_02 | ecosystem: Host-associated > Mammals > Digestive system > Stomach > Rumen | place: Canada: Alberta... | reverse complement strand
GGCTGCCCGTCATAGTGCCCCCGGAACTGATCATCTGTGACAAAGGGAACGCGCTGATGGCTGGAATAGAGCATCAGGCCGGCCACTTCCTCACGGGAAAGCCGCCCGGCCAGATCGCGGGCCCGCTCCTCCGCGCTGAGACGCCAGTCCTCGTAGGGAAGGAGCTGTCCCTGCCGGGCCAGATCCTTGAAAACGTGTCCGTCTTGTTCGATCAGGGGCAGCGGATCCGCACCGCCCGCTTTCGGAGCAATGCCCAGCACCGGCCCCTCCGGATTGATGATCAGCGTGCAGTACGGCAAATCTTTTCTTTCAGGCAATTTCTGTCTCCTCCTTCTCCGTTTCCCCGCACAGGAAACTGTTCAGCCCCGCAGCAGGCTGATTCGTAAAAAGCTCTCCTTTCGGAGAGCTTTTTTATCATCCGACCGTCGAAAGGTCCCACGGTTCATGAATCTTGGGCACATCACTGATCAGACGTTTGGTGTAAGGCGCCTTGGGATTGAGGATCACGTCCTCTGCCCTCCCACTTTCCACGAATTTGCCATGCTCCATGATGTAGATGGAATCCGAGATATAATACGCCAGACCGATATCATGCGTAATAAAGATGACGGTCATTCCAGTCTCATTGCGCAGGTTGAGCAGCATGTCAAGAATGGTGGCCCTTGAGCAGGCATCAATCATAGACGTGGGCTCATCCGCCAGCAGAATTTCCGGTTTCAGAAGGAAAATCCGGGCAATCATCAGGCGCTGCATCTGTCCGCCGGAAAGCTCAAAGGGATACTTGTTCGTCAGCTCAGCGAATTTCAGATTGACAAAGGAACAGGCCTCGGTCATCATGGCAATCTTTTCATCTTTGGAAAGATTGCGTCCGCCGCGCATGTTAATGCAGTCCAGCAGCACGTTGTCGATCTTGTGGAACACATTGTAGGAGGAAAACGGATCCTGGAAAATGGCCTGAATGCCTTTCCAGTACTTCCGTTTCTGTTTCCCGGATTTGATCAGCCGGGGTTCCCCGCGGTAAAAGATCTCCCCCGCGCTGGGCTCAAGAAGACCCAGGAGCATCTTGGAGAGGGTGGTCTTTCCGGAACCGGATTCCCCGACGATGGAAATCAGCTCGCCCTTGTGAAACTCAAAGTTCACATGGTCAACGGCGGTCGTTGTCGTCTTGCCGGTATGGAAGACACGGGTGACATCTTTTCCGGAGAGACAGAGAGGTTCTTTGGAAAAATCCTTGTTCCGGTTTGCGCCAAAGGTTACGCTCTCGCGCGTATCCGCCGGCGTCTGCATCTGTTCCTTATTGCTGCTCACTTGCATACACCTCCCTCAGCTTTTCTACGGACATCCCGCAGCGGTACTGACGTCCGCCACCGATGTCGATAATCGGCATCTGATTGAACTTGCAGGCAGGTGTGGCATAACGGCACCGTTCGGCAAAGCGGCAGCCTGCCGGCGGATGTTTCAGGTTCGGCGGTGTTCCGGGAATGGCGGTCAGTTTCACATCGCGCGTTCCTTCCTCCGGCACCAGAATGGAATTCATCAGGCCGCGGGAATACGGATGAATGGGATCGAACACCATTTCCTTCGCACTTCCCCGTTCCACAATCTGACCGGCATACATGACCATGATGTCATCCGTCACATTATACAGGAGCGGGAGTTCGTGGGTAATGAAGATCATGCTCTTCACCAGACCTTTGGCCATCATGTCCTTCATCATCTTGATGACCATTTTCTGACTGGTGACATCCAGTGCAGAGGAGGGTTCATCGGCAATCAGCACTTTGGGATTCAGAATGGTGGAAACCGCAATGACCACGCGCTGGCGCATGCCGCCGGACAGTTCCACGCTGTACTTGTCCAGTGCCTCCACCGGCAGACCCAGAAGAGCAAACCGCTTCTCCGCCATTTCGCGGATCTGCTTGCTGTCCATGGGCAGTTCATGTGCCCGGATCACATCCTCAATAAACTTGCCCACTTTCCGGGTCGGATTCAGTGCGTTCATGGCCGCCTGCGGAATATAGGCCACATCCGAACCCAGAACCGTCTTGCGGACCACATCCGGATCCAGACCCGAAATCGTCTTTCCGTCGACGATGATTTCACCGCTGGTGTAATGAAGGGGCGGGAAATAGTATCCCATCAGGCTGAGTGCCAGGGTGGATTTGCCGCAGCCGGATTCACCGGCAATGCCCAGGCTTTTACCTTCCTCAATGTCCAGTGAAACGTGGTCCACCGAGTAGACATCCTCGCCTTGCCTTGTGATGTATTTTGTGGTCAGCTGTCTGACCTCCAGCATCTTTTTTGCCAACGTTCACACCTCCTTAATCGCGCAGGGTCGGATTGAACACCTGGTCAAGACCGGTATTCATCAGGTTCAGAGAGAAAGAGGTGAGGGCAATGACCAGGATGACCGGGAAATACGCCCACCAGGCATTGCTGGAGGTATAGGCACCGAACAGTTTCGCCCAGTTCATCATCAAGCCCAGGGTCGGAACATCCGTGGTCTTCGGTCCCAGACCCAGCAGGGAAAGCTGTGCCTCTGCCAGGATGCCGCTGCTGACCTGCAGGATGAACGCCATGACGACATAGGAGGCGATGTACGGAAGAATATCCGTGGTTACGATCCGAGGCAGGGAATGTCCGGAAAGCTTGGAAAGGTTGACATGGTCACGGTTGCGCAGCGAAATGACCTGCGAGCGAACCGAACGGGCTGTCCAGACCCAGCTGGTCAGGCCGATGACCAGTGCGCAGGTGACCACACCGCGCGCTTCTTGTCCCACCGAGTAGTAGATCAGGATCAGCAGGACAAAGCCGGGGATGACGGTAAAGATGTTGGCAATGAACATCAGAATATCATCCACGATTCCGCCCATATAACCGGCAAGAAGACCGACGGTGAGGCCCAGTAAGGTCGCCACGGTGCCGGCAATGAGGCCGATCAGCAGGGAAACGCCGGTCGCCTTCACCAGTTCCGTCAGGGTGTCCCGTCCGAAGTTGTCCGTGCCCAGCGGAAGAGAAATGGTATTGGCTACCTGATCCACACGTGCAAAGTCTGCACCGGAGACCTTGGTTGCCTCTGCCCCCTCCTCATCCCCGCGGGTGACATTCATGGAGACGCCCGAGTCAAAGCTTTTCAGTTTGGCATCCAGCCTGGACAGAGCCCGGCGCTTTGCCTGAGTCGAAAACCCGTCATATTTGGATTTTTTGACATCCGCTTCATCATAATTGGCGCTCCAGGCCTCAAGCAGAGCCTCGATTCCTTCATTGCTGGTATTGAGACCTGTCGTGTCCGCGCCCTTCGCCTTGAGGAAGTCCAGGATCAGTTTCCGGTCTGATTCCGGCAGATCGCTCTGAAGACGGTTGGCCGCTGCCTCGGGCAGCTCCACGCGGTACATCGGCGCATTATTGGCATCATAGACAGAGAAATAGGTGCCGGGGGCAAGGAATCCCTTTCCCAGAGAGAGAAGCGGATCCCGCGGAACAAAATACGGATAAATGAGTACCGTCAGCAGCATGATCACAAAGATAATGAAGCCGACCATGAAACGAGGAGAATGAAGAATGTTTTTAAACGTGCTTTTCATGCTTTCTCCTCCTTAATCAAACTGCGCTGCCTTGACGCGCGGATCAATAAACGCATAGATGATATCCAGCATAAAGGAGGCAAGGAGCACCATGATGGTAATGATCAGGGTCGTTGCCGAAATAACCGGATAGTCCGACTGGGTGATGGCACTGTACATGGCCATGCCAAGTCCGGGATAGCTGAAGATCGTCTCTGCAACCAGTGCGCCGCCGACCATGGAGCCGATGCTCATGGCAAGACCGGTGACCTGGGGGAGCATGGCGTTGCGAAAAACGTAACGAACAATCTTTGAGTCCTTGATGCCAAGGAACCGGGAATATTTGACATAATCCGCGTTCAGTTCATAAATGGACATGGAACGCATGCCCACTGCCTGACCGCCGATGGAAATCAGGACGATCGACCAGAAGGGCAGCTGATAATGCGCGATCACGGAGGAAATGAAACTCCAGCTGAAATTGGGAATCATTCCGGGATCATACGCTCCGTTTGCCGGTGCAATGCCGAGATTGACGGAAAAGACCACCAGGAGAATCACGGCAGCGCCGAATGCGGGAATGGCACTTAAAAACAGGCTGACGGGCATCAGGACCTTATCCCAGACACCCCGTTTGTACGCGGCAACCGCGCCCAGAATATTGCCCAGGAACCAGCCGACGAGAATGGCCGGCAGCTGCAGTGCGATGGTCCACCAGATACCCGAGCCGATAATATCGGAAACCTTTCTCGGATACTGACTGTAACTGACACCAAAGGTTCCGTTGAACGCATTTTTGACAAAATCCATAAACTGGCCAAACAGGTTCTTGTCCAGTCCGAACTGATGCCGGTAAAACGCCATCTGTTCCTGAACCTGCTCCTGTGTGGCACCCGGGCTGATGCTCTTTCCGACAATGGCATTGACCGGATCACCCGGCATGAGACGCGGCAGAATAAAATTCAGAATCAAAGCCGCAACAAACGTGATGAGAAACCAGACAATCTTCTTTTTGAAGTATTTCTTCATGCCTTTCGTCACGGTATCACCTCCCTGCTATAAAAAAGGGCGGCCATAACCCTGTGGTTATGGCCGCTAATGCCAGGCTCTTACTTGATCAGCTCAAGGTTGTACAGAGCAGCGATGCCATATCCATCGGTGCAGTCAGCAGGCGGGATGTTATCTCCGTCTTCGTACTCCGGGAATCCGGTCCATACAGACTCATTGACAGCATGGAAGTAATCAGGACGATACATGAGCGAGAAGCTGGGAACCTCGTCAAGATAAATCTTGGTAGCCTCGGTATAGAGCTCTTCGATCTTCTCATCATCGGTGGTCAGCGGAATCTCCGCGATGATCTCATCAATGCGATCATTCTTATAGTGACCAAAGTTACCGGACCAGTTGTTGTCAACGCCAAGGAAGTCGGAACTCATGAAAGAGCGGACACGGCTCCAGGGAGCGGCCGGCTCGGCACCTGCCGGGCTGTACATGAAGATGTCATATTCAGTCTGGGAGGCCTTGGTAAAGACGGTCTGATAAATGCTCCACTCAGGATAGTTGGTGGTGATGTCCAGTCCGATTGCCTGTCCGGCAGCAGCAACGATTTCCATTGCAGCCTGCCAGTCAGTCCAGCCATTGGGGCAGCAGGCGTTCAGAGTGATCTTCTCGCCTTTGTACTCACGATAGCCGTCGCCATCGGAATCAACGATGCCGGCCTCGTCAAGGAGCTTCTTGGCGCCTTCGACGTCCTTGCCGATCCACTGGAGATCCTTCACGGCATCATGATCATACAGAGCCTGCTCGCCGTCGGTCGGGTTCATGACGGAACGCGGCACATCGGCAAAGCTCGGGCTCTGGTTGGTCATGGCGTTCTCAATGATCTGGTCATAGTCAACTGCCATGGCGATAGCCTTGCGGACTTCCTTCACCTGGAGTACCGGGATTTCCATGTTGTACCAGGCGGTCGGCATGGTGGTGCAGATGTTGTACGGTTCCTCGCTCATATAGGTAGCGATCGGCAGATCCTGCTCTTCCCACAGTTTCTGCACGTTGGCGATGAACTGCTGGTTCACGTCGATCTGGCCGGCCGTGAAGGCAACCAGAGCAGCGTCGTTATCGCTGTAGATGGCATGTCCGATGTACTTCGGTGCCGGGAGAGCGCCCCACATGGCATCGCAGGCACCCCAGTAGTTGTCGTCGCGGACGAAGGCAACCAGCTGGTCATTGGCGAAATAGCCATGATACGGACCGGAATAGATGATATCCTCTGCCGGATCCTCGAGCATCTTGGCCGCATCATTGTCGTTGCGGGCAGCCAGGGTAGCGAGCCAATCCTTCTGGAGGATATAGGTAGCGCTCAGGAAGTTGAGAACCTGAAGCGGGTTGGTGGGCTTGCCGGCGTCGGTCAGGGTGGTGGTGATGACGACATTGCCATCCACGGCCTCAACCTTGTCGATGTAAGCAGAATAGCCGCTGTACGTGCCGTTCTTGGTCAGAACAGCCGCATCCCATGTGGCCGCAACGTCTTCCGCCGTTACCGGGGTGCCGTCGCTCCACTTGGCTTCCTTCTTGATCTTCACGGTCATCTTCGTGAGATCCTCATTCCACTCATACTCGCCGTCTGCGAGCAGCGGATACAGCTCACCATCCAGTGAATTGTACATGTACAGGGTCTCAAACATCACGGTACGGGAACCGCGCGGGTTGGATGCGATGACCATCGCGTTGTTCATGTTGGAGCTGAGGGCGTTAAAGCCGTTGACCGGTCCCCACTGCTGGCCGCCGAAATACAGCGTCTCATTGCGCGGGAGATCCGTTGCCGTCTCAGCGGTGGCAATGCAGACTACAGAGACCAGCATGGCCAGTGCCAAAACGAGAGTTAAGATTTTCCTCATAAGTATTTCCTCCTTATAAAATATATTTCAAGGCCTCTGCCTTAAAACCATAATAAGCGTGTAAAACGTTTTCGCTTTTGCTATATCATAGCAATTTCCCAAAAATCTGTCAATACGCTCAAAAAAATTAATCCAAATTTATTCGGATTCTCATATCATCTTGACTATGTGGTCAACCCATGATAGTATTTTTATGCCGCTTTAACCCATTTCAGCCATTGTTTTTAAAAAAGTACGTCTTTCGCAATGCGGCAGTCTGTTTAAGCCCTGTGTTCCGGTAATTTGTATTGAAAAATGCCCCAAATAAACGTCCAAAAGGAGGACTTCCCAATGAGTTCAGTAAAAGAGCTGATCGCTCAGATGACGCTGGAAGAAAAGGCATCTCTGCTCTCAGGCGCCGATTTCTGGCATACCAGAAGCATCCCCCGTCTCGGAATTGAAGGCGTGATGGTCTCTGACGGACCGCACGGTCTGCGCAAGCAGGATCAGTCCGCGGACCATCTCGGCATCAATGACAGCATCAAGGCTGTCTGTTTCCCGGCAGCGTGCGCCAGCACCGCCAGTTTTGACCGCAGCCTGGTTCACCGGCTGGGCGAGGCCATCGGCGAGGAATGCCAGCACGAGGAGGTCGCCATCAACCTGGGACCCGCCATCAACATCAAGCGTTCCCCTCTCTGCGGCCGGAACTTTGAGTACATGAGTGAGGATCCCTATCTGGCCGGTGAAATGGCCGTCGATCTCATCAACGGTGTTCAGAGCAAAAACATCGGTGTCAGCGTCAAGCACTTTGCCGCCAACGATCAGGAACACCGCCGCATGTCCTCGGACAGCGTGATGGATGAACGCACGCTGCGTGAGATCTATCTGCCCGCCTTCGAGGCCTCTGCCAGACGCGGAAAGGCCTGGACCTTCATGTGCTCCTACAACAAGCTGAACGGCACCTATGCCTCGGAACACAAATGGCTCCTGACCGATCTGCTCCGGGGTGAATGGGGCTTTGACGGCTATGTCATGAGCGACTGGGGCGCCGTCTCCAAACGTCCCTGCGGCGTTGAGGCCGGTCTGGACCTTGAAATGCCCGGTTCAAACGGCATTAACGACGCCGAGGTGGTCAAGGCGGTCCGGGAAGGAAGGCTCGATGAAAAGTATGTGGATCTCTGCGTCGAGCACATTCTGAACGTCCATGAGCGCTATCTGAAGAACCGCAGGCCCGACACGCCGTGGGATAAAGAGGCTGATCATGAACTGGCCGGCCGTCTCGCCGCGGACTGCCTGGTTCTGCTGAAAAATGAAGACAATCTCCTTCCTCTGGCGGATGCCGACAAGGTCGCCGTCATCGGTGAGTTTGCCGTGAAGCCGCGGTTCCAGGGCGGCGGCAGCTCCCACATCAACAGTTTCAAGGTCACCAGCCTGATGGACGCGCTCGCAGACAAGGCCAATGTCACGTACGCCCAGGGCTACCGCATTGACAGCACCGAAGAGGATGAGGCGCTGACCGCCGAAGCCCTCCGCGCGGCCGCTGCTGCCGATAAGGTCGTCATCGTTGCCGGTCTGCCGGACAGCTTTGAATCCGAGGGATACGACCGTACCCATATGCAGATGCCCGCCAATCAGAATCTCCTGATTGAAAAGCTGGCCGCAGCTAACCCGAACGTCATCGTGCTGCTCTACAACGGTTCACCGGTCGAAATGCCGTGGAACGGACAGGTCAAAGGCCTGATCGAAGGATATCTGGCCGGACAGAACGTTGGCACCGCCAACCGCGCCGTCCTGTACGGTGAGGTCAATCCCAGCGGCCGCCTGCCGGAAACCCTGCCGCTGCGCCTTGAGGATACACCCTGCTATCTCAGCTTCGGCGGAGAAGGCAATACGGCCGTATACAGCGAGGGCATTTTCGTCGGCTACCGCTACTATGACAAAAAGAAGGCAGATGTCCTCTATCCGTTCGGATACGGCCTCAGCTACACCACCTTCAGTTACAGCAATCTGGTGCTGAGTGCGGACCACATTCAGGATACGGACACCCTGACCGTGTGCGTAGATGTCACCAATACCGGAAAGCGGGCCGGCAAAGAGGTCATCCAGCTCTACGTCAGCGATCCGGAAAGCAGCGTCTTCCGTCCTGTGCGGGAACTGAAAGGGTTCGAAAAAGTCGAGCTGGCTCCCGGCGAAACAAAGACCGTTTCGTTCACCCTTGACAAGCGTTCCTTCGCCTACTGGTCCACGGACATTCACGACTGGTATGTGGAATCCGGCAAATTTGACATTCAGATTGGCCGCAGCAGCCGTGACATCGTGCTGAGCGCCAGTGTTGAGGTCACCGGCACGACAGCGATTCCGGTCACCTTTACCGAGGATTCCATCGTCATGGATATCATGGCCAATCCCAAAGCCGCTGCCATCCTGCAGAATTCCATGAAGGATGCGCTCGACATCTTCCAGTCCAAGAAAGACGAAGATGAGGATTCCGCCGCACAGGAAGCCGTCTCAAACGAGATGAGCCTCGCCATGATGCGCTATATGCCCCTGCGGGGAATGATCAGCTTCGGCGGCGTCACCCATGAGCAGCTGAAAGCCATGCTGGATGCCATGAATTCCTGATTTCCTAGAATAAAGGCTGCGAAAGCGGAACCCACGGTTCCGCCAATCGCAGCCTTTTTTCATTTCCATCTGCAACAGGCCTTTTCCGGAATGCATGACTTGTCTGCAAGGCTGGCACAGCAGATGATCCGTACGAAGCAGACAATGAAAGCTCTCAAAAGTATTTTTCTGATTTTCTGACAAGATGGTCAGGAATAGAAGTTTCCTTAGCTCCTCTTTTGTTCAGTCCAGCTGCCTTTTGAACAGGTTCAGGGCAGTTCCTGTCAGTCTGTATAAAGCAGATACTGACTCCGGATTTTCCGGAACTCCTCCAGTCCCTCCGCCCATGTGGCACGAATTTCCTCAGAGGTATATCCGTCCTCAATCATCAGGCGGACTTTATCCGTTCCGCACAGTTTATCGATCCAGTACCTCCCCTGTTTATCCCGCCTGCCAAAGAAAGAAACTTCCGGAAAGACCTCTTTCACCGCATGATAGGCATCGATCAGGTAATTCAGCTGAATCCCTTCCGCAAAGATTTCCTCTACCGGTTTCTGCCTGAGATCCCGGCCATAGCAGGTCTGTCCTCTCATCGGCGGATCACTTGCCCCCGGCATGCTCTCCGGGACAAAGAAAAATGGATAGGCCTCATTTCCCTCAAACAGCGGACTGCCATAGATTTCAAAAGGCATCTGCGTTCCGCGGCCCACGGATACCGAGGTGTTCTCAAACAGACATATCGACGGATACAAATAGATGGCCCGCATATCCTTCAGGTTCGGGGAGGGGGCGGTAATGAGACTGGCTCTGGTCTGATGCGTATAGTTGAGACAGGGGATCACCGTCAGATCACAGGCATCCTTTCCGGCACGCAGCCATCCCTCTCCGTTGATCATCCCCGCCAGTTCGCCCAGTGTCATCCCGTATGCCATGGGCAGCGGATACTTTCCGACTCCCGAGGCAAAGCGCTCCTCCAGGATCGGCCCGTCCAGACAGAAGCCGTTGGGATTGGGTCTGTCCAGCAGAATCACCTTTTTTCCATGCCAGGCGCAGGCATCCATCAGATAGGACACGGACAGCCAGTAGGTGTAAAATCTGACACCCACATCCTGGATGTCAATCAGCAGAACATCAAACGCCTGCATGTCCTCCTCACTGGGATAGTCCGTATCCCCTGAAAACAGGGAAAGCAGCGGAACTCCGGTCTTCTCATCCACGGAATCATTCACACGCGCTCCGGCATCTGACATATTTCTGAACCCATGCTCCGGGCAGAACACGGCAGTTACCTGCACGCCCCTGTCAATCAGTGCATCCAGAATATGTTCCCCGTAGACCACATCCTTTCCTTCAGCATCCCTGCCAAAAGGAATCAGTGTCGGATCCATTGTGCTGTCCGGTTTTGCCGCATCAATGACCCGGTTTCCCACAATTCCCGACTGGTTTGAAAACAGTGCAACCCTTTTCCCTTCCAGCTCCGGCAGATACACATCAAACCGCTCATCCCCCAGAACCAGTTCCCCCTGTGCAGCGGCACTCATCCACAAAGCCAGGGTCATCATTCCCGCAAGCAGGAACACCTTTCCAAGCATCCTCATTTTTCCTCCTCCATCCATTTATCCCCGGCAGGGCTCGGGCCGGTTCAGCAGACAGCCTCTGTCTTTTCCTTGGACATATCCCCGTTTTTCCCCTTCCGTGATCTTCTGTTATTCTCCATCTTCCGGCTGTCCTCCGTTTTAGTGTAGGCGATAATCGCTCATCCGTCAAGCCGGATGACACTTTCCCTTTTTCTCCCGCGCATCCGCCGGAAATTTCGGTTTTCTGAAAAAGTTAACATGTACCCGTACAGGAAAGTGTGTTATGATAGGACGGTCTGAAATTGATCCTAATAACAGCCTCCGGTTCACGGGGCATCATTCTTACTTTGAAAGGACCGACATCATGCCAAAAGTCATTCATCTCGGATTTCTCGGCTGCGGAAACATCGGCGGAGGCGTATACCACCTGCTGACAGAGATGCACGAGGAAATTCTGAAACGCGAAAACATCGACATTCGTATCAAAAGTGCGCTGGTCAAAAGCATCGCCGAGGCCCGTTCGGATGTTCCAAAGGACATTATGACCGAAAAGGCGGATGAGGTGCTGAGCGATCCCGATATTGACATCATCTGTGAATTCATGGGCGGGGAGCAGCCTGCCGCCGCCTTTATGCAGAAAGCACTGGAAAACGGAAAAACCGTTGTCACGGCCAACAAAATGGCGCTGGCCCTGAACTGGCATAAGCTGCAGGCAGCCGCCGTTGAGCATCATGCCGGTCTGTATTATGAGGCCAGTGTCGGCGGTGTCATTCCGGTTATCCGCTCCCTGACCGTTTCCCTCAACGCCGATGACATCGACCAGGTCATGGGCATTGTCAACGGAACGACCAACTACATTCTGACTCAGATGAGCCAGCAGGGCCGCTCCTATTCAGATGTTCTGGCCGAGGCGCAGAAGCTTGGCCTTGCCGAGCCGGATCCCACGGCAGACGTGGAGGGATTTGATGCCGCTTACAAGCTTTCCATTCTCTCCTCCATCGCCTTCCATACCCGTGTCACCTATGAAAAAATTCATCGGGAGGGCATTACCGGCATCAGCCCGGATGATATTGCCTATGGCCGGGAAATGGGCTATACTCTCAAACTGCTGGCCATCGGCAAACGCAGCGACAATTTCATTGAGGTAAGGGTGCATCCTACTTTCCTGCCCAGTGATCATCCTCTGGCGCGCGTGGATGGTTCCCTGAATGCCATCTATATTCACGGCAAATACTGTCAGGACATGATGCTCCAGGGACGCGGCGCGGGAGACAAGCCGACTGCCAGTGCCATCTGCGGCGACATTCTCTATGCCGCCAATCATCTGGGCACCCCTATCGTCCCCTCCTTTGCCAACACCGCCGAGCCAGACCCGTCCATGTTCTTTACCGACAACTGGCGCTGCCGTTATTTTGTCCGTCTGGATGCGGCCGATACGCAGGGGGTCCTCGGAAGCGTGGCCGGTGCATTCTCCGGCAAGTCCATTTCCATCGCCTCGCTGCTCCAGCGTCCCTCCAAAGTCAGCGGACGCGCCCAGATCATCCTCATTACGCATGAGGCAAACGAACACGCCTTAAAGGAAGCCGTTTCCTCGCTCAATCCGGATCTGGTAAAGGTCGAAAACATCATCCGCGTAGAAAACTGATCCCCTCCACAGCCATCAATCAACAGGCAGCACAGGAACTGGTTAATCCGGTGCCTGTGCTGCCTGTCTGTTTATGGAAGCCGGATATCCGGCAGATAGCGGGGCATCTGCTCCGTCAGGGTAAAGGGCAGTCCATATTCTTTGAGGATCCTGCAGAACACATCCAGTGCGCCGCGGTCACCGCTGAGCATCATCTGGAAACTGAGACAGAACTTATCCGGAAGGGCATTGATTTCAACGACCAGGTTTCCATCCGTAATGGTGTAGACCGAATCGATATAGTCAGCCATGCCGCCCCAGTCCGGTTTTAAAAGGATCAATTTCGAATGTACTCAAGCAGGAGTAAAATACGAGTTTATAAAAGAAAAATATGGATTTACAGTTAGATTCCATCGACATTGTGGAGAAGGGTGGAGTATAGTTTCTGGTGGTCAGCCAGAAAAACAGCCAGAAAAACAGCCAGAAAAACAGCCAGAAAAAGCAGATGAGATTATACTTCGCTCTGATTTGGTGTTAGCACTAATACGAGAGGACGAGAACATCTCCCGAGCAAAGATAGCAAAACGCTTAAAGATTAGTCAATCACAGGTCAGAACAGTTCTAGATAGCCTAAAGAGCAGTGGGAGACTCCATCGAGAAGGTCCGGATAAGAGTGGAAGATGGATAATTGATTAAGTGCAATACGTCTTACTCTATTCCAACAATGGGGTGTCGGCACAGAAGGTTTTGCTCTTTTACAGCCATACCTACAGGAGAACAGCTTACATGAAAGACATGCCATCAAAGGTTCATGACGCGATGTACCGGCAGATTCAGAGCCGAGGGTATGCTGCCCCAGTCGATGTGCTTATGGACATCGGTGTGCTGGATAAAGCCAGGTACGATGACTGGCGAGCCGGGCGGGTTCCGTTCCTGGAAGCTGTGTGTACCGCCAATCTCCACAAGCTGTCGGAGATGATGAAGGAGGTCAGGAGCTAGGTATAAAAGGTTTATCAGAATGAAGCACAGCCAGCTGTGCCTCAGTTACCGCTGGAAATTTTCTCCGGGCCGTTTTCCGGGTCATGGTTTTCTTTCATTTCTTTTGCCGGCTGCGGATGGAATCTGGCCATGTACGCCTGAATCAGGTCCTCTCTGCCCCGGAAACGAAGTCCCTTATGGCAGAGCTTGCGGGCCACATCATAGATGACGGCAAACAGCGGAACACCAATGATCATACCGGTAATTCCCCACATGCCACCAAAGAGAATAATGGCAAAGGTGACCCAGAGGCCGGAGAGACCGGTGGTGTTGCCGAGAATTTTCGGGCCGATGACGTTCCCGTCCAGCTGCTGCAGAATGATGATAAAAATAAGGAACATCAGGCTGTAGATCGGTTTTTCGAGGAACAGGATCAGCAGACACGGAACGGCACCGATGAACGGGCCGAAAAACGGGATGATGTTGGTGATTCCCACCACCACGGCAATCAGCGGGGCGGAGCTGAATCCCATCGCGACGCAGCCCAGGAAGCAGAGAATGCCGATGATCGCGCTGTCCAGCAGCTTGCCCATAAAGAAGCCGTTGAACATCTCATCCGCAAAGCGGACCTCCCGTTCAATCCGGTCCGCCCATTTGGTTGAAAAGACGCTGCGCACAACCAGCTGGGCCTGGGCCGCAATGCGCCGCCGGGTCGCCAGCAGATATACGGTAATGACGATGGCCAGCAGCAGATTGCTCAGAAGACGAAAGAGAATCGTCACATACGTGGCCGTTCCGGAAAGCAGCCGCTGGGCAAGAGGCATCAGCCCCGTATCCCGGAAATCCTGAATCCGGCGGATGATCTCGCTGGTCGCCACCGCCCAGGTCCTCTGCAGTTCCGGATCAATGGACACCAGCTCCTCGATCTTCCGGTTGAGTCCCCTCAGCTGTCCCGGAAGGGAATTGACAATGCCCATAATGCTGTTAAAGACGCGCGGAATGACGATGAGAATGAGCAGCACCACCACCGTGACAAACAGCACGATAGACAGGAAGATCGACAGACCCGAGCACAGCCGCCGGTGCTTTTCGCCCAGGGCTTTCAGCAGCAGATCCTCGATTTTCCCGCACAGCGGCGTGAGAATATAGGCGATGACCGCCCCGAACACAAACGGCTGCAATATCCGCAGTGCGCCGTTCACGATGCCCATGATCCAGTCGATTCGCAGGAGGGCAAAGGCCAGCAGAATCGTCACGCCAAGAACGGCCACCGCGGTAATTCCCGCTTTCACATATCGTCTGTTTTCATCTTTTCTCATAATCATCCCTGTCTTTCTATCTCCCCTGGAAAAATGACGTCAACGGTTTCGTCTTGTCCGGCTCAGCGAACCGGTCATCAGAACAGCATCCGCAGCTGACCGGAGTCACTGCTGACCTCGATTCTGGCCGTACTGACCATCTCCGGTTCACTGCCCGTCACATGCTTGCTGCGCAGATACTGGGTATTGCTCAGCGAGGACCGGATCAGGTTCAGCACATAAATGTTGTCAAACCGACTGTAGATCGATTCCCCGCTCAATCCGGTAAAACAGATCAGCTGGGTATTGTTCTTCTTTGCCACCTCCATCAGCGGGATCAGCAGATGCGCCGCATTGGTCTGGGCAAAGGGATTGTCCATCACCAGGACCTTTCCCTCGTTCCGGTCAGCAAAGATATCGGTTTCCTCCCAGCGCATATAGTAGAGGAGACTGGAGAGGATGACAAAGGCCGAGAGGAATCCCTCGCCGCCGGAGTTTTTCGCCACCTCACTCCAGGTAATCTGCAGTTCCCGCTGGGCCTCAATTTTGTACAGCTGAATCCGCACATTCCCGATGCCGATGACCGTGTCATACAGTTCCCTGGTCGTCATCCGTTTCCCGACAAAGTCATGGATGGCCTCCCCCTTTTCAAGGAGGGCAATGCCCTTTTTCGTCAGTTCATCCACCATATCCGCGATTCGGGGCTCAAACACCCGGACATTTTCCTCCCAGTCCGGCAGCGTGATCTTGAGCATTTTCAGTGGCTTCCCGCGGACCTGCACCGTCGAATTGCGGTCAATCCGGCCCATCTGCACATGAATTTCATGGGTGTATTCCTTCAGCACCGCAATCACATGCGTCCGTTCCTTTTCCACGACCGCAATGTCCACCATCAGCTTGGCCATCAGGTCCCGATACGACTGCAGCACCATGTCCAGCTGCCGCAGCACCTGACCGGCATCCTCCGTCAGCGCCAGAATCGTCTCAAGCGGCTTCTGATAATACTCCTCCTGAAATTCCTCAATGCGGATCACCTGCTGGAGCACTTTCTCGGTCCGGCGCCTTCTGTCCCGTGCATTTTCCGCCGCCTCCCGGTAAGCCCGCTGCAGACTGCCGGTAAAGCTGCGCAGCGCCTCCTCCGTAAACCCGGAGAAATCCTCCTCAAACCGGACCGGCTCTGTCACCGGAATCTCCTGGAACTCTGACAGCGTTGTCAGGTTCGCACTGTAAACCCGGATCCGTCCGGCCAGATCATTGGCCGCCGCCTCATGTTCCTTCCGCTGATGAACCAGCAGGTTTTTCCGCTCGGCGTAGTCAATGACCGGCACCTCATCCCGCATGAGCGGTTCCTTTGTCCCGCAGTCCCGCATCATCCACTCAAGGATCTGGCGCAGCGCTTCCTCTTTTTTCCCGTGCCGGATCTCAAGGGCATGCACATCGGCCGAAAGCTCCTGAATTTTCCGGGCAAAGGCTTTCATCTCGGCCTCCGCCTGATCCTGCTGTGCCGGACTGTACCGCACGCCCTGCCAGTCCGCGGGCTGAAAACCGTATTTCTGTGCCCGGCGGTTCAGTTCTTTCTCTGCCTTCTCAAGCCGCTCATTGGCTTTCTTGCGGGCCTCCTCCAGTTCCTGTTCTTCCCTTGACACCGTCTCCGTAATGGCCCTGTACCGAGCGATCAGCGCCGGAACATCCCCCTCAAGGGCCGGGTTAAACTGCGCCGGTGCATCCGTCTTTTCGTACCACTCATAGGCTGACAGTTCCCGCTGAATCTCGCCGGCCTGAAACCGGAGCTCGTTCTGCCGCGTCTCAAGGATCCGGCCCTCTTCCTCATTTTTCTGCAGTTCCACCTGCAGTTTTTTCTTTTTCCGGTCCAGGGCCAGCACCTTTTCCTCACACGCATGCAGCGCCTGCATGGCCAGGAGATAGCGTTCGTACGCCTGCGCAAGCCCTTCCAGTTCCCGGCTCTGCCGCTCCTTTCTCTCCATGCGGCGCTCCAGTTCCGCCAGTTCCTTTATCAGCGCCCGGAGCGCTTCCCGGGCAGCGGCCAGTTCATCCATCGTCCGGTGAATGTCTGCCTGCAGGGCGGCCAGCCGCTTTTCCAGTTCATCTATCCCCGCCCGGGTCTCCTCATAATCCCGCCGGGTCACTTTCTGTGCATTGATCCGGGTCCGGCGTTCCAGGTATTCCCGGTGCTCGGTGCGCCGGTGCTCGATTTCCTCATTTTTCCGTTCCAGCTCGCGCTGTTTCTGCTCCAGCAGTGCCTGAAGCCGTTCCTCATTGAGCAGGTTCCGGTTAAAGAGCATGTAAAAATGGACACCGGTCCCGGGCAGTGCATCCTCCGTGTAAACGCGCTGCAGGTCTGCCAGGCTTTCGCGCACCACCACCGGAATCGGCGCGGAGGTGTAGACCGGAAGCGCCGCGGCTCTGAGTCGTTCAAGTTCGCGCTCGGTCATCAGGAGCGCATAGGGCAGGAACGGATTCCGCTCCACCAGATCAAGGTTTTCCTGCTCCGTGTTCCCGTTCCGCTTCAGCCATTCCATGCCGTACACGACATGAATGCCCAGTCCTTCCATGGCCTCTTTCAGTTCCGGCGACAGTTCCACGGTCCGTCCGGTACTGAGCCGGAGGATTTCCTTTTCCAGTTCCTGACTCTCAATGACCGCCCGGTCCGTGCCCGCTTCAAGCTCGGCAATCCGACCATCCAGCTCACGGATAATCCGCTCCGTATCAAAGAGGGCGTCCTCTTTCAGTTCCAGGTACTGCAATATGCCCCGGCGAGCGTTCAGCTCATCTTCAAAGTTCTGCAGTTTCTCCTTTGCGGCACGCAGCTTTTCCGCCTCTGTCTGCCTCTGCCGTTCCAGATCGGCCAAGCCGTCCTCCATCTGCCGGATACTGCTCTCCAGCTTCTCCTGCCGGGTCCGTCCTGCCTGGCGCGCACCGGCCAGGTCCTGACGTTCCTTCTCGAGGTTTTTGGCCATCAGGGCCAGCCGTCCCGGTTCATATTCGCCCATCAGGTTGCGGTTCAGGTCCTCGTTCCAGTTTGCGACGTAACGGCTCTCGGTCTCATCATACGCCTGCACGGATGCTGTCAGCCGGCCTCTTTCCTGTTCATTGCTGCGCAGTTCCCGCTCGGCCCCGGTGATCGCATTCCCGAGTTCCTTTCGCCGGCGCGTCACGGTTCGCAGTGCCCGCTCCGTCTCCTCAAAGCTGTGCTGCACCTGATCCCGTTCCTGTTCATATCTGGTGCGCAGCAGATAGCCGATATAATCCCGCTCCGGCTTGAGGTCCTCCCCTTTTCGCCGGCAAATTTCAAGGGCCTGCGATGCCTCAAGGAGATCCGCCCGGACCAGATCGGTCTGTTCCTGGCGGTCCGCCATTTCATACAGATGAAACGTCCGTTCACGGTCGTTCCGATCCTTTTCGGCCTCCGCCAGTGTTCCCTTCAGTTCCCGGATCTGCCCCTGCAGTTCCTCCATCTGCTCCCGGGCCGCATAATAGTCGGCCGAGTGCATCTGGTGGTCATTCCGGCGCAGCTCCAGCTGCAGTTCCTCCAGGCAGGCCTGTTCGGTTTCAAGGCCCACCGCCGCGGTCTCACTGAGGCGCCGCAGCTCACACAGATACGAGGCAATCTCGTTTTCCCGGCGCTCACATGCCCGAGTCCCCTCCAGGTATTCCGCCGCGTTGGCGCGGATCTTCTCCGCCTCCTCCTCAAAGTGAAGGATGCTGTCCCTGCGCCGGATCTTGTCCTGTGTGCTGCGGTAGCTGGCGATATATTTTTCCAGGATGTTCCGGAATTCCTGCATCCGGTCCTGATCCCGGTTCAGCTTGTTCTCAATCGTCTCCAGGAACCACTTTTCCACCAGGCCCCGCTCATCCCGGCAGTCATCAAACAGCCGCGACAGGCCCGATTCCTGCTCATTGATTTTCCGGATGATGTTCTGCCATTCCTTGTAGTTGATGCCGTATTCCAGCAGCTTGTCAAAGTACTGTTTGGACTGGGCGGAGTTGCCCATGTCGTAACTGATAAACCGGACTCCTTTTTCCCGCCGGTATCCGTCAAACAGGGCTCGGCATTCCGCAAAACTCTTCAGGCGGATTTCCTCTTTCGTCTTTTCGACCACCGGAAGATGATGGATATCCTGCACGCAGGGTTCCCGGTATTCGCTGATGAAATTGACGATCTCCAGCTCCTCATCCCGGTCCTCCTCCATCCGCTGGTTCTGCCGGACCATCATCCCGGTCAGCACGAATCCGGCGCCCTGCTCCAGCTGCCATTCCACCAGGATAAAGGTGGGCTTGGCGGAGGTGAAATAACTGGCAAAGGGGCGGTCCTTGACGTTTCGGTACCGCCGCTGTACGAACGGCGCCGTCAGCATCTGAATCAGCACGGACTTCCCGCCGCCGTTGTCCATTTTCACCAGGGTGCTCTCCCCGTTGAAATACAGGGTTTCATCGCTGATGCGAAACATGTTGTAGTTGTAATTCAGATTGATGAACCGCACTGCATTGATCTTACTCATTCTGCACTCCCAGTACATCCAGAACACGCTGGTAATTGGCCTTGTTCAGGAGATTCCAGTCCATAAAGTGGTCCAGCTTCCGGGTGGTCTTGATCATTTCATCCTGCTCAATATACTCAATCAGGCCCTGGGCCTGAAGGAAACGGAGGATATGATGGATAAACCCTTCCTTGGTCGTTTTCTGCCGGGTTCCCCGGTCATCCGAGCGAAGGGCCTCGTACGCCTCTGTCATCTGCGTAAAGGTGCCCCCGGCACCCTCCGTCTCCTCCCTCGCCCGTCCTTCCTGCAGATGGGCAGTGATGCTGTTCTGCAGTTCCCCGACACGGATATAGTCCCGGGTTTTGCTGCTGCTCCCCTGCCCGTCATAAAACTCGAGGAGCAGCACCAGAATCGAAAACTGCACCAGGTAATAATCCCGGTCCGTTGCCGTGGACCGGCAGAGCTCCTTTTTCAGCTGGGACCGGGAATAGCCGAGAAAACGGTTCTGAAGGCCGGGAATGAGATAGATCACATCCCCGTAACGCTCCACATCACATTCAGAGGCTTCCCCCTGTGACCGGACCAGATTCTGCACCGCCTCATCCTCCGCAAACGCCCGATACAGCTGCGGCTGATCCTGTTCCCGCAGTTCATGGTGTTCAAGAAGATAGGCAAATATCTCCTGACTGGTTCTCACCTGTTCAAATTCATATGCCATCTGGGTCCCCCTCATCCACTGAAATCACCACATCCGAGCAGCGGACGGAAAGCAGATTCCCGGATTCATCCGGAACCCGTTCAAACAGGACTGGTCCGGCGGCAGGATCTTTCTCGATCCGCAGCCGGATGATTCCTTTCCATTCCGGCCGGTCCTCCACAATTTTCAGAATCCGTTCCTTCAGGCTGAAATCCTCTTTTTCCTCAAGGATGTAATCCGCCCGTTCCTGCCGCAGCTGCCGGATATCGATGATCCGGGCCTGAAGCAGTTCCACCATGATTTCCCGGAACAGATCCACGCTGGGAACCAGCTGCTGATACTCCGCCTCACTGGCGCCTGCCCGGATCTCCGAGAGATGCACCCCCGGTCTGTGCATCGCTGCCTCAAGGAGGATCATCAGGCTGCCATCCATCCGCTGCTGCTTCAGCCGCCTTCTCTCCTCCTGCTCCGCCAACCAGGCGTCCTCATCAAAATCCAGTTCAACCGTGTCCTCCTCATCCGCCTCGGTTTCCGCCGTCCGCCGCGGTTCAAAAATCCGGTTCAGATTCAGGATGCGCTGCGGATCCCGGTTAAACAGCGGATGCAGAAATGTCTCCATCCGATCAAGGCTTTCCGGCTGCTCGAGAATCTGACTGAACAGCTCCTTGCGCAGGCTGAAGCGCTGGACCAGAGACATTTCGGCAATCTTTTCCAGTTCATCCGTGTACAGCGTCTTCAGGTCAAAATGGCCGTTCAGAATCCGCTGATGTTCATCAATCGCCCGGTTCAGATAGGTTTCAATTTCCCGGAGATTGCGCAGCTTGTCCTCCTCGCTGCTCTCCAGCAGATGCACATTGATCCGCTGCTCCTCCAGCTCCCGGACACGGTTTTGAACCGTCTCCCGGTATCCCCTGAATTTGTCCCGGGTCTGCTCAATGGTATCCAGGTCCTCCTGCTGGATTTTCTCGTAATCCGTGACGTTGTAATCAAGCACATTCCGCCGGATCCGGTTCATGGCTTCCTGGATGCGCTGAATCTGAATCCGGAGCAGATTAAAGACGCCCTTGATATCCTCCAGCGCCTGATCATAGCTCTGCTTCTCCAGGTGCATCCGGAAAATCATTTCCTGAATGGTCAGCTTCATGTTGTTTTCCACTTCCAGGGTTCCCAGAAGCAGATTGTACCCGTCATCCGTCAGATAATACGACGTCCGCCGGACCTCCTGATCCAGATAGACAATCCGGTTTCCCACATAGCTGATGTGGATCTGCTGCCAGGCCGATTCCTCAAAATCAAACCCGCTGAAGTACATGGGCGCCCCTTCATTGGAAAGGACCTTGTTGATGATGAAATCGCCGAGCCCGCGGCAGTCCTCAAAATTCATGGGTTTCTGAAAATAGCGGGTGTTGATGGTATCAATAAACACCCCGATATCATCCGTCGTACAGGGCATTTCCCGCAGCGACTGCTCCATGATAAACAGGAGAACGGCAAACACCATGTTCAGCTGCTCATCCTCCGTGTCGAACTCATTGTCTTTCCAGATGCTTTTCTGGCCGCTGGCAGAAAGGAGCAGCGCATAAAGGCCGACGCTTTTCATCCGCTTCGGAAAAGTCTTCAGAAAATCATACTGCATCGTTTCAATAGTCTCCGATATTCAGAATCTCCTGCGGAATGTACTGACCGCGTTCAAGAATCGCCTGCATCCGCCGGACCGTTTCGGTGTCAAAAAAAGAAAAGAACCCGCCGGACACATTTTTGTTCTGGTGTTCCCGGGTCGCGGGCAGTGTCTCGGCCTGCGCCCCTTTACAAAGCATCGCCAGATAGGCCGGCACAAACGGGCTCACCTTTCGTTCCCCGAAAGTCTCCGCCAGAGACTCATAAATCCCGATTCCCTCATAATCCAGGTCACCGAAGTACAGAAAGGTATTCCCGTCCTGTTTCATGTACGGCTCGGCGCTGATGTCAAACTCACGGAAACTGCTGACCACCCGTTTGCCGGCGCCGTAGATCAGCGTGCGGATTTTCTCTCCCAGAATCCGCTCATGCCCTTCCAGCAGGAATTTGCGCATCCCGAAAAAGGGATCCTTGTTTTCAAGAATCAGCAGTTTCTGCGGGACCTCTCTCCCAGCCGCATAATAGGCAAACGGCTCAGCCGTGTAGTAAACGTTCAGCTCCGCTTCCGTGGTCCCGCAGTGACTGAGAACTGACCGGGCATTGCCCGAAAGGAACTTTTCCTCGCCCCAGATTTCAAAGCTCCGCTCATTCCGTGACACCGTCACCGTGGCCTGCCGTTTCTGCAGGTAGGCCGACAGCCGCCGGACATAGGGGCGCTCCTGCACATACACCTCCGGATGCCGGAGATAGTAGTCCACGTGAATCAGCGGACTGGTCTGATACAGCAGCTCATCCCGAAATGCGGAATAATCCGGCTTCTCCTCCACCAGCCAGTACTGCGTATAAAGAGCCGGCCGCTTTCCGTTGCGCGGTGAGGTCTTAACCGGCCGGATTTCCCCGGATTCAATCCGCTCCATCACATACCGGTATTGACTTTCATAGGGTTCCGCAAGCCGCTTTCCCAGCAGCATTTCCAGACTGCATTTTTTCATCCTTGTCCGCTCCGTCCGCCGATGTTTGACCGGTATCGCTCAATGATACAGGACTTTTTGCAAAAGCAGATTCCATAGGCGATGCAGCCCATATACCCATCCTCCAGTATGCCTGTCTCATATTTTAAATCCCCGATTTGCCGGAAGGCTTCATCGATTCCGGACTGCATTTCACTGAATTTCTTTCTGACTTTTATTTCGAAAAGGATGGCAGGATCCTGAGGCCTGTTGGGATAGAGAACAGTATCCGGACGTCCAATCCCCTCTTCCCGGTTAGAACGCACCACATAGCAGGGAACTCCGTATAAAAGCGATAATAAGAAACCATGATAGAAGCTCTCATCGCTGTCAAAGGTGCTGATGGTTTTTCCCAGCAGATCCGTGAGATAGTTTGCCATTCCTTCTGTATTCCCCTCAAGCACCGCCCTGTGAAGGGGGGAGCGGTCTGACTCCTCGACTTTTTTATCAAACCAGCTGCTGATCTGATTTCTGTATATGCTCCGGATTTCCGCGTTGGGAATCCTCATTGTCACATAAACATCCCCGTCCACAAGCCGTTCCGACACTTTTTTCATATAACCGGTAAAGAACAAGAAATTCCACAGATTGTCCTCTGTTTCATGGATATCCTCATACGTAATATCCTCATGAATCATTTTCTCGATGTTATCGCCTTTAATCAGTGCATCCAGCTCTTCCCTCATTTTCTCATTCGCATGGTAGACCATCTCCCGGATAATCCGATTCGATGATGTATTCGCCCAGTAGGGTTCCGGGAACTTCTTGTGATTGACAACAATGCTCTTGACATACTTGGTAATGCTCCAGGGATTATAGATTTCCTGCTCTCCAAACCGATATCCGTCATACCATTTTCTTGCCTCGGCGATTCGCTCTTCAAGGCCGTACTCTTTAAGCATTGCAACGACTTCAGCATCTGTAAACCCGAAATCATCGGCAAAACCGGAATCCCTGATGGAACTGATTTCCAGATTGTTCAGCCCAGTAAATAGACTTTCCCTGCTGATTCTCAGGCAGCCGGTTACAACCGCCTTAAAAAGAGAATTATTTGTCTTCAACGCCGACTCAAAAAGAGAACGAATAAAATCTACCATTTCATCATAAAAGCCACGATGATAAGCGTTTTCCAGAGGAACATCATATTCATCCAGAAGAATGATGACATCTTTTCTGTGATGTTTCTGCAGGTACACGGACAGAGTTTTTATCGCCGTGGAATACCGGGCAATCTCTCTCCTGTAATCCTCCGCTGTACGGAGCTCTGCGTCGGGCGTGCTCTGCATTAAGGAGTCAAAATTCGCCTTCTCCGAACGGGTCAGGTTTTTGGAATCAAGCAGGTAGGAATGCCTTGAATATTCACTGATGATTTCATCCCGCAGTTTTAATCCCGCTTCAAAAAAATTAGGCTGTTTTGCCGACTTCAGGGACAGATTAATGACAGGATACTTTCCCATCATGGAAAGAATTTTCTCCGGTGCCTCCATGATTTTCTTTCCGGCAAAATATCTGCCGTTGTCCTGTACATTTCCATCGTAATCAACCTCAAGTTCAAAAAAAGTCCTCAGAATGGAAAGCGCAAGCGTTTTTCCGAACCGTCTGGGTCTGGTAATCAGCGTGACCATTCCGCCCTTTTCAAGTACATCCCTGACCAGCATGGTCTTATCCACAAAATAGCAGTTCTCATCAATGATTTTCTTGTAGCTTTCATAACCAATCCCGATCTTCTGCATAACTCACACCTCCGTTTTCCCGTATTCTCAAGGAAGCATCCTTCTCTATAGTTATCCCCTGTAATTATAATTCAATTTGATTTGTTTGTCACTTCTCTCCTTTATGAGCAGTGACTTGGCCTTTTGGCACCGCTATTTTTCGGTGCTCATATTTGACAAACTGCCGCTGTGGCGGCAGGCCCACTCATTTGGATTCCCGTACACACCCATTCTGCCTGTACCTGTTGCTTTTGCCATTCAGCCAAAGAGAAGCGGCATTCCTCTCCGGATTGCCGCTTCTTTCTTTATGTTTAGCCAAGGAGTGCCATGAGTTCTTCCGCGGACATGGACATGAGCGATTCGCTCTTTCCTTCGAGAATGGCCTCGGCAAGATCCTTCTTGGCATCCTGCAGTGCCATGATCCGCTCCTCAATGGTATTCTTGAGAATCAGCTTGAACACCGTTACCTGACGCGTCTGGCCAATGCGGTGCGCCCGGTCTGTGGCCTGGTTCTGCGCGGCCAGGTTCCACCACGGGTCATAGTGAATGACCACATCCGCGCCGGTCAGGTTGAGTCCGGTGCCGCCCGCCTTGAGGGAAATCAGGAAGACCGGCACATCATTTTCATTGAACTGCCGGACCAGCGAAATCCGCTTTTCCTTGGGCGTTGCGCCGATGATCTTGTAGGTTTCAATGCCCTCTTTTGCAAAATCCTCCTCCAGCAGATTCAGCATGCTGACAAACTGTGAGAAGATGAGCATCCGGTGTCCGCCCTCAATGGCGCTCTTCACCAGTTCCATGCAGGCCTCACGCTTGGCGCTCTCTCCGCTGTAGTTTTCAAAGAGAAGGGACGGATCGCAGCAGATCTGGCGAATCCGGGTGAGTTCGGCAAAGATCTTGATCTTCTCCTCGCCGGCCAGTTCACCGCCCGCCAGCATCTCCTTCATGCGGACCACCTGACCATCATAAATCTTCTGCTGTTCCCCTTCAAGATGCGCATACCGCACCTCCTCCAGCTTGGCCGGCAGATCCTTGAGCACATCCGCCTTCCTGCGGCGCAGGATAAACGGCGCCGTCATGGTCTTCAGCCGGTTTGTCGCTTCCTCATCCTTATATTTGGCGATGGGCAGTTCATAGTCCCGCTGGAAGGTTGCCTGGTCATACAGGAAACCGGGCATGAGGAAATCAAAGATGCTCCACAGCTCAGAGAGCCGGTTCTCAATCGGGGTGCCGGTCAGGGCGTAGCGATGATCCGCCTGAATCAGCTTGACCGTCTTGGCGGCCGCCGCCCGGGCATTCTTGATATACTGGGCCTCATCCAGCACACAGCTGGAAAAGGTCAGATCCGTGTAAAGGGCGATGTCCCGCTTCAGAAGATCATAGGAGGTAATGAACACATCCACCCCGGCAAAGTCGCCGAGGGCCTTTTTCCGGGCTCCCTGAGTTCCCGCCAGGACAGAGACGGTCAGGTCAGGGGCAAACTTGGCGATCTCCTCCTGCCAGTTGTAGACCAGGGACGCCGGGCAGACCACCAGGGCCGGCTTGCCCGCCTCCTTTTTCCCGCGGGCCTTTGCCCGTTCATCCTTGTATTCCTTGAATACGGAGATCATCTGCAGGGTTTTCCCCAGGCCCATCTCATCCGCCAGGATTCCGCCGAATCCGGATCCCTCCAGCGTTTTCAGCCATTTATAGCCATACACCTGATACGGCCGCATGATGTCCTCAAGGGTGGAGGGAACCTCAAATTCCGCATCCCTGACCGTCTTGAAATTGCGGATCAGGGCACGGTAGGTGCGGTCCCGGGTGCTGGCCAGCTTCTCATGATCCTCCAGCATCCTGTCCAGATACAGCGCCCGGTACATGGGGACTTTCAGCTTGCTGTTGATGACATCCTTGGGGAGCAGCTGCATCTGCGTCATGAACGTGCTCAGTTCACTCAGCTGTTCATCCTGCGTCAGGTCCACAAAGTCACCGCTCTTCAGGCGGTAATAGCGCTTTTTCTGCACATAGCTGTTGTAAACATCAAGGAGCTCCCGGGGAGAGAGTTCTTTGGAAATCACGGAAATGTTCAGCAGCCCGCCGCTGTCAACCGAAACGCCGACCTGAACCGCCGGACCGGAGATGACGCGTTTGGACAGGAAGCTGCTGCTTCCCTTGATCTGCCCGTAATATTCCAGTTCCGAAAGCCCCACGGTCAGGAAATCATACAGGCGGTCATCCGTCAGTTTTCCCGTATAGCTGTTCGTCTTCTGCTGAATATTGGGCGTCCACCGCCTGACGCACTTCAGTGCCCGCTCCTCCTGCTCCACATCGTGATACCCACCGCCGGCCTGCTCTGCCGGAACCAGCGGATATTCAAGCTCATCATACCGGACAACGCCGCGGATGGTGAGGTTGTTATTGTCATCCAGATCCAGATAAAAGGTAAAGTTCGGTTCCGGAGGCAGATAACCGGAGGCCTCATCCACACAGTTGTCCACAAACTCGACGAACGGGTTTTCAAGCAGCCCGGGCAGAACGCGGTAATAAAACTCCTGCAGCCGGTCCTTTCCCACCTGGAAGCGGAAATAGCCGGAGGAATCCGACACCGAGATAAATGGGGTCAGCACCGAAATTTCCTGATCGGACACGCGGGAGAGACCGGTGGTGTTGATCACGTATTTGTATGAGTTTCCGCTGATCATCACCGGCACAAAGCCTGAAACCGTCACGCCGATGAAATTGTCCCTGGCATCCGCCAGGCGGTCCGCCGTCAGTTTGAAGCGGATGTCCATGTGACCGACCCGAACGATCTCATCCTTGATATTGTTCGTCTTATCGAGGAGCTCACAGTCCCCGTTGTACATATCGTAGAAATTGTCAAGACGGGAACCCTTCAGGGGAATCTGATAGGTCCCTCCGTAGGAATCCGCCTGATTGCGGCGGATAAAGTCAAAGAGAACCTCTGCATCGGGCATAAATCCCTGCTCGGCAAAATGAAGGGTTTCCTTCTTTCCCAGCACATAGTCCTCTTCCTTCAGGACCGCACTGATCAGCTGATGGCAGTCCTTGACGATGTACTTTTTTGCTCCGCCAACCCCGATTTTAAACGAGAGGATCGGCACACCGTTTTCAAGGACAATCCGGGGCAGAATGTCGATGACGGCCTTTTTGGAAACCTTTTCCACCGTCCGGGTTTCCTTGATGGCGCTTTCCTCGCGCATTTTGCGAATGCTGCGGAAGAATTTCTCTGCCCCGTCATCCGTAATCTTTTTGGTTCCTTCCTTGTCTGCCCGGTTCCAGACCCTCCGGATCGTTTCCAGATCATATTCATCCAGGGGCTCATCAATGCTTTTCCGCTGATTTTCCCGGCCATACGCGCTGACATAGGAAGATTTTGCATCCAGCTTGACGGCATTATGCTGAATGTTCAGTTTTCCGTCAATGATGCTGCCCCATACAATCACATCCTCAAGGGGTGCATTGAAGCGCTGGGAAAAACTCAGGGATTTCTCCCCTTCCCGGGTGGTCTCAATTTCATAGGTAGAGGAAGAACTGCTGACCGTCTTTTTCGCTTCGTCCATATACAGGATGGCTGCCGGTGTGGTCTTATATGATCCAAGCAGCGCTTCCATGTCAAAATAGACCGCCCCGGCCGCCGTTCTGCCCCTGAATGCATTCAGCGCCGGCACCGGATCAGTTCCGGCAGCCTTTTTCTCTTTGTCCCTCTTCTGCTTCAGGGCCTTGAGTTCCTCTGTCTTTTTCCGAAGCTTGTAATCATAATCCGATTCCCATACGGTCCATGGTCCGGATGTTTTTTCAATCCAGAAAAGAACCGCTGCCATATGTTCACAGCGCGTATTCGATCTTCCATAGCCCCGCCTTGTGGTGCATTCGGTACATTCCAAATAGGCATTGTTCCACGTCTCCCCAAGTTCTGTCGGCACTGAATGCATGGACACAATGACGCGCGTCCGCGGATATTCGATCGAATAGCTGGTCGTTCCATACCAATTGGTGACCTTCTTTTCAATTTTCAGTTTCGCCGCAATCTGCCGGCCTTTTTCAAGCACTTCCGGCTTAAACAGTCCCTTCCAGTCCAGTTCTCTGTGAATTCTGTCAGCTTCATTCATTTTTCTCATCTCCCCGGCATTTTTTCTGTTTTCAGTTTACCACAAAATCGGGACAGACGCCACCGAAAATGAAAACATTCCCTTCCGGCGAACTGATTCCATACCGGTTTTCCCGCCTGGCTCGCGGTTCCCCCGGCACTCCCATTGTCTCAGTCCTTTTCCGGCTTTTTGCCCGCCTGAGACCGGGAGTAGGCAAAGAGATACTGCTGACAGACCCCGTTATACGGCGCATACCTCTCCCGGTCATATCCCTGCGGATACTGTTCCTCAAGAACCCGCCGGATCCAGACATCCACCGGAAAGAAATTAAGGCGGTGGAAGCCGAACAGCAGGATGCAGCTGGCCACTTTTGGCCCGATCCCCGGGAGGGCCCTGAGCACTTCCATTGCCTCATCATCCCCCAGCGCCGAGAGCTGCTCCAGCGAAAAATGCCCCTCTGCCGTGAGCCGGCTCACCTCCTGCACGTATTTCCAGCGGTACCCCAGTGCGCAGGGACCCATCAGGGTGTCACGGTCCAGCCGGGCCACCGCCTCCGGTCCCGGAAACGTCCGGAAAATTCCGGACCGGCCCTCCCGCTGTTCCCCGGCACATGCACACAGCGCCTCAATTGAGCGCCGGATCATGGGGATATTCCGGTTCTGGGAGATGATAAAGCTGATCACCATTTCCCACGGATCCTGCCGCAGAATCCGGATTCCCTGCTGTTCATGGGCGGCTTTGGCCAGGTACGGGTCTGTCGCCGGATCCACTTTCCCGCGGATTCCGGCATAGGAGGTGTCAAGGTCAAAATACGGATGCCAGACATGTTCGTATTCCTCCTCCGTGCAGTCAGCCCAGAACCGGTCATTGTCCGGCCGGATCCAAAGACAGTGTTCCCGGTGCACAATCCGGTAACCCCTGTCCTGTTTTTCCCATCTGAAGCACTGCCCGCTGCCGGCGATCCGGTCAAGGTCAAAGTCATCCTGAATCTGTACAACCATATGATCTCCTCCTCATCCTGTCTGTTCTGGTCTGTCTGAAAAGAAAGGGAAAAAGTGAAAAAGAAATGAAAATAGGCAAAAAAAGCAGGAAAAAGTTCGCGAAGCTTTCGGAATCGGTGGGAATCCGGCAAAAATGACTATTTTTGATTTTGACTTTCTTTGACCATAGAGGTATACTACGCTCGTCATCAGGGAAGGAAAGGAAACAGACCGGACCGACCGGATGACGCGACAAATTGTTACCAGTCGCGAACGTTTGAACCGTGCGCCGGACTTGTCCGAGAGCCGGCAAATGACCGCGAGTTTTGGCCGAAGGGCCGTTTGAATGGAGGTTTGCATGATGAGTACGTATCTTCCTTCACTGTTTGGTGAGAATCTGATGGACATGTTTGATGATTTTGACCGTGATTTCGCCCGTGCGTTCAGCCGTCCTGAACATGCGCTGTACGGCAAGAATGCAGGAAGAATGATGAAGACGGATGTCAAGGAAACCGATGACGGATACCAGGTCGATATTGATCTGCCGGGATTTAAGAAAGAGGACATTCATCTGGATCTGACCAGCGGTTATCTGACCATTTCCGCCGAGAAGACGCTTTCAAAGGATCAGGAGAGCAATGGAAAGGTTCTGCGCCAGGAGCGCTATGCCGGTTCCATGCAGCGCAGCTTCTATGTGGGCAACACCCTGACGGAGGAGGACATTAAGGCCAAATACGAAAACGGTGTTCTCAGCCTGATCGTTCCCAAGAAAGAGCCGGAGCTTCCTCAGAAGAAGCAGATCCTGATTGAGTAAACGTTTCGCATAACCTTTTGCAGCAGCTTCGGCTGCTGCTTTTTTGTGTTCCGCCGGCTTTTGCCTCCTTTTTCCGGACATTGCCGGCCGCAGCAGCCGTTTCTGTCCGGATAACGTGTCCGGCACTGTCCCCTGAAAGGCCCAGAATGCAATTTTATGCAGGATTCTGTATAAAATTACAATTTAGGCGTTGACAAGACGAACTTTTTTCGTATAATAAGGCGAAAGACATCTGAAGGAAAGGAAAACCCATGACCCGAGTATTTATCGACGGCAGTGCGGGCACCACCGGTCTTCGGCTGGCCGCCCGCCTCCATGAACGTCGCGATATTGAACTGTTGACACTCCCTGAGGACAAACGAAAGGACCCGGAAGCCCGCAAAGAGATTATGAACCGCGCGGACATCGTCTTTCTCTGTCTTCCGGATGCCGCGGCCATCGAATCCGTCGCACTGATTGACAATCCGGCAACGGCCATCATTGATACCTCCACCGCCCACCGCACGGCAGAGGGCTGGACATATGGTTTCCCGGAGCTGACCGGGCAGCGGGACAAGATCGCCGGCAGCCGGCGCGTGGCCAATCCGGGGTGCCACGCCAGCGGCGTGATCGCCCTGCTGTATCCGCTGATTCACAACGGGATGCTGGAGCCGGATACGCCCCTCAGCTGCTTTTCCCTGACCGGCTATTCCGGCGGCGGAAAAAAGATGATCGCGGAATACGACTCGGAAACGCGTTCGCCGCTGCTGGATGCGCCCAGAATGTACGGGATTTCCCAGAACCACAAGCATCTGCCGGAAATCGTCCGTGTCTGCGGCCTCAAACAGGCGCCGCTGTTTTTCCCGGTCGTCGGCGATTTCTATTCCGGAATGGAGGTCATCATCGGTCTGCACGCCTCCCAGCTGAAAGGGCCGGCCACCGACCTGTTGGACCTGTACCGGTCGTTCTATCCAGGCCCCATTATTCACGCCGATGCCAATGCGGATGAATCCGGCTTCATCTCTGCCGCCGCCTTCTCCGGACGGGATGATCTGCAGATCACCGTCACAGGCGGAAATGAGCGCATTGTGCTCACGGCACGCTTTGACAATCTCGGAAAAGGGGCCTCCGGCGCCGCCCTGCAGAATATGAACATTCTCATGGGTGTCCCGGAAACCACCGGCCTGATTCTCTGAGTTTTCCCCCATCCGAACCGGCACATTTTCCGATTCGGACAACTGCCTGACAGGAATACCGGGTAAACCGGTAGAAGGAGATACCATGATTAAGTTTATTGAAGGCGGCGTTTGCGCCTCAAAAGGTTACACCGCTTCCGGCGTCCACTGCGGAATCCGGAGGAGCCAGAGCAAAAAAGACCTCGCACTGATTGTCAGTGAGGTAAAGGCCAACGCGGCCGCCGTCTATACCACCAACCTCGTCAAAGGCGCACCGCTCCTGGTCACCCGTTCCCATCTGGCCAACGGGCACGCCCAGGCCATTCTGTGCAACAGCGGCAATGCCAATACCTGCAATGCCAACGGCGTTGAGGTTGCCGAGAAGATGTGCGAGATGCTGGCCAATGCCCTGCCGGTTGCCGCCGAGGATGTGGTCATCGCCTCCACCGGGGTCATCGGCCAGCCGCTCAACCTGGAGCCCATTGCCGCCGGCATCGCCCCGCTGGTCGCCGGCCTGTCCGCGGATGGCTGTGATGCCGCTGCCGAGGGCATCATGACCACGGATACCGTCAAAAAAGAGGTCGCCGTCTCCTTTGAACTCAGCGGGAAAACCTGCCATATCGGCGGCATTGCCAAGGGCAGCGGCATGATTCATCCGAACATGGCCACCATGCTGGTGTTCCTGACCAGTGATGTGGCCATTTCCCCGGAACTGCTGCAAAAAGCCATCCGGGAGGACATTGCCGGCACGTTCAACATGGTCAGCGTGGATGGCGATACCTCGACCAACGACATGCTGGTCCTCATGGCCAACGGTCTGGCCGGCAATCCGGAAATCGTCACCGAGGATGCGGATTTCAAAACCTTTATGGAAGCGCTGGGAACGGTCACCGTCGCCCTGTGCCGGATGATTGCCGGAGACGGCGAGGGGGCGACCAAGCTGCTTGAATGCAAAGTCAGCCACGCTCGGGATCTGGCCACCGCCAGGACCGTGGCCAAATCCGTGATTACCTCCTCCCTGCTCAAGGCCGCCATGTTTGGCGCAGATGCCAACTGGGGCCGCGTCCTCTGCGCCATCGGGTACAGCGGAGCCGATGTGGACATCAACCGCATTGACGTCCGTTTCAAAAGTCCGGCAGGGGAAATTCTGGTCTGTCAGGGCGGCAGCGGCGTGGACTTTTCCGAGGAAAAGGCCAAGGCCGTTCTGCTTGAGCACGACATTGAGATTCTCGTAGACCTGAATGACGGTACGGCCGAAAGCTGTGCCTGGGGCTGCGATCTCACCTATGACTACGTCCGTATCAACGGCGATTACAGGACCTGAGGAACCACCATGACAAAGCTTTTTTCAAACGCGGAACGGGCAGAGATCCTCACCCAGGCGCTCCCGTACATCCGTCAGTACAACGGAAAAACCGTTGTGGTCAAATATGGCGGAAACGCCATGGTCAACAGTGAACTCAAGCAGCAGGTGATGGAAGATATCGTGCTGCTCCACCTGATCGGCGTCCACGTAGTACTCGTTCACGGCGGCGGACCGGAGATCAGCGAGATGATGAACCGGCTTGGCAAAAAGCCGGAATTCATCGACGGTCTCCGGGTCACAGACCAGGAGACGATTGACATCGTCCAGATGATTCTGGCCGGCAAGGTCAACAAGACGCTGGTCTCTCTCCTTGAGCGGTACGGCGGACAGGCTATCGGGCTGAGCGGCATGGATGGGCGGCTGATCGAAGCGGAGCCCAAGGATCCCCGCCTCGGCTATGTGGGAAAAGTGACGAAAATCAACATCCGGCCGGTCATTGATCTGCTTGAACGCGGTTACATTCCCGTCATCTCCACCCTGGGCTGCGATGAAAGCGGGAACATCTACAACATCAACGGGGACACCGCCGCGGCGCACATCGCCGGCGCGCTCCGGGCAGAACGCATGATTCTCATGACCGATATCGCGGGCATCCTGCGGGACCGGGAGGACCCGGATTCCCTGATTCCCCGCGTCACGCCGCAGGAAATTGAAACGCTCAAGCAGGAAGGCATCATCACCGGCGGCATGATTCCCAAGGTGGAATGCTGCCAGGAGGCCATTCGCGCCGGCGTCCGGAACGTGGTTATCATGGACGGCCGGATTCCCCACTCCATTCTCATGGAACTGCTGACCAATGAAGGTGCCGGTACAATGGTTATGGGAGGTGCACAATGAGCATCACGGAGAGAGACAAAAAGTATGTTGCCGGAACCTACAACCGGTTTCCGGTGGAAATCGCAAGCGGAAGCGGCAGCGTCGTATATGATACCGCCGGAAAACGGTACATTGATCTGGGATCCGGCATCGGCGTCACGGCTTTCGGCATCGCAGACCCGCTCTGGCAGCAGGCCGTGACCAGACAGATCGGTCTCGTTCAGCACATGTCCAATCTCTACTATACCGGGCCCTGCGTGGATCTGGCCGAGATGCTGTGCACCCGGACCGGCATGAGCAAGGTCTTTTTCTCCAACTCCGGCGCGGAGGCCAATGAATGTGCCATCAAGGTCGCCAGAAAGTATCAGGCAGAACACAAAGGCCCGGAGTGCTCCACCATTGTCACGCTGAAAAACAGCTTTCACGGGAGAACCCTGACCACCCTGGCCGCCACCGGTCAGGACCACTATCATGAGCTCTTTACCCCGCTGACCCCCGGCTTCCTTTCCGTGGACCCAGACTTTACCGAGCTTCCGGACCCCGACAGGGTTGCTGCCATTCTCATCGAATGCATTCAGGGGGAGGGCGGCGTCATTCCCCTGCCTCAGGACACAGTTCGCCGGATTGCGGATTACGCCGCCGCCCACGACATTCTGCTGATGGTTGACGAGGTACAGACCGGCAACGGCCGGACCGGTGCCCTGTATGCCTATATGAACTACGGCATTCATCCTGACGTGGTCTCCACCGCGAAAGGTCTGGCCGGCGGCCTGCCCCTGGGCGCTACCCTTCTGTCAGAAAAGGTGTCCGGGACGCTGGGCTTCGGGGATCACGGATCCACGTTCGGCGGAAATCCGGTTTCCTGTGCCGCCGCCCTCTCCGTTCTCTCGCGAATCGACGATTCCCTCCTGGCCTCTGTCCGGGAAAAAGGGCAGTACCTGATGGACTCCTTCATGGATGCCCCTGGCGTCGAAAGTGTCAGCGGAATGGGACTCATGATCGGCATCAAGTGCCGCCGGAACGCCGGTGACGTTGTCCGGGAGGCTCTCTCAAAGGGTGTTCTCTGCCTGACCGCCAAAGACCGGGTCCGTCTCCTTCCCGCACTGAATATTCCCATGGACATCCTCAAAGAGGCGGTTGACATTCTCAAAGAATGCATCGCCGGATAATCCCCGTCTGCAATGACAGGCCGTTCATCTGATGATGAACGGCCTGTTTTATGCAAGTCCTTATTCCCGGGCGGTCCGGCGCTCCGTCTTGTCCCGGTAAAGTGCCCGGTCTGCCTCCTCCAGCATCTGTTCAAGCGGCGGATGGAATTCCGCTTTCCGGCTGATGCACCCGCCTATGCTGGCTGAAATCCTGTATGGTTTTTCACCGGCGTATTGTCTGGCATAGTTTTCAATCCGCTCCCGAACCGCTTCCACATTCTCGGACAGCCCGGTAAAAAATCCGGCCATGGCGAACTCATCTCCGCCGTACCGGGCACACAGACCGTTGTCCATGCGCGCTGCTTCCTGTTCCAGCGCCTTGCCTATGCTCTGAATGGCTGCGTCGCCCTCGGCATGTCCATAGGCATCATTGATCCGCTTCAGGCCATCCAGGTCCACCGAGAAAAGGACCAGGTTCTTTTCCCTGACTGCCGGATTTTCAAGTCTTTTGTTCAGTTCCTGCAGGAAGCCGCGCCGGTTATACAAGCCCGTGAGAAAATCATGGTCCGCCATAAACTGAACCGCCGCATTAGCCTGGCGGAGACGCCCGTTGCTCAGTACCGCCCGCAACACAGAGGACATGAAGATCGTATGTTCCTCAAAACGCTGTTCCTCACGCAGATTCCACTTTCTTGAGCCGCAGATGATATACCCCATGGTCTCATCCATGGTCTGAAGCAGATGTGCCATCACGATGACAATCTCCTCGTTGCGGATCACCCGGTCAAAATCCGGTATCGGTTTGCCGCGCCAGGCAAAGCGCTCACCGGAGGTATACTGACCATTTTCCCCATGCAAAATCGTCCGGGCCATCATCCGGTCTGATTCATCCAGTACACAGATGCAGTAATAGGAATCCGGCCAGGGCCCGACCGCTTCCGGCATCAGGTGAATCAGATCATCCACCGAATTGATATTCAGCGTTGAGCGGACAAATGCGCCCATGTTTTTGATATTCCTGCTGAAGTCCTGGTTCTCATTCTGGATGTCGCTCAGAATCCGTTCAATGGCATGACTGTCCTCTACCTCATGGCATCCGCAGGACTGCCGGACCTTCATTTCATAGGAAAGAGGCCACATCTCGGTCCGGCCGGAATTTTCCGGATTCCAGTGCTTCACGCAGTCCATGAGGCGCTCAAGCACAGAGTCAAAATCTGGAACACCGGTCGTAATTCCGGGAAGATGCCGCTCACCCATCAGAATGCCGTCAAATCCGGTTACCCGAACCGTATCCGGTACACTGATGCCCATCGTCCCGAGAAAATTACAGACACAGAGGGCCATGGCATCATTCGCGCAGACAAAGGCCTCCGGCATTTTTCCGCCGCCTGCAAAGTACTTTTTGAGTGCGCGCCGGGTAGCCGAATCCCAGAAATCCCCGTAAATGATTTTCTCCTCCGGCAGTGCGGAGCCAGCCTCCTCAAGAACAGCGCGGCAGACCTCAATCCGTTCCTCAGAATACGGATTTCCCTTGAATCCGGCTACCATCACCACATCCCGGCAGCCGTGCTCATCGACCACATGCCGGACCAACTGTTCAAAACCGCTTCGGAACTCATACCGGATGTTGATGCAGCCCTCATAGGTCCGTTCCATCATGAAAACGGGAATCCGTTTTTTAATTCCCATGTTGATCAGATAACGGTTGATTTCCTCCGCGTGAATCATCTCACCGAACAGGATAATGCCTGATAGGTTCTCCAGTTCAAAAAGCATCCGGCATTCCCGCAGTCCATCCTCTCCGCGTGCCAGAACTGTATTGCGGTCAAAGGTGATACATAGCGGGAGAAAACCGTTTTCTCTGGCATGCGGAATGAGATGCGACAGAAACAGATTCAGGTTTTCCTCATCTACCCACGCCGCACATACCGCTATGATTCGCCGACCTTCCGTCATTTCATTTCCCCCTCGTTGGTGTTGGATTCCCTCTGTCCGGCCCATAAGCCGGATTTTCTCATCCCGCAGGCCTTTTCCGGCTTACCTGCCCTCTGCGCAGGTTCCCCATACCTGCAGGAGGCCGACCATCCGGTATACGCCGCTGACCTGCATATCATTCAGGCTGTTCCTGAAGCTGTTCACCTCATCCGAAACCTTGAGCTCGATGCAACATACGCAAAGATCTGTTCAAGGTCATTCTCAGTCTCCGAAGTATGATGACCTCGTCTTTCATTCATCGTGCATATTTTCTTTCAAGATCATCAAATACATCATCCAGCGAACGTCCCTCATGGCGCATGACCTGCTGATAACCACGCTCCATTCTGGCATTGAGCTCCGGATCAGACAGATCAGGTTCAGGGTTATCCTGTCGGGGAAGGACCAGGGAGAATGGGAGACCATTCCAAGCAATTATCTGACGGTAGAGGGAACCGATGGCAACTGAGACTGGGACACCAAGTCGCTGAAGGATAGTCTCAGCATCGTTTTTTATGTCCTCTTCAATGAGGCAGCTGACAGGCCATTTTTCATAAGTGTACACCACCTGTTGTGTGGTCATAATATATCGGTGTCATGCAGTCTACAAGACTCACATGGGATTAATTCTTTTCATGTGATTTATCTTTTTCTTTCGGAATATTTCTTCTGAAAGCCACTTTACATTATACGTATTCGTCTTTTCTTTTCATCAAAACGTAACGGGATGAAACATTCGTTCTCCGTGACTGCTTCACTTTCTGTTCAGTCCCAGCATTGACTTCACCTGTGCGGCGGCTGACCTGGCCTCCCCCTGTCCCCGCTTTCCGGTGGTTTCATAGCAGAAGTTCCCGACAATTTCCGGGCAGTAGCCGTATTCCTGTCCATAAATCGCGGCCATGAGGTTATACACCACCTGGCCCCAGCGCTGATGATAATCTGAGGTCACCAGCGTCAGGGACTCTGCCTGCTGTTCTTTCAGAATGCGAAAGGTATACACGGCGTTTTCCGCTGTCGTCATGGCCTGTTCATCAATATAAATCCGTTCCGGGGCAATACCGAACTGAGTGATCAGATACTCCCGCATCATCCCTGCCTCGGTATGCTTTTTCGGGTTGTTCCCGCCGGTTGCACCGCCCGAGCAGACAAGGATCGTCTCCGGAAAGGCCTGTGCCGCCACGGCCGCTGCGCGGCATCGCCCCTTCAGTTCATCCGTCATCTCCCCGGCCCGCAGGGCGTATCCGAGGACGACAAAAGCATGCCTGCAGCTGTTTCTTACCCCTGCCTGCCAAAGCTGCTCCATTGCGCCTTCTTTCCCGGCGAGAATCAGATCATACGGACGAAGATAGACCTTTTCCCAGTGCGCGGCAACGGAAAGGGCAATGGCATAATCTGATTCCCGGATTCCCCGGAGCACCTCCAGATCCCGCCGGATCTGTTCTCCGTCATCCGGTTCCGGCTGTTCCCGGGCCTGAAGCAGGTGATCTACCAGGATGCGAAATGCCTCCCGGCTTCGTTTGGGCATCCAGTATTCCTCGCTCTGCGCTGCGCAGGCGAGCATGCATAACAGCAGTCCCACTATCAGGACAATTCCTTTTTTTCGCATTCCTGTACCCCCTTCTAAAGCTGAGCAGTCCCTCCATCCCGGCCGGACAGTGGCTCTGTCGCGCAGCAACAGATTGGCAAATTCAGGCCTCAGACAAACCGCTCCGGCAAGGCCAGCATTAAGCCCTGAACGGCTGCCAAATGTCGCTGAAACTTCCTTTTCCTTCCCAAGAAGACATGGTATACTGATCGGGCAAAAATACGGTCTGAGGAGCGGGCTCGACGTCACATATGTGCACCGGAAAAGCCCCGGTGCCGGAAGACCATGCTGCGGCTAAAGGACTGGCACTGTCGCGCAGCGACAGTTTGTCCGCTCACGGTCACCGCTAATGCAGCCCGGGCGAATGACCAGCACTGAGACCCAGAAGGGAGGAGAAACGAATGAAAGAATCCGCAAATACGCATGTTCCGGATCGGACATACCTCGCCATTGACCTCAAGTCCTTCTATGCCAGTGTCGAATGTATTGCCCGCCATCTGGACCCTATGACCACCAATCTGGTCGTCGCTGACCCGGAACGGACGGAGAAAACCATCTGTCTGGCTGTTTCACCCTCCCTGAAAGCGCTGGGCATTCCGGGACGGGCAAGACTGTTCGAGGTGGTCCAGCGGGTCAGAACGGTGAATCAGGAACGTCTCCGGACAGCCGCCAGGGCCGGACTCCTTGAAAAAGACGATCATGGGCAGTTCCGCTTTTCCGGTTCATCCAGCAATGCTCCGTCTCTTAACCAGGATCCCTCCCTTGAGCTTTCCTATATCATTGCCCCGCCCCGAATGAAACTCTATGAGGAGATCAGTACAAAGATCTTCTCCATTTACCGCAAAAGCATCAGCCCGGAGGACATTCATGTCTACTCTATTGACGAAGTGTTCATGGATGTAACCTCGTACCTGAAAACCTACGGCATCACCGCCCATGAGCTGGCCATGCGCCTGATCCGGGAAATTCTCGCAGCCACCGGAATAACGGCCACCGCCGGAATCGGAACGAATCTGTATCTGGCCAAGGTCGCCATGGATATCGTGGCCAAGCATGTGCCGGCAGATGCACAGGGAGTTCGGATTGCCGAACTGAATGAGCAAACATACCGGGAACTCCTGTGGTGTCACCGTCCCCTCACTGACTTCTGGCGTGTCGGACGCGGTCTTGCCAGGCGCCTTGAATCTCTTCGCTGCTACACCATGGGGGATATCGCCCGCCTCAGCCTGACAGATGAGGAACGTCTCTACAAAACCTTCGGCATCAATGCCGAACTGCTGATCGATCATGCCTGGGGCTGGGAACCTGTCGGAATGGAACACATCAAGGCCTACCGGC
>Ga0256405_10002700_pt1 | contig 39324 bp, 50 predicted proteins | sample RumenRJG_02DNA_FD_189096 | JGI IMG/M metagenome (GOLD analysis project Ga0256405, IMG submission 189096) | Bovine rumen microbial communities from Lethbridge, Alberta, Canada - RJG_02 | ecosystem: Host-associated > Mammals > Digestive system > Stomach > Rumen | place: Canada: Alberta... | reverse complement strand
AGCCACTCGGGACAATGTCAAAAGTTACTCCGCAGGACGTCAACATAGGCTTGACGCCATGTGGTATATGCAAAAAAGAGAGACCGAAGTCTCTCTTTCTGTGATCCGCTTGGGGTCAGAGACAAAGCGCACTAATCGGGTAGTAATCAGTTACTTAATGTCTTTCTAATTCCATAGCGGTAATACTTTTAATTAAATTAATACTTACTTATACTTTTCTGCCAGCTTTCTATGCTGGCTTTTTTGTTACACCTTTGGAATCATTTTAATGATTATACAGCCGCTTTCTTTTGTTGAGGCTGCAAACTAATACCTAAAATTCGTAGGGCGTTATATACGCCGTTTAATTCGCCACGAAGCGCGGCCACTTCATCGGTAGGCTTTGCCGTATCTGCTAAAAACATAGTACCATTACCGCGCAAAAGCCATTCTGCTGATACTTCCGGGATGCTGGCCAGTATGCTGTCTATTAACTCAAATGACGGTGAACGTTTGCCCAAAAAGTAGTTATTTACCGTCGTTTGCTTCATGTTAATAGCGGCTGCAAAAGCGTTTATACTTTCGCCGCGCGCTTCTAAAAGCTGCCTAATTCGTTGAATTATAATACTTTCCATAACTTTTCTAATTTAGAATAAATATAAATAACACATCTGAACTAAAGATTTACGCCATTTGTCTTGGTAGTTTAAGACATTTGTCGTACCTTTGCCAACGAATTCCGAAACATGTTTCAAAACACGCTGCAAAATTAAGAAAAATAATTCAAATAACAATGCTAATTCAAGAGATTATGAAAAAGGTAACAAAAAAATTCGCAGGTGAATTCCTTACAGAGACTAAGGGAGAACTTAACTGGTGTGTCTTTTCATTCGACAAAAAGACTGGTGTACGTGACTTTGCTTATGGCGGCTACGACTTCATGCACGCTTTCGCAGTAATGACTATGCAGCTGGCTAAAGGCTTCGACGTTATTCTGACAGACAAAGAGGGCTGGGAATTCAGTAATAACTATGAGTGGAACAACCATAAAAGAGTTACTTACGACGTAATGAAGCCGCACATGATAGTAGTAGGCGACTATTCATTTGAGATTAACAAAGTAAAGTAGTATTAACCAGCCCGGCTAACTACCGGGCTATAAAAACAAAGCCTTATGAACAAAGCAAGAAGAAAGTGGCTGGAAGACGTAATAGCCAAACTGGAAGAACAGAAAGAAGAACTGGAAAGCATCCAGTGCGAAGAACAAGAAAGCTACGACAATATGCCGGAATCTCTACAATATTCAGAGCGCGGCGAAGCTATCGAAGAAAACGCTAACGACTTAGACAGCTACGCCAGTGATTTGCAAGATATAATAGATAACTTACAAGAAATCTTAGAACGCTAAAACTATACGACTATGACGGTGCAGGCTGAATTAAAGAACTTAGAGAAAGTGCAAGCCCGTTTGGTGCGCTTCTGTAACTATATCGAAAAGCACCACGCCGGACGCTACGACGACTTGTATATGAAGCTGGGGCAAGTTATAGGAACCATAGAAGACGCTTTGACTTTTGACGAAGACAAATTGTAATAACCAGCAGCCCGGCTTTCCCGGCTGGGCTGCATAAAGATAGAAAGAAGTATGGAAAGTATCAAGTTAATGAATGGTGAAGTGGTGCAGCTGCCAGTCAGCGAGACAGAAGACCGTAAGCGTTATGAGTGTGTCAGCAGACAGCAGGCTTTAGCCGTCACTATGGCTTTAATGGTAGCCGGACAAATCGGCCAGACTATATGTAAGGGAAACGAGTACGCAGTAATAATCAAAAAGGCTTAGAGTTATGGCAAAGGTGATATTAAAGAGAAATGGCGAAGTTGAGGCTGGCGGCATTATAGTAGGCCACTGGACTGCTACATATCCACGAAAAGAACGTAAAAGCAGTATGTATGTAAACGTGTTGTATATCGCATTAATGCACGTTACCCTAAGAAATACAAGAAGCGGCGAATTAACTGGCTACACAAAGAAAGAACTATGCGAAACAATAAACGCAAATCTACTATAAATGTAGTGTGGCCGGAATTTGAATTTAAGGACTGGCCAGTAGAGCGACCACCATATAAGCCTACTGGATGCTACTTTAAGCGAATGAATACAAAGTGCCCGTTTGTAGTAGGCAAACCCGGACAAACAATTTTTATAACGTGTAACAAATGTAAGTATCAATAATATGGATAAGGCAAATGAAAAGTACGAAAGCGTGCGCGAAAAACTTCGCAAATTACAAGCACTGGCAGAACGCGGCTATGGCGGTGAAGTTGAGGCTGCAAAAGCTGGTATCAAAAGGCTTTGTGAACGCTACGGCATTACGCCGGAAGAGTTACTGGAAATGCAGGACGATAACAAGAAAGAACGCTACACGTTTACGGTAGGCCGTACAAACCTTATGCGTACACTATTCACGCAGTGCTGTTGTAAGGTAATGAAAGTAAATGGTTACAGCTGCTGGCACGTAGGCCGTGACAGAATACGACTGGAAATTACAAAGGCGCAGTTTATCGAGATTAACGAACTATTTGAGTGGCACAAAGCAAACTTAGAGCGTGAGAGAGACGAACAGCTGAAGCTACTGGCAGAAGCCTACATAATGAAGCATAACTTATATAGTGGCGTAAAGAACGAAGACGACGAAGACAAGCCGCTGACACATGAAGACCTAATAAGGCTACAGAAAGTTATGCTTATGGAAGCGACGCTGGCAGATAGACATTTTCAGAAACAATTAGAAAGCAAATAAGTATGAGTACAGCAGAAATCAAATTAACCGCTAACGAGCGTAGAAAAGCAGACCGTGAAGCAGCAGTAGCGGCCAGCTTCAGAGAGATTTGGCCAGTAGTGCAGGCTGCTGGCTACAAGCCAAACAGAGCCTTAGACGAAGTGGCAGAACGTCACGAACTGACGCGCGCCGGAGTGGTGGGAATACTGCGTAGGCTGGGAATCTATAAGAGTGCAAAGCAAATCATTCTAAACTAAGAAGCTATGCTGAACCGAAACGACGCGCGCATGATAGCCGAAGAACTGCATAAGTTGAGGCTGGCAGATAACCCGTATTACGGTGACGAACTGCTGACAACTAAGCAGCTGGCAGAACGCTTGAACTTGTCAGAATCATACGTTAGGCACAACGCTAAAGACTGGCCGCGCCTAAAGGTAGGTAAAGCAGACTGGCGTTATCCGTATAACAATGTCATAGGCTATTTGGCCAGTCGTAGTGTATAACTTCAAACCCGGAAAGATTATGAAAGATAGCTTTATCTTATACACAGCGCAGTACGAAGCACTGAAAGAACTGGCTATAGAACAAAAAGGCCAGCTGCTTGACTGCTTATTCCAGTACGCTATTACTGGAACTATGCCAGCCACAAACAGCGAAGCGGTGCGCGTAGCTATGAACTTCTTACGCATACAGATAGATATGGATAGCACCAAGTACGAAAAGCGGTGTGAAAAGAATAAGGCCATAGCCTTAGAACGTGAGCGTAAGAAGAAAGAAGCACAAGAAAACACGAACGTAAACGAACGTGTACGAAAGAATACAAAAGTAAACAAACGTACACAAACGAATACAAACGTAACTGATAATGATAATGAGAATGATAATGAAAATGTAAATGATAATGAGAATGATAATGAAAATGTAGAAACTAACGTTTCTTTTTCTTCTTTACACACACAGACAGACACACACGCGCATGAAGCTGGTGAAGAAAAAAAAGAAAAAAATAATAATGACCCGTGGCAGGCCGACAACGAAGAAGCAGCATTTCTTTTGATAATGCAATACTTCAATAAGTGCGTACATCTGTACCGTAGCGACATTAAGCCAGTGCGCGCGCTGACTGAAGACAGACGGCAAAAGCTGCGTGTTATTCTTAATAAATACCAGTCAGCGCATTTGCGTACTGCTGTTAGCAACGCAATGCAAAGCGACTTTCTGAATGGCCGGACAAAGCGACGCAAAGCTGCTGCTGACTTCGACTGGATAATGGAAGAAAAGCACTTTGTGCAGTGCATCGAAAATTCACTTTAATGGGGCATCGAAAATGAGTGTAAAAAATTACGAAATGGGGCTATCGTTAATTGAGTGCCGGACTGGGCGCGTAACCCTCTCCCCGAAAACGTCTTCACACGCGGGGCTGTTTGGCCGTTTTGGAAATGGGAAAAATAAGGCTGTTTGGGCGCGTTTGCGCTGGCGACTGATAAGATGGCGGGGTGTGTTTTTAATGCCGTCTACGCGGCTGGAAATAGTCAAAAACGCCACTTTCAAAAATGGGAATTTCGCGCACATGGCCGCGCGCTTGCGCGCATGTTGGCAGCATAACCGAACCTACAAAAGTATATAAATGTATGACTGACGAAGAAAGAAAGAAGCTGGGCGCAGAAGCAGCCGCGCCGCTGAAAGCTATAGCAGAATGGCAAAAGAAGCAGGCCGTCTTCTTTCTGCCACATCTTAAAGACGTGCTGCGTAGAATTCAGAACTTACAAGTGGCATGTACTGGCGTGCTGGAAATGACAGTACGCACAGACTTCAGCCCGGACTGGCAGGACGGCGTGCGCTTAATGGTAATATGCCAGCTGCATAAAAACAGCGGTACGCTACGACACTTTGCTTTCTATTCATGGGATAAGACGGCCACAATGGAAGCGACACTGGCAGAACTTAACCAGCATGTGCAATTTCTTATAGAACTGGATAAACAGCCAGCGTATGAAACGAAAACGTAATAAAGAGTTTTGGCGGCTGCTGGGGCGTGCTGTCATAGCGTGGGAAACCATCAAGAAAATGGAAGAATATAAAAAGCAGAATTGTATAACTTCAAAATTTAAGAACGTATGACTTACGAAAACTTAGTGATTCTATTGGGAAATGTCGGCAGGGAGCCGGAATTTCAAGGTTTACAGAACGGCGGGCTGGAGGCGCGCTTTTCACTGGCTACCAGTACGGGCGGCTTCACTACCAAAGACGGCAGGGAAATTCCTAAAGTAACGCAGTGGCATAACATAGTCTGCTGGGATAAGAACGCGGAATATGTGCAGAAGTATTTGCGCAAAGGTGCTTTTATCTATGTGCGCGGTATGCTGAAGTACGACACATATACAAACGAGCAAGGCCAGCAAGTTACAGCCGCGTACATCGACGCTTCTATGCTGACACTGACAGAGAGAAAGCAGCAGGCCGCGCCGCTACCAGGTGACGTGCCAGTTAGCAGTCTGCCACGTATGTAACCACTGGAAGTTATGACCTACGAAGAAATGCTGAAGCAAAACAAAGCCGAAGTAGCCGGGCTGAAAGACAAACAGCACTACGACAACCCGGAAGAACGGCTGCAAATGGACTGCGTAGAGTGGTTTAGATACCAGTACCCGCTACACTGGCGGCAGCTTTTCGCAGTACCAAACGGCGGCAGCAGAAACAAAAAAGAAGCCGCTAACATGAAAGCCGCTGGCGTGGTGGCTGGTGTGGCAGACTTGATTCTGCTAATACCAAATGACAAATACGGCGCGCTTTGTATTGAACTGAAGCATGGAAAGAACAAACAGACAGACTTACAAAAGGAGTGGCAGGCATCTACAGAGGCACACGGAAACTTGTACGTCGTCGTCTACACACTGGAAGAATTTATCTCTATTGTTAAACAATATCTTAAAACAGCAAAGTTATGAAAAGTATCATTATTTTAGCACTGGCAGCACTTTTTACTTTTGTGCTGGCCGTAGTAAGTAATCAGTTTAAGCATATCAAGCTGTCCGGCTGGCTGCTGACAGCGTGCTTTATACTGCTGGGTATCATGTTAGACCGCATCTATATTGCACTGATATGGTGAAGAAAACGACCAAAGTAAGCAGACTGCGCCGCGTAGCTGGCAACTGCATGACGTGTGCAAAAGCGCATCTTATGCAGTGGGGTAATAACCCGATAATAAGCCAGTGCGCGGCCAGCGGCCAGCGTGAAGTAGCCAGCGCGCCTTTGCCAACAGCGTGCCAAAATCGCTATGAGCAAGCGCGCGTGCTACCTTTGCCGATAGAACACTTTACAAAATAGCTGGAATATGGAAGTAGGTACACAAGTTTTTGTAAACTGGTACGGCCACGTCGTCAGCGGCAAAGTAATAGGCCGCGACAAACATTTTGACAGCCCTATTTTCGACGACTGGATAGCTATAAGTATGGAAATACCAGCTTCAGACGGTAAGCCGATACTGGCAGGCTGCAATAGTATTTGTGCATACCATAAGAAGCACGTCTATACGACCGCTGAAGCCGCTGCTGCTGCATGGGCTGACTATCTGTTAAGTCAGCAGGCCAAACGCCAGCAGACTGACAGCCCGGCCACACAGCAGCCAACTGAAGCACCACTGACCACACAGACGACAGTAGAAGCACAGCCGGACGGCGAAGAATGGCTGGCAGAATATCGGGCTTTCTTGAAATCACACTGGAACCACGAAAGAAACCATGTGCAGATAGAATACATAGACGAAGCTATGCAACTATTCCGGGCTGCTGCTATTAGACATACTGGCTACCATGAGGCCACGCCGGAACCCGTGCCAGTGCCACCAGTGGAAGTGCCAAAAATAGAGGTGCCACCAGTGGAAGTGCCAAAAATAGAGGTGCCACCAGTGGAAGTGCCGCCAGTAATCGTGCCGAAAATAGAAGTGCCGGAATTCCAGCCAGCACCAGCAGAAAACAAACGCGCGGCTTCACGCCGGAAAAAGAAGCAGGAACAGCCAGCGCGTGCCATTCAGTTAATGTTTGATTTTTAAGACAGAAAGAAGTATGAGACAGAAAAGAAAAAAGCAGCGTACAGACGGCTACCGTGGCCGCTGGACTATTACGGGAATAAACCGCTTAACAAAAGAGCGCGAACAGATAACTACGCCGTGCCAGCGAGAGCAAGCGCAGGCTATCTTAGACCGCGAGAACGCAAAACGCGCATCTAAGCGAAGTTATACACATCTGAAGCTGGAACGTGCGCGGGGGGGGGTGCTATCGCTATTCAATTAGAACTATTCAAATGACATGGCTATGAAGAAAGAACAATACTATGACGCTGCCACTGGTAGACTATACCGGCATCATAGCGGCTGCATCCCTATTGTGCGCGTATGGACTGGCGAAATGCTGGAAGACCTACGCCGCTGGTACTCTACCAGCACAAACGCAGAACTGGCCGGGCTGCTGGGTGTATCACGGTGCAGCATACAGCGCAAAGCAAAGCAGCTGGGGCTTCAGAAAGATACGAACTGGTTACGCCAGCAGTGGCGGCAGTCTTTGACGTGGGCGCGCATCCGTAATAATAAGCTGGGTGGCCGTGGCCGCTTTCAGCCCGGCAACACCATAGGCGCGGCCACATGGTTTAAGTGTGCTACTGCATAAGTATATACTTTTGCGGTGCTAAACAAAATACAAACAAAATAAAAGTATATACTTATGATAGAAGAAAATCCCGTGAAGCCATTCGACACCAGCCGCTATGACATCTACACCATCAAAGAGGCTACAGACGTGTGCGCTATCCAACTTAACGAGAATGTGGAAGAAATGCTGAAAGTTACTGGTGTAGAAAAAGCAGACTGGCAGCATCACATAGAAACTTACAAAAGTGGCAGGAAAAATGAGTGGAAAGAATTAAAGCACATAATCAATGGCAAGGGCGCAGCCTATCCCGGTGACTGGCTGGTATGGAATGGCAGTTATTTGCAGATTATGTACGACAAAGATTTTAAAGAAAAATACAAGCCCAAACGTGCTAAAGACTGGAAATAATTTAGTATCTTTGCAGCGTGTTTTTCATAATTTAGAATTAGTTCACTACCAGCCCGTGAGGGTAGGCGGTAATTAACAAAGGATTTTTAGTTAAACATAGGCTTTTGCGTGCCAGCTGTCACGCTTTTTTTGTTAGCCCGATTGTGCTAACTTTCCGAAAATATTAGTACCTTTGTGCCAAAACCTACAAAATGTACTGATTATGAAAGAAATAGAATTTGTAAAAGTAGGCACACGCCTACTGAAAGCAGACGCAGAACGCTTGAAAGCAGTAGCAAAGCGTACTGGCTTCAGCAGTGACTACGCATTAGTGCGCTATCTTATCCATACTTTTTTGCGCGTGGCAGACCCAAAGAACGACGTAATAGACACGCCGCTGGCACCCGAACTTATAGAACTTTTCAGCATAGACAAGTCGCTGAAAAAGGACATAGAAACGGCGTTTAACAGCATTAGGCGCGTAACCTTTGCGCACAATATCCAACGCTTTAACGAGAAAGTAGGGCGTACTGGAAAGAAGAAAGCCGCTACCATCGAAGACGAAGTGGTAGAAATGTTTGAAGACTGCGAAGCAGAGGGCGCAGAAAAGACATACCCGGCTAACATTCTGAAACGAAGCATGAAGTAGCACATGGCAGCAGACGACGGCTATAACAGAATCATTCACGGCAAAGAGTGGCGACGTATCAGTAAGCTATATAAAGCCGCACATCCACTTTGTGAAGAATGTGGAAAGTGGCAGGCTACGGCGGTACACCATCGCAGACCTTTGGAAACGGCGGCTGATTTTGACGAAATGTTAGCACTGGCTTACGACTGGCAGAATTTGGAAAGCGTCTGCAAAGACTGTCATAGCCGCTTGCATAACGAACTGGATAGCCATAACTACGAACGTAACAAACAGCTGGCAGCGCGCCGGAATGAAGACCGCGCCAGTGCTATACTATCACTATTTGAAGACTGACATCATGGCAAACGACAAAGATAAACTGGTAGCTTCAGACAGATACATGAAGCAGAAGAAAACAGACGCTTACGCGGTGCTTATCCGTGACGCGCTGGAAGTGGCCGACCTATACAAGCCGGAGAAAGAACCAGCTATATACATGCTGGCCACGCTGCTGGAACTCTACCAAAAGACGCGCGCCGCCATCGACAAAGACGGGCTGACGGTAGAAAACAGCACGAAGACGACTATAAAGACGGTGGCGAACCCGGCAGTGGCTATGAATCTAAGCTACGCCAAAGCCATACAGAACTATTTGCAACAGCTGGGGCTTGCTGCTGCCATAGCAAGGGCTGGCGGCGCAGACAGTGGCGGCGGTGGCGACATGGCAGACAACCCGTTAAACCAGCTACGTGAAGCCATCGAAAACAATAGAACGCCAGTTATACTTAAACTGAATAATGCAGGGTGACAGACAGCGAGCGACAAGCAGCCCGTGCGCTGAAAGCTACTGTCTGTAAAGAACTGGCAGGCATCAGCGTAGAGGCGTACAACTTGACAGCTATAGACTACAGGCTGGAAGTGTACGCCCGTGGGCTTATTATGTCGCCGGACAAACATAATATTTGGGAACTGCTGGCACTTCGCAGATTCTTTGACTTCTTAACGCGCTATGAATTCCGCATTAACGAAGTACAGAACTACATAACATTCTACGAAAGTCTGAAGTTTGACGGCGCGCATGGCCGGACGCGCTACAAAATGACACCCGTACAAGTCTTTCAGTTTGCTAACATCATGGGCTTTTACACTGAAGACGGTAAGCGGCTTATTCGTGACGTACTGCTGTTTGTGCCGAGAAAGTTTGCTAAGACTACCAGCGTCACAAGTTTTGCAGTGTACGACTTGCTGGTAGGTGACGCAAACGCACAAGCCTACACAGCGGCAAACAGCTACGAGCAGGCGCAAATATGTTTTAGGGAAATCAAAGAAGTGCTAAAGGGCTTAGACCCACAGCTAAAGTCTTTTAAGCTGAAGCGCGAGAAAGTAGAATGGATAGACACTGCCAGCAGTGGCCGCACTGCTTTTGTTCGCTGTTTGGCCAGCAAAGCCGACACACTGGACGGCTTGAACGCCAGCACCGTTATAATGGACGAATACAGCCAAGCGGACAGTAGCGAACTGTACGGCGTACTGACTACTTCAATGGGCGCGCGCATTAACCCGCTTACTATTGTCATCACCACGGCTTCAGATAAGCCAAACGCGCCGTTTGTATCTATGCTTAACCGCTACAAAGACATACTGCGCGGAGAAGTGGAGAATGACCGCGTATTTGCCCACATCTTTGAGCCGGACGTGGACGACGCGCCGGACGACCCGGCTACATGGGCAAAGGTGCAGCCACACTTAGGCATAACGGTACAGCCTGACTACTACGCCGCTGAATGGGAGCGCGCGCAGACTGACGCAGAGGCTATGAAGACATTCTTAACTAAGATGCTTAATATTTTCGTCAGTGGAAATGCGCGCCCGTGGATAGAGGGCGCAACAGTGCGAGACCATAGCGAGAAGATAGACATCACACAGCTGACAGAACCAGCAGACTGCGAAGTAGCCGTGGACTTGTCAGTAGATAACGACTTTTCCGCTGTAAGTTACTTTATTTATCTGAAAGACCGCAAAAAGGGCTACATTAAAACAGACTTCTATTTTCCGGCTGGCCAGCTTGACAAACACCCGAACCGGGAACTATACAAACGCTGGGCTGACGCTGGCTATCTGAAGCTATGCGACGGCAATATAATAGACTACCAGCAAATAGTTAAGGACATTTGGGATAACAGTAAATATCTGCGCATCTACAAATTTGGCTATGACCGCTACAAGTCTGCTGAATTCCGTAACACGCTGATAGCCGGGGGAGCCACGAAAGAACAGCTTTTTGACTATTCACAGACAGCCGTACACTTCACTGCGCCCGTGCTGGCTATGAGTAGAGGCATAGAAAAAGGCTACCTTATCTTTGAGCCTAACCCGATTATGCAGTTTTGCTTTGATAACGCCGTACTGGTTACTGACAATATGGGCAACGCAAAACCATTCAAGAAAAACGACAGTGAGAAAACAAAGATAGACGGCGTAATTACGGCACTTATGGCTTTGGGTATGGCAGACAACCAAGTGCGCAAAGGATAGACACCGAGGGGGCAGAAACAGACACTATAACATAATATAAACGAATTCCGCAAAATGGGCATATTTGACAGATTCAAACGAAAGAAGTCTACGCCAGCGAACCAGCGAGGCGCAGACGCTAACATTATCGCCAGCACCAGCGGCGACTTATCAAGTATATTTGCTACTGACGGCGTAAGTGAGACTACAGCCGTGCGCATAGCTACCGTTTTCCGCTGTGCGGACATCGTAAGCAGCAGTGTGGCCGGGCTGGGTATTAACGTACTGCGTAAGCGTGAAGTGAACGTGGACGGCGTAAGCTACCAGCTTTTCAGCGTAGACGAAAATCACCCGCTTATGTATCTGCTGAACGAAGCACCAAACGAAAGACTTACTGCTTTCGACCTTATGAAAAATACCGTGCTTCAGATACTGCTAAAGGGTAATGCGTACCTTATGCCGGAATATGACCGCGACGTAGTAAAACGTATTTTGCTGCTGTCTGCTGACACAGTTACATACGATATTCACTGGAACAAATACACGGTGAAAGACGACATTAACCACGTCTACGGTACATTCGAGGCTGACGAAATGCTGCATTTGCGTAACTTCAGCTGTGACGGTGGCTACACTGGCAGCAGCACTATAGCATACGCTGGCCGTGTGCTTCAGATAGGCGCGAAAACAGACGAACTTCAGATAGATAACTTTAAGCCCGGAAGCACCACGCGCGGCTTTGTCAGTGGCGACAATACCGTAACGCAGGGCTTTGGCCAGCTGCAAGACGACCAGCTGGAAAAGGTTAGTGAGCGTGTAGAAAGCGAACTGCGAAGCGGAAAGCGTATTTTCCAGCTATCGGGTGCTATGCGCTTTAACCAGCTTTCTTTGTCGCCAACTGACTTGCAGCTGCTTGACAGTAAGAAGTTTAACGTGCTGGAGATTTGCCGCTTCTTTGGTGTGCATCCCGACAAGGTATTTGCACAGACCAGCACGAACTACAAAGCAAGTGAAAACAGCCAAACAGTCTACATGACTGACACGCTGGCACCACTACTTAGAAAGATAGAAAACGAACTAAAGATAAAGCTAATAGACCGCGCCATTTCTCCATACTACAAAATCAAATTCAATTTGGAAGACTACTACCAAAGCGACGTACTGGCAGAAGCCGACTACTTTACTAAAATGGTGCAGGCTGGCGGCATGACACCGAACGAAGTACGACTGCGCAAAGGACGCGCGCCGCTACCCGGTGGAAACAAGCTGTTTGTAAGCTGTAACGTGGCACCAGCCGACAGCGCAAAGATAAACGGCGACAAAGAACCAGTGAAGCGTACCATAGACACCGAGGGGGCAAAATAACAGAAAACTAAAGTAATAATAAAGCGACACATAAAAATGAGCAAAACAAGAAAACTTATTCGCGCATTTGAGGGCGAAAACTACCAGCCGCGTGCCGTTGAGGGAACGCGAAGAATTGAGGGCTACGCCATCGTCTTCAACCAGCGCAGTGTGCTGGTGACAGACTGGAATCTGTGGAAGCGTGTAATAGAGATTATTTCCCCTACTGCCATTTCCGACGACTTGCTGAAGCGTAGCGACGTTATAGCCACCGTGGAGCATGACGCGCGCCGCTTGCTGGCACGCAGTCTTAACGGCAAAGGCACGCTGACGCTGACCATCGACAGCGTGGGCTTAAAGTATGCTTTCGACTGTCCGGACACAGCAGACGGAAATTTTGTGTATGAGCATGTGAAGCGTGGAAACATCACTGGCAGCAGCTTTATGTATGTCAATATCGACGACGAATGTAACGTGACCTACACAAAGGAGAAAGACGAAAACGGCAAAGAGCAGATTATTAGAACGGTGAACACCATCGACAAGCTGCTGGACGTGGCCGTAGTTATGCGCCCGGCTTATCCGGCAAGCAGTGTTGAGGCCAGAGCCGACGAAATGAAAGAACTGGAAGCCGCCATTAAGCGCGCGCTGGGAGAGGCTGACGAAGACGAACCCGGAAACAGTGACGAAGACGACGACGAGACCGTACAAGAAAGATACTGGCGCAGTCGTCAGCTGGCTAACGACGCTTTGCGTGAAGCCTTAGAAATCGAAATGCGACACAACTAATTTTTATTCACCAACTTTATAAAGTTTATAATTATGCCAAAGAGACAAAAGAGCGCGGAAACACGCGCAAAAGAAAAGAATCTGCGCAGCCAACTTCAGCAGAATAAGCTGAAGATGCAGCAGATTAGTGACAAAATCGTAGCTGAAAAGCGCAGTATGACACCCGAAGAGGAAACCGAAATGGCAAATCTGCGCACAGCTAACCAGCAGTTAGGCGTACAGCTTGACATACTGGAAGCACCTGACTACGTGCCCACGCAGGAGCGCGCAGACCGTGACGAAGCTACAGCAGAGATTTTGCACAGTATGTGTAATTTGCGCGGCGTGCCCGAAAAGTACGGCTATCTGCGTGCTGCTGGTTATCCTAACTGTATGATTATCCCGGCAAGTGAAGCTGAGGCTTCGCGTATCTTAGCCCGTGCCGACGGAGACCCCGCGCCAGCGCAGGAGCCAGTCATACAGACGCTTAACACTGTTGCTCCTATCGTGCCTATCACTATGCACGACATCGTAGAGCCGCTTTCGCATCTGCTTATCTACGACAAGGTAGGTTTGCGCGTGCAGCACGGCATCGAGGGACAGTGGAATTTCCCGGTAGTAAGCGGCGTAGAAGCTACTTTCTTAGGCGAGAACGTAGAAGTCACCGACAGCAAGCTGGACTTCAGCAAGATTACGCCGGAACCCAAGCGTTACAGCATCAGTATTCCCGTGTCTAACCTTGCTATGATTCAGTCTGTAGGACTGCGCCAAATCGTGATTAACGCCATTTCTACGGGCGTGGCCAACCTTATTAACAAGGTTACTTTCTCCACTTCGCAGATTGGGCAGGCCGCTACATTCCCCACTGGCCCGTTTGTAGGCTGTGACAGCATTAACGCTGCTGCTACTAAGATTACCTACGCCGAGGCCGTGGCACTGAAGTACGCCGTTATCGGCAAAGGTGTGCTGGGTGCTGAATTCGGCTGCTATGTATGTACGCCGGAGACCTACGCAGAACTGGCAACCACGCCAAAGGATGCTGGCAGCGGCCTTATGGTATTGCAGGACGGTAAGATAGACGGCACGCCCGTATTCTATACTACCGACTTCGACAGCAATAAGCTGGGCTTCGGTATCTTTAGCTATGACGTTTGCGGCTTCTTTGGCCAGCAGCGTTTGGGCTTCGACGCTACCAGCAAGGATGCTTTGAAGCAGGATATGACGTGGTTTGTGCTGAATGGCCACATGGACTTGAAAGCACTGCGCACAGAGGCATTTGCCTACATCACCAAGCACAACTAATTCGGGGTGCTACTACTTCTTTCTATCAGTGGCGGCTGGCTGGCACGTTGAGGCTGGCCAGCCGCTTAACTTAAAACGAAAACATTATGGCAACATTTGCGACACTGGAAGACCTCAAAGCACAGTGCAACGTAGAACACGACGACGACAACAAAATACTACGCCAGCACTTAGACACGGCTGAAGCATGGGTAGAAAAGACCATACAGCAGCCGCTACAGAATGTATGTGTGAACGGCCAGCTGCCAAAGCCAGTTAAGCAGGCTATACTTATCTACGCCGCCGGACTTTACGCTAACCGCGAACCAGTGGCTTTCAGCGGCCAGCCTACAGCCATACCGTACTTTAACCCGTATGCGCTTCTAACGCCATACATTAACTACCGATAATATGCGCGCCGGACTATTAGACGAATTCTGTACAGTGTACGGTGAGAGCCGCCAGCAGTCTGCCAGCGGCTTCATAAAACGCGAGACCGTGGAACTGGCGCGCGTGCGCTGCCATCGTATCAATAAGCGAGAGAAAGCAGCCGTAGCAGCCAACGAAGAACAAGTGCAAGGCCAAGTGACTTTGCAGCTACGCGACGACAAACGGCTGCAAGGTGCTACCAGCTTCAATTATGACGGCGAAGACTACCATATAGTGCAGACTATCCGGCAACGCCGCGACAAGTCGCTGGAATACACCGGGCAGCAGATACAGAAATAACTATGGGCAGGCTGACAGAATACTTTGGCAAAGGTGGCGGCACCGGGGGAACTGGTGGCGGCATAGCCAACGAAGTAGAAGTAAAGTATAGCGGCATCGAACACTTAGACGCTGCATTACAGCAGCTGTCAGAGATTGAGAGAGACCGCGCCGTGCAGAACGGCTTACGTGCTGGCGGTGCTTATTTGGTACGACAAGGCCGCAAGCGTCTGCGCAACGGACTGAAGACAGACAAAGCGCACATGCGGCGCGAGACTGGAAGACAGCCCGGCAACCTACTGAAGTCTTTCGTGGTGAGGCTGAAGAAAAGCCGTACTGGTGCGCTGGTAGGCTTCAAACGCCCGGAGGGTAGCCACAGCCACTTAGTAGACTTAGGAACCCAAGAACGTGAGACACACAGCGGCCAAAACCGTGGCAAAATGCCATCACTGCGCTACTGGACTGATACACGCGAACAAGACACTAATACTGCTTTGGGCTATGTCATAGAGGGCATAGAGAAAGCAGCTATACGCAGGCTGGGAAAATGACACCGAGGGGGCAGAAACAAACAAGCCACCAGTAATATAAAAAGCAAATATGGCAAAGTCGAATATACGGGCAGGCGCAACAATGCGCGACGCGCTTCTACAGAACGCTGTGCTGGCTGGAATCATAGACCAGCGCGTTTTTCCGTTACGCGCGCCAAAGAACACCAAAGGCAGCTATATACTGTATGGCCGCGACGGTTACGAGCCATCACGCACGCTTATGGGAAACGTGGAAAACGTGGCTGAAGTAATGGTGAACGCCTACAGCACTGATTATGACGAAACACTGGATATGGCCGAAGCCATCGAAGACACCGTGCGCGTTATGCGCAACGCTGGCACAGAAATATTTGTAGCCGACGCGATAGAAGACGTAAGCGGATATACTGACACTGGCGAAACCATCTTTGTGCAGTCATTCACAATAAAATTCGGAACACTTCAAAAATAATTCATAGTATTAACATTTAAACATTAAAAAATTATGGCAGCAGGAGCATACGACAGCGCATCTGACATCATGCAGGGTCAAATGCTGATTTACGTGGATAACGCGCTTTTCGCCTTTTCCACAAGTACCGAACTGGCAGTAAACACTAACATGGTAGACACCAGCAACCAGTTAGACGGTGGCTGGGAAAGCAGCCTACCCGGTAAGAAAGGCTGGACGCTTAACGGCCAGTCATTTGTAACACAGAACAACGGCGGAACCAGCGCAGACGCTTTGCTGGCAAAGCAAATCAACGGGCAGACCGTTAATGTATGGTTTGGTAAGTGTACCATCACAGACAACGCAGAGGGCGGCGTAGACGTGGTTAAGGAGGCAGGCGGCTGGACTGGCAAAGCCCACATTACTGGCTGTACCGTGACCAGTGAGGCCGGAAACCTTGTTAAATTCCAGTGCAACATGCAGGGCACTGGCGCGCTGAAGCAGGTAAACGAGTAACGGCGTAATTCATAGTCAGTATTTGTTTTAGGTTAGGGAGCCAGCCGGGTAACTGGCTGGCTTTTTCTTTTTATGCTTACTTTATCGAATATCATAGAATGGGAGCAGCTGACGGGAAAGAAGCTGCAAGAATACGACGGTAGCAGTATAGACGACATGGCCGCTTTGGGCTATGTGCAATACGAAGACCGCCGCAAATGGACGCTGGCAGAATACAAAGACGCTTTGATGCTGGCAAAGGAAATGAAAGAACTGGAAAGCGTAGCACGCCGTGCCGCGCTTGAATTCAGATATATAGCGCAATTCACTGCGAAAGTTGAGGCTGACGGCGAGAAAAGCGACGAATCAGTGACAGAGATATGCGGCCAGCTTATCACCAAAGGCATAGACGGAAATTTTCTGTTATCGCGCGGGCTGGAAGATTTAGGCTGGCTGACGCGCGCCGCGCAGAAGCACGAACAGCAGCAGCTTGAAAACGCGCGCTTTTGGGCTTATCTACAGCTATCGCCGTACATCGACAAAAACAAAGCCAAAAACGCTAAAGAATTCCTACCGTTTGCATGGGAAACGCTGGAAAGCAGCACCATAACGGACATGGAAAAGAAGCTGGCACGGGCATTTTTTGGAAATAAAAAGTAAAACAATATGGCAAAACTTAACTTTTCTATCGCGCTTAACTTGCTAACGCAGGGCATTAAGCATGGAGTGACAGAAGTAGAGGGGTACTTTAAGAAGCTACGCAGTACCATAGTAAGCACGCTGGGCGGGCTGGGCATCGGTTTGGGTATAGCTGAATTCGGGCGCAGCATGATAGCCGCCGGAAAAGACTTTGAAGCTGGCATGGCCAGAGTGCGCGCAGTGACAAACGCCAGCACTGAAGACTTCAAGGCTATGGAAGCAGAGGCTAAGAGGCTGGGCGGCACTACAAAGTACACGGCCAGCGAAGCCGCCAGTGCTTTGGAGAACCTAACACGTAACGGCTTAACGCCCACGCAGGCTACAGCCGCTTTGTCTAAGACGCTACAGCTGGCGCAGGCTAACGCCATAAGTTTAGCTGAAGCGGCAGACATGGCCACCAACACCATGAACGGCTTCGGTATGAGCGTAGACGAGTTAGGGCGCGTTAATGATATACTTTCCAGTACAGCCGCGCACAGTGCCACTAACGTACTGGAACTTGCAGAAGCCGTTAAGAACGCCGCGCCACTGGCTAAGAACTGCGGCGTAGGCATCCAAGAAACTAACGCCGCGCTGGGTACGCTGGCAAACGTAGGCATTAAGGGCGCGGACGCTGGCACGGCTTTAAAGCAAATCTTTATGGGGCTTTCCACGGAGAGCGCGAACGGTGCAAAGGCACTGGCAAAGTACGGGCTGGAAATCAACCAAGAAACCATAGCCGTGGACGGGCTGGCAGGCACATTAAAGAAGCTATACGAAAGCGGCATAGGTAAGAGTAACCAAGATTTAGCAGACGTGTTTGGGCGGCGTGCTTTCAGCGGCGCGGCTGCTTTGATTAACAACTACGAAAAGTTTATAGAACTTAACGAGACACTGGCAGGCAGCTACGGAGAGACAGAAAGAATGTTTGAGCAAGGCAGCGGGCGCATGGAAAACGCGCTGGCCAGTCTTTCGTCTGCATGGGAAGCGTTTCAAATCGAAATCTTTCAAGGCGGTGAAAACCTATTTGTGGCACCTATCGAAGCACTTACTGGATTTATACGCTATGCCACTGAAAACTTAGGCACGCTGGCCGTTAAGATACTGGCCATATTCGCAGGCGTGAAAGTTATACAGTATTTCCGGCAATGGCAGGCAGCATCAGGCACGGCGTTTATGACAATGGCAGCGCAGGCGCAGGCAGCGCACGCAAAGGTAAACACCTTAGAGCGCGCCGGGCTGACACTGAAGAAACAAATAAAAGCACTTGAAGCACAACTGGCAAAGGCAAGCGCAGACCAGCGTTTAGCCATAGAAGTACAGCTGGAAGCAAAGAAACTCCAGCTGAAAGCCAACGAACTGGCAGTAACGAAAGCCACTGAAGCCGCCAAAGCAGCAGACGCGCAGGCAGCAGCCGTGAAGTCTGCGACGGGCTGGCAGCTTGCTATGATTAAGATACGCGCAGCAGCTACAGCAGCAGCTACGGCTATGAAAGCAGTATGGAGTACCGTTTGGCCTATGCTGTTAATGACCGTAATAGTGGAAGTTATCAGTAAAATTTCGTCACTGATAAAAGAAGCCGCTGGCGCGCGTAACATCATAGCAGACATAGAACGTGAAGCCAGCCACGCGGAAAGCGAACAGCGGGCAAAAATAGCCGCGCTTTCGCGCATTATCCATGACAATACGCAGAGCATCAAGAACCGCCAGCAGGCTATAGCGGACTTGCAGAAAATCGTGCCGGACTATCACGCCAGCTTGACACAAGAGGGCAAACTGATAAACGACAACACAAGCGCACTGGACGCTTACTGTAAGAAGCTAAAACTGGCTTCAGAGATACAAGCCGCCAGTACAAAGCTGGCAGACGCAGAACTGGAACTAAAAGAATTTACCAGTAACGCCAGCCGTGGCGTGTCCGCTGCATACTTTAACGAGCGCGTTATGGGTATGTCCGAAAACGACGCAATACGTGAGGCTACAGCGTCACCAAGCGGCTACAGAGCATTTAAGGCTAAAATGGCGCGACTACAAAGCAACGTAGACAAACTAAATAGCTACATCGAGGATAAGACAAAGGAAATGAACGAAATAACCGTAGCCAGCGGCACCGGGGGAACTGGTGGCGGTGGTGGCGGTGGCACCGGGGGAACTGGTGACAGCAAAACAAAGTCAGACCTACAGAAAGCACAAGAGGACTACGCACGCAGTCTGCGTGAACTTGACGAAAAGAAGCGGCTGGAACTGGTAACTGAAAACGAATACCAGCAGCAGCTTTCCCGGCTGAATGAAGAAACACTGCTAAGACTGCGCAGTAGTGACGACGTGGCCGCGCGTGAATCTGAATTTGCAAAGAAGCTGGAAGTAGCCGTAAAGAACGACGTGGCAAACAAAGCCGCCAAGAAACTGGCAGAAGCAGAAGAAGCGTATAAGAAGACAATAGCCGAGGCTGACAGAAAGAAAGCTAACGGCGTGCTGACAGAAGAAGACTACACCAAAGCAGTGCTGGCAGCGCAGACGCGCTTCATAGAGCAAGCCGCCGCCATCGACGGGCTGACAGACGAACAAAAGCACACTATCAGAACCATACAGCAGTACCGTAAGGCTTTGGAAGTGGGAGCCATGAACACTAAGCTGGCACAACAGCCCGGACGTGACCGCACATTTGACTACAAGCTAAGTGCTGACGAAATCGCTAAGACTGAATTAGAATACCAGCTTGAAGAAGCTAAGAAGCGGCTGGCAGAAATGAAGACACTGGCCAGCGACATGACCAGTGAGATAGACGCGCAGATGAAGAAAATAACGTCTTTAGATGAGGCTTTGAAGCTGGCAAAGGTGCGCGCGGACATCAAGGCACTGCAAAAGGATTTGGCACGCACAGAATGGAACAGTGTAAAGGATTTGGCCAGCAGTACAAACACCATCGTAAGCGCATGGACTAACTTAGCCGACACGTTAAGCGACGAAGACGCTACACCGTGGCAGCAGATAGCAGCTATTTGGAACGCGCTAACGCAGAGTGTAGACGGCTTTCTGCGCATCATCGACGCTGTAAACGCATGGACTGAAGCCAGCGAGACTTTACAGAAAGCGCAGGCCGCTGAAGCCGCTATGGTGCAGCAGACGACGGCGCAAAAGGTAGCCGCCAACACGCAGGGCATAGCCAGCGACCAAGCAGCAGCCGCCGGAACCGCTGCAAAGGCCACTACAGAAGTAGCGGCAAATACTGCCAGCGCAGCGTCTTCAGCCGGAGCCAGTGCCGCTAAATTGCCATTCCCGGCCAACTTGATAGCTGTAGCAGCTGCTATCAGTGCCGTGCTGGGCTTAATGGCTGCTATTCCTAAGTTTGCAGGTGGCGGCGTGGTGCAGGGCGGCACCAGCATTAACGACTTACAGTTAGCCCGTGTCAATGCTGGCGAAATGATATTAAACGGTAGCCAGCAGAAACGGCTATGGAACGCTATAAACAGCGATAGGCTGGGCGGTAACTTCAGCGGTAAGCGCATAGTGGGCGTACTGCGTGGCAGCAACTTGTACTTATTGCTGGAGAACTACAAAAAACAGACTAAGAAGACATGACACCGAGGGGGCAAAGAGTGGTTGGCAGAATGTATTATAAAGCATTTTTATGAGTTACGGGCTAAAATATACTATACCATTCGCATCACTACACGGCAGGAAATACCGGGTAGAGATAGAAGAAGACGGCTACAGCGGCGAAGTTACAGAACTTACGGGCGCGCCGTCAGCGTTTACTATCAGCATAGCAGATGACGCTTTTATTTATACACCGTTGAGGCTTTCCACTGGCACCATAAGCGTAGTAGGAGAAGCAGAACTACGCCAGCTGTTTGCGACGGGCTGGCAGCAGTACCGTGTTACACTGGTAGAGATAGACGCGCAGGATAATACAAGCGTGGCGTGGTGTGGCTTTGTACGCCCGGAAGAATACACGCAGGACTACAGCGGCGGCACACAGCCACTTGACATCGAAGTGCAAAGTGCTGTAAACGTACTGGAACAGATACCGTACAAAGTGGCCGCGCAGGACGGTAAGCCGGGCTTTGTCAGTCTGCGCAGTCTTATAGGCCGCGCGCTGACGCTGGCAGCAGGCCGCTACAGCCGCGTGTACGTGCCGCATACGTTTGCTATCGACCACGACCACTACGGCGAAAACGCGCTACTGCGTGAAGACTGCCAAATATCAGAACAGAATTTTTTCGACGAAGAAAGCAAGCCAATGAACTGGCTGCAAGTGCTGGAAGAAATCAGCCGCTTTGCGCACGTCACACTTTGCGACTGGCGCGGCGATATTTGGTTTGTAGACTATGACTATAAAGACGCTTACGACGCTTACAGTATAGGTATGTCACTTGTTGAGGCTAACGCCGTCACGCCATCATACAGAAGCGTGCAGGCTATAGGCTACCACGGTAGCCAGCACACACTTGACTTGCTGGGTGGCTACAATAAGGCCACTATAAAAGTGTCTAACTATTCCGCTGCCAGCAGTGGCAACAGCCAAGTAATTTTGCCAAATGACGACATGGGCAGTCTGTCAGTGTTTAAGACGTGGGAAACAGACGCAGAATATTCAAAGACAGAGGGAGAGGGCGCAGATAGAATATGGCACAATAAGCGCAGACGGTGCGCTACCAAATGGCTGAACGGCTCAAAGTGGAAAATACGCCAGTTTAAGGCCACTGGCTACACTGTGGATAATCAGCAAATAACACGCATTAACCCGGTACAGTATGACGGTCAGACGCTACGCGAAAAAGTGGAAGAAGTCACACTGGCAGAAACAGCAGCCGCATACCAGCACCCAATAGGCGTTAATGACGGCTATCTTTGGGCACTGCCAACTGGCGGCAATGGCGTAGTATATGGGGCATATTTTATCCGCGTGGCCAGTATCGACTATATCAGTGAGGGAACAAATACTAAAGTAGCAAACACTGGCGACTCAAACCAAGACTGGAAGATAGTCTACCCGGATAATCAGTTAGAAAGCAGTGAATGGAACTGGCAAAACTATTTAGTTATTCTATCCGTAGGTAAGGGCAGCGGCGCATACAGAAACCCGTCTGGCGGTGACTGGAGCTGGGCATCTTTCGCTGTGCGCATGGAAGACAAATATCTTTTGGAGTTTGCCAACGCCACGCCGGAAGCCAGCTACCCAAACGGCTGGGTGAAGATAGAAGTAAAGAGTGCTACTAACTTTGTGTCCGGCTGGGGTGTGCGCAAAGAGACTACAGCGGAATTATACTGCATACTGCGCATAGGCGAAAAATACTGGAACGGCACCAGCTGGCAGACTACTGGGTGTTACTTCAGTATTGAGATAGACGACAACGGCGACGCAAAGCAAAAGGCCACGCCGGAGCAAATAGCCGCACTGGGTGCAGTAGACTGCTTCGCCGTGCCTATACTGGAACAGCTGCAAGGTAGTGTAGAATTCGTTATAGTGGGAGCCAGTCAGAACATAGCACTGCAAACGCTTAAGTTAAGCTATGACGTTATGGATAATGGAAGCGTGACAGCTGACGACAACGGCGACCGTATATATACCAACGAAGTAAACGCTGACTTTATCAATGAGTTAGACGAAATAGAAGCTAAGATAAGTAGCTATAACAATGACGGCGCATGTTTTAGCAAAGTTATGCTGAACGGCAAATATATAGAAGCGCATTTGTATGAGGGCGTGACACATAGGTATGTACGCCCGGAAGAAATGCTACTGCGCAGAATCGTAAGCCAGTACGAAGTGCCAAAAGTGAGGCTATCCCAAGAACTGCGCCAAACGCCTGAACTGCTGCCAGCTGACATTATCACGGATAAGACACAGCCGGGGGCGCGCTTTGTGCAGACTGGCGGCGAAATAGATTTTGCTAACGACACGGCCACCGTGCAAATGATAACATTTGAAGAATGAAAGACGTAAAAGTAATATCGTACATTATTCCGGGAAAAGGCCGTAGTGAGAACTTCAAAGGAACTGGCGGCGGCACTACCATTATAAACAACACCACCACAAGCGGCGGCGGTAACAGCGGCGCGTCTACTGACAGCGTGAAGTATGCAGAGGAAGCGCACACTGCTAAGTATGCAGACGAAGCCGGAAAAGCTGCCATAGCTGAACGCGCCAAAGCAGCAGACGCGGCCACTGAAGCAGCACACGCGCAGACCGCTGACGTGGCAGAGACAGCAGGCGAAGCAACCAAAGCCAAACATGCAGACGTGGCCGTTAATGCGCAACGCGCAGACAGCGCAGACCACGCTAACTTAGCGAACGAAGCCATACACGCGCAGACCGCTGACAGAGTGGGAGAGGCTGACCACGCAAAAACTGCTGACTTAGCTACACTGGCCAAGAATCTGACAGCAGACAGTACAGACTGGCAGAAAATCGACGGCAAAATAGAGGAATCGGAAAAGCGCGCAGAAAAGAAATTTATTTCAAAACTACATGACGACGTAGCAAAGGGAAAAATACGCTTTGAAGACTTTATTACGCTGGTGCGCGGCATGTGGCTGGGTGACGCTAAGATAGTGCGCGCCATTCAAAGCGGTGCTGCTGTTGAGGCTGACGACACGGCCATTATGACCGTGGCCAAAATGATAGGCACGTTTCTGCGCAAAGACACTGAAGACGAAACGCGCTATTTGCTGAAGCTGCTGGGCGGTGCCATCTTTGCTTATCTGAAGACACCCGACTGGACGGCTGGCGGTATGCTGGGCACTGGAATAGGTGCGTACCAAGACGCAAGCGGCATGTGGGTAATAGAGACTGACAAGCTGCTGGTAAGAGTTAAGGCCATCTTTGAGGAATTAGAAATACGCCGTCTGTCATACGTGGGCGGTAACTTGCTGCTTTCCGGCGCAGGCAGCGTTATTACAGCCGTAGAAGACACTGGCACTTCATACAGATGCAGCATAAAGAACGACGACGGCACCACGGCCACTATGAACTACTGGCGCGCTGGCGACCAAGCACGCTGCCAAACTTTCAATATCAAAGCCGGAGTGTACCAAAACGTGCAAAACCGCTTTTGGTGGCGACTGGTTACAGAGGTAGGCGAAGACTATATAGACGTATCAAAGAGCGACTATGCCGTAGACAGCGACGCGCCAGCAGTAGGCGACCACGTAGTGCAGCTGGGTAACAGAACCGACGCAGAGCGACAAGCCGCCATTATGCTTTCAGCAGTAGGCAGCGACGCGCCAGCCATTACGCAGTACGCCGGAATTAACAGCTACCGTCTTACTGGCAAACAGAAGACACGCATAAGCCCGCACGGTAACATATTTACTGGTGACTTCTATCTGAATGACGGGCGTAGTCTGCTGCAAGTCATAGACGGCAAAATTACCAGTGTTATAAGTGAGACTGTACGCACTGCCACTGACAAAGACAACTATCTGACAAATGGCAGCTTTGCCACTGGTTTGGACGGCTGGCAGGGAGCCAGCGGCACGCGCTACTTCAAAGTGGGCGCAAAGTATGTGTGGGCTAATAAGTCGCCACTGGCTAACAAGCTGGGTGCCGGGTGCAGCTGGACTACAGACAGCGGGCATCCCGTGGCGCGTATAGCTGCCAGCCAGTTAGTACAACTGCAAGCAGACTATGCAAAACGCCCGGAAATAAAACTGCTTAACAACAAGAAGCAGGCCGTGCCCGTATATCTGTCTTTGTATGTTAAAGTGCTGGAAGCTGGCACGCTGACTATAAGCATAGCCAGCGAAGTTACTACGAACTTCGACACGTTTACGCCGCTGTCATATTCAGAGGCTTTAACCGCTGACGGCGAATATTTGCACGTTGAGGCTACGGGCTACTGGAGTGGCACGGGTAACTTAACAATAGCTACAGACGGCGTTATGCTTATCCACGACGTTATGTTTACGCTGAACGAATACACCTACTACGAAAGCAGGATAGAACAGACAGCGCAGCATATCTTACTGGAAGTGCAGCGCGTGGAAAATAAAGCAGACAGCAACACGACGCGCATAGGTGCTTTGGAGGTGACAGCCGAAAGTATCACTGCGCGCGTGTCTGCTGTTGAAACTACAGCCGCCGGAAACGCTACAGCTATAGGCCAGCTGCAAGTGCGTGCTACTGCCATCGAAGCAAGCGTGACAGCAGTAGACGAAAAAGCCGACGGCATAGCTACGAGAGTGGGCACGCTGGAAGTCACGGCACAAAGCATTACTGCGCGCGTTACGGCTGTAGAGGAAACAGCAGCCGGGAATAGCACGGCCATAGCTGCTTTGCAAGTCAGAGCCACGGCCATAGAAGCCAGCGTGACGGCTGTAGACAACAAAGCCGACGGCATAGCTACCCGTGTAGGCACTTTGGAAACGACGGCTACAAATATTACGGCCAGCGTGTCAGACATCGAAGACGACCTTTCCGGGCTGACTACTCGCGTAGGCACACTGGAAACAACAGCGACCAGTATAACGGCCAGAGTTACCGCCGTGGAATCTACAGCCAGCAGCAACAGTACGCGCATAGGCACACTGGAAACGACAGCAGAAAGCATTACTGCCAGCGTAGAGGATATAAGCGACACCGTGGACGGCCACACGTCTTCTATAAGCGCGCTACAAATCAGAGCCGGGCAAATAGAAAGCAGTTTGTCTTCAGTAAGCAGCACGGCCAGCGGCAACAGCACGGCTATAGCTACGCTGACGCAGACCGTTAGCGGAATTAGTGCTACCGTCAGCGAACACACAGAGACGTTAAGCGACTTAGGCGACAGCATAGAAGACATAAGCGACAGAACCACCACACTGGAAACGACGGTAAACGGAATTAGTGCTACCGTCAGCAGCCACACGTCTTCTATCAGTAGTTTGGGCAGCAGCGTGGGAACGCTGGGCAGCAGCTTGACCAGTGTAACAGACCGGGTGGCAGCTTTGGAAGTAACAGCCAGCGGCCTTACTTCAACCGTCAGCAGTCACACTTCACAAATAAGCCAATTAGGTAACGCGGTAGACGACAACGACAGAGACATAGCCAGTCTTAATACAAGCGTCAGCACCATTTCGCAAATGGCTGGAAGCATAAGCAGCCGCGTGACGACCATAGAAAACGACTACGCCACTGGCACACAGCTGACACAGACAGCCAGCAGTATAACAGCGCGCGTTAATAACGTGCTGGAAAATCAAGGCGGGCGCAATCTGCTGACATCATCACTAATTAACGAGACCAGCACACTGTACGGCTTTGCAAGACGATATGTTAGACTGACAGCCGGACAGAAATATACACTATCTGCAAACGGCATCGTACCATATAACGCATACGCTAACGACATGGTGCTACGTGTCTTCATATTCAGATATGCAGACCAAAGCGACGTAAATAACGGGCTGGCTTCAAATGTGGGCGACTGGTGTAACAATAGCCACAACTTTGCAATATCATACAATAGCGGCAATTCGCAGACCAAATACGTTACTTTCACGGCTGACAAAACAGCTACGTTTGTGATAGAATCATATATGTGGCACAATACTGGCACGCATAACGACGGCACGCGCAGCTACGGCGTAACGACAAACTGGTATAAGCTGGAAAAAGGCGACACGGCTACTGCATGGCAGGCCGGCATAGACGACCAAGTTATTTGGAAGAACTACATCACCAATCCGCTGGCCACTGACGCGGCCATAGGCCAAGACGTGACCAGTCACAGCATAATAACTGACGACAGATTTGGCCGCGTGCGTAAAATAGAAGCAAGTGCTAACGGTAACTGGCAACTGACTTTTACAGCCGGAAACAATTACAACGAACTTGTAGGTAAAGTGGCCACTTTCTTTATAATCTGCAAACGCTACGGCGGCAACTATTCAGCAGTGGAAGCGAAAACAGAACAGCTTGTATTTGGTGGCGGTGACGAAAACGTGAATGTCATACACACAAATAACTGTGAATTCAGAGATTTGGGCGACGGCTGGCGGCTGTACTATTCCAGCAGACAAATAAAGACTGGCTTAATGTCTAACACGCAGGGCATAGATAGCGGCGTTATAGGTGTGAACACGTTAAAGGGCGCGTGGCTTATCTATGCGGCTGGTGTGGTGCAGGGCGGTGTATGTCCGGCTGTGGCCGACATCATGGAAGCGTGCGGACTGCTGGCCACTGGTATAGATATAACTAACAAGAAAGTCGTAATAACAGCTGATAACTTCACAGTACAGACCAACAGCGGACAAAAAGCACTTGTAGCTGCTAATGGTAAGGTAAACACGTTACTACTGGACGCGCAGCAAATTTGGGCTAATATTGTGACCGCACAAACTGGTATATTCGACGACATAATGATAAGCGGCTATGTGTATAAAAAGAAAAGAATAATAAACGCTGCCAACAAAAGCAATTATCTAAGGTTTACCGATTTTGGCAACTATTTGGACGTTTTGAAATGTGGCCAGTTTGTAGAAATCGCCAGTGACATAGGCGAACAGATAGGCGTAGCCATGCCGTACTTAGACAGCTATGTAGCCGACAGATATACAGAACAGCAAAAAGACGAATGTCGTAGCCTTATAGGTAACACGCTAATGGTTGTTAATCGTGCCAGTTATGTTATAAACTTCACGGGCGCGCTGAAACAGACAGACGACGGCACAAGTGTTTCTTTTGGTGTAGGACAAAACTGTTACTGTTATATGGAATGTAAAATTAAAAATACAAATGGATATGAAGAAATATACTGGCTTTATAAAACTGGAAATTTAAGATAAACCAATTAAAAAAAAGAATGACATGAAAAAATTAAACTTTGAGAAGTTTTCCATGCCGGACGGTATAGCTGGCAGAAAACAGACGACTGGCGACGTAAGGGAATCTTTTGCGGACGCTATCTATAACAATCTTAACGGCGTGGCCGCAAAGGTGCTGGCAGAAAAAATATATAAGTCAGAGGGTGAAGCGGAGTACAACGAAAAAGAAGTAGAAATGATGAGGCTGGCCGCTGGTAATTTCTGCCAGCCGCGCTTTGCTGACGGGCTGGAAAAGGCACTAAGTGAAGACAGCGAGGGGGCAGAAACAGCAGAATAGTTATATATAGACATCAAAGAAATATAAATCTATGACAGCAGCAGAGAAACAGCAGATTATCAGCGAAGTGCTGGCCGCTTTACGCGGGCAGGCTGACAGTGTGCCGGAACTGCGCGAAGTTGAGACGCTGGACGGCGTTAATAGTCTACCCGGTTACATTAACGGGGAAATGGTAGTGGTGCCGATAGAGCAACTTTCTGCGCCAGCGCGTGCCGCTGCCACGGATGCTAACAACGCCGCCGCTGAAGCCCGTACTGCTATGCGTACCAGCACCACTACGCTGGAAAACGCACAGCAGGCTTTGACAGAGGCGCAGGCCGCAAAGCAGCAGGCACAGCAGGCACAGCAGGCAGCTACGCAGGCCGCTGGCACTGTGACCGCCGCCGTAGAAGACTGCGAGGCTGCAACAGAGGGAGCCGAAGACGCTACAGCAGCAGCACAGCAGGCTACAGCAGCAGCACAGCAGGCCGTAGGCGACGCGCAGGCCGTAGGCGACGAAGCCGGAAAGAGTGCTGAAGCCGCCACTGAAGCCGCCATAAGTGCGCTGCAAGTGGCTGAAGATGCAAAGCTGGCTATTATCGAAATGACATGGAAAGCCGACACGCTTATAAAGCAGACGGCTGAAAATGCAGAGACACAGCTACAGAACGCCGGGGCGCAGGCACGCGCCGCCGCCGCTGAAGCTGCCACTTCGACTACAGCAGCCGTCAGCCGTGCCAGTGAAGCTACGCTGGCAGCACAGCAGGCTACGCAGGCCGCTGTAGAAGCTACTGAAGACACGGAAGACGCTACAGCGCGCGCCGTAGCAGCAGCAGAGCGTGCAGAGACAGCAGCCACACAGATAGCCACGTTAAAAGGTGACGCAGAAGCAGCCGTGCAAACGGCCACTGATTCAGCCGCCAGCATGACACAAAAGCTGGCAGACGCAGACGTAGCACTGGCTAACATGGAATCTGCCACGCAGGACGCTATAGACGCGACCACGGCCACGCAGACCGCCACCACCACATTCATACGCCGCGCGGAGACACAGCTACAGTCAGCCATCGACGCTAACAGCGGAGAGACACAGCAGGCCATCGACGACATGGAAGCAGCAGCTAACGCACAAGTGACCGCCGCCGTAGGCCGCGCAGACAGTGCCACGGCTGCAACGCAGGCCGCTACAGCTGCATGTGTTGAGGCTACAAACGACGCAAAACACCCGCCATATTTTGACCGTTACGACGGCTACTGGCGCGTGTGGAACGCTGACACTAACCAGTACGAAATTACGGACATGTCGGCAATGATACCGACTACTTTCCCGTACTTCAGCTGTGACCCGGCTACTATGGCCGTGTACGTGGAGAGCGCGCCAACGGATGCAGGCCGCTTTGTGCTGGCAGAAGACGGCGGGCTTTACATTAACTTCTAACATCATTTAATTATATCTTTATAACTATGAGAATTTTAATAGGATTTGCCGGAATCAGAACCGTAGGGCTTTATGATTCTACGCGCGGCTACTATGTGAACCAAGCCGTGCAAGACCAGTATGGCAACTGGTGGGTATCAAAAACGGGTCAGAAGACCGCCGAAGTAGACCAGCCGAACACTGCGCCGCTGCCTACCATCGTAAACGGTGAGCAAACGCCGTCTGACGACTGGCAGCTGGGAATCGACATGCAGACTGGCGTACTGCGCCCGACTGCTGAAGCCGTGGCAGCGTGTGAGGCTGCAACGCTGGCAGCAAACGCCGCCGCCGCTACAGCCGCGCATAACGCACAAGTCATTACCGGGCAGATAGGCGAGATAGCCGCGAAAGTGACCAACGAACTGCAAACGCTGCAAATGGCCAGCTTTGGCATACGCTGGAACATCGACGACGCGGTGAAGACTATCACCATCGTAGGAAACACCACGCTTTACAATAAGTTTAAGACGTGGGTAGAGACCAGCGGCAAGCCGTGTGAAATCAAGAAAGACTTCACTAACTTTGCCTATCTGCGTAACGAAGCTGGCGTGGCCAGTAACGTGAACTGGACGCAGAGAGCAGACGGCACGGGTAGCCACTACGCCACTGAAGACAAAAACGACTATTTGCAGCTGGTGGAACTTCAGAACATCAACGTAGCACCGTTTATCAATCTGTTAGACCGTACTATGACGGTGTACTTCAACTTAGACAGCGTTTGTCCTAACGGCTTTTATCGCTGGTTTAAGAACGGCACCAAGTGCATGGGGCGTTACGACCTCACATTTAACGAGGACGGGCAGACGCTTGACTGTGCAGCCGGAAACAGCCAGCCCACTGGCACATTCAGCGCAAACAATATTCACAGCATGACCGTGGCCACTAACGCTAACTTGCTGAACTGGACGGCGTGGGAAATTACTGTATTCGGCTGGCTGGAAGTCGCCTACTACGGTACATTCGACGTGGCTACTGTACGCGGTGGCCAGCTGAACAGTGGAAGTGAGCAGGCAGCACGCGGCTGGGTAGCCGGAACCACTGACACACTGGTAGCTGCATGTGGTGCTGCTGGCGGTGGCCATCGTTTCATGTACTGTGAGAACGCCATCGACGGCAAGCAGTGGCTTTGGGGTGCTGGCTGGAAATTCAAGGCCAACGGAAAGGCCGTCTTCACAATGGACGACGTAAAGGCCAACGCCGCCGTAAGCATCACTGACGCTAACGCAGAAATTACCGTGGACTTTGTAGAAGTCGCCGCCGCTAACTGGCAATATCCAAAGAACATTAATTTCTTTGGCATGGCTGAAGACATAGACGGCAGCAGCAGCACGGGCATAACTGACGGCCAGTATTTGACACCATCATGCGCTAATAACGTATTCTACGCTGGTGGGAAGTCGGACGACGGTGCGGTTTGTGGCGTGTTTGCTCGTCGTGCGAACTATTCTGCTTCGGGCGCGGATTGGTACCTACGCGGGCGGTGTGCTTTGAACAGATGAAGCAGCTGAATGTCGCAAAGCGACGGCGAAGCCAAGATGAACAGATGAACGGCGACCCGGTTTTAATGGCCGGGCACGCCGCCAGTCTGTCAAAGAGAGAAACAAGAATTAGCGTGCGCATGGCTTGATATGCGCGACGGGCTGAATTCCAGCCCGCTGGTGGGAACTCGAACAACGGTGCGAATTGTGGCGTGTTTGCTCGTAATGCGAACAATTCTGCTTCGAACGCGAACTGGAACCAACGCGGGCGGTGAACTAATGGCCAGCTGTTTTGTCACACAGCCGGAAATACTGTATCTTTATAACATGGAATTCAGAACGGTGCCAAAGGTTGCACAATCAAATTAGGCACTTAACGACAGCAAGTAGGCAGACGCGCGACAGTAGGCTGGCACAGACTGGCAGGACGGCGCGGGGGATAAGTCCGAACGAAGAAATGGTGCCGCCAATTAGCAAAGCATTAAAATGACAAAGAAAGTGGGGCTGGTGCGCAAAAAGATGCTGACGCGCGAAAGAATTCTGCTAATAGTGGAATATCTGAATAGACCCGAAAAACAAAAGGAATGGACTAACGAGATACGCGCCGCGTGGCGTGACTGGTTAGGACACTTAGACGAAAATGTTACGCGGCTTTACTACCAGTTACGTTATATGGTATGGAAGCCGCGCGCATTTATCATTTTCGACAAGAAAGAAAACGAAAAGCACCGTGTCATATATGCCAGCAGGCCGGAAGAACTGATAGTAGACGTTTTGTATTTCGACTGTCTTCAGTACGTCTTCATGGAAAAGAAGCACATTATCCCGGCAAACAGCTATGGCAGCATCAAAGGCAAAGGCCAGCATGACATGCGGCGTGAGATTATCCGCAAAGTAAGACGACGGCCAGACTTATATGTAGGAACTGGCGACACGGCCAAATTCTACCCGACAGCAGACCACGGCGTTATTATGAAGATACTGACAGACCACATCAAAGACAAATGGCTGCTGTGGCTGTCAGAAGTGAATCTTAGCCGTATGGGTGAAGTGGGCATGGCTTTAGGACTGCCAAGTAGTAATATTATCGGCCACGTCTACCACGCAGCTACAGACTGGATGCTGCTATTAGCCTATAAGATACGCCGCTACTATCGCTTTTGTGACGACAAATATATGATACACAAAGACTGTAACTATCTGCATACAGCTATGCGTGTACTGCGTACCAGCGTAGAAGACGACATGAAGCAACGGCTGAAACCTAACTGGCGCGTGGTGAATGTGAGAGTAGAACGCTTTGAATGTTTGGGTGCTATGATAAACAGCCGCCGCGCATGGCTACGCAGAGTTAGCCGCCGGAGAGTGGAAGCAATGATGAAAAAGCGCATACGTGAGGGCTGGAACCCGGAAGCCGCTATGCAAAGCTGGGCTGGTGTGTCCGGGAGCCTAAGAGACTTAGACGTGGCGAACCTGATAAACTACTGGAAAAGGAACTACGCAGAATTCTTTGAAATGCTGGCAGCTGGCCGCGCGGAAGTGAAGCGCAGGCGCAGGCAAAAGGCATGGCACAGAAAACTGGAAAAGATACTGAAAACCGCGCCGGACTTCAGAAGCCCGGAGCATAAAGAACAATATCCGTTATATGGACTTATCGACACCGAGGGGGCAAAAGATACTAAAGCACCAGTATTTAGGAAAGTGCATATACTGCGGCCAGCTGCTTTACAAGCCGCTACTGATTTGCCATTTTGAGATAACGGCCAGTCAGCTACACGCCGGAAAAGAAATGCTGGCAGCACAAGTGTACTTTATGGAAGACGGGGCTATAGAAACCCGGCTGCTGCTGGCAGAGGGCTACAAGTTGCTGGAAACCATAAGAGGCACTGAAGACCAGCTGCCACACTATACGAAAATAATACGGAAGCGTGACGGGTACTATTACTTTGCCGCGCTGAACGAAAAAGAGAAAGAACCACTAAAGTTAATTGAATATGATTTACAGAACAGATGAAGCCAACAGCCGCCAGCCGGACGTGCAGACGGTGGCCACGCGCGACGGTGAGACCGTGAAGCGCGTCTATTTCAATCATTCAGAGCGTGAGGAAACCGACGAGGCAGGCGAGGGAGAGGAACCGCGCCAGCGCATCGTGCATGTAGCTAACTTTATCGAACTGCCTACAGCAGAGACAGAGGCGCGCGCCATAGCACGCCAGTACATGCAGCAGGCCATTAACGACTACGACAACAGCGAAGCCGTTAATCAGTTTGAATTCAATGTTGAGGCCAGCGGCATTACTATTCCCTACTGGCTACCAGTGGCAAAGCGCGCACAGATACGCGAAAGCGTCAGCGCATGGAAAGCCGCGCGCAAAGGTAACTACAAGCTGGACGTGCGCGAGTATGACATGACGCTGGAAATACCATGTGCCGAACTGCTGGCTATGCTGCAAGAACTTGAAGTGTATGCAGTAAAGTGCTACAATCAGACCAGCGAACACTTGAAAGCCATCGACGACATGGAAATGACCGTGGAAGACATTCTTAACTATGACTTCACTACGGGCTACCCGGAAAAGCTGGCATTTACCATCTAAGTAAAAAGGAAATATGAAGAAAATCGTCAGAGGCAATGCCCAATACATCAAAGTGCAGATAGCCGACACGACTAAGGACGTGGCCGACATGTCCGAAGTACGTCTGCGTTTGACTACCAGCACGGGCGGCGGCTATGACGTGCCAGTAGTAACGGCTGACGGCGAAGATAACGCTATTATCGGAATAGTGCCGCCGTCAGTCGTCTGCGGCTGCTACGGCATAGAACTGACGGCAAAGCTGGGTGCGCTACCTATTAGGCTGGCGCAAGACGACTGCGTGCCAGTGGTGAACTGGAACGACGAAGCAGAAGCCGGAGAAGAAGCCGACGACGTGGTAGACTTCACGCTGGGCGTTACGCCGTTTGAATGGCCACACTTTGAGTTAGACCCGGAAACGCTGGGGCTTACTGTAGACGGTATGGCAGAAAACTTTGAACTTGACGAAAACGGCCAGCTGATTTATAAGACGTAATTATGAACGGGCTAACATTCTTTAATAGCGACCAGCTACGTTTGCTTATTACTGGCTTCACTGCGCCAGTGTTTGCGGCGTTAATGCCTACGCAGAAATTCATACTGGCACTTATCATCATGGCCAGCTTTAATATATGGGCTGGTATGCGTGCCGACGGCGTGGTGATTTTCCGCTGTAAGAAATTCAGTATTAAGAAACTACGCGGCGCGCTGGTTGAACTGATTTTATATGTAGTCATACTTTGGGTAATTCACGGCACTGTATGGCTATGTGGTGACGGCACAGCAGCAGTATATGCTACTAAGGTGCTAACATACGTTATCATGTATGTGTATTTGCAGAACGCTTTCAAAAACTTAGTGATAGCCTACCCGAAAAACAAAGGGCTTTGGATAATCTACTTAGTCGTAAGACTGGAACTGAAGCGGTTACTGCCATCACATATTAGCGAACTTATAGACCGATACGACCAAAAACACAAAGGAGAAAATGCAGAAGAATAAGGCTGTTATCATATTAGGCACTGCGCATTTGGCCACAACGCCCGGCAAACAGTCGCCGGACGGCAGGCTGAAAGAATACGCATACAGCCGCGCGCTGGTGGCTGACATCAAAGCAAAGCTGGAAGACTACGGCTATCATGTAATGGTAGACTTTGAGGACTGCCAGCCGTGTGCGGAAATGAAAGCCGCCACGGTTAAGGAGCAGCAGAGCAAAGAATTAAGCTACCGGGTGAAGTTTGTAAACGCCGCTTGCAAGCTATTCAAGGCACAGAACTGTATCTATGTGTCTGTGCATGTGAACGCCGCCGGAGCAGCAGGCCAGTGGCTTAACGCACGCGGCTGGAGTGCCTACACGTCTGTAGGAACCACAAAGGCAGACAAGCTGGCTGAATGTCTGTATAAGGCAGCAGAAACGAATCTGTCAGAATACGCTAAGACTTTCCCGGCCACTGAAAAGGTGCAGAAACCTATACGCAGAGACACCACGGACGGCGACAGCGACATGGAAGCCGCTTTGTACGTGCTGAAGCATACGGACTGCGCCGCCGTGCTGACAGAAAACATGTTTATGGATAATAAGACAGATACGGACTGGCTGCTGTCTGAAGCCGGAAAGCACGCGCTGGCACGTCTGCATATTGAGGGTATTATTAAGTACATCGAAAGCGCATGAAGAAAGCTATCTATTTACTGCTGGCTGTTTTACTGCTGGCAGCATGTGCCAGTAAGAAGCACATAGTGAAGACCGAAAGCGGAGCCGTAGAGACCAGCCAGCAGGCCACAAGCCAGCAGACCGACAGCGCGGCCACGCAGCAGACGACTACACAGACCTTTGAAGTGACGACTGACAGCACCACGGAAACGCTTACTTTCCAGCTGACTGACAGCGGAAGCGTAAAAGTGGACGCTGACGGCCAAATAAGTGCAGAGGGTGTGAAATCATTCACGAAAGAAACAAAACGCCGTCAGACGGGCAGAAAAGGGGTAAAAACGGAAGATTTAGCACATTTGGACTACCATACAAACACAGATATGCTAAATAGTGACAGTAGCACACACTGGCAGAAAGCTGACAGCACGGACACGGAACCAACACCCGGCGGCGGTGCCGCTGGCTGGCAGAACTGGCTACTGAACGCCGCCACCACACTAATACTGGCCGGGCTGGTGCTGGCCGTGGGCTGGTGGCTTATTAAACGCTTCTTGTTCATACGATAAATAATTTAATAAAAAAGAGTAGATTTATTTCTTTTCTCGCCGCTGGCTTGCATGTGAATGTAGGCCAGTTTTCTTGTATATACCTATCTGCAAAAAGTTGAGGCTGAAAGTATATACTTTGCCGGAAAATTAGTACCTTTGTGCTAACAGATAGAAAGAACTATGGAGAGAAGAAAGAAATCAAACGCAGGAGCCAGTCAGAAAGCGTGTTTGTTTAAGATAGATAACGAACTGCTGGACTGGTTAGACAAGCAACCGAACAAAGGACGCTACGTGAATGAGTTAATACGCCGCGACATGCTGGCGGCTGATTCTGTGGGCTACGCTGCTGCTGTTGAGGCTGAAGCACGGCGGCAGAGTGTAGCAGACTTTGAGATAGACGGCGAATTAGTTATGCGGCTGTTTACTGGTATAGGCGGCATAGTAAACGCTGACATCTTAAAACTATTCCAGCTACCCGGACAAGAAAGATATGACGCGCTGTTTTCTGAAGCGCGCGAAGTTAAGCGGATGCTGCCAGCGGCACGCATAACGACGGCTGAAGCTGAAGACATCAAGTTAGAGGGCTGCATGATAGCACGCATAGACAAAGCAGGGCTGGGGCAGCTGGAAGCCACGCTGGACGAAGCCGGAAGAAAATACTGTATTATTCCATATCCAACTAAAACGAATACATTATGAAAAAAGTAACGTATCAAAAAGGCAGCATCTATGTGACTGGCGTAGACACGAAGCACATAGAAATTTACAGATTCAAAGAGACTGTAGAACTGGAAAGCGAAGCAGAGGTGGGCAAACACTGGAAAGACGGCAAAGAAGTAGATTTGCGCCAGTATTGTGTCCGGGTGCCAGTAAACGAGGCTAAGAAGATACTGGAACAGCTGAAGCATAACGAGAAAGTGCAAGTAAGAACCGTAAGCACAAGACCTACTAATAATAAATAAGTATAGAAATGAATACAAAAGAATTATTAAACGCTGCTGCTGAATCAGCAAAGCGGAATGGTGAAACGCTGCTGGTGCTTCACTGGAAAGACGGGAACTGCAACTATATCAAGAACGGCGACGAAGCAGTGATAGCAGGCTGCATTTCCATGATATTAGGTGAGGGAATGGGCGACGAAGCCAGCGAAGCCGCGCAAAGTTTTGCGCTGGCGTACTGTGTGGCTGGTGCTACTGTAGAGCATGAGGGGCTTTGCGTCTGCGACACCATCAAGGACATGGCCAGCGAGATTAAAGACGACGACGAAATGCAAATGAATTAGCTATGTATGCGAAATCACTATGCTGGACGTGCGCAATAGCCGGGCAGTGTATTTTCTATTCTGACGAAGAATATAACTGCATGGACTATGAGCCGGAAAACACAGCAGTACACCTAACGCCGTTTACAGCGAAGCCCGTAGAACCGGGCGAACCTATACCAATGCCAAACGTAAGAGTTATAGAGTAAAGAGAAAGCCGGACTATTTGCCCGGCTTCTTTTCTGTCAGCTGCTTTGCTACTGCGTCGAAGTCTTTACTAACGTCAGCGTCTAAGGTGGCCGCGTACCTTTGCGTTTGCCGCGTGTTTGTGTGTCCTAACATACGGCTGACATTCTGAAGACGGGAGCCGTGGGAAAGCATGTAAGTGGCAAAGGTGTGGCGCGCCAAATGGGAGTATAGGCGGCGTTTTAGCCTACATTCAGCTGCTACCAGCTTCAGCATAGCGTTATACTGCGAATTTTCCATGACTGGCAGCACGAAGTCGTACTTTTTGGCTACTTCATAGGCTGGCGGCAAAAGCTGGCTGAAGTAGACCACGCCGGACTTCACGCGCTGGCCGTGGTATATCCATTTGCCATCTACCAGCTTGTAATCGTTAAAGTCAAACGCCACTAAGTCAGCGTAGGCCATACCAGTGAACATTTGGAAAATAAACAAGTCTGCTGCTATCTGCATGGTGGGCGTAGGCATGGGCGTATTCATAATAAGAAGCATTTCGTCTTCAGTAAGGTAGTCAGCCGTCTGTCTATCGCCGCGCTTTATGGCATCAGCTGGCAGTCTGTTATACGGATTTTCCGGGATAAGCCCACGTATATAGGCATCATGGCAGAACGCTTTGAGGCATTTATGATAATTATATATGGCTGAATCTGAAAGCGTCTGTTTATCGCGCGCCGTACTGCGTACTTTCCGGCTTCTATTGTCGCCTATAGTCTGACGGTGCAGCCATTCGTTATATTCCAGTATGGCCGCTGGCGTTAAGTCGCTGAACTTTCGCAGACGGCCATAGCGTATTAAGTTATTCACGAAGACATCATAGCGGGCACGGGTGCCAGCGCGTACATTCCGGCTGGCGGCGCGGTCAGCCACGAAGTCTAAAAAATTGTCGCCGGAATCGTCTACACGTACAAGTGACTTGAAAGCCGACATGTCTACTGGCTGGCCGCTTTCTATGCAGTCGTTAATGTATTTGTCTATCTGACGGCGCATTATGCTTATTCTATTGTTGAGGCTGGCAGCATTTGGCAGATTTACGACCATGTTACGCGACCAGCAGCCGGGCAGTACGCTGACACCAGTAGCCACGTACTTTTGTATCTTTCCGCTGGTAATGCGAATTTCTATTTTTCCGGGCGTACTGTCTGAAGACTGCTTTTTTCTATCAAAGACATACGCTATTAGCGGGATATTCATAACTTAGTAATACTTTTGCGGTAATAATCGGATTTTTTGGTAATACTACGGTAATACTGGCAGGCTGATAGGTGCATATAGGTGCATATATTTAACTGGTGCCAGTGTGAGAGAAGCGCAGGCTGTAATAGCCGAAAACGCCTAAATACAAAGAAAACCGGGCTGTTTGACCCGATTTTCCTCAAATTTGCTTTGTGACCCGCTTGGGGTTCGAAACCAAGACTCCAACATTAAAAGTGTTGTGCTCTACCAACTGAGCTAGCGGATCTCCGTTGCTTTAAAAAGCGAGTGATAATTGCGGTGCAAACCGAATGCAGAAAGCTTGCTTTTTGCTGAGGCGCCGCCCGCAATCGCAGTCGCATTTTCAAAATGCGGGTGCAAAGGTACGGTGATTTTTTGAAATAGCCAAATTTATTCGGATGTTTTTTCGTTTTTGGCTTTCTCTTCTTCCATTGCACGCTTATAACATTCCCTACAAAGGGGCTCGTATTCTTGTGTCTCACCCAACAAAACGCGCTTGTCGTTCTGGACGGTACGATGGCTGACATAGGCCAGTGAACCGCATTTCACACAGATGGCATGAACCTTTGTTACATCGTCGGCTATGGCACAAAGGGCGGGCATGGGTCCAAAGGGTATACCCTT
>Ga0256405_10002699_pt1 | contig 39336 bp, 34 predicted proteins | sample RumenRJG_02DNA_FD_189096 | JGI IMG/M metagenome (GOLD analysis project Ga0256405, IMG submission 189096) | Bovine rumen microbial communities from Lethbridge, Alberta, Canada - RJG_02 | ecosystem: Host-associated > Mammals > Digestive system > Stomach > Rumen | place: Canada: Alberta... | reverse complement strand
CTATCCTTAGCTTTCAAGTGCATATGAAATGTTTCTCGACATGATTTCATATATGATGGCCTTTTGACACATTATGAACACATATCGCCTTAAGTTAGCGGCATTCGGGTCTGACCCTTATGACACAGTAATGAAAAAAAGACGGAGAGGTGCGAGACTTGAGATGATGTCGCTTATGGACGTCATGTTCCTCGTGCTCGTCTTCTTCATCTACTGCATCTTCGACATGGCCGTCCACAAGGGGCTCAAGGTCGATCTCCCCGACGCCGCGGGCGCGGCGGAGAAAGGCGAGCGGATCGTCGTCACGATTCTCCCCGACGACACGATGCAGCTTAACGGCATGCCCATGGAGCGCGACGCGATAGTCTCGCGCGTGAGGGAGCTCAACGCCGTCAAGATGAATCTCCCTGTCCTCATCTCCGGCGACAGGAAGTCGTCGCTTGGCACTGGGATTGAACTCCTCTCCGCGCTAAAGGCCGCAGGAGTGGAGAAGGCCACTTTCCAAGTCAAGGGGTCGGTCCATTAGTAAAATGAGTCAGCTGCAAAACATTTTTTTTGAACCATGTAGAACATGTAGATCGTGTAGAGTTTCTGCATGTTCTGCGCGGTTGATTTCTTTGGAAAAGGAAAAATGAGATTCTCGATTGCAGTTGGTGCTTCTATCGCGGCTCATGGCTTGGTTGCCGTGGGAATCGTCGCCTATATGAAGTACGCGCCGGGACCGACTGCCGTCGCAACCCTCGACCTCTCGAGCGTTGACCTTTCCTTCGCGGAAGACGAAGACGAGACCGCGGCAGTTTCGCCGACAATGCCCGCCATGCCCGAAGTCGAGCCGCCGAAGCCGCGAGAGGAAGCGCCTCCGGAGGCAGAAAGGGCCGAAGACCCTCTGCCGCCAGACCCCACGGCGCCGAAGCTTGCGGAACCCGAGCCGGAACGCGAGCGGATGGAGACGCCGGAGATTCCCCCTCCTTCGCCTCCCGCCCCGGCCGTCGCGCCCAAACAGGCGAAGATCGACGCGCCGCCAAAACCCCACAAGGCCATAAAGCCCGACTACCCGAAAGGGGCGAGACAGCGCGGCGAGCAGGGGGACGTGGTTCTTGAAATACGCGTCAATGCCGCGGGAATTGTTGACCGCGTCGACGTCGTTTCGCCCAGCGGTTTTCCCGAACTCGACGAGGCGGCCGTTCGCGCAGCGCGCGCGGCGCGTTTCACGCCGGCGAAGTCCGGGGGCTCGGCCGTGGCCTCCACCGCCAGGCTCACTCTCACTTTCAAACTCAAATGAGGATGCAGGTCTTATGAAACTGGAAGACGTGTTCATGCTGCTGCCGGACAGGACTGTCGGATTCGGCACGATTGAAACCGAAGGCGAGGCGATCTCGAAGGTCAGCCTGCGCGAAGCGACGCGGCGTGGCGGGTCGCGGCTTGTCATGCCGGGTCTCGTCAACTGCCATTGCCACGCGGCGATGACGCTCCTGAGGGGCGTCGGCGGGGGGCTTCCGCTCCAGCGCTGGCTTGAGGAGGCGATTTTCCCGGTCGAGGCCAAGATGACGCCGGAGGACGTCCGTGCCGGCGATGTCTGGGGCATAATGGAGATGCTCGCCTGCGGCACGACTTCCGTCGCCGACATGTATGACTTCCCGGGGGAGATGGGCGCAGCGCTCCTTGAGAGCGGCATGGGGGGGCGCATATGCCGCGTCGGGCTCAACTTCGTGCAGGGCAGGCTCGGGGACTGCGTGGAATTCACCCGGGACTTCAACGCGCGGGCGGCGGAGGCGCGCGATGCATCCGTGCTCGCCGACATCTGCATACACTCCGAATACCTCACCGACGAGAAGTTCTGTCGCGAGCTCGCCGCGGCGAACAGGGAGCTGAATCGTCCGCTCCACGTCCACGTATCCGAGACGAGAAAGGAGCACGAGGAGTGCGTCGCGCGCCACGGGAAGACGCCGATAGCGTATCTCGCCGACACCGGCATTCTCGACCGCGGCGGATACGCCGCGCACTGCGTGTGGTGCACGGACGACGACTTCAGGATAATGGCGGAGCGGAACGTCGCGCTTGTCCACAACCCGACGAGCAACATGAAGCTCGGCAGCGGCTTCGCGAGGGTAGTCCGCGCGATGGAGCTCGGCGTGAACGTCGCGCTCGGCACGGACGGCCCTGCGTCGAACGACAACCTCGACATGTTCGAGGAGATGCACCTTGCATCCCTGGTCCACAAGGGGCTCGCGAACGATCCGACCGTCCTGTCGCCGTGGGACGTAATAGACATGGCGACGAAGAACGGCGCGAAGGCGCTTGGCAGGGGCGACGTCGGCGAGATCGCCGTGGGGAAGAGGGCGGATCTCTGCGTCGTCGACCTTGACCGGCCGCATCTTGCGCCGATATACGACATCCCCAACCTCGTCGTCCACTCGATGCACGGGAGCGATGTCGTGCAGACGATCGCCGGCGGCAGGATCCTCTACGACCGCGGCTCGTTCCCGGGGATGGACGCGGTGGCGGCGAAAGAAGCGCTTCTCTCGTCCGTCCGTCGCCTCTCTGCCGGGAATGTGGTATAATTCGTGCAAAGGGCATGTTGACCGAAAGGGAAGTCTGACGGCATGAGGGCGTTTGTCATAGCGATGGAGAGCGAGGCGGCCGTTGTGCGGCCGTTCCTGAGGGAAGGCGACGGGCTGTTCGTCTCGGGCGTGGGCAAGGTGAATGCGGCGTCCGCAACGCAGAAGGCGATAGACGCTGGCGCTGACGAGATTCTCAACTGCGGCGTAGCCGGAGGGTTTGACCCCGCGATGAAGATCGCGGATGTGTTCGAGATCGACCGCGCGGTCGAGTACGACTTCGACCTCGCACAGCTGAACGGAACGGAAGTCGGCGTGCACAACGAGCGGACGACCCCGTATTTCGGCCTGCAGACCAGGGGCCTCTTCCCGGCGCGGACGCTTGGGTCCGGCGACCGGTTCTCCGATTCGCAGGCGGACCTTCCGGTCCTTGCCCGTCTTGGCGTGACCGTCCGCGACATGGAGGGCGCGGCGATTGCGCATGTCTGCGAGATGAACGGCGTTCCATGCCGCATTCTCAAATGCCTCAGCGACGTGCATGGCAAGGGCGCGATGACGGATCAGTACAAAGCCAATCTCTCGAAGGCGCTCCTTTCCCTCGGCCAGGCGTTTCCGGCGTGGTGCGGCAAGTGAGCTTTTGCCTTTCTTCGCCTAACTAATTTCCCGAATAAACGCCGTTGACACGAGGGGGCGGTTTGCGCTATAATATGCGGCACATGGCAGAATTGTATAGACGAATTGCCGTCTTGGCTTGCTTCGTCTGCGTACTTGTGTGCGCAGGCGGGTGCGAGACTGTTGCCAAGATCTTCGCGCCGGACGATGAGGTCGGCGCGGTTGACCCCGTTTATTTTGAGCCTCGTGTACGTCCTGGCGTTGCCCTAGTCGTGGTTGTCAGCGCTGGCGGCTCGGCCCAGCCGGCTACCATGCAGGTTCAGGTCGACCAGAACGGCGATCTGACGCTCCCGCTTCTTCTGCAGTCTCCCGTCGCGTGCGACGGGCTGACGCTTGATGCCTTGAGGCAGAAGCTCGTCAAGCTCTATTCCGACTACTACAAGCAGCCGCAGGTGACCGTGACTTTTGCGCCGTACGACGGCAGGGGCGTGAGCCCGTGGGGGACCGTGACTGTTCTTGGCGAGGTTGCCTCTCCAGGGCCGGTCAACATGCCGTCCACAATGGACCTTACGGTGACAAAGGTGCTCCAGGCCGCCGGCGGCCTTCGGCCGTTCGCGAACAAGTCGAATATCCGCGTCAGCCGCCGCGACAAGGACGGCAGGAAGACGACCTACACCATAGATCTCATAGAAATAGGCGAGAAGGGCAGAATCGAAAAGGACATCGTCCTCCGAGCGGGAGACGTGGTCTGGGTGCCCGAGACATGGTATTGATTTCCACAAAAGGGGAGTAACGAAAATGAAAAAACTACTGATGGTGATGACAATGTCGCTGGCGTCCGTGCTGGTCGCTCAGGACAAGGCAATTTCGTCAGCCGCTGCGCGGGGCAAGATCGGCGACATAATCAAGGACCCGTCGTCCATGACTTCGGTGATGAAGCAGCTGGCCGCCTCCGACCAGGCGTCCTTCCTCGCCGACGTGAACGCGGCTATATCCAAGATGCCCGGCTCCCCCGAGGAGAAGACGTCGAAGTTCCTCGACGTGAATACAGCGGCTCTCAAGGGCGCCCAGAAAGGCAACCTCACGAAGCTCCTCGCCGAGGTGTTCGCGACGGTTCCGCCGGAGTCGCTCACCGCAGTCAACGAGAGCTTCGCTTCCGGCATTTTCAACCGCAAGGCCGACCCTTCGAAGACGTATACCGACGAGGAATACACGAAGATCTCGAAGGATGTCCTCGCCGCGGTTCAGGACCGCACCGCCACTGCCGACAACGCCGGCGTCAGGGACACGTTCGCGATCCTCATGCTCATCCGCGCGTCGAACGGATCGCCTGCCGACCTCCGCGACACGCTTGTCGGCGAGCTCAGGAACGAGGAGACCAAGACCCTCGCGCAGAACGAGTGGATATCTCCGGCGCTCGGCCAGGGCCAGGAGAAAACCTACGATCCAATGCTCGGCGCCTCCGATGCCGGCAGCCAGCCCAATCTTGACATGGTTCTCGCGGTGCCGTTCAAGTCCGCCGGCGATGCTCTCCTCGCCGATCTTGCGAGCACCTGCAGCTTGAACGACCCCTCTTCCTCGATTACCGCGCTCGTTGGCCCGGCGTTCAGCGATCCCAATGCAATGGATATCGCCGACGGCGTCGATCCCCTTTCGAGCGCCGCCCTTTCCAGGCTGCCTCGCACGATGGATCCTTCCGCGAAATACAATCCCGGGAACAATCAGCGCGGCAGGATGACCATCGTTCCCGTCGAGGAGTCGGATATCTATGACGGTCAGTCCCTTTGGAATTGACAGACTTGAAAACTGGAGGTAAATAAATGAATATCAAGTTTTCCGCTATTGCCACGACGCTGGTCGTGTCCGCGTCGGCCCTTACGGCATCTGCGGACATGGTGGACAGGCCTTCCGGCATCAAAATCGGCGAGCGCATGACGCTTCGCCCATATGTGTCGCTTTCGTACACGTACGACTCCAACGTCGACTCGACCAAGCACGCCAAGGACGGCTCTTCCTGGGTTGTCAACCCCGGTCTCGGCGCCGAATACAAGGGCGACAACTGGGAGATCGCCGGTCGCGCGTGGTACAGGTATCATGCCTACAACCGCTACAGCAGGCAGCTGAACGAGTCGAGCTTCGGCGAGAGCCTCACGTTCAAGTGGACCGACTCGCTTCCTAACGAGAAGGGCTGGAGCGTCCTCCTTTCCGAGTCGTTCACCCAGATTTCGCAGGACGATGATATGACCAATGCAAGCGGAAGGGGCCTTGGCCGCGACCGCACGACGTTCCAGGCGGCCGGCGTCATCGAACGTCGCATCAACGAGCACTGGCATGCTGCGGCCAACGCGTCGTACTACTACCTTGACTATGAGAACAACGTCAGGGAGTATGCTCCGCTCTATGGCTGGAAGCGCGCCCTTGTCGGTGGCGAGGCCGGCTATGCCGCCTCGAAGTGGACCGATATCATCCTCGCCGCGAACTACGGCTGGTACTGGCAGGACAACATCCCGAACAACGTCCGTTATTCCGACGAGTCCAAGGGCTGGTCCGTCATGGCCGGTCTCGCCACCCGCGCGACCGAGAAGATCGAGTACCGCGTCCTGACCGGCTGGAGCCACTTCAAGTACGCCGAGGGCGATGCCGACGACATCGACGGCTGGACCTATCAGGTCTCTGCGAAGTGGAAGATCTCCGACACGTGGAACACGATGCTCCTCGCGGCGAGCTACTACCAGCCGTCGGAGCGCGAGATCGCGAGCGCAATCCGCGTCGATGCCATCAGCTGGGGCATCGCCCACTCGATGGTCCGCGGAAAGCTCAACGCGACGTTCGACCTCAACTACCGTCGTGAGACGCACGAGTACTCCTACACGCGCGGCTACGACTATGACGACGACATCATCACCGCCCGTCTCGGCCTCAACTACACGCTCAACCGCTTCATCCAGCTCTACGGCAGGATCGAGTACCAGGCCGATATGTGCGACGGCGGCAATGTCCGCGGGCACAACTACGACTACGACCGCTTCCGCGGCACGGTCGGTATGCGCCTGACGTACTGAAGTGCAGAAGGCCATATCCAAATACGGCCTGGCGGCGCACCTTGCCTTGCTGGCGGTTGCGCCGCTGTTCCTTTTCCCGTTCTGCGGCGAGTCCTGGACGGCACGGGCTGTCCTTTGGCTCGCTTTTCTGGCGGCAGCCTGGACGGTGCTCGAGCCGTCGCGTCGCGTGGACGAGACTCTGCATGATGCGCGTTTCCGCGTGGCGTCCTCGATCGTCCGCGACCCGCTCTTCTGGTTTTCGATAATCCTCGCCCTGATCGCCGCAGTCAGATGGCTTAATGACGGCATAGGGATGTCTTACGATGCGGAGAAGGCGCTCTGGAGCCTCTCGGAGCCCAGATTCCCCTTTCTTCCGGGCGGAGTGAAGGGCAGCGGGCTTCTTCCGTTCGCGTCCGTTGTGGCTGTAGTCGTTCTTATGCAGGCGGGTCGCCATGCGCTTGGGAAGTCAGCGCGCGTGTGTTTCCTCTTCATTGCCGCCGTCCTTGCCGGGGTGGCAGCGGTGGTCGCGGCGCTTGCATGCATTTTCGGAAATCCGGTCGCCATGAACTTCGCGTCTTCGTCCACAGTCGACGCGACGTATCCCGGCACCGCGTTTGGACTTTGCTTTCTGGGGTCGATGGTCGCCATAGCGGGAGCTTTCGAGCGCAAATGGCACATGGCTATGCCGCTTCTTGCCATCGCCGTCGGTGGTTCGGCCCTTGGGCTATATCTCTTTTCGCCCGACATCGTCATTCTGGCGCACGGCGCATGCGCGGTCCTCGTCCTTGCGTTTGCGCTCGCCTACGCGCAGCGCCGCATTGGCGGCCTCGTCGTGCCGAAGTGCCTCGCCTTCCTGCTTGTGGCGTCGATACCTCCGGTGCTTTTCGTAATGGGAGTCGTCCCGGAAAGCATGAAGGCAGAAAAGCTGGCGCTGTTCTTCGGCGAAGAGGGCTCCGGGCTCCTGCCGGCGGGATTCCATGAACTCCGCGCAGCCCTCTCCGCAATCGCCGAGAAGGTATGGAAGGAGAATCCCTGGCTCGGGACCGGGCTCGGGACCTTCGGTTTTGACATCCGCTTTAACGCGGAGGATGCCGACTGGGCCCTGTTCGCCTCCGGCCAGGCCGGTGCGCTGAACGGATGGCTGCAGATGCTTGCCGAGCGAGGCATATCCGGCGTCGTGTTTTTCGTCTCGCCGCTGCTCTTCCTGCTGTGGACGTATGTGTTCCGGGCTTTTTTTGCGATCTCCGATGTCATCTCAAAGGCGCGACATGGTCTTGGCGCGCTGATATTCCACCCGGCCTGCGTGCTCGGGCCGATTGCAGTCATTGTGGTCGCGGCCTGCGGGTTCTACGACCACTCTTTTTGGCGCTCCGAGGTGATGATGATGGTCGCGGCGATGTTTGCGATGGCCGGAAGTTCGTTCCCGGCGCCGAAGAAGGCGGATGACGAGACTTTGACGGAGAAATAAGAAATGGCGGACAAACCTCTCTATTACGGAAGCACGAAAGGTGCTGGGCCGATGTACTACGGCGGCAAGGGACCCATGTACTACGGTGGCGGACAGGGTCCTATGTACTATGGCGGCGGTCCAAAGTACGGCGGCTCGTACGGCGCCTACGGTTCCTACGGTTCGTACGGCGGCTACGGCGGCGAAGGCGAAGACGGCTCCCTGGTCGGGACCGTCACGATGAGCCGCATGCTCAGGGTCGTCTCGCAGCGGTGGCTCTCCGTGTTCGTGTTTCTTCTGGTGGGCCTCATCATCTCGTTTGCGGTCTACCGAATCTCCCCGACGATCTACGAGGCGAAGAGCGAGTTCACGGTCGACATGCGGCGCGTCACGCGCGGCACTTCAAGCGCGCTCGACGAAACGCTGCCGGACTTCGGCGCCAACTACGCCGAGATATTCAACACGCGAATCTCCGACTGGCGCTCCGAGAAGATCGTGCTGATGATTCAGCAACAGTACAGGACGAGCAACCCCGCGTCGACCGTCTCCGACGACGACATCATGGCGACGCTCGCCGACTCGAAGCTCGAGCTTCAGCGCAACTCCCGCATCATCACGATATCGGTGAGGTCCAAGTCCGCGCAGCTCGCGACGGCGCTCGCCAACGCCTATGCGGAGTCCATCGAGGCGTACACCGACGAAGAGAACAAGGTCCGCTGCGACAAGGCCGTCAGCCAGACGCACGAGAACGTCGAGAAGAAGCGCCGCGACGTCGACAAGATCACGAAGCAGCTCCTCGACTTCCGCACCACCCACAAGGTGGACAACCTGCGCTCCTCGCGCGACACCATCCAGCAGGGCCTCTCCAAGACCACGGCCGACATCCTTGCGCTTGAGACCCAGGAGACGCAGCTCGTCGAATGGGAGAAGCTCCTGACCGAGGTGCAGAAGGACCCCGAGACGTTCGGCAACCTCTCCACGGGCGTGCCGCGCGCAGAGGAGATCGCCAAGGAGTACCGCGCCTTCCAGGACGCCTCCGGCGCGTACCAGGGCCTGCTCGTCGCCTATACCGAGAACCATCCCGAGGTTGTCTCGAAGAAAAAGGAGCTCGACCTCGCCAAGCAGCGCTTCCTTGACGCGACGTCGCGCGCGCTCCTGACGGGCCGGTCGACCCTCAACGTCGTCCGCAACCAGCTTTCCAACCTCAAGCAGAAGCAGGCCGACCTCAGGAACGACCTCGCCTCGGTCGAGCAGCAGATCGTCTTCGCGGAGTCCGGGCTCGGGAAGCTCGAGGCGGAGTACGGCGTCGCGCACCGCGTGCTCGAAGGGCTGATCATGGACGAGAACAAGATGCGCATCCAGGCCGAGTCCAACAACGAAATCGTCCGCGTCGCGCGCCAGGCGACCGTTCCCACGAAGCCGGTCCTTCCGAATCCGCTCATCATCTTCGGTGTCGGCGTCGTCCTGTCGCTTGGCCTCGGGCTTCTCTTCGTCCTTGTCATCGACAATCTCGAGGATACGGTCGTGAACCTCTCCGACATCGAGGGGCGTCTCGCGCTCAAGGTCCTCGCGGTGTTTCCGCACGTCCGCCGCAAGCGCCGCGAACAGGTCGCCAAGTTCCTGATCGAGGACAAGTACTCGCAGTTCTCCGAGGCGGTCGCGGGCTTGAGGAACCTTCTCGACTCGCCCCGCTACGAGGCGTTCACGCGGTGCCTTCTCATCATATCGACCCAGCCCGGCGAAGGCAAGACGATCACTTCGACGTCCGTGGCGATTTCGCATGCCCAGACCGGCAAGAAGGTCCTTCACGTCGACTTTGACCTCAGGCGTCCGCGCCTTGCAAGGATTTGGGGCATAGAGCTGACGCAGGACAGGAGCTTTTCGCACGTGCTGCAGGCCGCGAACGGCGGCAGCAAGCCGGACTTCTCGCAGCTCGTCAACAAGACAATCGTCCCTGGTCTCGACGTCATCTGCTCGCTTCCGCCGGAGGGCGTCTCTCCTGCCACGATATTCGGCTCTGCGGCCGTCACCGAATTCTTCGAGTGGGCCCGCGCCAACTACGACCGCATCGTGGTCGACGCTCCGCCGTACGGCATGGTGGGCGACGTCGTCTCGCTCGCGGCGCAGGTGGATTCGGTGATCATAATGTGCTGCCCCGACCGGACCCACTTCAGGCCGATCCAGTACTGCTCCAGGAGCCTTACCGAGGCTGGCGCCAACATCCTTGGCGTCGTTGTCAACGACGTCGAGGTCTCAAGCGTGTCCGTGTTCGATCCCACCTCCCATCGCCACTACGGCTACGGCTATGGCTACGGCTACGGCTATGGCTACGGCTACAGGCCAAAGAAGAACGAAAACGCCAATGCGATCGGCGAGAATGGGAAAACTGGTGATCCCAAGGGCGACGCGAAGCGCCGGCTTATCCACGAGGAGCTTGCAGATGAGGAATAGCCGCCGCTGCATCGTAACGGGAGGCTGCGGGTTCATCGGCTCCGCGCTCGTCCGCCATCTCTGCCGCGAGGGACGCGACGTCCTCGTCGTGGACAAGCTCACTTATGCGGGCAACGTCGAGTCGCTTAGGGAAGTCGAGGGGAAGTACAAGCTGCTCGTGAAGGACATCTGCGACCAGGAGGCGATGGATGCCGCCTTCGCGGAGTTCAAGCCCGACACGATATTCCACCTTGCCGCGGAGTCGCATGTCGACCGGTCGATTGACGGCCCCGGCGAATTCGTCAGGACGAACGTCGTCGGCACGGCTACCCTGCTGCAGTCCGCGCTAAAGTACTGGAAGGCTCTTCCCGACAGGGACGCGTTCGTCTTCCAGCACATCTCCACGGACGAGGTGTACGGCACCCTGGGCGAGACGGGCTTCTTCACCGAGAAGACGCCGTATTCGCCGCATTCGCCATATTCCGCGTCGAAGGCCTCGAGCGACCACATGGTCCGCGCCTGGCACGACACGTACGGGATGCCGGTCCTCATCACCAACTGCTCCAACAACTACGGCCCCTACCACTTCCCAGAGAAGCTCATCCCGTTGATCATACTGAACTGCCTCGACGGGAAGCCGCTCCCGGTCTACGGGAAGGGCGCGAACGTGCGCGACTGGCTCTATGCCGACGACCACGTGAAGGCGCTCTGCCTCGTCAACGAAAAGGGCGTTGCCGGCGAGACGTACAATGTCGGCGGGCACAACGAGCGCACGAATCTCGAGGTGGTCAAGACCGTCTGCTCGATTCTCGACGAGCTGAGGCCGAGGCAAGGAAAGGGCGGGGCCCCGGGCGTCCCCGAACCCCGCCCAAGGTATGAAGATTTAATTACCTATGTCGCCGACCGTCCGGGGCACGACCTCCGCTACGCCATCGACCCGGCGAAGCTTATGAACGAACTCGGCTGGAGACCCGAGGAGAACTTCGAGAGCGGAATCCGCAAGACCGTCCAGTGGTATCTCGACAACGAGTGGTGGTGGAAGCCCATCCACGAGAAGAAGTACGCCGGACAGCGGTTGGGGAAGGGTTGAAGTTCAGAGTTAATAGTTTGATGTTTGATGTTTAAAGTTTGAAAAACAAGGAGGAAACATGAACCAGGCAGAGAAAGAGCGCCTTGCCCGCGTCGGCAAGACCTTCAACGCGAAGAAGTACATCAAGGAGGAGATCGAGGCGATCAAGAAGCAGGTCGGCGACAAGAAGGTCCTGCTCGCGCTTTCCGGCGGCGTTGACTCGTCCGTCTGCGCGGCGCTTCTCTACAAGGCCATCGGCAAGCAGCTCGTCTGCGTCTTCGTCGACCACGGCTGCATGCGCCTCAACGAAGGCAAGATGATCAAGAAGGTCTTCAAGGGCCAGTTCGGCGTCAACCTCATCGCGCTCGACTGCGAGAAGCGCTTCCTCGACAAGGCGAAGGGCGAAACGGACCCCGAGAAGAAGCGCAAGATCATCGGCGGCGAGTTCATCAAGGTCTTCGCCGACACTGCGCGCGACCTCCAGAAGAAGTACGGCAACATCGAGTTCCTCGGCCAGGGCACGATCTACCCCGACATCATCGAATCGGGCGTCGGCGGCCACAAGGCGGTGAAGGCCCATCACAACGTCGGCGGCCTCCCGAAGGACATTCTCTTCAAGGGCCTCGTCGAGCCCGTCAAGTACCTCTACAAGGACGAGGTCCGCAAGGTCGGCAAGCTTCTCGGCCTTCCCGAAGAGATGGTCATGCGCCAGCCGTTCCCGGGACCCGGCCTCGCGGTCCGCTGCATCGGCGAGCTCACGAAGGAGAAGCTCGACATCCTCCGCCAGGCGGACTTCATCTTCCGCGACGAGATGCACAAGGCGGGCTTTGACAAGAAGGCCCAGCAGTTCTTCGCGATCAACACCAACGTCAAGTCCGTCGGCGTCAAGAACGGCGCGCGTACGTTTGGCTACGTGATCGCCATCCGCGCCATCTCGACCCAGCAGTTCGTCAAGGCCGGCATCGTCGAGCTCCCGTTCAAGTTCGTCTCCATGGTCGCCGAGAAGATCGCGACGAAGGTGAAGGGCGCGAACCGCGTCGTCTGGGACATCACCCCGAAGCCCCCGGCCACGATCGAGTGGGAATAAGGGGTCAGTAGTTAGGGGTCAGGAGTCAGTGAAGAGGGTTTTTATTGATGGAAGTGCTGGGACGACCGGCCTCAGGATCCGCGAGCGGCTTTCGTCGCGCGCGGATCTTGAACTAGTCGTGCTTCCCGACGAGGTTCGCAAGGACGTCGCCGCAAGGCGCGACGCGCTGAACTCCTGCGACGTCGCCTTTCTGTGCCTCCCCGACGCGGCGGCGATAGAGGCCGTGTCGCTCGTCGAGAGCCCTAACACCGTCATCATCGACACCTCGACCGCCCACCGCACGTCTGACGGCTGGGAATACGGCTTCCCCGAGCTCGCTGGCCGCCGCGCCGCGATCGCGAAGTCGAAGCGTATCGCGAACCCCGGCTGTCACGCCTCTGGTTTCATCGCCCTCATCGAGCCGCTTGTCCGAGCGGGAATCGTCGCGAAGAACGAAAAGCTCTCGGCCTTCTCCCTTACCGGTTATTCCGGTGGCGGCAAGAAAATGATAGCAGAGTATGCGCCGGAGGCGCAAAATCCACTGGGGGGTGCGGGGGATCTCCCCCGTCCATTCCATCTACTTCTCGGCGGCCGCCAGTACGCCCTTGGACAGTCCCACAAGCATCTCCCCGAGATGGTGAAGGTCTGCGGCCTTGCCGCCGCGCCTTGCTTCTCGCCGATCGTCGTGCCGCACTACAGCGGCATGGAGGTGACGGTGCCGCTCTTTGGCCGCGACCTCGCGGCGATAAAGGCGTGCTATGCCGAGTACTACGCGGGACATGGGATGGTGCGCTTCGTTGACGACCCTGCCGCGGCGGAAGGAGGGTTTCTTTCGTCCGCAGGGCTTTCGGGCAGCGATGCGATGGAGGTCTCGGCCTACGGGAACTCCGAACGCGTGGTTCTCGTCGCGCGCTTCGACAACCTCGGCAAGGGCGCCTCGGGCGCGGCGATTCAGAACATGAACATCGTGCTTGGCGTCGCCGAGGCGACGGGCCTTGAGGCATAGCCGGCGCTACTTCTTCTGCTGCCACTTGCCGGCGTCGTCCTGGTACCAGGACCCGGCGGGTATCTTCTCGCGTATTTTCGCGGCGTAGCGCTTCTGGACGGTCTCCAGGGTGGTGCCGTTGGACTTTGCGATTTCGCTGAAGCGTTTCATTCTCTTGGCGTTCTCCTCGGCGATCAGGATTCGGTCGTCGTCCGTTGCGCCGGTGCGCTCCTCGAGCATCGCGCGGTTCGTGAAGCCGGCGGCCTTGCGGTCGACCATCTCCTTCACGGCCTTGTAGTTGCCCCTTGGCTTCTGCTGGTCTTCGTCGGCGAATGCCTTGTCGAGATCCTTGTCGACCTTGAGGTTGACGTCCATGGTGATGTGGATCGGCTTTATCTCGCTTTCGGTCTTGACCTGGATGCATCCCGCCGCGCAGACGGCCGCCGCCGCGAGCATGATGTGGGTTTTCATTTCTGCTTCTCCTTGCCTGTATGTCGTTTGAACTTAAGTCCGAGGTTGACAATCTCGTCGACATCGCCGTGGAAGGCGATGTTCAGATTGACAGGGACGGTTGTGTTCCCGCGCGTCGCGGAGCCCTCGATCGTGACGCCGAGGGTGGCGTCCTCCCCGTCCTCGCCGCGCGCGAGCTCGATCTTGAGCACGTTGTAGTCGAGGTCGGCGAGAACCTTCGCGAGGTTTCCGCGCTCCGCCTCCGGCACGCCGCCGAGCTTCAGGTTGTCGAGAATCGGATTCGGGTCGTCGATGCGCAGCTTGCCGGATTCTCCCGGCGTCGAGAAGAGGTAGGTGTTCTTGATGCGCAGCTCGCGTCCGCCCTTCAGGAAGAAAGGCATCTTCCCGTGGAGGCGTCCCGAGGCCTGTCCGCGGAAGCACGCGAGCCGCGAGAGGACCTGTCCGGCGTCGATGCCGTCCGCGAAGACCGTCGCGCCGGCGCTGAGCCTCTCGGGGTCGAGGAAGAGGGAGTAGAGTCTCAGTTCGCCCCCGCAGCAGTCTGCGCCCGCCTCGGTTACGAGGTAGGAGCGTTCCGTCGCGCGGACGCTCGCAAAGACGTTGGAAAGCGTGAAGCCGGCGAATTCCACCGCATCGGCGCGCGGGAAGAGCGGTGCGATGTCGCGGTGGTCGGCGATGCCGTCCGCGCCGAAACGCACTTTCAGCCCGTCGATGCGCGCCGGCTTTCCCCCGGTCACAAGCGAGGCGTCGACGTCGGAGAGCGAGCAGCGGGCCGTCCATGCGGGAACGGGGCGTCCGGGCGTGCATTCGCCGCTTGCGTCTAGCTTGAACGTTCCTGAAAACACAAGGTTTGAAATCGAAGGCGGAACTGCGCGCGAAAGAATGGAAGCGAGCACTTCGTTGTCCTGCGTGACTTGCGTCTCGGGGATGCTGGCCGTGAAGCTCCAGTCGCGCTTTCCGCGCACGGAGAAGTCGGCGTAGGCCTTCCAGTCGGTTCCGTCGAGCGTCAGGGCGAGGTCGCCTTCGGCGCGTATGAAGCCAAATCGCACGTGCGCCGAGGCGCTGTACGGCCAGTCAAGGAGAGTGCCGCTCGCGCGGATGCGGAATCCGTCGGGCTTTCCGCGCATGATGTCGATGTCGGCGGTCGCCTTTTTGGACGAGACGAGCTCGGCGGCCTTGCCTTTGAGATACGGAGAAGCGTCGAGTTCGAGCACGGGGATCGGCACATGCGTCAGGAGGAACGGAATCGAGAGGACGAACGCCGCGGCCGCGAAAACGACGGCAACGGCCGCGATGAGCAGCCGGCGCCGCCACTTGTGCGTTTTTCTCCCTGTCCCGTCCATATCCAGCCGTATTATATCAAAACTTAGGCAATGCGTCACAGCAAACCTGATTTATGGTATAATGTTGAAAAATATGAGAGAGCAACAGACGAGGTCCGTGGCATGAAGATTCTCCAGGTTCTTCCGGCGCTTGGGCAGGGCGGAGTGGAGCGCGGGACGGTCGAAATCGCCCGAGCGCTTGCCGACGCGGGCATTCCGAACGCTGTCGCGAGCGCGGGCGGGCGGCTCGTACATGCCCTTGACGAGCTCGGCGTCGAGCATCTTCGGCTTCCGCTTGACCGCAAGAATCCATTCACGCTGCGCAGTTGCGCGAAGAAGCTTGCCGAATACTGCGCTGCGAACGATGTCACGCTCATGCATGTAAGAAGCCGCGCGCCTGCGTGGGCGGTCAAGTGGGCGTCGAAGCGCTGCGGGGTGAAGTGGATTGCGACGTTCCACGGCGTCTACGGAACGGAACCGAAGTTCCTCAAGATTCCATACAACCGGGTCATGCTCCAGGGCGAGAGGACGATCGCGATCTCGGAATACGTCCGCCGCCACATCCTCGACACGTACAAGGGCGTCGATCCCGAGAGGCTTGTCCTCATACACCGCGGCGCGAACACGGGTGCGTTTAGCCCGGACGCGGTGCCGCGCGAGGTGTGGATGGCGAAGAAGACGGAGCAGTACGGCTTCGAGGCGGACCGTCCGGTGATAACCCTCCCAGGCCGCCTCACGCGCTGGAAGGGGCAGGAGATATTCCTCGAGGCGCTCGGCATGATGCGCAACCGCCGCTTCGGCGTGCTTATCCTCGGCTCCGACCAGGGGCGGACGGAATATTCCGACCATCTCCGCACGATGGCGGGGAAGCTCTCCGACGAGACGCGCGTCGTGTTCCGCGACCACACTTCGCAGATGCCGCTCGTCTATGCGCTGAGCGACATAGTGGTAAACGCGTCGTCCGCCCAGCCCGAGGCGTTCGGGCGCACGATCCCCGAGGCGCAGGCCACGGGACGACTCGTCCTCGCGACGGCTCACGGCGGCGCGTGCGAGACGGTGAAGGACGGCGAGACGGGCTTTCTCGTTCCGCCGGGCGACGCCAAGGCGATGGCCGCGAAGCTCGACGAGATGCTCGAGATGCCCGAGGAGGCGAAGGCGAAGATGCGCGCCGCCGCGGTCGAGTCGGTGCGCGCGAACTTCTCCACAGCGAAGATGTGCGAAAAGACCCTCGCCCTATACCGCGAGCTCCACGGGGAGGCGAAATGAAGCGGTCACCGCGGATACTGTTCGTCGGGAACTTCCTGATCCGCCATTGGGGGAACGGCAGGAGCGGGATCGACATGCGGCTGGAGGCGGGGGCGATCCGGAACGGCTGGCAGGCGCTCACGTTCTCGGAGCGCGACGTTGCGCGCTTCCTCGCGCCGCTCGGCTTCATGCGCAGGGTCGGCGCGAAGATGATGAACGACCGCCTTGTGAAGACGGCGAGGAACTGGAAGCCCGACTTCGTCTTCGTCGCGCACTGCGACTACGTGGCGAACGAGACGCTTTACGCGATCCGCGAGGCGGTGCCGGGCGTGAAGATAATCCACATCAACTGCGATCCAGTCGAGACGGAGCACTGCTGCGAGCAGATACGCCGCCGCATGGACTCGTGCGACGCGATCTTCGTGACGACCGCGGGCGACAAGCTCAAGGAGTGGACGACGGGGAAGAACGTCGTAGGGTTCTATCCCAACCCGAGCGACCCGTCCTTCGAGGTCGAGGACAACTCCGCGAAGACCGAATTCAGATACGACCTCTTCTTCGCGGGAAGGCCCGCCGACGCGGACCAGCGCAAGACCCTTCTTGCGGAGCTCCTGCCGAAAATCGATCCGAAGGTGCGGCTCGGGTTCTTCGGCATGGGCCGTCCGCTCGTCGTGGGACGCGCCTACGAGGAGGCGATCGCGGAGTCGAAGATGGGGCTCTCCATAAACCGCTTCGAGGGATGGAAGTGGTACGCGTCCGACAGGCTCACGCACCTCATGGGCAACGGACTCCTCGCGTTCCAGTACGAAGGGAACTCGATGCAGGACTTCTTCACGAAGGACGAGACGGTGTACTTCCACGACGCGGGCGATCTCGCCGACAAGATCGCGTTCTACAATTCGCACGACGACACCAGGCGCGTCGTCGCGGCGGCGGGGATGCGCAAGTACAGGCGGCTTTTCGACGCGCGGCGGGTGCTCAGGTACATGGTCGAGACCGCGGCGGGCGAGGCGCATTCGGAGCCGTACGAGTGGGGATCGGAGGTGTACAGGTGATTTTCGAGGCGTTCAGAAGGTTCCGCGCCGAGACTCCGGACGCGCCGGCGTTCCTCGTGTCGTCCGGCGACAGGTCGGTCCCGATTTCGTGGCGACAGTTCACCGACGACATCGCGGCGGTTGTATGGGCGATCGGGAAGTACTGCCCAGGCGCGACAATCGGCATCCTCGGCGAGAACTCGTACCAGTGGATAGTCGCGCACGCGGCCTGCCTCCTTTCCGGCTCGGTCGCCGTTCCGCTCGACGTCAACCTCACTGCGGACGAGATATGCGAGCGGCTCGAATTCGTGGGCGCGAAGACGATCGCCCACTCGTCGCTATACGGCGAGAAGGCGATCGAAGTGTCGCGTCGCATGCCGGGCGTGCTGCGCGTGGGGTTCGGGTCGCTTGCCGCGGACATCTTCATGCAGGGCGGGCACACGAAGGAGGCGTTCGCCCTCTGGGAAGGCAGCGGCCCGGCGCGGATCGGCGCGGACGGCTCGCCGGCCGTCGCCACGATAGTCTTCACCAGCGGCACGACAACGGTTCCGCGCGGAGCGGAGCTTACGCTCGCCGCGATCGAGTCGTTCGCGGCTACGGGCTCGAAGGCGCTTCCGATGGGCGCGGGCGAGCGTTCGCTGATGCTTCTTCCGCTCCACCACATCTTCGGCATATCCTCGACGTACCTGATGCTCGTCAACGGCGTCGCGCTCGGCGTATGCCCGGACTTCAGGCGCATATACGACGCCGTGAACCGCTTCATGGTCGACTTCGCGTTCCTCGTTCCGGCGCTTGCGGACATCCTCGCGGCGAAGTGCGAGCAGCACGGCGTTAAGGGTCTCAAGTGGATACTCGTCGGAGGCGCGCCGATCTCGCCGCGGACCGACTCGCGTCTCGCCGCGCTTGGAATCCGCGTGGTGACGGGGTACGGCCTCACGGAGACGGCGGCGCTTTATTCGCTTGCGCCGCTCGGGGAGCGCACGCGCAACGGCAGCGCGGGCAAGGTCTCGCATCTCCCGGAGGTCGAGACGAAGGTGTCGGAGGGCGGCGAGCTGATGGTGAGGGGTCCGAACGTAATGCTCGGATACTTCCGCGCGCCGGAGAAGACGGCGGAGGTGCTTTCTCCGGACGGATGGTTCAGGACCGGCGACATAGGGCGCATCGACGCCGACGGCTTTGTCTGGATAACGGGGCGCGCGAAGCGCACGATCGTCCTCTCGTCCGGAAAGAAGATCGCGCCAGAGGAACTCGAGGGCAGGCTCCTCTCCTGCCCGGGGATAGCCGAGGTTGTCGTGACGGGCGAGTCGGAGAGCCGCACGATCACGGCGGAGATATACGCGGAGATTCCCGAGAGTGACGTGCGAGAGGCGGTCGCGGCGGTGAATCGCGAGCTTCCCATCTACAAGCGGATCAAGCGCGTCGTCGTGAGGGAGTCGCCTTTCCCGCGGACGTCGTCGGGCAAGATACGACTTCCCATCGCGCCTCCTCCTCCGGCGAGACAGCGTCCTGCGCATCGCCACACGCTTCCCCTGCCGCCGGTCCCGCGCGGATGGTGGCTCGCGCTTGCGCTTCTTGGCATCGTGGCGTTGGCGCTTGTCGTGATAGCGGTATGTTTCATCGTCTATCTGGGGGCCGACTGATGCACAAGCGGCAGAGAAAGAGGGTGATCCAGCGCATACGCCGTCCGTTCGAGTGGGTCGGCATCGCGCTCGGATTCCTCGTCCTCGCTCATCTGCCGAGGAGGGCGATGCAGGCGGTGTGCGACTTCGGCTCTGCGGTGATGTACTTCTTCGACAGGCGCGGACGCGAGCTTGCGCTCGCGAACCTGCGCGTCGTCTTCGGCAGGGACGTCCCCGGCGCGGAGAAGATCGTCCGCCGCAGCTACCGCAACATGGCGCGCGCCGTGGGGCATGCGTTCTGGACATGCCGAAACGCCGCGAAGCGCGCGACCGCCGCCGGGGAGATGAGCGAGGAGGCCAAGGCGTTCCTCGCCGCGAACCGTCCGGCGGTCACCGTCTCCGCGCATCTCGGATGCTGGGAGATACTCTCGCAGCTTGCATATCTTGAGGGGCATAGCATGATGTCCGTCGCAAAGGACATCGGGACGAGCGCGATGACCTCGCTCCTCATGAAGGCGCGGCGGTCGATCGGGCAGGAGATAGTCCGTGCGGACGGAGCGTTCCGTCCGCTGATGCAGGGCTTGAAGGACGGCAAGTCGCTCGGACTCCTTGTCGACCAGGTGGTCAAGCCGAGGAACGGCGGCGTGTGGGTCCGGTTCTTCGGGCGCCCCGTTCCCGTCTCCGCGGCGCCGGCGTTCTTCGCGGCGAAGGGGAAGGCCCCCGTGGTGATCGCATGGTCGCGCCCGCTTCGCGACGGACGCTACCGCTGCGAGCTGATTCGCACCTACGCTCCCGGCGCCGCGCGCGACATCTGGGGCTTCACGCAGTCCTGCATAAGGGATCTTGAACGCGTCATCCGGCGCCACCCTTCGTGCTGGGTCCTGAACTACAGGTATTTCCGTAAGCGGCCGACGGCGGAGGATCTCGCGCTCCTCGCGTCGCGGGAGGCAAAGGCGGGGGAGGAGAAGTGACGTGTGAATTCCTGTTCGTCCTGTGGTCTGCCGCGCGGACGCACGAGCGCGAGATTGCGGACGCAATAGCGAAGCGTTTCCGCGTAACAAGGGATTTCGAGGTCGAATGGCCGAAGCGGCATTTCGCCGAAAACCTTGCGGCGTTCTACGGTTGGCGAAGCTGGCACGTCTGGCGCAACAAGGCCAGGAAGTGCGGCACGGGGCCTTTTCGCGTCATCGTGGTGGAGGATCCCTCCCCGGTCTGGCGGCGCGACAGGGACACGTACGGCCACGAGCTGGTCGTGGACGCGAACGTATACGACCTGAAGAAGTCGTTCCGCGCGCTTACCGGACGCTCAAACGTCGTCCATTCGTCCGTCACCGCCGATGAGACCGCGCACCAGCTCGCCGCGCTTTCGTCGCCTTCGAACGATCCGATTCCGTTCCGGGCGATGTGCTATCCGGACGACGAGCGCATCCGTCTCGTCCGACGCCGCGTGTGGCTCGGGATCGCCGGCGACGTGCTCGTTCCGCTCGCGGCAAGCATCGCGGCCGTGCTGGCGGTGTGGGGGGACGTATTGGTGAATGGGCCGGCATGCACGGAGTACGGGCTCGTGGAGTGGTCTGGTCTTGCGCTTTCCGCCATCTCCGGCGCGTTGATGACGCTTTGCGCCATACGCGCAAAGTCCGGGCGCGGCGCGCACGCGCTTGCGGCGGCCTTCTTCTTCGACATGTCCATCCGCGAGATAGACTTCATGCTCGACCGCGCGTTCGGAGCGTGCATCTGGCCGTGGGCGCTCACGGCCGTCACGCTCACGTTCACCGCCGTCACGGTGCGGTACGCGAAGACGGTCTATCCCGGACTAAGGGCCATGCGCCGTTCGCGCCGTTTCCCGCTCTTCGCGTGCGGCGCCGCGCTGATGCTTTTCGTCTCCCAGATCATAGGACGGCCATCGTTCTGGAATTCGCTAGGAATTGCGGATGCAGCTGTGATCAGCCGTTTCATCGAGGAGAGCGTGGAGCTGTTCGGATATGCGCTGATGTTTTCGTGGGCAGCGTCGCATGCCCTTCGCGTGCTGCGCCGCAGAACTGACCGCCTGGATTATGGTATAATATAGCCAAAGTGGATACGGTTCCGGATATTCTCGACGCCGAATATGACTTCGTCGCCAGCCTTGGCTACGATTGCCATTGCGCGACCATGCTCAGGAAGTTCGGCCTGAGATCGTGCTCGTCGCCTCTTGATTGGCTTACCGCGGCTCCGCTCGAGACGCGTCTCAGGCTTGTCGAGACCCGCTTCGCCGGCTTTCTCGAAAAGGGCAACATGAAGAAGCTCGAGAAGGAGCCTGGCGCCCCCGGGAAGGGCAACGACCACTACGAAGACACGGCTACTGGGCTGAGGTTTTTCCATGACTTCCGCGAGACGCTTCCCTTTGACGAGTCGTATTCTCAGGTGAAGGCGAAATACGACCGTCGCATAGCGCGGCTCTACGTAAACGTCTCCAGGGCGAAAAGGGCGCTGTTCGTCTGGTGCGATCCCCTCCATCCGCTTGCGGAGGATGTCCGCGCGGATGCCGAATCGCGGCTGCGGGCTGCGTTTCCGGGCAGCGACGTGAGACTTCTGTCGGTCTCGTCTGACGACGACTTCGCTCGCATCAGAAACCCGGCCGCCTCGGCCATGCACCGCCGCACGGAGCGACTGAGGCTCCTCATACGCTGCCTCACGTGGCCGCACCTGACCCGTGCGGGCAGAAGCGCCGCGAGGCGCAGGCTCGAAAAAAAATGGGGGCTTGAATGACGGAGATCGGCAAAGGCTCCCGCCGCGTCTGCCTGCGGCTTCCGGACTCACGGCTCTGCGTCAAGCGCTACCGCGACGACGACGGCGTCGGCGAGACCGTGAAGCGGGAAATCGCGCGCTTCCGTTTCGACCGTCGGCGCAGCACATGCGCACAGGAGTACGACTACATCCGGTCTCTCGCGGCGAAGCTGCCGCCTGAGGTGTTCGCCGTCTTCCCGGAGACGATGGAGCTGAGGGATGATCCTGTCCACGGGTGGCATCTCGTCGAGAGTCTCGTCCTCAACGGCGACGGCTCGGTTCCGGAGAGGTTCTCGCGCACCTGCCGCGCGGCTGACGCGGACACGCGCCAGCGGCTTCTCTGCGCGTTCCGCGACCTTGCGCACGCGTTCGAGGCCGCGGCCGTCAGGTTCTACGATCCGCAGAATGTGCTCGTCCAGTGGGAGGGCGGGCCCTTCGAGGGCGCTTTCAGGCTGAGGATCGTCGACTTCGAGCCGGCGTCGCGCGCGTTCCTCCCGGTAGACCTCCTCTGCCCGGCGTTAAGGAGGATGAAGCTCCGCCGCCGCGTCAGGAGATATCTCTGGCAGCATGTTGCCGCGAAATACAACCCGCTTCCATGGCGCGAAAGGGCGGCGTGGGACGCGATCATCGCGGAGAAGGGGCCGGGGATGGGCCTCTCGGGCTGCCGTGCGTTTCTTGAGAACAAGCTCGTCAACGACATTTTCTACGAGGGGCTCTTCAACGGGAAGCCGTGCATCGTGAAGTGCTCGTCGCGCGCGCCCGAGTCGATCGAAAACGAATACGAGCTCGCCTCTCGCATGCATGCCGCAGACCCAGTGCACTTCCCCGACGTGTACGCCTTCTCGCCGGGGCCCATGGCGTTCGTCGTCGTCGAGAAGATCGCCGGCGGGCGGTCTCTCGAGACCGAGCCGGCGGACGGGTTTGGCGACGACCTTGTGGCGATAGTCGACGCGCTCCACGGCGCAAACGTGGTCCATCGCGACATTCTGCCGTCCAATTTTCTCGTCGCGCCGGACGGTCATCTCAGGCTCATAGACTTCCAGTTCGCAGTCGACATGGCGGTGAAGAAGGTCGACCCGTGGCTACTCCGCCGCCCTGCATACCACTTTCTGGTCTTTGCCGCTGCCATGGGGCCGAAGGGCGCGTGGTGGGACGACGCGGCGTTTGTCGACTTCCTCTTCCCGTTTCTCCGCGGCCGCATCGCCTCCCGCATAGGCCGCCTGCGCTTTGAAATCCCGTTTTCCCCCCTTGTCCGCATACGCCTGGGTCTGCTTGCCGGCTGCATGAAGATCCAGCGGATGTTCACCCGTCCGGGCTCCCGCAAACGGCAGTCCATAGACCGCAGACTGGAAAGGTTCTCATGGTCAAGTTCTTCGTAAAGATCGTTGTGCAGGTGTTCTTCTGGAAGCCGAGGAACTGGCGCAAGGGCTTCAAGGCAAAGCTCGAGTCGCGGCTCTATTCGATCGCGATCCGCCGCCGCGCGAAGTCGTGCGGAAGGGGTCTCCTCGTCCTCGGTCCTGGCGTCAACGTCACCTCCAGCACGACGATCGGCGACGGCGCGGGGTTTGGAAAGCGCGTCAAGATCTTCGGCGACGGCCCTGTGTCCATCGGCCGCCGCGCCGTGCTTGCCGAGGATACCGTGGTCTACACGCAGGTGCACGACTACGACCACTCCGACGTGCTTCCGTTCGGCTGGGGCTTTACGTATCCCGAGACGAGCATCGGCGACTACGCGTGGCTCGGGATAAAGTGCATAGTGCTTCCCGGCGCCCGCATAGGCGAAGGCGCGATTGTCCAGGCCGGAAGCGTAGTCATGGGCGTCGTTCCTCCGTGCGCCATCGTCGCGGGGAACCCCGCGAAGGTCATCGGATGGCGGGATGTCGAGCACTACAACAAGCTCAAGGTCGCTGCAGGCGAAACACCCGTAGAGCCCCCTGCGGGCAAGTTGAAGGTTGAAAGCCCGAAGCTTAAGGTTGAAGGCCAGAAGTCGCATGACGACCGCCTCACCGACATATTTTGCGGCGTGTTCTCCGTGTTGCCCGAAGAGGCCGTTGCGATGAAGTACAAGGAGCATCCGGCGTGGGACTCCGCGGGGCAGATGGCGCTTGTCGCCGCGATTGAGCGCGAGTACGGCCGGTCTCTCTCCCCCGGGGAGATATACCGCCTAAGGTCGTACGCCGACGCAATGGACATCGTAAAGCCAAAGGCCGAAAGTCAGAAAGCTCTCGCACCAGGCACCAGGCACCAGGCACCAGGCACCGTCTTCGACCTTGACCGCGACGGGACGGCCGTGATAGACGACGGCAGGGAGGTTTCGTACAGGGAGCTCGCGTCTCTCTCGGCCGATGCCGTCAGGGGGCTTGAGCCGCGGACGGTCAAAGTCGTCGTCAACGGACAGGACCTCGCGACCGTCGCGCTGTTTGTGGGCTGCGTGAACTCGGGCGTTGTCCCGCTGATGGTCCCAGCCACGATGGACCCAGGGCTTCTCGCGCGGCTTCGCGCGACGTACGAGGGGAGGCCGACCTCGCAGGACCTCTCGCTTCTCCTCACGACCAGCGGCTCCACGGGGAGCCCGAAGCTCGTGCGCATCTCAAGGGAGGGGCTTCGCGCCGACAACAAGATGAGCGAGCGGCTTTTCGGGTTCGACGCCGCGACGTGCATGACGATGATACTGCCGATCTGCTACGCATGGGGGCTTTCCGTCGCCTGTTCGGTGCTTGAGGCGGGCGGGACCCTCGTGATGACGCGGCGGACCGTGATGGACGCGGAGCTCGCCGACGTGATGCTTTCGTCGCGCGCGACCCATCTCGCCGGCGTTCCCTACATGTACGAGATGCTGGAGCGCTTCAGGTTCTTCGAACGCGATTTCCCCGCGCTCAGGGGGCTTCTCGTCTCCGGCGGCGCGCTCGCGCCGGCGCTGAGGCGCAAGTTCGCCGAAAGCGCTAAGGCGCGCGGGATATCCTTCAGCGAGGGATACGGGCAGACCGAGACGACGGGCGTCATGTCGACGATAAGGACCGATCTCATGCCGGAGCGCATCGGCTCGATCGGAAAGGCCGGCGAAGGCGGCCGCTTCAGGGTGGACGACGGCGAGCTCGTCTACGAGGGGCCGATCGTCGCGATGGGGTACGCCGTGTGCGCGGAGGACCTTCTCAAGGGCGACGAGTGGAAGGGGGTTCGACGTACGGGCGACCTGGCGACGATCGACGCAGACGGGTACGTCACGCTCACTGGGCGTGCCTCGCGCTTCCTCAAGATATTCGGCAACCGCGTCTCTCTTGACGAGGTAGAGAATCTCGTGAAGGACGGCTTCGCTGGCTCAGGATGCGCGGCGACAGGCGCAGACAACGACTTGCATGTCTTCGTCTGCGGCGTTTCCGCTGCGGACGTCGAGAAGTTCCTCGTCGCGAAACTCCACTTCAACGCGACGGTGGTGAAGGTCCATGTCTTGGATTCTATCCCGCTCAACGCGAACGGGAAGACCGACTATCCAAAATTGAAGGGGATGTACGGCAAATGAGCAGCGAGCTGACAGACGAGGAGCGTCGCAGCATCGAGACGCGCGAATGGGAGAAGGTTGTCTCCGGCGGGGGCTGCCACCGCAAGGGCAACGTCCGTCTCTTCGGAGACGTCAGGCTTCTCAGGTTCAAGCTTTCCAAGGGACCTAAGAGGTTTCTTGCCTTCCATCCGAAGGAGACTCCGCTTGCGACGTTCAAGCTTGGCCGTACGGCGTGGGCCGTCGTGAGGCAGGACGGCGAACTTGAGGAAAGACAGGTCCCGATCGCGAGCGAAGCCAATGCCCTCGTCCGCGTGAAGCTCGCCGTTTCGCGCGTCCTGCAGGCGCCTGTCATCTTCCTTAAGGGGCTTTTCAGGAGGCGGAAGAAGTTCTCGCACTTCCTTCTCTGCGGATGCAACTGTGAGCTCGCCTACCGCTTCGTCAGGGCCAACGGATTCCTCGACTCCACTTTCTTCGCGTGGGCGAGCGCAGGCGACTGCAAGGATCTCGTGGCGGCTCTCCGCCGCTTCGACGACATTTTCGCCGGGGAGATGACCTTCGACCCGACTGCGAACGACATATTCATGTGCTCCAATACCGGCACCGTCGCGCATTCGCGCTACTCGCCGAAGGGCGGCGGCGCGAAGCCCGAGAGGAAGGCGTCGGACATCGAGTCTGAGAAGGCCGAGTTGCGTTCGCGCATGAACCACCTCCGCGAGAAGTTCCGCCGCCAGCTCAGGGACGACGAGTCGACCCTCGTCGTCGTCAAGCTGCGCCCGGAGGAATGTCCCGAGGGCGACGCCCGCATCAAGGCGCTTGACGCGCAGCTTCGCGAGATGGGCGGGCGCAACTACTCGATCCTCGCCGTCTGCCGCAAGGCCGACGCCGTGCATTTCCCGAAGGAGCATCCCGGCTATTACCTGCGCACCGTCTCCAGCTACAATCCCGAGTGGAAGGCCGCGACGGAACAGCTCGGCGACAGGGCGGGATGGACCGTCATCTGGCGCGAGTTCGCGCCGATGAAGAAACTCGTCCAGCACAAGACGTACAAGTTCGAGGAAGGGCATTGATGATACCGAAGACGATACACTACGTCTGGGTGGGCGATGCGCCGAAGCCGCGGCAGGTCCTCGACTGCATCGAGAGCTGGCGCCGCTTCTGCCCCGGCTGGGAGATACGCGAATGGGGAAACGACTTCGCCTCGACGGTCGGCAACCGGTATGTTCGCGAGGCCCTTGCCCATCGCAAGTGGGCCTTTGTCGCAGACTGGGTGCGGCTTCACGCCCTCGTGGCGTGCGGCGGATTCTATCTCGACACGGACATGGAGATGGAGAAGCCCTTCGACGACTTCCTCGGGGAGAAGTTCGTCATCAGCTGGGAGCGGATGAACGGCCGCACGAACTTCAACTGCGGCGTAATCGGCTGCGAGCCGGGGAACGAAGTCGCCAAGGGGCTTCTCGCCCTCTACGACGACCTGCCGTTCGTCAAGCCCGACGGCGAGCTCGACCAGACGCCGAACACCGTCCGGTTCCTTGCGCATTTCGAGTCGGTGTGGAAGGTGCATCCGTCGGCCGACGGAATGGACACTGTCCGCTTCGGCGACGGCGGAGTCGTCTATCCGTGGACCTACTTCCTTCCCGGCGGCGGCTACACGCGCCATTTATACGAAGCGTCGTGGCTCGACCCTTGGCTTCGCAAGGTGTGGCTGAAGGCGGGGAAGTACAAGCTTGTCCGCTTCAAGCGCCGCAAGGAAGTCTCGGCGTCTGCGCCAGTCGCGCTGATGGACGGGGAACGTCGTGTCGCGTCGCTCCCGATTGGAAGCCGCAAGCGCGTCGTGCTTGTAAGGACGGAGGTGCCGCATGGCTGATGGAAGCGACTGCTCCGGCTGCGTCTTCGTCGCAGTTGTGCGCGACCACGACATGTACGCACGGCTCGTGAAGGGCAATCCGAGCAACGCCGGCGGCGAGTTCGTCGCGTTCGACAACCTTGCGGAAAACCTTTCGGTAACGGCGCGATACAACTCTTTCCTCGACTCGTGGGACTATTCGCGCGAGGCGTGGTTTGTCTTCGTCCATGAGGACTACGAGTTCCTCGAGCCGGTCGGGCCGCTTCTCGCAAAAGCGGACCGCAAAAGCATATACGGCACCTGCGGAGCGCGCTCGACGCATCCGGGCGACGACATCGTGTGGGCGCTCAACTCCAATCGCGACGGGACTAACCTCGGCGTCTACGGCCGTCCGTTCCGCGGACAGCCGACTGTCCTGACGTCCGACTGCAACTGCCTCATGGTCCACTCGAGCCTCGTCAGGGAGTTCGGGCTCAGGTTCGACGAGAAGCTGACATTCGACCTCTATGCCGAGGATTTCGAGATCGGCGCGTTCGAGAGGTTCGGCATCGCCACGAGGATCCTGGGCGTTGCCAACCACCACTATTCGTTCGGCAACATCGCGCCGCGCTTTTTCGTCCAGAGGCGGTATTTGATGGACAAGTACAGGGATGCGAGCCGCGTCTACGGAACGACGACGAAGCAGCTAATTGGGCCTCTGACGCTCGTTCTTGCGGCGAAGCGTGCGAACCGCCGCAGGAGGCGGTTCGGGTGGCTGCGGCGCATCGGTCGCTTCTTCTGGTACCGCAAGTATTCGCGGGACGGGTACATGCGGCTCCGCGTGCTCGGTTTCCGCGCCAGGTTCCGGGCGGCTGGGAAGTATGCGGAGCATATGGGGTTTTAACACAGGAGACTGCGATCGATGGACGACAGGACTAAGCGCGAGGAGACGGAGAAAAAGGCGTGGGACACGCTTGTGTCCGGCGCGGAGTGCTTCCGCAAGGGCAACATCCGGATCTTCGGGAACATCAGGCTACTCAGGTTCAAGACCGGGATCGGTGACTGGACGGAGCTCCCGCTGCATCCGAGCGAGACGCTTCTGAAGACGTTTCGCGTGCGGCGAACGGCGTGGGCGCTAGTCAGGCAGAACGGCGAACTCGACGAGCGGCAGGTCCCGATTGCAAGCGACCGCGACGTGTTCGTGCGTCTGAAGCTCGCGCTGAAGCGCGCGGTCCAGGCGCCGGCGCTCTGCGCCGCCGGGCTCTTCACCAGGCGCCGCAGATACTCCCACTTCCTCCTGCTCGGGTGGAACTGCGAGGTGGCGTACCGGTATCTGCGCGCAAACGGATTCCTCGACTCGACGTTCTTCGCATGGGCCGGGGGGCTTGACTGCGAGGGGATGCTCAACGCGCTTCGGCATTTCGACGAGCTCTTCACCGGCGAGCTCGCGTTCGCGCCGGGCGGGCACGGCATCTTCCAGGACCTGGCGACCGGCGTCAGGATGCACTCCCACTGGGCTCCGTCCGCGGACGGGACGCTCCCGGACATCGAGGAGATGAAGTCCGAACTGCGCTCACGCGCCGCGCATCTCAGGGAGAAGTTCTACCGGCAGCTCAGGGACGACGAGCCGACGCTCGCGGTCATGAAGCTGAAGCCGGCCGACTGTCCCAAGGGGGACTTCCACGCCCGCAGGCTTCTCGCGCAGCTCCGCGAGATGGGCGGGAGGAACCTGCAGCTGCTCATCATCTGCCAGCGCGCCGACGCCGTTCATTTCCCGGCCGAGCATCCAGACTACTTCCTGCGGACGGTTTCGCGCTACAATCCCGACTGGCAGGTCGTCACCGAGCAGCTCGGCGACCGGTTCGGATGGATGAGAATATGGCGGGAGTTCGTCCCGATGCACGTCCTGAAGCAGAACAAGAAGTACAAGTTCGACAGGTAGTGCCCATCCCCCATTTATGGTATAATCTTCCCCATGAAGCGATTTGAAGAACCAGTTCTGGTTACGCGCCCGTATCTTCCGGACCTCGATGCGTTCAAGGCGGGGTGCGAGGAGATATGGGGCAATCGCTGGCTGACGAACAACGGCCCTGTGCTCAGGCGCTTCCAGGGCGCGCTTGCCGGGTACATGGGGGTCCCGGAAAGCGGCCTCTCGCTGTTCGTGAACGGTACGCTTGCGCTTGAACTCGGCTTCTATGCGCTTGGGCTTTCGGGGGCTGAGGTCGTTACTACGCCGTTTACCTTTGTCGCTACGAGCCATGCGCTCAAGAGAATTGGCGCTACACCCGTCTCTGCGGACGTCGATCCCGAGACGCTGTGCCTCTCTCCCGAGGCTGCGGAGAAGGCAATCACGCCGCGTACGAAGGCCATCGTGCCTGTTCACGTCTACGGCCACCCGTGCGACGTCGATGGCTTTGCCAAGCTTGGCGAGAAGTACGGAGTCAAGATCGTCTACGATGCCGCGCACGCCTTTGGTGCAGGCCTCCAGTCGCACGGAGACATGTCGATGTACTCCTTCCACCCGACGAAGCTCTTTCACAGTTGTGAAGGAGGGCTTCTCGTGTTCCGCGACGAATCGCTCCGTGAGCGTCTTGCTGAGCTCAGGAACTTTGCGATAAAGGGCGAGCTTTCCTGTGTAGACGTCGGCACTAACGCCAAGATGAACGAGCTTCAGGCTCTCATGGGGCTCGAGTGCCTGAAGGCGATGCCGGGGATACTCGCCTCGCGCGCCGAAATTCACGCTGCGTACCGTGATGCGTTTGCGGGACGTGCGGACGTGAAGTTCCTTGATCCCAGGTCCTTCCCGTCGTCGGGCGCCGAAGGCTTCTCGCCAAACTATGCCTACTGCCCGGTTCTCTTCAAGGACTTGGAGACGCGCGAACGCGTCTACGCCGAGCTCAAGGAGAAGTGCAACGTGTTTACGAGGCGATACTTCTATCCGCTGCTTACTGATTTTGCGCCATACGCGGACGCGAAGGGATCGTGCCCCGTTGCCGAAGACGCCGCTCGCCGCGTCCTTACGCTTCCTACTTATTATGGCCTTTCGGTCGACGATGCGCGCGCGATAGCGGGCAATGTCCTTGAAATACTCGATACAAAGGTGTGAAAATGAAAAGATTGAAGATACTCGTTACTGGTGCCTGCGGCGTGACGTCGCGGAGCGTCGTGAGGTCGCTCAACCTGAGCCCTGTCTATCGCGACAAGTGCGAATTCATCGGCACCGACGTCTGCAACCTTGAATACGGACTGTACGAAGGATTGTATGAAAAGGTGTACCGCGTGCCGTATTTCAACGACCCTGGATACCGGGATGCGATGGAGCGCATCATCGCCGAAAACGAAGTGGAGTACGCAATCGTCATTCCCGAGCCGGAAATGCTCGCGTGGTGCGAACGGCCTTTTGACGTGAAGTTTCACCGCATCCCTCCGAAGTTCGGGCGCAGTGTCCTCAGCAAGAAAAACCTCTATGATAACCTCGCGGACCTGCCGATCGTCCCGAAATACCAGATACTCTCCCGCAGCGAGATAATGGAGTCGCCAGAACGGGTGACGCTTCCGTATCCGTTCTGGGTGCGCGACTTCGCCGAGGGGTCGACGTCCGGGAAGGGTTCGTTCAAGGCCGAGAGCGTCGCTGAGCTCCAGGCGTGGGCGACAATCAACCGTGGCATCCCGGAGTTCATGCTTTCGGAATTCCTTCCCGGGCGGAACCTGGCCTGCTTTACCCTGTTCTCGAATGGAAGGCTCGTCAAGTACGGCGTCGCTGAACGCATTGAGTACGTCATGGGGAAGGTCGCCGTCTCTGGCATTACCGGCAATACCTCCAAGGGGCGTCTACTTAACTGCCCGGAAGCGCTGGACGTGTCGCTCGCGGCTATAAACGCCATTCTTTCAAAGACAGGGGAGACCATGAACGGACTCGTCGTGACCGATCTCAAGTGCAACGCCGAGGGCAAGCCGATCGTAACGGAGATCAACCTTCGCCACGTGGCGTTCACCTCGACCTTTGCCAGCGCCGGTCTCAACTTCAGCGAATGCCAGATGCTGATTCTCCAGGGGCGCGAGGACGAGATATCCCCCGACCTCACCATGTCGTTCCCCGACGACAACATCATGCTGCGCGACGTGGACGGACTTCCGATCTATCGTACCGGATACCGTCCGATTGAACTCGGAGAGTTTCGGTGACCCCTCGCCTTTCCGTCGTCTGCATTGCGTACAACGCCGCACCGTATATCCGCGCGGCGTTGGACGGGTTCTTGGCGCAGAAGACCAACTTCCCCTTTGAGGTGCTTGTCCACGACGACGCCTCGACGGACGGCACGGCTGAGATAATCCGCGAATATGCCGAAAAGCGGCCAGACGTGATCCGGGCCGTGTTTCAGAAGGAGAACCAGTGGTCGAAGGGCGTCGCCGTGTCTTCGACGTTCCTTTGGCCGCTCGTCCGCGGCGAATACGTCGCGATGTGCGAAGGCGACGACTACTGGACGGATCCGCTGAAGCTCCAGAAGCAGGTAGACTGGCTCGACGCCCATCCCGACAGTTCCGTATGCTTCCATCCCGTCGTCGTCCACTTTGAAGACGGCTCGCACAAGGACTCTGCATACCCTATGCCGAAAGACTGCCCAGACGGCTTTACGTTCGAGGGGCTTCTAAAGCACAACTTCATCCAGACGAATTCTGTCGTTTTCCGCTGGAAGCTGAAGGGCCGCGAGAACGAGGTCCCAGCCGACATTACGCCTCGCGACTGGTTCACGAATCTTCTTCATGCGGAGAAGGGGCCGATTGGCTTCATACCCGAGGCGATGGGCGTGTATCGTCGCCATTCTGGTGGCGTGTGGTGGAATTCGCCCGACGCGCCCGACGTGTTCTACCTTCGCAACGGATTTCGTCACCTTGCGTTCTACAAGGCCGTGAAAAACCGCTTCGGCTACGACAACCCGTGTGCCGTCGACCTTGCCGCGAACACGATTGCCGCGCACATCCGCGCGGGGAACGCCGATGTCGCCGCGGATGTCGTCAAGACTTACCCGGAATACGTCGGCAGGGCGCTTGGGGCGACAGAGGAGCGCGACAGGCTCGCGCGCGAACTCGCCAGGGCCCGCCGCAGGTTCGCGCGCACCGCCTGGATCGCCGCAATCGCCGTTGCCGCCACCGTCCTGATGCTGCTTTCGGCGATTCTTCCCTGAATCAGCGGTAGTCGATGCGGATTCGGTTGAAGAGGACGAGCGACCGCTTCTTGCCCCAGCGTACCCTTTCGACGCCGGGGAATACGCGCTTCCTGTCCTCCTGCCGCTGGCGGAGGGCTATGAGATCGCGGTCGTCGTTCAGGTAGATGACGTGGTCGATGGCCTGGAGCCCGCCTAGGCTGTACTTCGGCGTGACGAGCGTGCCGCCGCCGAGGAAAGCGCCGTAGATGCCGAGCGAACCTATGGAGCCGATGACGTATCCGCACTTCGCGATCAGCGCGAGGTCCATGTATCCCCTGTCGCTGCCGTTGAAGTCGACGACCATGCTCTCGATGCCCTGGGGGAGCGCCGGAAGCAGCGTGTCGCGCACGTAGTCCGGCTCGTCGGAGAAGAAGTAGAACTTCGCATCGGGCTCGAGCGCCCGGACGATCTTTATCGTCTTCGCGAAATACTCGGCCGTGCATGGCACGCCGTACGCGACCGACGAGATGCAGAGATCGCCGCGCCTCACGTGCACGGCGCAGGACGGGCGGCTCTCCATCTCCGCGGCCACTGCCGACGACCTCTCGTCGAGCGCCGGGCGGAACTTCTCCCTCAGGAGCTCCCTCAGCCCTGGCAGGTTGAAGCATCCCTTCGGAAAGCCGCCGAGGTACGCGGACGGCTCGATTTCCCCGAGCGACGAGACCTCCGTCAGGTCGACGAAGCGGCTTTTCTTCGCCGCAGAGGTCTCTTCGTCCGTCGCCACTTCTATCGGCAGGTCGGGGAACGCCTTCGGGAAGTCCCAGTTGCGCGCGAAACGCCCGTTGATGTCCTTGCCGTCTTCCCTGAACCACGAGATGTCGTACTTGACGCGCGCCTTGCCGCCAAGGAGCTTGGCGACGGCGAGTCCGTACGAGACGAAGTTTATCTGCGAGCATATCCCGCCGTCGACATGCACGACGATGAGGTCGCTTCGCTTCGGGAAAATCGAGCGGAGCGCGTTGCGGAGACGCAGCAGATAGTACTGCGTCTTCGTCTTGGCGCCGATTGCGTCCATCTTGCGCTGCAGCTTCTTCGCGTGCTTTCCCTTCCTCTTTGCCCTGTGCGCCGCGATCTCCTCCCTGCTGCGGTAGTCGCGCACGGCGTATTCGCCTTTCAGGAAGTCTGCGACCATCTTGACCTCGATCCCGAAGACCGGGGCGTCGGGCGCGTAGCACTTGAAGTCGAAGGCGATCCTGCGCACTCCTGGCAGGGGGGTCTCGTCTATGCGGTTTTCGAGGCTCCTGCCTGTCTCGAGGTTGACGATCAGAAAGTCGAATTTGGCGTTCGGATACTTTTCCGACATGATCTCGATCGACTTGCGGCCCTCCTCGGGCGACACGGGGGCGGGCGAGACGGGCGTGTCTATGGTCACGAGCAGTACGCTCTTCGACGACTTCAGCAGCCTGTCGAGGCGGGCGATGCGGCGTGTGTACTTTTCGGTGATTGCGGGATACTGCTCTTCGATCGAGACGCCTTGGACGAAGTCGTGCATGATGATGAGTCCCGTGCGTACGTTTCGCACCTCTTCGTGCCCGTATGTGTCGTTCCTGCCCGCCCACTTCAGGTCCTCGAGATTCATCCAGTCCTTGAAGTCGCTGCAGATCGTGCGGCAGCGGAAGATCGGCGGCGGCGTTCCCACCCAGTCCCAGGGGAAGGATGCGAGCTGTAGCCCGGCCTGCCGCAGCGTCTGGGAGCAGCTGCACGCGAAGCCGAGGGGGACGACGAGATCATATGTCTTTGGCATAGGCGACATTATACCATTTCAGCCCTTGTCCGTGGGAAAATATGGTATAATTCACGCATGGCAGCAGGCAAGGTCGAATACAAGCGGGAGTTCTTCGACAGGGACTACACCCTGAAGGAGGCGTACGGGCGCGTGTGGAAGTATGCGCGCAAGTATCGCCTGAGGCTTGCCGTGGGCGTCGTCTGCGGCATGGCGACCGCCGGGACCCTCGTCCCTTTCTTCCAGATAGTCCAGCCCGCGCTTCATCACGTCGAGTCGCATGACGCTGAGGTCGTCCGAGAGGAGTCGCCGCAGGCCGCCGAGACGGCCGCCGAGACGTCTGCCGATGCGCAGGAGCGTCTCGAGAAGTCGAAGAAGAACGCGTTCGAGAGGCAGATCGAGAAGAACTCGAAGCTTCCGAGCTGGTATCCGAAGATCGAGAAATTCGCCGCGAAGTGCGGGATAGCGATCCAGACGGAATCGGGGGGCATGGCGGGGGCGCTCCTTCTCATCGTGCTCGTCGTCATACCTGCCGTCGCGCTCGTGCGCCTGGTGCTCATGTACCTTAACCACTACTGCCTCAGCTGGTCCGGGGCGCATGCCGTCGCCGACATAAGGCAGGAGCTTTTCGACCACGTGGAGCGCCAGGGGCTGGAGTTCTTTGGCCGTGTCGACATCGGGCAGGTGATGACGCGCATGGCGTCCGACCCGCAGCAGATACAGATCATACTGTCGACGGTCCTGTCCGAAGTCGCGATGGCGCCGTTCGAGATATTCGTCTCGATCGGCTTTATCATATGGTTCGCCGTGACGAACCACATGCTGCCGACGCTGTGCCTCATCTTAGTCGGCTTCCCGCTCTTCGTGATCCCCGTCCAGGCGCTCGGCAAGCGCGTTAAGAAATGGGCCCGCAGGTCGATGGAGCGCGGCTCCATGGTGGGCTCGAAGATCATCGAGGTGATGACGTGCATCAAGGTCGTCAAGAGCTACAACACCGAGGACATGGAGAGCCGCCGCTACGCGTCGACAAACAACTACTTCCTCAAGTCCACGATGCGCGGCCTCAGGATCAGCCTGATGGTGGGGCCTTCCGTCGAGACGGTAGGCATATTCCTCATATGCGGCTTCCTCGTGTGGTGCTTCGTGGTCGACATCAGGATATCCGACGTCGTGCCGATGCTTGCGCCGCTCCTGATCATCTACAAGCCCATAAAGCAGCTCTCGAAGCTCCAGGTCCAGATCGAGACTTCCATGGCGGCCCTGAACCGCATCTACTCGCTTCTCGACGTGCACCTCGAGCTCCCCGAGAAGCCCGACGCCGTCTCCAAGAAGTCGTTCGACTCGAAGATGTCCTTCGAGAACGTCTCGTTCCGCTACGGCACTGCCGAGGTGGACGCCGTCTCGCACGTGTCGTTCGAGGTCCCGCGGGGCAAGGTCGTCGCGGTGGTCGGCGGGACGGGGAGCGGCAAGTCGACGCTGTCGAGCCTGCTGGCGAGGTTCTTCGATCCGAAGGAGGGCCGCGTGACGATGGACGGCGTGGACCTGCGCGACATCCGCATATCGGATCTGCGCACGCTGATAGGAGCGGTCGCGCAGGAGTCCATCCTCTTCAACGACACCATAGAGGAGAACATCCGCTACGGCACGCCGAACGCGACGCACGAGGAGATCGTCGCCGCGGCGAAGATGGCGAACGCGCACGAGTTCATAATGGCGCAGCCCGAGGGGTACGGCCGCGTCGTGGGCGAGAAGGGCTTCGCGCTCTCCGGCGGCGAGCGCCAGAGGATATGCATAGCCCGCGCGATCCTGAGGAACCCGCCGATCCTCGTCCTGGACGAGGCGACGAGCGCTCTCGACACCGTGACCGAGCGCATCGTCCAGGACGCGCTCACGAAGCTCATGGAGAGCCGCACGACGTTCGCGATAGCCCACCGGCTTTCTACGATACGCAACGCCGACCTCATACTCGTCATGGATCACGGGGCGATCGTCGAGCGCGGCACGCACGACGAGCTCTACGCGAGGGGCGGCGTGTACAGGAATCTCTGCGACATGCAGAAAACCACATGATGTCCAAGCCTGCAAAAATAGCGATCTTCGGGGCGAACGGCTACATCGGCCGCCACCTCTCGCGGCATTTCCTCTCGCTCGGCGTTCCCGTTGACGCGTTCGACGTCCAGGAAGAGCCGAGGGTCGAGTCGGCGGCATACTCGCGGTGCGACATCTGCGACGCCGGTTTCTGGGAGAGGTTCGAGCCGCGGGGGTATTCGGCGATATTCTTCCTCGCTGGGCTTTCGGGCGTCGAGAGGAGCTTCCGCGAGGCAGAGGCCTTCCTTAAGGTGAACATCGGCGGCTTCGCGTCGCTGCTGCGCCGTCTGGAAGACATGGGCGAGGCTGCGCCGCGCATCGTATTTCCGTCGTCCCGTCTCGTCTACGACGGCGGCTCGACCGTCGACGAATCGTCGCTGCGCCGTTCGCGCTCTGTCTACGCCGCGAGCAAGGTCGCGTGCGAGGAGCTCCTCTCGGCCTACCACGACAGGTTCGGCCTGCCATACGTCGTCCTGCGCATCTGCGTTCCCTTCGGCGACCTCTCCGACTCCGGGTATTCCTACGGAACCATCGGTTTTTTCATGTCGAAGGTCAGGGAGGGGAAGCCGATCACGGTCTACGGCGACGGCTCCTGCCGCAAGACATACACGTCGATTGACGACATCTGCGACATCGCGGTGCGCTGCATCGACGCTTCTGTGCCGAGCGGCGTGTACAACGTCGGAGGACACGAGTATACGCTCAGGGAGGTCGCGGAGATGATCTGCGCCCGCACGGGGGCGACGTGGGTTTCGGTTCCGTTCCCAGAGGAGGCCAGGCGGGTCGAGATGGGCAACATCGCGATGGACAGCGGCAGGCTCGACGCGGCCATAGGCAAGACGGAATACCGGCGGCTTTCCGATTCCATCGATTCCATATGAAACTGCGGGCGGGCGGATGAAGATCGTTCTCTACAAGGACAATCTCGCGACTGGGAGGGGGGCCGACAAGGCCATCTGCTCGCTTGCCGACGAGCTCTGCCGCCGCGGCTACGACACGACGATCGTGACGGGCCCGCAGGAAGTCGCGTTTTCCTTCCCCGTAGGCTCTGGCGTCATGATCGAGCACCGCGGCCGCGGGGAAGTCGCTGATTTCGTCTCCGGCTTCGATGTCTGCATCGCGGCGGGCCCCAACGAGATACTCGACCTTACCTGCGGCGGCAAGGCGCGGGTGCCGACGAAGACGATTGTGGAGCTTCTCGTCTATCCGAAGGGTTTTTTCAAGTGGAAGCATCCGGTCCGCAACCACAGGCTCAAGAAGGCGCTCGCCCTCGCCGACGTCGTGCAGATACAGATAGCCGGGTACGCAGATAGCCTGAGCCCGTTCGTCGACCCGAAGAGGATCGTCGTCATAGGCAACTGGGCCGATGTCCGCGAGCCTCCGGCAGAGAAGGGCGATTCCAAGGTCGTCCTCTATCCTGCGGCAATCAACAAGAGCAAGAACCAGCTGCTCCTGGTAAAGGCGTTTGCGCGCATCGCCGCCGACTTCCCCGGCTGGGAGCTTCACCTGTACGGCAGGGCCGTTCCGAAGTACGGCGAGAAGTGCAGGGCCGCCTCCGGCCCCCTGCTTGGCGGCGGGAGAGTGAAGTTCTTCGATTTCACGAGCGACCTTCCCTCGGTCTACGCAGCCTCCGCGTTCATGGCCTATCCGTCCCTTCTCGAGGGCTTCCCGCTCGCGATGGTCGAGGGCATGAAGTACAGCCTGCCCGTCGTTGCGGTAGACGCGCTGCCCGGAGTGCACGACATGGTGGTCGACGGCGAGACGGGCATCGTCGCCGCGCCGACCGTGGAGGCCTACTCCGAAGCCCTCGCGCGGCTCATGTCGGACGACGCGCTCCGCCTGCGCATGGGCGCGAACGCACGCACGTTCTGCGAGGAGAGGTATTCGCGCGAATGCATACTCGCGCAGTGGGAGCGGCTTCTGAAGCGCGTCGCGGGAGAATAGGGTTATGGAAAAGTACGAACTCGAAGATTCGCTCAAGGAGGAGATACGCTCGCGCACGCTCGGCGAGGGGTTCATCAAGCTCGTCCAGTCGGTGCGCAGGGGCGGCGAGAGGTTCAGGATTTCGCTCAGGCCCGTGGAGATCGGCGGAGTGCGCAAGTACCAGGCCGAGATGTCCGAGGGGCGCGACGTCCAGGTGAAGAACTTCGACGCCAACGGCGCGGCGGAAGGCGTCGAGGAGATCATCGCGCAGAAGGGCGCGAGGGAACTCCACCTCATCACCGCGGCTGGCGATCTCCACGTCCGCGTCACGAAGAAGGGCCATGTGCTCGTGTCGCGTTCCTCTGGCGTCGAGCGCGAGGCGGTCGTGAGGCCGCACGACAGGGTGAAGAACCTGCCTCTTTCGCAGTTCGATTCGGCGGCATATCTCAAGGCGGCCGATCTCGCCGACGGCGACGGCAGGATCCGCGCGTCGATGCGCGGCAAGTACGACCAGGTCAACGAGTTCCTGAAGGTCGTCGCCGAGACGGTGGGGCCGGCGGGTAAGGACGCAGCGAGGACCTTCACGGCCGTCGACTTCGGCTGCGGCAAGGCGTATCTTACGGTCGCGCTCTACTTTTACCTCGTTCATGTGCTTGGCTACTCCGAGGCGAAGGTAGTTGGCGTTGACAGGCGTGCCGATGTCATCGAGTCGGCGCGGAAGATGGCGGAGAAGCTCGATGTCGCGGACAGGGTGGAGTTTGTCGAATCCGACATCGACGCGTATAATGCCGAGAGCGTCGACCTTGTCGTCTCGCTCAATGCCTGCGACACGGCTACGGACGAATCGATCGCGAAGGGCGTGGAGATGCATGCGCGCTACATCCTTTCCGCGCCGTGCTGCCAGCACGAGCTCCAGAAGACGATTGGCCCCCAGTCGTCGAAGCCGTTTGCGGGGCTTCTCCGCCACGGCATACTGCGCGAGAGGCTGTGCGACATACTGACCGATGCGTTCCGTGCGATGATCCTTCGCATTCTTGGCTACAAGGTGCAGGTCATGGAGTTCGTCTCGAGCGAGGCAACGGCGCGGAACATAATGCTGAAGTGCGAGTACGGCGTGAAGCCCGGCCAGCCAGGTCCCGTCGGCGAATACCTCGAGCTCCGCGACTGGTGGAAGGTGACGCCATGGCTGGAGACGCGCCTCGCGCCGCTTCTCGAAAAGCACCTCTCCCGCTACGCCTAAAAGCTGCGCTTCTTGATGGATATATAGCGGTGGCGCGGCCGCGGTGGGGGTGTTTCGGCTTAGGGCTCGCTAGCTTTGCCGCGGATACGCGGCAAAGCTCCGGCGAAAAAGCCGGTGGCGACATCGATTTCGCGGTCTTTCACATTTTGCCAGTGCCGTCAAGCCTCTCGGC